>APMI01001865.1_pt1 | contig 35062 bp, 33 predicted proteins | sample 667938 | NCBI WGS metagenome assembly APMI01 (sample SAMN01084076, study PRJNA167559) | wastewater metagenome | biome: Wastewater | place: Denmark: Ejby Moelle, Odense | collected 2011-11-28
TGCTTGATTGTCGATTCGGTGCCAGGCGCTGCCGACAACTACCCCGTCTATCCGCAGGTAACGGTCAGCGGCCTGCAGACGTTAACTGCGGCGCAGCTAGGCCTCGATACGACGACACATATGGCAGCGGCAGATTCTATCGTGACCAATGGCTCGGGTACGTTCAAGAGAATTGATATTTCGCGAATCTATCACCCATAGCTATACTACTTATGCTACTTATGCTACCATAGTTATATGGCTATAGGCGCTCGAAAATGGAAAAGAAGCAAAAAACCTCTATCTAATGGGGTAATCGTCGATGCAAATACAGTGCGCGCTAATAGTACTGTGACGCGAGATCTTGATGGCACCGACGTACCGCGCGGAGCAAACCAACTTATACGCTATACACGATTGAGTACACAGACCGTCACTCCAACCAATCAGTATGGGGTAGAGATTGTAATAAGTCTCGCGACCGGTAAGGTCCTATCGGTAAATAACCGAGTCGCAAGTGGTTCGACAGCGGGTACGCCTATTCCAGAGGGGGCGTACGTATTGTCGGGGCACGGCGTTGGGGCGAACTATGCGGGACAGTGGCTCCTGGATAATGCGCCGGTCGGGGCGTCAATCGAGCTGCTCTTTGTGAGCGTGCGTCTGAGTAATTTCGTAGCCTCTGCGCTCGACACATCTTCTATTCGCCTTACCTGGTCATATAGCGGCCCTGCACTTGCGAGCTATTCTTTGCAGCGAAACGGCGTAACCGTTTCTGGCCCAGGAGTTTCGGACACGTCGTTTGTCGACAATGGGCTCGCTCCGGGTACGAACTATAGCTACACTCTCACGGGTATTTATGCAGACGGTACTACGACAGAGCAAGTGAACGCATCTGCCACTACGAACACCCCGGTTAATAACGGTACGCTGCCAGCGCATATTCTCAGTATCTGGCACAATGCACTTAATTCTAGCAACGTTATGATTTCTCAATATCCTGCCGATATCGTGCCTCTATATAACTTTATATCACTCGGTATGGCTCAAGGAGCGGGCACTGACGGCTCAATCTACCTTGGTGCGGCGCGCCCAGCGCAACTGGCTCAAGACGTACGTGCGCTTGTGACGCGAGGACTTAATGTGGCTATGGGAATCGGAGGTGCGGGCAGCACCACGCGCCTCAACACTACGGCAAATGCAGACGTGATGTTTAATAGCATCGTTTCTCTCAAAAACCAGTACGGATTTAACGGTATTGACTTTGATATCGAAGATACTACGATGTTTACGCCCCAGGCAATGGCATATTTGGGCAACAAACTCAAAGCGACCTATGGATCGAGCTTTATTATTGTCCTGACGCCGGCGTTGTATGGCACGCTACAGACAATGTGGCTTCAAACCGCCCAGCTGCTTGGTGATAACTTCGATTTCATGGCACCGATGCTCTATGATTTTCCGGAATGCACCGACTCTCGTTTGAGCGGGGTATGTATCGATAAATGCAACATTATGGCGGGCGCTGGAATTCCTGATAACAAGATGGTGCTAGGTTTCTCATGCAGCTATACTCAAGGAGAAGCTAATGTTACACCTAATCCTCAAACAATCGTCAATGCCTATACTGCCGTCAAAGCAGTGCGCCCACAGCTACGTGGCGCTTTCGTCTACGACGACAATCGCGAACGATTCGGTGGCTTTGCTGCTGTCAAGGCTGTCGCACCCGCAATCTTTAACTAAATATAACCCACCACTATAGAGGTTCTATGTGCGAGGTGCTCTGCGCGCCTGTTTAGGGGTGAGCTTGTGCGGCCGCCGCGCACGCGATATCAGCGGATAACTATCCCGTAGCGGCTATGATGTTAGTGAGGCCACTCGCTGCGCCGCTTGCGATATTGGATGTATAGACGACATTACCGGTACCGGCAGTATCAATATTGATGCCGAAGCCGCCAGCATTAACAACGAGCGTGTTGCTGCGGAAGATATTGTTGCTTGCGGTGAGTATACCAGCTGGCTGCGTGTGAGTTTGAATGCCGTCAAGAAGCGCTGCGGTACCAGTGTTGTTTTCGACGGTATAGCCGCATCCCGCGATGTCAATCCACGAATCAGCGTAATTGATGCCCGACATATGGGAGCCTTCGAGCGTATTGCCTCGGATGATGCCACTAGACGTCCCTTCCTTGATATCGATACATTCGGCAGCGGTATCATGGATGTTATTAAAGAGGATCTGATTGCGATCAGAGGCATCTGGTGCGCCGCCGGTGCGCGATTTTGCGGTGGTCCAATCGCCGTAATACATACCGATGTAAATCCCTTCACCGTAGCCGGGGCTGACGAGACCAGTGTGATAAATCTCGCAGTTTTGAATACGGTTATCGCAGGACAGGTTGCGCAGCAGCATACTCTCGGCGCCACAGTCGTGCGCGATGCAACCGTCTATAACTGAATTTTGCACTTGGTCAAACACGACTGATTTTTGGGCTCCAGTGATCTGAAATCCCCGCAGCGCGATATATGAGCACGCGTCGACATACATCGCGTATCCACCAGAAGTGGCGCCACCATCAATGATTGCGTTTGACGAACCTTGAATAATGATTGGCTGCGAGGCGGTACCGTTTTTGGCGCGGAGGACAAAGTTGCCGCTGTAGGTGCCATCGGCAAGCTGGATAGTTTGTCCAGCGATCGCATTCGATAGCGCCGCAGAGAGTTCGGCGGCGGTGGAAACAGCTACAATTTGCTGCGTAGGTATAGGTGGCACTACGGGGCAATCGTCAAATTCGACACGAGCATCTTCGTGGTAGTATGCCCATCCACCGCTTGTTAGCACAGTTTCGGCGCTATTCCACCCCCATGAGCCGGGGCCATCAGTATATGTCGTGATCTTGCTGCCGTTGATCCAGATTTCAATTGTCGCACCCGTCTGTCGTACGCGAAGCGTGTACCATGCTCCTATCGGATACGGGGTGCTATCCGTGTAGAGAAATCGTTGGCCCCCGGCCAGAAGGTAGCTCCCGTCTGGATTGCGTAGGCGTTGATCGACTTTGCCCAGCTCAAGGCCTGTAGGCTTCAGAACAACATAGTAAAACGCGTTATCAGGGCCACTACGCACAAAATGCCAGCCAAACCAAGCTACCTCCCATGCGTTTGGCGAACCGCGGCTTCCAAGTGGCGTTGCCTCGTTGCGCAGCTGCGCGAGTGTTCGTAGCCGCACTGTCTCATCAAAATCGCCGACTGAATTACGACTCACCACAAGAGATGAGGACGTGTCTCCCCAGCCATTTGACGAAGGGTTGGGGGACGATTCAAGCCGAAGAGTATGTTCCGCCGTGATTTGCACCGTGCCACCCCCTGCCCAGAGTACTGAGTAGCGGCCGTCTGCCTGGACGCTTCCTTCTGACCATATTTCCGTCGTATAGTCAAAATTTTCCCGCGAGACATGGGTGTTTTTAGCGACTCTCCGGAGGCGACGCGCGGTGGTCATGGTTAATCCTTACTATTTAGAACACTCTGTAGCTAGAGGGTATGCAACTTATGTTGCTTTCATTTAATCACATACTACCTATACACGCCTATGGTTATTAGATATATACTATAGCTATGAGCATACAGTCGCGACGACTACAGTGTATTCAAACACAAACTGGTCAGCTGTTATTCGATGGACGGTTCGTAACACCGGGCACGTACACCGCCCCGAGCACCGGTAGCGGCACGCCGCCATCACCGTGGGCATCGGCAGAGTATGTGGGGGTGCCAAATTCGGCAATTACCGTGTATGATCCGGCAGCCAAGCCAATCAGCTGGTGGCCTGGAGCTGATCCGTTGTGGGGTGGCTACCCGGCAGCATTTACCGCCTATGCCGATGGAGCACAGAGCACTGCTCGCGCCCAGGCACACAGTGGCCCGCTGCTCGGCAATGGCGATGAAGTGTATTTCGCATGGAAGTTGTACGTGCCAAGCGCACAGGGTGATCATTGGCCGGTTGTCGGTGCGGACGGCGACTGGAATATCGTCTGCCAGCTCCATTCTCCGCCATATTCGTCATCCCCCGGCATGGCGGTTTCGGTTAAGCACTATAATGGCCAGCTCTGTCTCTATGGCGAGAATGGTAGTGGGTATCCGACGTGGTACGCACCTATTACCTTCGATCGCTGGATAACCGTGACGCAGCATCTAGTCGTTCACACGATAGGTGGCCAAGGGCTGCTTGAGGTATGGGTAGATGGGGTGAAGCAGCAACAAAACCTCCCCGTCTCGTGGTGGAATTATGATACGACAGGTCAGTGGATATCGACCGATGGCACCACGGCGCATATCGCGACTGAGGTCAAAGATACTTCGGGTCCCGGTGACCTTTACCTCAACATGTACCGCAAAGGAGCAGGAAGTAACTGGGGCCTTGGCAGTGTGAGCGTATTTCATATGGGGATGAAAATCGGCACCAGTTACAATGTCGTCCAATAGCTAGCGCGGCAAGAACAGCCCGGATTTACCCCCAATGGATTGTGTTGTGCCATCGGGCAGCGTGACGGTCTGAGTAGTGAGCGTAGGATTGACGGCGACAAAGGCGCGTTCAAATGTGCGCGTGTAGATAGTTCCCTGGGTTTGGTATGGGCCAAGCGGATAGCCAATATCAGCGCTCTGAAAATCATACCACGGACAGACACTTTGGACATACACCGGTAGGCTTGGCATCCAGCCGTTCCCTGGTGCGGCGTTGAGCAAATAGCTCGTGTATCCGTAGATGGCCACCTGCATGTCGAGCCCCGTGCAGCGGCTGTCGACAGCGGGAATCTGGGTAATAGCGCCATTTATGATGCCAGAACGGACATTACCAACCTCTTCGCTCCAGCTGTTGCCCAGGTATTTCTGCGGCGGGGCGCTGGCGTAATCGATTGGCACATTGGGATCGCTCGGTGGTGACCAGGGCCATGCCATAAACATTTCCTCAGTTGAACCGCCACCATAGCTCGCGTGCTGAGCCTGGCGTGTGGGTGAAAGCTTACCGTCACCATAATTAGGCATGAATGTTTTGCCGTATGACTTGGCAAATGCGCCGGCGCGAGAAACAAGGATGTCTAGCCCCGCGCGAAGTTTTTGGTCGGTCTCGTCCTGTGTCGTCGTGCCAGCCAGAATCGCTGAGCTGTAGTAACGAAGCGTCCAAAAATCATTGTCTGCCCACACCCCATCCCAAAGAGGATTTTCAAGTACAGTGCGAATGTGGGCCAGATAGGCATCTTGGTAGGCACTATTCCACACTGTCATCTGATAGTGGCCAGTATACTGCGCCCAGGTGACTTCTTGGTTGTTGCTATCGCGTGCGATCCAGCCGTTTGCAACCGCATCGTTATAGGCAACTGCGCCCGCAATCGGAATGGTCGGCTCGTAGCTGCGCGCCGAACTGAGGCAAACGTAGGCAAATAGCTTGATGCCCGGGTCGAGCGCTTTGATCTTTGCCGCCCATGCACCGGAGTCGTAATTAAACACCGCAAATGACAGCCGCCGCGCTGCGACCCGCGTCACCTCGACATCGCTTGGCCATGCCGTATTAGCCACCCACATCGAATATCTAGCGTGGGGGGGGACGCGCGGGCACGAACAAGCTTGCGGGCAAAGCTACTCATGTGTCTATGATACCACTCATGCTTAGCATTTTCGATGTATACTAGAGGCATGAGTATCGCTACCCGACGTCTGCAACGATCTGATGCGCCGCTTGCTCGTGGGCCGGTATCATTTGCGAGCTTGGTGGCAGCGCGGGCGGTGCTGCGAGCCCCTATCGATGCCAATTATGTCGTGTGGGATTCGGCATGGCCTGTTGACAGGGATCTCGAAGACGTGTTTGCGGGCCTTGGGCCAAATGATATTTTGGTGCTGCCCGAGCGCGACCAGCCATATCTGATTGATTCGTCCGAAGGCTTCCGAGCGGCGGGTGTCGCCAGCGTTACTGGCCGATATGGTGAATTACCCATTGTCAGCACCTACCACGGCTTGCGACCAGCGCGCACGTGGTTTGCGATGGCGCGGGCACAGCGCGGCATCCTGGGCCTCGGGCCGCGAGCAGTGATTCAGCTCAGCCAGTCATCCTGGACCCAAGCGCCGCAGATCGAGGATGCCGCTAGTGTGCAGCCCGATGGCTGGGTGTCGCCCGGACGCTACTGGACCAACACTGCGGGGGTGCGTCAGGGCGAGCTAGTTGGCGCGCAGGAGAAAATCATCGAGGCTGCGCATGATTCACCGTATTTTGGCAATTTTTGTTTGCGGGCGCGCGATATTGGCGGCGTGGCGTTTAGTGGTATTGCGACCTATGCTTCGGGGCTGCAAATGTTTGAGCACCTCGATATTAGCAATGGTTGGCGTGGATTTATGGGTGTGCCCAACGGCGAGACCGGTGGTATTTGCACTTCCCAGGGGACATATTATATCGACTCGAATATCCTTGGTACTCGCGATGGCACCAGCGCGCGCGTAGGTACCTCGCCAGTTATGGTCAATAGTTCGAGCGGCGGCACGATTCGTCGTACCGATGCGCGCGAGAGTCGCGTCGGCATGATGACCATTTGGAATTCGACCGGCAAACATACCCTGATCGATGTCAACAATCAGTTCAACGAAGGCAGCGGCATCAATCTAGAGGCGTGTCAGGCTGGTTTTGTGCTCGAATGGATCGGCGGCAGCAATTATCCTAACTGGCATCATATGGGTGGCAAGGGCACGCCGCCTGCTGACGACGCAATATACCCTACCTACGCGCTTCATATCGGGCTTAACGCCGTGGGCGGCTCGGCCAATATCACGCTGCGCGGCGTCGACCTCGACCGCGGACCAACCCCCGGTGCGCTGTGTGTTCAGCTGTACGGCGCTTCTGTCCAGCAGGCTGGCGATATTCACTGCTACGACGCGACGGGCAACGCAATTCCGGTGCAATTGTATACGTAGGCATGCTCGGTGAGGCAATCGGCAGTACCACGTGGTATTGCGTAGTTGCTAGGTAGAGGCGAATTATCATACCTGCGTCATGTCAACAGATCTATTATAGCTAAGCTAGCTGGTCGTTTGATTATCTATTAAGCCAAGATTTGCAAGCTGCGTTAATAGCGAGTCTAACGCCGCGTTTCCTGCCTTTGATCCGCTCACCGAAGGCTTGGTTATCGGATTTGCACCGAAGAATCCTGCGCGCGCAGATGGGCTAGTCATATGTAGATCTCCTCCAGTTGCCATGCCTCCATCGATACCTAGTTTCCCATCGCCTCTTCTATATATTGATGTATTAAATGCATAATTACTGCCATCACTCCAGGATACCCGGCCGTCTGCAAATATACGAAATCGCTCGCCAGCCTCACTGCTCACACGACCCTTCATGACTATTGCGCCAGTATTCGGCCTAACGGATATTGTAGCAGTCTGCGTCTCCGATATAACATTGATATCGCCATTACTTGGTGTATTTGTCGTGACAAATACACCTCCATTTAAGAACACGTCTCCGTTTACCTGAACTGTACCAGATGGATTATTAATAAAGAACGCCGTACTTATAAGCCATTGAGTGCCGTTTATTGACATTCTTGCTGATGCAATGTTGTCTATGGCGACAATATTTGAGATACCGGCACCAGACCATTCGCATGTATCTACGGTTATATTTGACCCTTTGTTGGTCATCATAGGGGCAGATATCATTGCCGCACCGGCAGCAAAAATACAAGTATCAAAAACTATAAAGAAGCCTGAATTTATATATACGAGCGAGTTATTTGTTGTAGGCCTCTCTACTAAAGAGTGTGAGAAACGTATATGCTGCGGTTGAGTATATGCGGTCGTGGGCGCGACCGACTGATCTATGCGTATGCCGTATCTTCCTGGATTTGATACATTTGATCTCAGGAAATGTATGCCTCCGCTCTCCTTGTCAAGAACAATACCGTCTCGTCCTGAGCGATTAAATGTACAAGATATAAACGAAGAATTCTGCAGATATTCGATAATGACATTATCCTGAGCTGCATTGTGCGCATTTACGCGCAGCACCGTCCTATCTGCTCCCTCGCCAAACTTTAGTGGATTTGTGGCGATATCATTACCATTGATCTCAATATCCTGTAGATATCCACCACTACCAATGACATCTATCCCTGCGCTCGTGGCTGCACAGATTAGCTCAGTTGCGCTGTAAGAGTCGCTACTAGACTCACCAACTAACGACATTCCATCATATAATGTGATACGGCCAGTAATGCGCCAAGTTCCTCTTGGTAAAAGTAGCGCACCAGCTAGACTAGTGCGCCTTGCATCGATTGCGGCCTGTATGATTGTAGTGTTATCAGCAGTGGCGGATGCATCGAGTCCAGTTATGAGGCCTGCGCCGATCTCTGGGACATCCCACTTCATCCCACTAGCTACACTTGAATCTGTCGTAAGCGTTTGTCCGTTGCTGCCAACCCCAACCCTCGCATAAGTTCCCACACCAGTACCAACCAAGATATCGCCTTTAGTAGTAAAGCTTGATTGACTAACCTTTCCATCCAGTGCCGCCTGCGTTGCACTCGACACCGGCTTGTTGGCATCACTGGTGTTGTCTACATTGGCAAGGCCGACGCTACTCTTGGTGAGCCCTAAGTTCGCCGTCGCAACATCAATGTCGATGGTATTGTTGGCAGTGTTATCTGTCAGTGTCACTTTGTTGCTACCAGCGTTAAGCTTCTTAAGCTCTAGGTTAACTCCTGTCTTTTGTTTGTAGACACCTACGCCAGCTGTGCCAATGTTGGAGGCGGTGTTCACTTCGCCCCCGCCGCCACTTGGAAGGGCGTACCAGCCCTTGCCGCCTGTGCCATCGGTGCCATAATACCTGCTACTGCCTGGCGCGGCGCTGTCGCCTACGAGTTCGAGTGTTCGGTTGGCAGAAAGATCACCGCCACCACTGAGGGATTTTGTACCTGTTACAGTAGTGGCTTTGTCGGCTTTGGTGGGCACGGTCGGTGCGGCGGCGGTGCCACCGAGGTCACCGGCCAGCTGCACGGTACCAAGTGCCAGGTTGGTGGCCGGGGACACTACGGCACTAGTGACAACACCGGCGATCCATTTGCCAGTAGCTGCGTCGTAGGACAGTACCTGACGGTCCTGTGGCGTAGGGATAGTGACATCGCTCAGGGCGGAGAGTGCCGTAGCACCGCCGCTAACACCAAGGTCGCCTGCAGTCAGCGTGACGACACCCGAAGCATTAGGTGTTTTGCCATTGATCGATTGGACACTAGTGCCGGCCTTACCCAGGGCCGACTGCGTAGCGGTGTCCAGCTGTGTGGTAGTAATCCCACCGGCTAGGTCAGCCGCAGGAATGCCTCCGGCAGGCTTGGTGTATTTACTAGCTAGGCCCGGCACGGTAGGCGCCGCCGCCGTGCCGCCTAGGTCGCCAGCTAGCTGCACAGTACCAAGCGCACTGGTTGTAGCCGGGGAGGCACCGCCGCCTTGAGGAGTAGTCCAGGTTAGTTTGCCAGCAGCAGCGCTGTCGTAGGTGAGTACCTGGCCAGTGGTAGCAGTACCAGGTACTAGGTTGGAAGCTTGGACGACAGAGGGCTTAAGCGTACCATCAGCTGCATGGGATTGGGAGAGGTAGTCGTTGAGGATGGTGCCCCAATTGCCGTTGTCGCCACCGGGATTAGGTAAGCGTGCCATAGACTTAAAAACCCACCCTTTCCCTACCTAGGTGAGCATAGTCTAGCGTATCACAGCACACACTGCCTGCGCGAAGTGTTAGATTACTCTCTCTCTCTCTCTCTCTCTCTCTCTCTCTCTCTCGATGCCGCTCATGTGCCTATCCTTTTTGCTGTAACCACAGCGTGTTGTTATGTTAGTTAGCTATGGTAGTATTTAAGCATAAGATTGTTGGGATGGGAAGAGGTATGCTGCAGCGGAGAGGTGCGATGGTTGCTGTTGGCCCTAGCTAGGCCGATGTAATAACTAATACCCCATCGCCACCAGTGGGGCATGTCATGTACTGCCCGCTGCCTTTGGCGACTGCAATGCTTGCGCCGCTTGGTTGTCCTGTTGTCGGGCTATACCACTGCGCGGTTAGCGTGCCGGTCATACTGCTGGTATTAACTGTCACATTGCCCTGTGTATAGGTGACGAGCAGCGTACCGTCGCTCGCCAGGGCGGCGTAATTTTGCCCGCGTCCAGGGCCACCGCCTGACACTACGCCGTTATTTGGTACTAATTTTGGCCATGCGTAGCGTGACATGATAGCGCCAATCATCGGTGTCTCCTGCGCACACGTACGGTCGTAGGATGCGTAGTCGAGTGGCCCATAGGTGCCAGGATTGTCGTTGCCGCCAAAGCCGGCATACCAGACGGTTTGTGGGCCGCCATACGACACACCCAGCGTGCCGCCTAGAAATGCACCCCATTGGTTTTGGCGATTATAGAGCGGCGAGGTGGTGTTGCCCATCGCGGTGTTTGGGTCATAGGGCGGCTCCATACAAAAGACCGGGCGTGTGGGAGACATATTGTAGCCATCCTGGGCCCATTGGTTGAGCGAAACATTGTTGTCATTTGCTTGGAATGAATTGTAGCTGAGCCATGATTGGCCATTGGTGGCCGTGTACGCATACCAACGAGGATGATACGTGATCAGCTGTGTGGGTGCAGCAGCGCGGAGGGCGGTGGCATACGATTGCACGACCGACCATACTTGCGGGGTAATGTCTGGCTGTTCGTCGCCGCCAACAAAGTACGAGACATTCGCAAATGCTTTGTAGCGCGTGCCAACCTTGGTGCCGAGCGTAGACATAGCGCTTGTCGACGGTATCGTGCCTGTATTTTCGCCGTTGTACCCACAGTAGCTTGACAGCCAAATGCCGTTGAGCATAATATGCATGCCCTGCGTAGCGGCGTAACTTATGATGGCATCTACCCCTGTAAAGTAGGCCTCATTCCAATTGGTAATGTCGCCACCCACGAATGCCCCACCCCGTGGGCCAGACGACCCAGGGTTGAACGCCTCGATACTTGTCATGATCGTGTTGTAACCCTGGCTTTTGCGCTTGTCGATGATCCATTTTGCGTCATTTACCGACAGTTTGGTCAGCATTGTCCACGATGTTTCGGCCACCGTCAAGAATGGCTTCCCGCCTGCATCTTGTAGGCTGTGACCATTCGCGGCAATCTGTAGCGGATACGTCACGCCACCTGTCGTTGCTGCTGTCGTGGTAGCCTGGCCCGATACGCTGCCTGTACTCTCTACGCCATTAATGACGGTTTTTACCACGAAGGTGTAACTGGTGAGAGGAGTCAGTGTGCTCGAATCTTGGCCGGGGCGGTACGACGTCGTCGTGATAGGTGTGGCGGTCAGTTTGACGCCATTTTGGTACACCGTATAGCCTGTCACGGTACCGGTCGGCACAAGTGGCGCATTCCATGCAAGCGTAACATAGGTGCTAGATGCCTGGATTTGCAGCTGCGTCGGCGCGTTATTAGGGGTGACGTTGCCAAGCACTTCGATGCCACATATTTTTGGGTCGTTTCCGCTGCTTGTGCAGGTGAATACAATTGTAATTGTGCCAGTACCGTCGGTGCTAGTCGTAACGCTCCGCACCACTGCTTTGTTTTGGCCACCGGCGCTTGCAAAAATATCAAATCCAGTAATAACCGTGGTGCCATTGCAAGAAACATTCATGACGCGCTGGCCTGCCAGAACAAAAGCAAGCTTTTTTCTGTCTGCACTGCGCTTTGCCGAACCCGGATCTCGTTTTGCTCATGCAAAACATCCGGGTTCAATTCCGCGCGTACAGATCACCACGCAAACACCCCTGTTTTCACAGGGGCGCTTACGTGGTGATCTCACCGGGAATATACATATATTACGCCGTCGCTCGCAAGCTCGCCGGGTAATAGCGAACCGCGTCGGGTTCGATCCCTGGCGAATAAATTCGCCCAAAAGAAAATCGCCCAACCCTGAAGGGCTGAGCAATTTTCTTTGGTGATCTCACCGGGAATCGAACCCGGATTGCCAGGATGAGAACCTGGTGTCCTAACCGTTAGACGATGAGACCATGTGAATGATTATAAGGTACTTTGTACGAACTGTCTGCTCGTTTTTCACCGGACAGCCTGGCGCCCTACCCGCTCATCGATCTCCTTGAAATCGCTCGCGGGCCCGCCTCAGTCGGTGAGCTAAAGCTCATCCGGCTTCCGGCCTTGCAGACTGCCGACTGGCAGTCTTCACGTTAGACGATGAGACCGTGAAAGTGAGAGAAATGTACGAGGGATTGCACTCGGATATCTCCGAGATGAGCGATTTGATCTGTAGTCAGATGAGACCAAACTCACCCATTACTCTATCAAATACAGAGGTATTTGTCTAGATGGACGAATACTGCTCGTGGTACGATGTAAGTATGACGATATCGCGACGACTACACTTTGCACAAAAGCCTACCTTGCCGGTGTACGCAGAGGTGACGACTGGCCGTACGACCGAGCTAACTTGGGCGGGGTGGCCGTGGGTGATCCACGCCGACAATGGCGGCCACGCAGAGGTTACGACCCTTGTAGAGCGCACAATAGCTGCGCCGGATCAGTTTCGGTTTACGCTCGGGACTGACGCCATTCATATCTACAACCCGCTCTCGACTGAGCGCGTAGAGCTCGAGGGCCACCAGACCCTTATGCAGTATGCGACTTACCGCTGGAGCATGTAGCTGCGCTTGACGGGCGCATCACCGATTGATTACGAGGGAACGCCGGGCAATATTTGGAAAGGGTGGATGGTGCTTATGCAGGTTTCGACCACCCCACTTAATCCCGTTGATCGCGCGGTAATTCCTTTTACAAAGGGTGTGTGGCATACCATTGACGTGACGCTCAAATTTGACAAAGGCGAAGGTGCTGGATACCTCAAATACCTATTCGACGGTACAACGTATTTCGACGGCACAATTCCAATGGGTTTTAACGATGTGGCGGGACTCTACCTCAAGCACGGCCTCTATCGCAACCAAAGCCCTGGCCAGACTATCATCGAATGTAGCACGCCGAGTATCACGCAGATTGCGTAGGTGTAGCGTCGAGATGCGCGATGACATCGAGGAGTTTTTTTGGGGTGATTTCGGCCTTGATCAGGTAAGCATCGGCCCGGTGCGCCATGGCAATGCGTGATTCTTCGTCTTGGTCGAAGTTGGTCATCACAATCACGCGGCTATTTGGAATAAGGTCTTCGCCCTTCCCTCGCAAGATCTCTAGGATGTCATTACCGCGCATCTCGGGCAGCATGATGTCGAGCAGGATCAGATCGTACGGCTTGTTGCGCGCGGCGATCAGCCCGTCGTTGCCATCGACAATCCAGTCGACAACGTAGCCGGCATTGCGCAGGCTGCGCACATACATTTCACCGATAAATCGGTCGTCTTCGATGCACAATATCGTTTTGATTGCCATAATTATCCTTCCATCCTAGTGTGGTTACGTATCCATCCGCTGTGGGTCGCAATGAGGTTGGCATTGTCGCCGTCGGTTAATTTGTCGGCTACGGTGGCGTAGATTGGTAGCGCAAAACTAAACGTCGATCCCTGGCCCTCGTTGCTTTTGACGCCAATGCGGCCCCCGTGCGATTCGATGATTGCCTTGCAAATATACAGGCCGATGCCCGTGCCCGAGACCGTCTCGCGCGAGCGGTGGCTGCGGTAAAACTTGTGAAAAAGGTTACTCATGACATTTGACGGAATGCCAATGCCTTGGTCCGAGACGCTCACGGTGACAAATTCGCCATCCTGCGTAGCGGTAACTGCAACAGTGCCTCCGTCGTGGCTGTATTTGATGGCGTTGTCGATGAGGTTGCTGATGACTTCGCTGATGCTGGCGCGATCGGCGGCAACGGTCGGTAGATTGCTTGGGATGTCAACGGCGAGCAGGCGGTTTTGCGAGCTGGCGCGCATTTGCATGTCGTCGGCAATGGTGGCGTAGATATCACTTAGGCGGTCTTCGCTGAGGTGTAGCCGCAAATGCCTGCGGTCAAATTTAGAAGCGTTAAGGATGTTATTGACGTAGCTACTCAGGCGGTTGGCGCTCACGATGAGCCGTTTGAATAGCTCGGTCTGATCTGGGGTGAGGTTGGGTAATTCCTGCATAAGTACATCCAGGTAGCCGCGGATCACGGTAATTGGCCCGCGCAGTTCGTGCGCCGCAAACGAGATAAAGTCGAGGTCTTCATCCTCGGGCACATAGGTGGCCGACCGATCGATCATTACGAGCACTACCTCATGCACGCTGTCGCGGTCGTAGCTGGCCGAAATATCAAATATGCGCCTACCCTCCTCGCCAGTTACCTTGGTGGCAACGCGCTGCCAGGTGCGCTCGGCGTGGATTGCCCCCTGTTCGCACTGGTCGAGCCAGCCAAATAGATCGGGCGTATCGTCAAATAATAGTTCTAGCTCGGGCCGATTAGCGGCATTGGTGATAATTGGCGCCGCGCGGTTATAAAAACTCACCTGTCGATTGTGATCGAGCGTCACAATTCCCGCCGCAGTGGTGTTAAACGCCGTAATCAGAGCGGTATCGAGCTGCGGCTTGGTAGCGCCTTCGGGCGTGGTCGAGCGATCACCGCTTGCCAGCTGGTAGATCAGCTGCAGCACTGGGGTTAGGCCGGTTTTTTGGTACGATGTGCGGTTGGGGTTGGGTGGCACCGCGGCGGTTTCTTCGCCCGAGACACTGGTGAGTGCAGCGATGACATCGTGGTGCGGTGTTGTTAGCCGGCGTATCAGCACGATACTGCCCATGATTGTAGTGGAGCCGCTTGTCAGTAATAGCACGATTCCCTGCGACGAGATTGGCGAAATATCGAGGGCCAGTAACACAAGCGTCGTGCCGAGCAGTGCTGCCACCACGATTACCGCGGCTACGATTTGTGTTGTGCGATGGAATTTGCGCCAGTAATCCTTGACCCTCGCTGGTCGTTGTGGCAGGTCGGGCGTGGCGGGGGCTACTGCCATGCGACACTCCCCGATCCGTTAGGTACGGCTGCGATCCAGGTTTGGCCGCGCACCAGCGGCAAGGCCGTGCCGCCGGCATCCAGCAGCTGTAGGGGTTCGCCCCGGCTAGATTTGCGCCATGTGGCCTGGGTGACGGTGCCGTTTTGAAACACTTCGGCTCGCCCACTACCCACTGTCGTGATAGATTCGCGGTAGCCGTCTTCCATTACCCGTGTCATGTCGACGTGCATGGCAACCACAACGCTTGGTGCAATCTGGCCAGCTTCGCGGTCGGTCGAGGCGCTGCCGGCAATCGAGCGCATGTAGGTGTTCGATTGCTTGTCGTAGCTATAGCTGGTGTTATAGAGCGGCCCAGAAAAATTAATCGCAACCGACGTTGCCGTTGGTGTCTCGGCTGGCTTGCCATCAACGCGGGCAAAGCTGGTGAAGGCGGCAGTGGTGTTGCCCTTGGCATGGTTTAGAGCATCTAGCCGGTCAAAACTAGTGTAGACATTGTGTGGTGCGTAGCGATCGGCGGCGCGCCAGTAACTGCTGGCATTAAAAAACTGGTCGAGATCATAATAATTACCATTGCGAACCTCGCTGAGCGCGGCTGCGCTGCCGCCAATGTGCGCAATACCGGCATGGTATGGAGCCGCCCAGTCCAGATAATACATACGTAGCGAGCGCACCGGACCAACCAGTTCGGGACTGTGCTGCTGGAATAGTGTCAAAAATCGCGTGATGCCACCCTCGGCGATCGCCTCGTATACCACCTCGGCCTGTTTAAGGCCAGATTGTGGGCGCGCGTCAAGACTGTTCTCGAGCATGATCGCTGTGACAGGCTTTGTGGCGTCGCCGGCAGCTGGGATTTCGATGCCGTTTAGCGGCGAATAATAGCGAGGTGCGGGTGGTTTGGGCTTAAGCGTACCGGTGGTGATCTGCGCAATTGGCGCCAGGGGCCACGATAATAGCAGATAGGTCGTCGCACTAGCGGCCAAGACTGCCATGGCGCCAGCGCCAATCACCACGCGCGTGCGGTGCGCTGCAATCCAGGCGCGGCAACGTGCGATAAGGCTCGGTTTTTTGGGATCGATCATCAGGGATAGTATAGCATATATCGCTTGTGTTTAGTGGCGATGCGTGCCGTATTTAGACTATAAGGATTCGAGGGCTTGGCGGCTGATGCCGGCTTGTTCGGCCAAGTAGTCGATCATACGCTCGAGACGATTGATTTTGTGCTGCATAGCCGCCATTTCGGTGGCATAACTATCAATTTTGTGAGCATATCCATCGATAACTCCTTCGAGACGATTGATATCGTTCTTTGTTGCCATCGTTTCTTCGATTGTCTGAAGCCGCTTGTCGTGTTCGCCCAGCAGTTTCATGAGCTGGAGATTGAACCTCTCTTGTTTATCAAACCTAGAGTCAATACTTTCAAACCTAGAGTCAATACTTTCAAACCTAGAGTCAATACTTTCAAACCTAGAGTCAATACTTTCAAACCTAGAGTCAATACTTTCAAATCGCTTGTCTACGCTCTCTGCAAACTGCGAGAGCATCGCCATAATGTCATCGTTAGTCGTCTGCTTTGTCATATGTTTAGTATAGCATCATTTTTTGCTCAGCGCTGCCGTAATACGCGCCACGGTGCGGTCGCGGTCGAGGAGTGCGAGTGTGTCGCCCAGCTGCGGGCTAAATGGCGCCCAAGTAGTAGCGATGCGAATGAGGCTAAATAGAATGCCAGGCTTTTGGCCGGTGGTTTCGAGCAGATGGTTGAGCGCAGTCTGGATTGTTTCGGGCGTCCACTCGCCAAGTGCTTCTAGCTCAGCTTTGGCGGCAGCAAGCAGCGTGCTGATTTCGTCCGGCGACAGCTTTGCGAGCTGTTTGTTGCCGGTGATCAGCTCGTCGTTGCGCAGCGGCTCTTCAAAGAAATAGCGCGTCATCATGGGCAGCTCGGCGAGGGTTTTCAGGCGGTCTTGGACGAGCTTGAGTACATTTTTTTTGTACGACTCCTCCGCCCCGCTAGCGCAGCCGGGCCAATAGGCGGTCACGCGAGTATAGAGGTCGTCGAGCTCGAGGCGTCGAATCCACTGGCCATTCATCCACAGTAGGCGCTGCTCGTCAAAACGCGCGCCGCTACGCTGCACGCGCTCTAGGCTAAACTTTTCGACCAGCTCATCGCGTGAATACAATTCTTGTTCGGTGCCATCGTTCCACCCCATACTGGCCAGGAAATTCAGCATCGCTTCGGGCAGAATCCCGTCGGTGCGGTAGTCGGCGACGCTCTTGGCGCCGTCACGTTTACCGAGTTTCTTTTTGCCGTCTGGAGCCATGATATGCGGGAGGCACGCTAGTGCTGGTGGGGCTAGCTCTAGCGCCTCGTAGAGGCTGAGATAACGAGGAATGGAACTAATATATTCGAGGCCGCGGATGACGTGGGTGACGCCCATTTCGGCATCATCCACAATGTGCGCGAAGTTGTAGGTGGGCAGGCCGTCGGCCTTGATGAGGATAAAATCGTCGAGCACTTCAGGTCCGGCCGACAGCTCGCCCATCACCGGGTCATGCCATGTGTAGCGTTTGATATCGGTCACTTTGAAGCGCAGTGGCTGGCTGCCGTCCCACACGGGCGGATTTTCGGGGCGGTGATCGCGGTACAGGAACGGTTTTTTGAGCGCGATGGCTTCTTCGCGAAAGCCCTGCACTTGCTCTGGACTGTAGGGGTCGGCGTACGCCAGGCCTTTGTCGATCAGCTTTTGGGCCCATTTCTGGTAAATTGCGCGGCGTTCTGTCTGAACATACGGCCCGTGTTCACCGCCGACACGCGGGCCCTCATCCCAGTCAATCCCGAGCCAGTTGAGCGTATCAAGAATCAGATCGGTCGCACCCTCGACAAACCGCGCTTGGTCGGTATCCTCGATCCGTAATATAAATGCCCCACCCTGTTGCCGCGCCAGCAGCCACGGAAACAGCGCCGCGCGGACATTGCCAACATGAATATAGCCGGTGGGGCTGGGGGCAAAACGAGTGCGAATAGTCATAGGAATAATTATAACAGATATAAATACTAGAGTATCCCGCCCGCCAAGGCGACGAGCGGAATGCTCTAGTCGCCCCGGCGGGCAGAGGGTGAAAGGATTACCAGACGATACGGCTCCCGTCATCGAGGTATTTGAAGCATGATACGGCCCGTTGCACCGTCTCGACCGTGCGACCCTCTGGTTCCAGCTCCTCTAGCTTCGTGCGGCGCGACGCGGCAAGCGTATCGGATAAGCACTGTGCCAGGATGAGAGCAAGCGACTCCGCCTCGACGTCATGGTAGTAGGTACGGCGATTCCACGAGTTGTAGGAGCTCACCAAGTCGCTCGTGCGTGTATGCCGGGCACCCTCGGGGAGGCGGGACATGAAGTCATGACGCAGTGCCGCGAAGCCCTCTGCTGGGTTCTCGGTACTGATCTGGGTGACGCCCGCAGTGAATGGTGCTTCATGCCAGTGTTGGTCACTCTCTGGCTGGCCATGATCGATCACGACCCATTTGCCACCGCGTGTTAGGAACACGCTGATCCACTTCCGTGCAGTCCACTTAGGGCCATCAAGCGCCTGCTGTTGCGTGTCAAACTTATAGACATGCAGCAGATGAATCTTGCTGGCAGGCTTGCCATCGATGGTAAGCGCGGCGGCCTGTCGGTAGTCATTATAGTACTCAAGGCAGGGCTTGAACCCCCGCATCCGCTTGAGATGGGGCAGGAACTCACGCAATACGTCGCCAAAAATCTCGACGTCCTGACCTGTGGCAACCAGTTGGTCGGCGGTCAGCTTGTTTCCAGTGCGCATCGCTCTGACGAGCTCGATCGCGAGCTCAAGGTCGGTTGTACCAGGAGCCATAGACGCATCCATGACGTGTCCTTTCGTTGAAAATGTGCACTGCCAATAGGAACTCATCCCCTGGGCAGTTGGCGATTTGCCACTTATATCATACAATAATTTGCAACTAGGTCAAAGCAGTAGCGTGATGCAGGCTACATGCTGGTAGCCATATGGCTGACTTGTTGGGGCGAGAGTGGCGCGTTGCCGCTAACAGTATACAGGATACCGCCGTTTACCCAGGCCGCGCCGTCGTCATACGTATAGACAGTGAGGCCACCGGTGCGTGTAATGGTAAATTTGTCGCCGACTTTTGGCTGCACAAGGTCTTCGAGGAGCGCCGAGGAGTCCCATTCGCTATGCGTTTGGGCAAGGGTAAAATTCTGCCCACCGCCATTTGACGCAAAGCGCATACTCACCTGCCCCTGGCTGTAGGCGATGGGGCCATTGAGGCTGTAGCCATCGGGGTGATAATTGGGATAGGTGGCGTTAATGCCAGCCTGGGCGGCGGCAACGCGCGTCGATAGCGCCGGCATGTTGAGATACGTAAAATACGCTCCAAGCAGCAAAATCGCCAGTGATCCCGTCGCGACACTAAGGCGCCGGATATGCCGTGACGGCGTGCGCCGAGCCTTAACCAGTCGGCGCGAGCCATGGGCAGGCGCTTTGGCCAGGGCTTCGTCGATAGCTTGGTTCTTGAGTACGCGAGCTGGTGTATGCACCGCCGTGCGCTCGGTTGATGTCACGGGCAGCTTGCGCACGATGTGTTTGCGCCCAGCAGCCTGGGTGGCGGCACGGTGTGGCACGGGGCCAATGTCGCTTGAATGCTTGGCCTGCGGAGCAATAGCCGCGGGATGCGGCGCAAATCGACTAATTGCGTGATCGCCGGTCGGTTGGTCGATCGTTTTGCGCGCAGGAATTACCAACACCCCTGTACGCGTATCATAGTGGCGACCGTTGATCTCGACTGTTTTGTTTGGCATAGCTGATTCCCCCTGGTTGTTCTACTTATGTATAGTAGCCCAAACATAAGTAGCATGCAAGTGTTTTGTAGCCAAAAATATGGTATAATTTGCGTAGCAATGCCAAAAAGACGCTCCAAACGCAGCCAAGCTATCTACCTGACGCTCGTCTACATGACCATGACTATTCTGGTGGTGTGTATCGTTGGCATCCTGATGCTGCTGACGCTCGGCTATGATTTTAATACAAAAAGCGGCAAGCTTGAGCAAGGTGGCTTGGTGCAGTTCGACTCTCGACCGGCCGGCGCCACGGTGATGTTCGATGGTCAGCGTCTGAGCGGCACCACGGCTACTAAGCTCACTGCGGCGAGTGGTGACCACAGTGTGACCATGCAGCGGGCCGGCTACCGCGACTGGCAAAAACAACTCACGCTGCACCACGGCGAGGTGTTGTGGTTTACCTATGCAGTGCTGGTGCCGACTAATCTGACGCCTGAGCGCCTGGCGTCCTACACGGTGCCTACAAGTTCGCTCGCTACCACACCCAGCAAATGGTATGTCGTAATGCGGAGTGATGGTTCGCCGACTATTGATCGCTACGATCTAACGCAGAACAGCCCCAAAGCTACCTCGGTAGCGATTCCGGCCGATAGTTTTACGGCGCCGGCCGAGGGCAAGCCGCAGCGCTTTGAGCCAATCGCTTGGGCCGACGACAATCGCACCTTGATCATCCGCCACACCTACAACGACACGGCGAGCGAGTGGCTGAGCCTGGATATCGAGGACACCGCTCATACGCATAATTTGACCAAGCAGCTCGGTATCGATATCAAGCAGCTGCAGCCCAATGCAAGTGATGCCAATCGCCTGTACGTGGTAACGACGAGCGGCGAATTGCGCGAGATCAAGCTGGGCGATATGAGCCTTGGCCGAGTGCTGGCGGATCGTGTGGCCTCAATTGCGACGGCCGATTCGGGCACCATCACCTATCAGACCTTGCCCGACGAAAAATCTGTACGTACGCTCGGCTACTATACCGATGGCGCCACCAAATCGCGCAGTATTCAGTCGATTCCTGGCGCTAGCCATCTGCAGGTAATGATTAGCAAATATTTTGGCGATCACTATATTTCGACCATTCAGGACGACCGTATGTCGATCGTCAAGGTCAACCTGCCGGCAAGCGACAGCACCGCCAGCTACACTACCACCCCCGTGACGACTATCACGGTGCCGGCCGGCGCCAGCCTTAGCGCCAACACCAATCAGCGCTTTGTGATGGCGGCGAGCGCGAATGCATTTGCGGTCTACGATATCGAGCTGCAGAAATCCACTACCACTACACTTGACGGCGTGGCCACTACACCGCTGCGCTGGCTCGACAACTTCCACCTGGCGGCGGCACGCGATGGCCGCTTGGTGATGTATGAGTTTGACGGTACAAATGCCCAAACTCTAGCGAGCAATGCTGCGGCTGGCGACGTGACGTTTGCCCAGGATGGCCGCTACATCTACTATATGGCGGCGCCAACGCCTGGCAGCTACGAGCTGACGCGCGTCAAATTAATTAACTAGCGTGCGCCAAAAATCTTCTCTAGCAGCGACGGCGCATTGCCTGGCATATTGCCGCTTGGCGACGGCGTGCTGGGGGCGACCGCGCTAGCATTCGCAGGATTAGGGCTCACTTGCTCGGCTGTCACTAGCAAGCGATTCAGGCTGGTACCAAGCGGTGTGCAGGTGATCAGTGTCAGCAGTGGCTTGGTGGTCGGCTCTCGCAGCGCCGAGGCGTCATTTGGCCCCACCACCCGCGACTTAGTAACGCTATAGGTGTAGCGCACACCGTGATAATTCAGATAAATAGTATCACCCGCCACCAATTGGTCGAGCTTGGCAAAGATAAACTTGTAATTGCCCGTCTCAAAAAAATCATTGCTAGAGTGTCCGGCGATCGGTACATTGCCGACTTGCCCCGGTAGCGCGCCCGTCGCATTAAAATACGCCACACCGTTTTGCATGGCCGCCATTTGCGAGGCGTCGTTGACGCCAGCATTCCAGTCGACAGGTACATCGACGTTGATTTTTGGAATGATGAGTTTTGGCGCCGGATCGACGGTTGGGTTAGCCGTCGGGTCAATAATAATACTGGCTTGGTCGATTTGGCCGGGGCTGGTATAGGCCGCCACCGCGCCAAAAATCATGCTGTTGAACTGCAAAAACGCAAACACTATCATCACCCCAATACCGCTTGCAATCGGTATAAAATGCCGGCTACCGCGCACTCGCTTGGTGGCGGTACCAAGGCGATGGCGCAGCTGGCCGCGCAGGTCATTGAGTGCTTCACGCTCGGTCATGGTGCCGTCGCTGGCTGTCGTCGAGCCCATGACACCAGGCTGCAGCGGGGTTTGTTGCTCGATCGACTGGCGCGCTTGGTACACCTGCCCGACATAGTAGCGCTCGTAATACTGCTGGTAATAATTCTGCCATGCCGAGTGATACTGCTGCCAGGCGTGCGGCTCGGCCGCTGCGGCTTTGGGCTCGTCGTCGTGGGTGCGGGCATAGGCACTGGTGTCGCTGAGCGGCTGCACTGTCATGCTGTGGCGTAGGGTTTGCTGAGTGGGCGCTGGCTGTGTAGCGGTGGGTGGCTGTATGGGCGCCTGCGTTTGTGCGGCGGTGGCCGTCGCTTGGTCAAACAGCGAATCAATCTGGCCACGCACCACATTTGCGGCAGCTTGCTGTTGGGCAGCCGCAGTAAACGACGCGCGGTCCGCGGGTGGTGGTACGGCTCCGCGATCGGGCACGTCAATCTGGCGCAAGGGGTCGTTTGATGGCTGCATATCTGTAGGTTAGTATACAATATCTGAGGTCAAATGTCATGACGCTTATGGTTGACCACACCAAAAAACAGCCCCCCAGAAAGGTGGGGCTATATGTGTACTGCTTTGGTAGAATTTAACAACTCCGCTAGAACCTATTTTAGCACGAAGTGCTAAAGCTCAGCCCCGATGCCTGCGGGCGCAATGCACCCGCTCGCCCCACCAGAAAAACCCTTTGCATATTTTTGAATTTCCCCCCCCGCCGAGATTTCTTTTTTGCAGTTAAAAAGGGTGTTTTCTGGTAGTGGCGCATTGAAAAGGATTAAAAGCGCCTCATCGGACGTTATTTATAATCATCTGCAAGTAATCATACTTCGGCTCATCAATCTCCTTGAGCCGCTCAAGAGATATAAACGCGACTTCGTCGCCGTCATCGCCTGGAGAAAATTCCATTATTTCGGGATTGATGATGAATATGAGTCGCACTTGCAGGACTTTTGCATGCTCTAATGTTTTTGGATCATCAACATGAGTAACTTGGTAAGTAAAACCACCTGTTAAATTAACTTCCTCTTTCATCTCACGAGCGATAGCCGTCTTTATATCCTCGCCGTGGTCCATACCACCACCTGGCAAATCCCACCAATCGCGTCCGCTCTCTTTCACGAACAATATCTCTCCAGCGTCATTGAAGATGATGCCCTTTATTGATAGTCGGTATAGATAATCTGTTTTGCGTGCACTCCCTGAGTGTTCAACTACTCCGTGTATGTCGCTAGTCATAAGTTTTCCTTGATTTTCTGGGCAATCTTTTGCAAAACAGTAGTCTCAACAACGTTGTTGGTCTTTTCTTTTCGCGGATACCACTGTGTATCTTCAAATGTTTCGCCCGCAATCTCTACAGGTTCGGCATATCGTGGGTGAATGTGCCAATGGACGTGCATTTCCTGACCGTTCATAGCGGCGATATTCATCAGACATGACCAGTTGAAATGGCTTGGCTGAAACGCTTTTTTGAGAGAAGATTCAAGATGCCCTACAAGTGCCTCAAAATCTCTCCAATCCTCCGTATCAAGGTCTGATAGAGATGGCTTGTGATCTAGTAGAGTTACAAATGCTTTTCCCAAAAATTGTTGATTCGGGTCGAGAACAACCCGCCATTTTTCGGTCTCAATGATTTGTACATCTTTACCATCGTTGTAGGTGGTGAGAATTGGGCAGATTTCGCAGTTGTTCATGTCTTCATTATAGCTCAATAATGGCTAACGAGAGGATTCGTCGAGATTATCGACGAATAGTACGGGCTGGTTGGTGTCTATATGGTGACGAACATCTACTTTTTGCAGAAAATCTGGGAGTAAATCACTAACAGCAGGGTCGATGAATGCTACACTAGCAAGTTCGTGCCCATGAGTTGCTGCAGTCAAGTGTATGTCATGTTGAAAATCCGTCGTATTCTCGATATGAAAGAATAGCTCCATTTTCTCTGATTGATTACCAGTTCGGTGTGTGAAGATAAATTGTTGCATAAACAGCAAACGCCCGATGACTGGCTTGATACCCAATTCCTCCCCAAACTCTCTTATGAGTCCCTTGTCCACAGACTCACCAACGTCCAACCCTCCACCAGGAATTGCCCAAAAGTCCGACTCGCCGTCTGTATCTCTATCACGATGTTTGACGGCAAAAATACGACCGTTATCATCAACAACTACACCGCGTACATTAATTCTACGTTCCATTACCTTGATTATACACCGATTACTAGAGTTACGTGTCGCTTGCGACACGTGGCGGCTTTGCCGCCTGAGCGAAGCCCCGACGCCTCTACTGCTTGCACTAGTCGAGCCACCAGAAAACACCCTTTTTAACTACAAAAAAGAAATCTCGGCGGGGGGAAATTCAAAAATATGCAAAGGGTTTTTTGGTACCGCGAGCCGGACTTGAACCGGCACGTCCGATTGGACATCAGATTTTGAGTCTAACGTGTCTACCAATTCCACCATCGCGGCATACTAAGAGTATACCCGAAATCGCCCCAGTTGCCTACCCTCTATCGGCCCTTGCCACTCACCAGGCTCGCGGTAGCGGCCTCGAGCGGCTGAGCAGGATTCCACATCCAGTAGCTGGCGGCGCGCGCCGCAGTAATGCCCCGCCATATCAGCATCGGCTCGTGCCAGGGCGTGGTGGTGACTTGCCCCTGGTGCGCGACGAGCATCGTATCCTGATGCAGCACCATGATAGTCAGCGGATACGTGATGGTGAATTTGTGCAGGGTATCAACCAGCTGCAGCAGCTGCATGCTAAACGTCAGGACTTTTGGGTAGTAGACCATCTGGAAGAGTTTTTGCAGCTGGGCAAAGCTCATCACCAGCATGGTATTAGGCCGCTGTACGATCTCGGGCAGGCCGCTCCGTACCAGATCAATGGCATCGCGCGTGATAACGAGTGGGTGCGACGATTCGTGGATAAATGTCTCGTACACGATGGCCGTCTCGCTGTTGCGGCTGGCGTCGCCTACCATCAGCACCGTATTTGCCCACTCGCCAAGCGCGGTTAGATCGCCCAGTGCATCGCGCGACAAGCTACCCGACGGCGTGGTCGGGGCAAATCGCACATCTGTCATGCTGGTCGGGATCGCCGCCCGCAGGCCACTAGGCAGCAGTGCACGCACCTGGCCAGCGCCGGCTTCGAGTGCCGCTCCGTAGCTTTCGGCCACTGCTGCAAAGCCCTGGGCGCTGCCGCCAACAATCGCTAAGCGACCAGCCTGGGCGCGCTGCTCGGGCCGGCTCCATTCGATATCAGGATACAGGGGTTTAGTCGGGGTCTGTGTGTGCCAATAGGTAGGATTCATGTGCGTCACTCCACTTTAGAGTATACGCCAAACTCTTGCGTTCGACGACTATCGGCCAGTGGCGCGCCATTGCTTTGTCGCGCAGTTCGAGCGTGGGATTGAATGCAATCGGGTGCGTGACACTCTCGAGCAGCCCCATATCACCATTGCTATCACCGATGGCGTAGCTGTCGTCATAGGTAAGGTGGTGCTTGGCGGCCAGCTCGGCCAGCTCGGCCAGCAGTGCGGCTTTGCCGGTGTGGGTTTTTGTGACGGCGCCCGTAAAACGCTCGCCATCACGTTCGTACACCTGCCCCGTCCAGGCATCGAATCCGTGATACGGTGCGAACTTTTCGACGATTTCAGTCTGTGAACCGCTGATGGCGATCAAGAAATACCCATCGGTTTTGAGTTTTTTGAGCAGCGAGCGCGCGTAGACATAAACATGATCACGCTCGCGCGCGTAGACGCGCTTGATACTGGCGTCATAGTCACGCGGCGATACCTCTGACAAATGCACATCGAAAGTGTCGACAAGCGCCTGTTCGAAGTCGTCAAATGTGCCCTTGCGGTTCATCCATGCGTCGTGTTTTTGTTCGGCTGCACGAAACAGATCAGTTGGTAGCTTGCGTCGCCGACGCATATCAAATACCACCTCGCGGTACAGCCCACTACGAAATAATGTACCGTCGATATCAAATGCTGCAAATTTGTGCTGAGTCATACTACTAGCTAGTGTAGCGCGCTATGCGGCGATTGTCATGCATAAGTACGATAGCGGTGCGCTACACATGTGATGCGCCGGTGAGTGCGTAGTTGCCGTCGGCAGATTTTGATAGTTCGAAAATCATGTTTTTGCGCTCAATCACGATATCCCAGCTGTTTGCCACGGCTTTTTCGTAGAGCTCGTAGGTGGGATTGAACGCGATCGGATGCTCGACGAGCTGCAACATGCCGGTGTCGCCGTTACTGTCGCCCACGGCCACGCTGTCGGTGAGCGTCAGGTCGTAGGTAGGCATGAGGTCGCGGATGATGGCGTCTTTGTGGGTGTGGGTCTGGATAGTATTGCCGGTAAAATATTCATCGCCGCGTTCCCATTGTTGCCCCACCCATGCGTCAAATCCGTATTTGGCGGCAAACGGCTCGACCAGCTCGATCTGCGAGCCGCTGATGGCAATCAAAAAATACCCATCGGTTTTGAGTTTCTTGAGCAGATCGCGGGTGTAAACGTAGACATTATCGGCTCGTTTGGCAATGACGATTTGCGCCGCCTCTTCGTAATCATCGATTCGCAGCTGCGGAAGCGAGTGATCGACGCGGTTCACGACAAGCATGTCGAATTCCTCGAATGCGTTGCCGTGGGTACGGTGCCGCCACTCGCGATTTTTAGCAGTAGTTTCCTCTAGAATGTCGGCCGGGAGCGCACCCATTTTCATCAGTTCGTAGGACACTTCGCGGTACAGCCCGCTACGGAATAGCGTGCCATCGATATCAAATGCCGCGAATTTTTGCTGTGCCATAAAGTAAAGATAAGTATAGCTCGCTCACCCGCTTCTGTCATCCATGAGCGGGTTGGCGCTAGGATTCAGAGTTTGCGATGATCTGTTCGACGCGCGCTTTGATACCAATGATCGGCTGTTCGACATCGGCGAGGCGGATATCGTGCGTCACCATACGGTCGTCAGCGTCAAAAGTAAACACGCCGGTGACTCGCTCGCCGGCGAGTACTTGCGGTAGCCAGTAGCGATCATCTTCCCACATTTCGTCGTAGGGTATTTGATCAAGCGCATACCATCGCGGCGCCATTTCTTCGCTTTCCGTCGGTTCGCCGCTCCACTCACTACAGAGGTAGACGTAGACATACATATGCCATGGGTCGGGTGTGTCGGCGTCCTGGATAAAATCAAGCTCGGCGACTTTTTCGTACTGCAACGGCGTCACGCCGATCTCTTCCTCTGTCTCGCGCACCAAGGCTTGCTCAACGCTCTCATTTGCTTCGAGCTTGCCCCCAGCACCATTCCACTTGCCCATACCAAACCCACGCTTCTTTAGCGCGAGCAAAATCTCGTTGTCGCGGCGCAAGAAAATAAGCGTGCGCTTGATATCGTGAGCGATAGGATCGGTCATGCTAGCTCGATACTTACCGGGCAGTGGTCGCTGCCCATTATATCGGCATGGATGGCCGGGTTTTGCACTCGGCTCGCGATGGCGCGGCTAGCTAGCCAGTAGTCGATGCGCCAGCCCACGTTGCGCGCTCGGGCATTGGCCCAATGCGTCCACCAGGTGTAAGCGGCCGTTTGATCGGGGTGCGCGGCGCGGTAGGTGTCGACAAAGCCTGCGTCCAAAAAATCCTGAAATCGCTCACGCTCCTCGTTAGTAAATCCATGCTTGCCGATATTTGGCCGCGGGTTGGCGAGGTCGATTTCGGCGTGCGCCACATTCATATCGCCGCAGTACAGCACTGGCTTGCTCTGCTCGAGCTGCTGCAGATAGGCCAACACCGCGCGGTCCCAGTGGTCGTAGCGCAGGCCAAGGCGGCTTAGGTCGCCCTTGCTGTTGGGTGTGTAGCAAGTCACTACCCAGTAATCGTCAAATTCTGCCGCGATGATACGGCCCTCGGCATTCGGGTCACCGTAGCTGTCGCCGGTTACTCCGTAGCGCTCGATAATATCATCAGGAAACCCGTCGATATATTGGTGAGCTTTTGTCTTGCTAAATATCGCGGTGCCGCTGTAGCCTTTTTTGACCGCACTATAAAAATGCTCGTGATATTGCGGCAGGTCAATCTCTACCTGCCCGCGCTCGGCCTTGGTCTCTTGCAGGCACAGCACGTCCGGATCGTGCTCAGCAATGAACGCCTGCAGCGCACCTTTGTTCAGCGCCGCCCGGATACCGTTGACGTTCCATGAATAGAGTTTCATGTCCTTAGTATACCATCCAAAAATCAGACCACACTCCATAAAACTTGACAAATAACGGTATTAGAGTTATAATTATAATTAGATTCTCGTCCTAGAGGTCTCTCGACGCTACGCTTCGAGATCACATCCCCGGGCGATTGAGTCGCCCCTTGTCATAGAAAGTTGGTGATCAGTCGTGAACGCGGCTGACAAGATTGGTCTGCTGCCCGGCTTCGGCTGGTTGGCGGATCTTTCGTTCGTGGGTGACAGTCCGCTCGGTCGATTCATCAGCACGCTGTTGGTGTGCTGGTGTATCACGCCAGGCCTCTTCATCCTGATTGGTCTGGTGCTCGAAGGGCGGCTGGTGCCGCTTGACTCGAAGCGCCAGTTCCTGTCGTTCTGGCCCGGGGATTTCTTCCTCGGCCTCATGGCGGCGGGGTTGCTAACGGCGGCTCAGCTGTTGCCAGAACGGTCGCAGCCGATCGGCGTCGGTGCCCTCAAGCTCGGCCACCAATCGACGGCATTCCACGTATTCGTGCTGGTGGCGGCTCTGGCCGTCGCCGCCTCCCTGACCTACGGCGAATGGAGGGGCGGCGCCTACCCGACGGCGGCGATCCTGTCGCCGACCAAGCTGTATCACAACTTGGCGCTCTACGGCCTGTACGGCTACGTCATCATCACGACGCTCGTCGCCGTGGCGGCCGACCACTCCTCGTGGTGGTTCCTCGTCGCGCTCGTCCCGGGCCTCGTCTGGGTCGGGCTAGTCATCGCTGACAACTCCACTAGCAAGGAAGAGATGGCCCACAAAGCCGCCCACGCCCACGTGGCTAAATGGCAGCCCTTCTGGGCTCACCACTGACAAGGGAGCCGCCCTAGTATGCGTCACTTCAGTGATGCGGAACGGGCGGCTCTTTCATTAGGAAGGGGCTTATCCCTACCCCATTTTGTGCTACAGTAAATACAAATGGATATCTCGAATATTGCCGATGAACTCAATGCTGTCGTGCCTGGGGTGACCGATGCGTATCAGAAACTGCGCGCGACCAATGGCATGGGGATGTATACCAGCATGGGCGCATTCTATAACCACACCCTCTTTGGGCGCGATGCCAGCATGAGCGCCAGATTTGTGGCGGATTTTGACCATGCAGTAGCGTACGATACCATTATCGCGCTGGCAGCACTGCAGGGTACGCGCACAGAGCGTCGCACCCAGGAACAGCCGGGCCGTATCCATCATGAGTTGCGGGATTTTACCCTGTGGCGGCCGCATCGCTGGACAGATCGAATTGGCTTTGCGCTGGCGCGGCTCGTCTGGGGTGCGCCCCATAGCCAAATGTTGACCTATTTTGCGGTGGATACTACAGCTGAATATATTCGGCTGGTCAACAAATATGCCACTAGCATTGATCGGTCAATTCTGGATCGTACGGTGCGCAATCGCCGCGGCGATACAGTATCGATTCGCGATAGTCTGGCGGCGGCCGGCAACTGGATTGTTGATAATATCGATACCAAGGGATTATTTGCACCAGCGCGTACCGGCCGACTGTCGATATGGCGAGAGGCCGCCGAGCGCATGCGGGCGGCGTTATTTGATACCTTTTGGCATGACGAAAGTCATTTTTTGGCGACGGCCATCGCCATGCGCGACGGCCATATGCAAGCGAGTGCGACGCGTAATATATCGGCGGGATGGACCCTCAATAGCCAGTATTGGTCGGCGCTGCCCGACCTCGAGCGTGAGCAAAAAATCACAGCTATCGTGCGCGAGCTGTTTTCGCACGATTTCTTGACGCAGGTTGGCCTGCGCACGCGGTCGCGCAATCACCCAGAGCCACTTGGCATCACGATCGATTATCACGGCTCGCAGACAATTTGGCCGATGTTTAATTTTATGGTGGCAGAGGGGCTGCGTCGGCACAATTTGCCGCGGCTTGCCGAACAAATTGAGCGGCGGATTATTAATGGCTGTAATGCGGTCGGTGAGTTTTCGGAATTTTTTATTGTGGATCACGCTGATACCCTGTATAGTGAGTCGCCTGATCCAAAGGCATTTACGTTGTGGGTGCAGTTTATTCCCGAAAAATACCTGGCCTACACCGTGGTGCCAATGATTGCACTTGCCTATCGTAGCCACTATCCTGGCCAGCCTCAGTCGCAGGAGCCGTGGCAGGCGGCGCTCGAGGCAGAGATCCTGGCGACAATCCCGACTGTCGAGCGCTACGAGCCAACCGAAGCCAAGCGCTTACTTGCGCCCAAGCCAGTCGCTATGAATCGCCGCGGCGCAACAATGCGGTCACTCTGCTATATGGCCCGTGAATATTGGAGGATGAAATGATACGAGTTGCTATGATATCTGAGAGCGAGATGAGTGTAAAAGGCCATGGCGTACACACCGCGTATATTGAGCTGGCGAATGCGCTGCGCCGTCGTGATGACGTAACACTCATGGTCAACCAATCGCGCCACGCCGATATTGTGCATATTCATACGGTGGGACCGTTCTCGCTATGGTACTTGCTGGTGGCGCGTGGGCGCAAGGTGGTGTCGGCGCATATCGTGCCCGCATCGCTCGTTGGCAGTTTGGTCGGCGCCAAGTACTGGCTGTGGTTCGCACGCATCTACCTTAGGTGGTTTTATAATCGTGCTGATTTGGTACTTGCGGTATCGGATGCGACGCGCGATGAGCTGCTGGCACTTGGTGTGCGTAGCCGTATCGAAATATTCTACAATATCATCGACACGGCGCGTTACGCGCCCACTGGGTCGTCGCGTAGCGAGGCGCGTCGACAGCTAGGCATCGCCCAGGATGCGTGGGTGGTGGTGAGCAGTGGCCAGGTGCAACCGCGTAAGCGCATCGACACATTTGTCGCGATAGCCAAGGCCTGCCCCAACATGCAGTTTATATGGGTGGGCGGTGTACCGTTCAAGAATGCTGCCGCGGACTATGGCAAGATGAAGCAATTGATGGATCACCCCCCCGTCAATCTGCGATTTACAGGGGTAATTCCGCTCGAGCAGGTACGTGAGTACTATCACGCCGCTAATGTATTTGTGCTCGCAAGCGACCAAGAGACATTCGGTATGGTGGTTGTCGAAGCGGCCGCTAGCGGCCTGCCAGTAGTGCTGCGTGATATTCACGATTACGATCAGACATTTCGTCCGGATGCGTTGTTTTGTAGCGAACAGGAATTTGTGCCGACCATCACGTGCCTGCGAACCGACCCGGTATTCTACGCCGATGCCGTGGCTCGTGCCGCCCATATTGCCGCGCGCTACGATAGTGTGGCTGGCGGGCAGCGCCTCGTCGAGCTATACCGGGATCTGCTATAATAGGCCCTAGTATGCGTATCGGACTATTCACCGACACCTATCGGCCGTCGATCAATGGCATCGTGTATGTCGTCGATAGCCTCAAATGCGAGCTCGAGGCGTTGGGTCACGAAGTCTATGTGTTTTGCCCGGCCAAATCGATCCGCCCCAGCAAGCATGCCGAGCTGCTGTGTGAGGACGATCACGTAATTCGATTCCCCAGTTTCAAGAGTGGGTTGTTTGATGATTTTGATATGAGCGTGTTTTTTCCGCCGCGCGTGATTTCGCAAATTCGCGAGCTCGATCTCGATATTGTGCATATTTTTACCCCGTCGCAGGTGGGGCTGATCGGGGTGCGCGCTGCCTACAAATCTGATATTCCGTTTGTCATTCAGCACTGCACCGACCTCTATGAATTCTCGGCGAATTATCCCAATGTACTGCCTGGTGTGCTGGCGCTCGCGAGTATCGTCCTACCGACTACCGTCAAGCTGGACGGCAAAGATATTCGCGAACTGATCAAGCTGTATCGGCCGCGCCGCGGCGTGGTGCGCTGGAATCAAGACATTATCGAGCGTGCCATCACTATTATGTACAGCAAGGCTGATGCGGTGATCGCCCTGAGCCGCAAGAGCGTCAATCAGCTCAAATCGTGGCAGCATGACAAAGAATACGCCTACGACCTGACCTTGCTGCCCAATGGTGTTGATGCCCTACCGCAGCCATCGACCGAGGCAGTAGCGGCGTTTCGACGCCAGCATGGCATTGCGGAGAGTGATGAAGTGTATGGCTTTGTGGGTCGCCTCGGCGAAGAGAAAAACCTGCCGATTCTGATCCAGGCGTTGCCCTATGTGTTGGCACGGCGACCGCGCGCGCGGTTGCTGTTTGTCGGCGATTTCGAATATCGCAAAACCCTCGAGCGCATGGCCGACGAGTCGGGCTACGGCGACCGCGTGACATTTACGGGGGCAATTCCGCGCGAACAACTGGGTGTGGCTTATCAAACGTTCGATGTGTTTACATTTCCTTCACTTAAAGACACCCAGGGGTGGGTGCTGCACGAGGCGGCGCATGCCGGTCTACCGATTGTTATCATCGACCGCGAGGTGTCAGAGGTGGTGCACGATGGCGAGAACGGCTATTACGTCGACAACCAGCCCGAAGATCTTGCCATGAAAGTTGCTGATTTGCTAGGTGATGACGCCCTGCGCGCTAAATTTGGCGCCGAGAGCCAGCGCCTGGCGGCCACATTTACCGAGCGTCATCAGGTAGAAAAGCTCGCCGAGCTGTATGCCCAGGCTATCGAGCGACACGTTGCTCGCGATGACAATAGCTGGTAGATCTGCCAGCCCTTACTTCATCATGCGCTGATGTTCGCGGTCGATGTCGCGGCGTTTGATGGTTTCGCGTTTGTCGTAGTTTTTTTTGCCTTTGCCGAGGGCGATGACGATCTTGATATAGCGGCCGGCGGTCAGGAATTTGGTGGGCACAATCGTCATGCCGTTTTTGCGCTGGGCCTCGAGCTGCGCGATCTGTGCGCGCCGGACCAGCAGCTTGCGCGGTGCGGTGTCGACGGTGCGGCTGCCGGCCTGGCCACGCTCGTTGATCTTGAGGCTAAAGCTAGCGTTGTTTAGCCATAGTTCACCACCCTTGTTGCTGACATAGGCGCCGCGCAGCTGAATATGGCCATCGCGTGCGGCCCGTGTCTCGGGGCCAGTCAGCGCAATACCGGCCACAATCTCGTCGCCCAGTACATAATCAAACTTCGCCCGACGGTTGACGATCGGGCTAGGAGTGCGTGGCTTGGATGGCTGTTTGGCGCTCATAACTACCCCTAGTATAACAGAGATGATGGCTATGCTTGCAAGATTGCTATTCGCGACACATAATAGGAGGTAATGAAAGCGAGGGGACCTGAGATTCGAGCGGGCTATACCGACGTGGCCTACCTACCGGCCACGGCGATCCATGATCTACAGCAAATTCGCGAAGAATACGACCCCGAAAAATTGCAAGAACTGGCCGATAGGATTGAACTTACAGATGCCGGATTTGATCTGGTGCATCCAGTAACGGTGGCGGTATTTGATGATCCAGCAATGATAGAACAATTCCTGCGTGATCACGCACGTTTTTATCAGTATGAATTTGATGCTGCATCGCTCGAACAGATCCCACAGATGAACGGTAGCTGGCATATTCGTGTTAGCGGTCATCGACGTGGTCGCGTCCTTTTGCTTAAGTGCCAACAGTTGGGGCTGGACGCTAGTCAGCTACAGGTAGCGTGCACGCTACAGCATAACCCAACGTTTGACGAGGCGCGGCACAGCCAAATTGTCGAAAATACCAGCGATCACATCAAAGAATCCGAAGATGCGCGCGAGGTATACCGTGAATATTGCTATCGATTTTGCGAGGAGCCATCGATTGTGCTTGATCGAAGCGTCGAGCTGGAGCGCTACAAAGAGATCGCCGCTTATATGGGCTACAGGGTAGACAAGGTCGAAAGCCGCTTGCTATATGCCACCATGCCGGCCGATATTACCCAGCATCATGCAAAGGGCCTGTCGTATACCAATATCGTGCAGCTCGCAAAGCTGCGCCGGGCATGGGGCCGCCAGCGTGATATTGACGGTAATTATATCTGCACCCCCGAGGCGGCGGACTATAATATGCGAGTGTTTTTTGAGCAGTGCCTGCTGCGGGTGTTGCGTACTGGGCGCACGGCGGTTGCGACCACTATGCTCGACGCCAAGCTTCGCGAAATCAAGGCAGAAGCGACCTACATGACTGGCGAGTTATTCGTGATCGATACCATGGCGGAACAGCGACGTTCGCGCCGGCAGGTGCGTCGCGGTATCGGCGAAGCGGCTACACTGGCGCTGCAGGCGGGGCTGTCATCGCCAGATGCAGAGGAGCGCAAAGCAACCGCCGCACAAATTCAGGGCCTCTATGCTCGCTTACAGCAGCTCACGGAAGCTAACCGTACCTATGATGAGGCCGAAGGCGCGCAGGGGCGGCTGCTGTAGTAATGGCGTCGGCCTGTAGTCGCTAGGGGCTAGTGGTAGCGCTGACGATTGTACACGCGGTCTGGGTCGGGCAATATGAGGTCGAGATCATCGGGTGTGTCGTCAGATGATTCGGCTGCGTCGTCCCAGCAACGAGGCTTGGCTGCGCGGCTAACTGGTGGTATATCGTCATCATCATCTAGCCACTCGGGCGGAATACCATGGTCGCACGGTACCGCGCGGGTAAGGTGATGTGACACTGGTCGTTCGGCGCGGCGTCTCTCGAGTATGGCACGCAGCCCGTGCGCGGCAGTTATCGCCAGCCTTACTGCTTTGCTTGCTAGCTCGGTACTGTGGGGCAAAAACTCTGGTGGCTTCACGATAATTCTCCTGCAGAATGATTATTCATTATG
>APMI01008918.1_pt1 | contig 35041 bp, 25 predicted proteins | sample 667938 | NCBI WGS metagenome assembly APMI01 (sample SAMN01084076, study PRJNA167559) | wastewater metagenome | biome: Wastewater | place: Denmark: Ejby Moelle, Odense | collected 2011-11-28
CCAGAGTATGATTTAAATGGAAACATCTCAAAGTTAAAAAGATTTGCCTACTTAGTAGGAACAACACCTAATAAAATAGATGATCTAGCCTATACCTATACAGGTAACAGACTTACGAATCTATCAGATGCAGGAAATGCTAGTGGTTACGAAAACGCAAGCACATTGCCGATTCAGTATGATGCCAATGGCAATATGACAGAGATGCAAGGGAAGAATATACAAAAAATCAACTACAACTATCTTAGCCTCCCCAAAAGCATATCTTTGACATATGGTGATGATATAAGCTATGCCTACCGTGCAGATGGAGTAAAAATAGGCAAAGTATATACGTCTAAAGTTTCAGGGTATAATATGCTGACTACTACAAAGAATAGCATAGACTATTTAGATGGATTTCAGTATAAGACAGAAGAAACCACTACAACAGGTGGAGGAGTGATAGGCACCCCCGTTCCTGAACTCCCAAAAGGTACAATGCCATTAGCAATGGAACAAGAAGCTTTTTTAGATGTACCATTAGACTCTGGTGAACCATTAGTTGAAGAGCCACTACCAATTCTACAGTTTTTCCCAACCGCAGAAGGATTTTATGATTATCAGAAAAATTTGTATATTTACCAATACAAAGACCACTTGGGAAATGTGCGTTTAAGTTATGCAAAAAATCAAAGTGGAATTGGAGTAGAAGTTCAAGATCAGAATGATTATTATCCATTTGGGATGAATCATTTGAAGACAGGAGTAGCATATTTTGGCACTGGCACTTGGAATAACTACAAGTACAACGGTAAGGAACTGCAAGAGACAGGAATGTATGACTACGGAGCGAGGTTCTATATGCCTGATATCGGAAGATGGGGTGTGGTCGATCCTAAGGGAGCAGAATTTCCCGGTTGGTCTTTATATAATTACAGTTTTAGTAATCCAATACGCTTCACTGATCCAGATGGAATGGCTCCCAATGATATAGTTTTCATTAATAATCGAGGAGTAGAAGTTCATCGTATTAAAAGTGATACCCAATTTAAAACTTATATACAGGCTACTGTGAACGCAAGTAGTAATCCTACTAAAAGTATGGCAGGATGGAAACAAGTTCCGATGCCTAATATAATACAACAAAGACCTCAATCTGGTGAAAACGTATCTGGTTCTGCTTATCAAGAGAATGACTATCAAATTGCTGCAAGAACGGGCTACTTTAATCAAAGTAAAAATTCAGGGCAATTGGATTTAGTAACAGAGGGTGGAAACCCAATTCCTCAGGATGCTATAAAAGGAATTCCCGATTTAGATCCAACTTTAGTCAAAGCTGTTACTGTTCAGGAATCGAATGCTGGAACAAGCGGTGTTAGTGATATAATGCAAGCTAATGTTCCTGGAGATTGGTCTAAAATGAAAAGTAGTTATCAATTAACTAAAGGTGAAAAAACGAGTGAAACAAATTCTTTGTTTGCAGGAACAAGGATTTTAGCTACTAAAGGGTTTAAAGGAGGGATTTCTGTTGATCCCAAAACTGGAAAAATTTCTTATAAGTTTCAAGGATGGGCGAAAGCCGTTGAAGCATACAATGGTGGTGGAACAGCAGGTTATCAAAATAGTGTTTTACAAATGCAACAAGAATCTAAAAAACCTAAACCTTCAGATTATTAATTATGAAAAGATTTTTTTTAAGTATAGTTATCGTTTTATTTGTAGGATGCAACAAATCCGATTCAAATCCGAATATTAAAATTAATATTCCCCAAAAATTAGACTATTATGAACGTTGTAGATTATTAGTTTTAGAAGAAAATACCCCTAATCAAGATTTTGAATTTATAAAAAAAGACAATAGCATTGATGAGCAGGTAATTAAATATTTGGGAAATATTGTAACTTCTAAAAAGGATACACTAAAAATTTTAAAAACAGTTCATTATACCGGCATTTATGAGGATTCTAAGAGAGGAAACGGACAAGTACGTATTTACGATTCTAATAATCAATTGATAGGTTTTTATAACTTAGGCTCAGCTTTAGCAATACCTAATTATATTAGCGACAAGGAATTGATTTTTAAATACAAAAATGACCAATGTAATCAAACAACTAAAATTAGCTTGAAAGATAGCATTCCTAAGCAGATATTCATACAGTGTACAAAAGGTGGAGGGGATATTTATAGCTTAGAAATGGCTAAATAAATTGAATGGTTTTTTGCTACCATAGAAAAAAAAACTAATGATAAAAAAGGTATTTAGAATCATAGGGGGTTTTATGCTAATTGCTCTTATCGTATTTGCATATAAGGCGATAAGTGTTTTAGTTTGGACAAAAAATGCAAATAAAAACTTTAACAATTTGACATTATTAGGACAATTAGTAGATGAGAATGGTAAGAATGTAGAAATACAAGGTAAAATATTTTTAACTAAAACAGTAGGCTCTGATGATTCTGATCTTGATCCTATTGGAGAACAACAAATAGATATTATCACAATTAATAATAAAGGAAAAATAAATAATACCTTTTTACCATTACAAAGAATAGATATTGATAGCCTAGTTGTGCCAGGTTATCATTTAAAAGAAGTAAAAAAAGAATCTTACTATCTAGCTAAGAAAGATTATGATACTATCCGAATGAAATTTGTTTTAACAAAATAAGGTAATGTATCAGATGTGTTGATTTGATGTTTTAAGAATTAAAATAATTGTTTTTCAATTATTTACAAAATGAAATAAAAAATAAAAAAACAACCCCGCTACGTCAGCAAAAGTTATTGATAAAGTAACGGATACTCATTCAGGAGAAAATACCAAATTGATTATAACTCCTCCACAAACAAGATAATTCGCATGAAAAAAAAAGCTATCATAGGTTTTATTTTAGTAATAATTGCTTTTACTATTAATAATCAGTTTTATAAAAAGAAAATTTTTATAAACAATGCCTTTTCAGTAGGTAATATGGAAATCAAAAAGATTAATGTTAAAATACCTAAAAATATTCAACAAACAGAAATTATAAAATCAGGTAATTATTTAGATATTAGTTATAGAAGTTTATTTAAAGATTATAACTTAAATTTAAGGTTTAAGAATCCACAAAACGATACTATACTTAAATTCGGTAATAAAAGCGATTATTATCTTACAAAGAAAGTTGTTTTATTTACCAAATATTATAACGACATATTTAGTCCTCATGAAAATTCATTTCAAATAGAATTTAAAAAGAATGAGAATAAACTTTTTCTGAAAGGAGATGTTTATAATAATAAGAATAATAAAATTAATATTTGTGGAGAGATAAAATTACCATAATATTTAACTGGGTTACATTTAATATCCTTCAATTTTAATTTTTGCTTTTTTAAATGACATTTTATTAGGTAAATTGCTGTTTTATAACGATTTGTAAATTCTATAAAATCTAAATACCGCTATACGAAATTTCGTATAGTGGTGTTTTTTATTTTAGTTTCTAAAAATTAATATAAAATGAATAAATTTTCACAGATAGAGTTAGACGAAAAAAAACTAGCAGAAGAAACATTGCAGTATATTCTTAAAATACAAAATACCTATTTAGAGAGCACTTTATATATAGATATTCTAGACCCAAGAGAGAAATATGGAGATTTACATCAGCATATAGATTTTTTGAAAGAAAGACTCTCTCATCTTGAATTTTTTGTAGATTACACAGATGTAAGTTTTAAAAATTCTATGTTTAGATATACCCATTTTATATATGATACAGATGGAAGTACAGTAGATAATTCTCAAATTCTAACAAAAAAGAGAGATGAAATAGAGGGGTTGTCAAAAGAAATCTTGTGGGCAAATCCACAGGAAGAAGAAAAATATCAATCAATAAGTAACTTTAACAGTTTTGTAGATGTTATTGTACCGAAAGAAAAAAGATTATATAAGCTAATTTATAGTCCATTTTTCAATATTGAAGGGTGGATAAAATATTATCAAGATTTATTAGATATTAAATTTCCTGAATTTTCAGAAAAATTAATCTTTGGAAAAACAATTTTAAATTACACCCACTTTAAAGAGGATTATTATATTGGGATAGAATCAAATTATGATTCTACAAAAAAAGAAATGAAAAAAGGTTATTGGGAAACTCCTGTTTATCAATTTATTATTTTTAAAAAACTAAGTGCAAAAAAGATAGAGAAAGTTGTTATTTTTAAAGAATTCTCGCATCCTTTCTTTAGTAAGCCAGCTCTTAGTTTTAGGGGGTTTTTTGCTACAAGAACAATACACCAAATATCAGAATTGCATCACAAAATAGATAATTATACCAGAGAAGAATATTTAGAAGATGGCACGATAAGATTTTACAATTCAGAAGATTTTGGAGGTGTTCTTAAAAGACATGCTTATTTTTACTATGATATGTTATATCACACCACAAAAGAATACATTAAATATATAAAAGAAAGTTTTAGTGAATCAATGTAAAATAAATTTTTCAAAAAAATAATAATACTTCATTAAAATAAAAAAAAGTGGTACAAATCTATGTGCCACTTTTTTTATTGAAATCTAAACTAAAAAAATCAAACTTCTTCAATTTTAGTTTTTAGATTAAAATCTTCTTTTTCGAAAAAGTCATTATCTCTGTCTTTATTGAAATATTCGAGCTGGTCTTTTATCAGATTAGACAAAGATTTTTCCCAAAACCAAAGAGGAACTTTAAAACTTAATTCTTCATCTTTATCATCTATCTCTAAAATCAAAGATTTAGGCGCAAATAACCAGGGAGAAAGAGAAATATTTTTTAGTTCTGCAGATAGAATAAGTTTCCAAGTTTTTTCCAGTTCTTCAGCTTTTTCTACATAAACAATAGTTGTTGGAATTTCTTTTGGTTGTTTCAGTTCTTCTACTTTTTTTTCCCAAACATCATCTTCAATATGAATCGCATTTTCGATTTCTTCATATTTTGATTTTTGCATCCAGAATTCTTTTTCTTCATTTACTTCAGAAATAAAACATCTGAATAATGTAGCCTTTTCAGTGTTTTTAATAATTGTGTAATTTTCAATTGTTTTCATAATAAAATATTTAGTTGTTTAATTTATCTTTTTCTGATGGTAGCTGTGTTAGATATTTCTTTTTCAGCAACTATATTTTCTTTTTTGAAAAGAGTATGGTTTTCTTTCTCTCTTTCTTTAATGATGTTTATGAGTTCTGCCTTTCTTAAGTTTTCTTCTTTTTCAAGTTTATATTTCGAAACAAGTTTTTGTTTTACATCCTCCAAACCGTCAAGAACCTTATCAATTTCTTTTATTTTTTCTTCAGTATCTTGAGTTTGATTTTGTATGAGTTTTACATCTACACCTTTTGATGCCAGATTTTCAACAACCTTTTCAACTTCATATCTCGCATTATTGACTTTATTTTGATAAAATGGCAATTGATTTTTCCAGTAGTTTGAACCTGTTTCACTTTCAGCCCATCCTTTAGCCTTATCATAACTATCAATTTGAGAATTAAGCTCTTCAACTACTTTTGTATATAACTCATACTTTCTAAGTATAAAAGCATTATCGGCTAGAAGCTTGTTTTTGTCATAATCTAGCTTTTTCTCTAATAGTTTTACTTCAATTTCCGCTCTTAACACAGGATTGGTAATAATGGCAGTTTTAAGTTCTAGAGTATTAATATCAGATATGTCAACAACATCCGCTCCTTTTTTCATAGCTTCTAAATATCTTGCCTGTTTAGCCTGTAATTTTTGAAGCATAAAAACATCTATACTATCATTCATCAACATAAAATTTATTCTCACATTTTCGTTTCGATTTCCTTGCCTCCAGCCACGACCTTCTACTTGTCTAAGCGCAGTAAAATTATAGGGTAATGTAAGTAAATAAATATCTGAAGTAGTTTCTTGCAAATTCATTCCCTCTTGAATAGCTTCACTTCCAATCACAATTTTTACTTTCCCCTGGTTAAACTCGTCTTGAATTTTTATTCTATTATTTTTTGTGGTTCCACCAGTAATAATTTGAACTTCTTCATTTTTGAACCCCAACTCATTGACAAGGTAGTTTTTCAATTTTGGAAATTCTTTAATTGTTGAAGCTAAATATATTGATAGTACGGGAAAGAAAAACGACCCATTAAAAACTCTTGAAGGATTGAAATCATTTTACAGTAGTAATGTCAATGTAAAGACTCTATTATTTTTAATTCTTGTCGAAGCAGGTGTAGATGTTGATAAGTACAAAATCGAAGAAGAATTTAGCCAGTATAAAGAAGCTTCAGTATGCATAAAGGTATTGTTTAATAAATTGAAATAGTTTGTGTGAAAGTTTAGAGGCTATTTCAATTATATCTTGCGGAGAAAAACAACTCTAATCTCCGCAAAAAATGCGGAGAATAATTTGTATATTTACCGCAAACTTTTCAAAATGGCAATATATATCCATCAATTAAATCAGTGGCCTAGGTTTCATTGGGAACAAGACGAGTTTTTTAATCTACTTGCAGAGGTTAGACAGCTGCAAGGAAAATTATTGGGCAAAGTTGAGCTTTTAGGCTTTGGTTTAAAAGATGAAGCCAATTTAGAAACCTTGATACAAGATGTTGTAAAAACCTCTGAAATTGAAGGGGAGGTGTTAAACCCAGAATTAGTGCGTTCTTCAATAGCAGTTCGTCTTGGATTAGATAATTTAGGTATTGAACATTCCAACCGAAATATTGATGGTGTAGTTGATATGATGCTGGATGCAACACAAACATTTGATAAATCATTAAGTGAAGAAAGGTTATTTGGATGGCATTCTGCATTATTTCCGACAGGTAGGAGCGGAATGTATAAAATTGAAGTTGCCAAATGGAGAACAGGTGATATGCAAATCGTATCTGGTAGAATGGGAAGAGAAAAAGTTCATTTTGAAGCGCCCAGCCCAGAAAAACTTGAAAAAGAAATGCAGGAGTTTATTAATTGGTTCAATCAAGAAGAGCCTTTGGATTCAATAATTAAAGCAGGTATTTCTCATTTGTGGTTTGTAACGATACACCCCTTCGATGACGGAAATGGCAGAATAGCAAGGGCAATTACAGATATGCAATTGTCTAAATCAGACGGTGTAAACCAAAGATTTTATAGTATGTCTTCTCGAATCAATGCTGAGAAAAAATCTTATTACACTATTTTAGAAAGAACTCAAAAAGAGGATTTAGATATTACCAATTGGCTAAAGTGGTTTCTCGAGTGTTTAAAGGGAGCAATTATCGATTCAAATTTCATTATTGACAAAGTAGTCCGAAAACATCAGTTCTTTGTAAATAACGCTTCTAAAATAGCAAATGAGAGACAAAGAATAATACTTACAAAACTACTGGAAGGTTTTGAAGGGAATCTTACCTCATCGAAATATGCGAAGATTGCCAAGACTTCTCCAGATACCGCATTGAGAGACATAAACGATTTGGTAGAAAAGGGAATTTTGTCAAAATCGGATTCTGGAGGTAGAAGTACAAATTATGTCTTGAATTCGTAAGATAATTTTTAAGCATTTGTAGAATATGCAAGACTACAAACAAGTAAATATTGATTGATGTTGTTGATAACGAAATTTTGCTTAAATTTGGAGAACAAAGTCAAAACACAATACAGATTCAAAATATAGTTTTTGACTTTATTTGACCTGTAATATTCCTTTATTTATTGATACTTTGCTACATATTTGCTACTATACTCTTGTAAACTATTAATAATAAATATATTTACACTTTCTGTATCGGAAAGTAGTCTCGCTATTTCTTTTTATAGCAATAAATTTGGATTTATTTTATCACTTTTTCTAGTTTTTAAAACGGGTTTTATCAATTGTTATTTTGGAATTTAGTACTTAAAGTATTCATGTAAATTTTCTAATTTGTTAATATATAATTGTAAATCAATGATTTGTGATTTTTTCTGTATCTGTATATTAAATGTATATACAAGTTACATAATTAGGTATGCACTATAAGATTAAATTTATAAATGAAAATCTAAACCAGATTTTATTTGTGAAAATTATTTTATGATAACCTATTTACTATGAAAAAATATGCAATAATTTTTATTTGTTTAATTACCAATTTATTTTTTGCACAATCAGAAAATGTAAGAGTTGAAAACAATTCTAGTGGACAAAAACTTTTAGTTGATGGTAAGCCTTTTATCATCAACGGAATGAATTGGGATTATTATCCTATTGGCACCAATTACAATTACTCACTATGGACTCAAAAAGATGATTTTATAAAATCAGCATTAGACAGCCAGATGTCATTGCTCAAAAATATGGGGGTAAATGCCATAAGAGTTTACACAGGAATACCTGCCAAATGGATTACCTACATTTATGAGAATTATGGTATATACACCATGCTCAATCATTCTTTTGGTAGATATGGTCTTACCATTAATGGAACTTGGATTCCTAATACAGATTATGCTAATGAAAATACCAGAGCATATCTTATTAATGAAGTAAAACAACTTACCCAACAATACAAAAATACACCAGGATTACTGATGTATCTTTTGGGTAATGAAAACAATTATGGTTTATTTTGGGATGGTGCAGAGACAGAAAATATACCTGTAGCCGAAAGAAAATCTACACACAGAGCAGAAGCGATGTATAAATTGTTTAATGATGCTGCTTTAGAAATGAAGACTCAAGACAAAAATCATCCTATTGCAATGTGTAATGGAGACTTACTTTTCTTAGATATTATAGCCAAAGAATGTAAAGATGTAGATATATATGGTACTAATATGTACAGAGGAGTATCTTTTGGTGATGCTTTTTTGAGAGTGAAAAATGAGGTCGGAAAACCGCTATTATTTACGGAATTTGGAGCAGATGCTTTTAATGAAATTACAGGAAAAGAAGACCAAGACGCACAATCTTATTATTTATTAGGTAATTGGCAAGAAATCTATGAAAATGCTGCAGGAATGGGCAAAGCCAATAACTGTCTTGGTGGATTTACTTTTCAGTTTAGTGACGGATGGTGGAAGTACAAACAAAACGAAAACTTAGATGTACATGATGCTAATGCTTCCTGGAGCAATGGCGGTTACATTAAAGATTACCAAAAAGGAGAAAATAATATGAATGAAGAGTGGTTTGGTATTTGTGCTAAAGGTACTCCAGATGCTAATGGACTATATCAAGAATATCCACGTTCTGCATATTATGTTTTGAAACAAGTTCACCAATTTAATCCGTATGATTCATCTAAACTAACAAGTTCTAGTACGGTTAAAAATTATTTTAATGACATCAATGTTGCAGATGCTCAGTTAAGAGCTAGAGGAGATAAAGCTGCACTAAAAGGAGAAAGTAATGATAAAATAAAACTAAGTAATCTAAGGGCAGATTTCTATACCTACAATACTGGAGGTAGTCTTATTACCACTCCGAAAGATAAAACAGATGGTTATACATCTTATCCTACTAAGCAAGGTTTTGACCATACTCAATCTTATTATATAGGAGTAGAGGCCAACCCAACTTCTAATATGAGAGCTAATGTAAATGTGAATATTCTAGGAAATGTAGCAGAAAATCCTATAGATCAAATCTTTTACGAAAACAGAGGAAGACCAATAGAAGTTCTAAATGCAGATGGAACAACTACAAAAATGCAAGACGTAAATAGAGTACAGGTTTATAGTGCAAGCTACCATTGGAATGAAAAATGGTTTGATTTAGATGGATTTTATAGAACTGGGCATTACCACTGGGGATATGAAGGAGACATTTTCGGATTGTATCCGGAAGCCAATTATGGACCTAATATTGATATCTATAATGGCGAAGCTCCTTTCGGATTTGAATTTGCTGGTAAAAAAGCAATTAATGGTTTAAAAGTTGCTTTCGGTCCAGAATTATGGTGGGGAGCTAACCCAGCTGTTTTAGTAAAATATTCTAGAAAAGTAGGTAAATTTGATATTACAGGAGTTTATCACGAAGACTTAGACCAAAGAGGTACTACCCAAAGTTCATTTGCTATTCCTCAGCCTCAAACAAGAAGAGTTACTTTGGCTTTACAAAGAAAATTTGGAAAATTTGGAGTTGATTTAGGCACAATCTGGGCAGGACAACCATTGAATGGAAGAACTTTCCAAATTTATAGAGATGGAAATGTATATCAAGACCAAATTAATAATAAAGACAACTGGGGAGGTAAAGTAAAATTCACATACGCAGGAGGAAAATTCAATTGGTATGCACAAGGTGCTGCAATGGGATTGGTAGCCAATGGTGGAGCAGATAATACACAGACTTTTACAGGCTGGAGATTAAAAGATAGTGGAAGTGGTAATCAATATAATTTCTTAACTGGTTTTACTTATAATATCGGAAATCTACAAATTGCGCCAAATTTCTTATGGCAAAAACCAATCGAAGGTCCTGTACCTTTCGGTGCACCAGCACCAGGAAGACCTAGAAATATTCTAGAAGATCCATTTGTGGTAAGAGCCAATAGAGAACAAACCGCAGGAGAAATACTTTTTACTTATGACCCTACACCAGCTACTTGGATGTACAGTTGGGATACAGATAAAATCGAAGACGCAAAATTCGCCATCAGTGCAGGATTTGTTTACAGGCATTTACCTACAACACAAGATGCAGCAATTGGAATTTTACCAGACGGAAGAACCACATTTGCTTTCCCAGGTGCAGCTCCTGCAAAAGACCTTTGGGAAGTAAATACCAGAGTTGTTTCTAAGTTAAGTACTGATTTTGGGGTAATCGCTAATATCTACGGAGGCACAGCTCAAGCTAATGGTAGTGATGCCAGAACTATAGAAAGATTTGGCATAGATGTAAGAACTATTTATAAAAAAGTGAAATTTATTTCTACTATTAAATTTAACGATTGGGGGCCTTATGATTATCACAGAGATTATAATCTTACTTTCCCTATGCAATTGATAGGAGATTTATCTTTCGAAATCGGAAAACCAGAATGGTGGATTTTACCAGGAACCAGAATAGGCATTAGAGGAACATATAGAACTCTAGACCAATATTCGCCAAGATATGCACCTACCTACACCGTAGATGCGGCAGGTAATTGGGTGGCAGATCCTACTGCAATAGGCTTCCCTAATGGAAACGAGTGGGAAATAAGAACTTATATTCAAATTAACATTGGTAAATAATTTTAACAAAATGAAAAATATATTTAAACATACATTCATAAAACCATTATTAGGATTTTCGCTGTTGTTTGCTTTGGGATGTCAGAGAGATATTAATGATTTAGAACAAGCTACATATTCTAAAAATCCAGATGTTTTTATAGATACATTTAGTTCAGGACTTAATTATGCAGCTTTTGGAGGCTCAGATGTAAAAGCCTTTGATGTAGATACTCAAGTAAAATATTCTGGCACTACCTCTATGAAAATTGCTGTTCCAGATTATGGTAGCCCAGAAGGAGCTTATGCTGGTGGAACTTTTTTTACTACTGTAGGAAGAGATTTATCAGATTACAATGCACTCACTTTTTGGATTAAAGCTACCCAATCTGCAAATATTGATGTATTAGGTTTTGGTAATGATTTGGGCGAAAATAAATATCAAGTATCACTTTCTGGTGTAGCTGTAAATACCAATTGGAAAAAAGTAATTATACCAATTCCTGACGCTTCTAAACTTAAAATGGAAAGAGGAATGTTTTTCTATTCTGAAGGACCAGAAAATAACAAGGGTTATACTTTTTGGATAGACGAAGTAAAGTTCGAAAAATTAGGAACCATTTCTTATCAATCTGCTTCTATTGTTAATGGAGCTAATAAAACGGTAACATCTTTTGTGGGAGTAAAAAATGTAGTAGATGGTTTAACTGCTAGCTATAGTATGCCTAATGGTACAACACAAGCTGTAAATCTTACACCTTACTATTTTAATTTTTTTAGTTCTAATCAATCTGTTGCTACAGTAGATGAAGTAGGTAATGTAAGCACCTTAGGAGCAGGAACTTCCACCATCACTGCAACTCTTGATAATAATACTGCAAAAGGTAGTCTTATTATTAATTCTAGTGGAACATTTACACATGCGCCTACACCTACACAAGATCCGTCTAAAGTAATATCTTTATTCAGTGACAAATATACTAATGCACCTGTAGATTACTATAACGGATATTGGGCACCATACCAAACTACACAATCGGCAGATTTTCAGGTAGATGGAGATCACGTTTTGAATTATACCAACTTTAATTTTGTAGGAATACAAATGAGTTCACCTACAGTAAATGTAGCTTCTATGTCTCATTTACATTTAGATATTTATTTACCTAATGCATTATCGGCAGGCGCTAATTTTAAAATACAGGTAGTAGATTTTGGGGCAGATGGTGTTTATGGCGGAAATGATGACAAAACAAGCGAAACGACTATAGCAGCTCCTACTTTACAAGGACAAAAATGGGTAAGCCTTAATTTACCACTTACTGCTTTTTCTGGTCTAACGACTAAGTCGCATATTGGGCAAGTAATTTTCGTAGGAACTAATATTTCTAATTTCTACGCAGATAATATTTATTTTTATAATGATGGCAGCATTATCCCAGCTACACCAACTACTGCAGCACCAACTCCTACCCATGCAGCAAATAGCGTATTGTCTATTTTTAGTGATTCTTATACCAATGTTTCGGGAACTAATTTTAATCCAAATTGGGGGCAAGCTACTCAGGTTTCACAATTGGCAATTTCAGGAAATAATACCTTGAAATATGGAGGATTAAACTATCAAGGAACACAATTGGGAAGTAATATCAATGTATCTTCTTATGGTTTTCTCCATATAGATTACTATTCTGCTAATTCTAGTACCTTAAATTTCTATTTAATCAGTCCTGGGCCAGTAGAAAAAGCATATTCTCTTTCTGTACCTACAGGATTAGGAACTAATAATAACGGTTGGAAAAGTATAGATATTCCGTTATCTGCATTTTCACCAGTAGCTCTTATTAATGTTTTCCAGTTTAAAGTAGATGGCAATGGAGATGTCTTCTTTGATAATATTTATTTCCATAATTAATCAATATTTAATTCAAATTACAAATTATGAAAATTTTAAATAAAAAAAATATTCAAAAAATTAAATTTATAGGAGTTTTTGGCATATTGCTATTTTCTTTGTCTGGTTGTGATGAGGAAGCTGTACAAACTTTACCTGAAAGAAACTGGGAATTGGTATGGAGTGATGAATTTGATGGAAATGCAGGTAATTTGCCAGATGCTACCAAATGGACTTATGACATAGGAACAGGCACCAATGGTTGGGGAAACCAAGAATTGGAATATTATACCAAAAGAACAGATAATGTAAAACTAGATGGCAATGGTAATCTGGTAATTACTGCTAAAAAAGAAAATTATTCCGGCTCTGCATTTACTTCGGCAAGAATTAAAACGAAAGGATTGTTTTCTCATGCCTATGGTAAAATAGAAGCAAGAATAAAAACACCTTACGGACCAGGTATTTGGCCAGCATTTTGGATGTTAGGAGACAATATAGATACTGTAAATTGGCCGAATTGTGGCGAAGTAGACATTATGGAATTAAAAGGTCATATTCCTAGTGTGATATATGGTACTTTACACGGACCAGGCTATTCTGGTGGAGGTGCCAAAACAAAATCTTATGGTTTGCAAAACTCTAGATTCGACCAAGATTATCATGTATTTGCCGTAGAATGGAAAGAAAACCAAATAGACTTTTTTGTAGATGGCTTCTTGTATCATAGGGTAACTCCCAAAGATGTTTCTGGAGAATGGGTTTATAATCATCCTTTTTTCTTAATCCTAAATGTAGCAGTAGGCGGAAATTTTGTAGGATTCCCTACAGATGGTACTTCATTCCCTCAAAATATGTACATAGACTATGTAAGAGTATATAATGCTAAATAATCTTTGAATCAATATTATTTCAATAATTTATTATAAACAACCAAAATTTATTACTATGAATAAAATCTCTTTTTTGATTATGCTTATTGCATCATTGTTTGGTTTTTCTCAACCAACCACTAATGCACCAACGCCTACTAAAGCTTCCGCAGATGTTATTTCTGTCTTTAGTGATGCTTATACCAATGTTGCTACCAATTATAATCCGTTTTGGGGACAAATCGGAAATGTGAACCCTGCTTTTGAAGCCGTTTCTAGTTCGGGGAACAACATTTTAGTTTATTCTAATTTTAATTATCAAGGAACTGAATTAAGTACTCAAAATGCCGCTTCAATGGAATACCTTCATATTGATGTTTGGACTAGTACTGCTGGAGCTGTTTTAAAAGTTTCCCCCATTAATAATGGTACAGGAGCTACTGAATTTTTAGTAAATGTTCCTATAGTAAGCAGCGGATGGAGTAGTGTAGATTTACCAAAGTCTGCTTTTACAGGTATGACTTGGGATTCTATATTTCAAATGAAGTTTGATGGACAAGCTGGTGCTAATCCATCTACCGTATATTTGGATAATATTTATTTTTGGAAATCACCTATAGATCCTTTAGCTGATGCTACTTTAAGTGATTTAAAAGTTAATGGAACTACTATTTCGGGCTTTAGCTCTGCTATAAATACATATTCTGTTCAGTTTCCTCAAGGTACTACTGCTATTCCTCAGATTACCGCAGTAACTGCCTCTAATTCTAGTGCAAGTACTTCCATTACACAAGCTACTTCCATTCCTGGTAGTGCTACTGTTTTAGTAACTGCACAAAATGGCACTACTACCAAAACTTATACAGTAAATTATACACTTTCTGGGCCTGGTGTTGCAGCACCTACACCTCCTGCTAGAGCCTCTTCAGATGTTATTTCTTTATATAGCAATGCATACACCAATATCCCTGTTTCAGAATGGTCTGCTTCTTGGGATGATTCTAGTGTAACAGATATTCAAGTGCAAGGAAATGATACAAAAAAAATAAATTTCACGAATTTTCTGGGAGTACAACTTAGCAATTTTGTTGATGCAAGTAATATGACCTATTTCCATATGGATTATTTTATTGATAACGGGACAGATTTAGTAGGAAAAGTTATCAATACAAAATGGTCTAATCATGCAAATGCACCAACCCCTGGCGAAACAAGTGCATTTTTATTGAATACAATTCCTACTACCACAGGTACTTGGGTCTCTATAGATGTTCCTATTTCTAGTTTTGATAACTCACCACAAGTTAGAAATTCATTATATCAATTGTTATTGATATCTAACCTAGGTACGCTATATGTTGATAATATTTATTTGCATAAAAATACAATTTTAGCTGTAGATGATATAGCAACTTCTCAAAACAAGTTATTGTTTTATCCAAATCCAGTAAATTCTGGTGATGCTATAAGTATAAAAAATAAAATTAAAAGTATAGAAATATATAATGTATCTGGTCAAAAAGTAAAATCAGCGAATTCTCAAAGCATAAGTTCACAAGGTCTTACTAAAGGAGTGTATGTTATAAAAGCTGTAACAGAAAACGGAGAAGTACAATCTTCTAAGTTTATTGTAAAATAAAGTGTATTTTTCATAAGTTTTTTTAACGCCCGTTTTTAACGGGCGTTTTTTTTGATAAAAATTGTATATTTGGATGACTCATGAATTCTAAACTTTATTTTTATTTTTCACTGCTTATTTTTTGTTTTTCTGGAGCTCAAGAAATCCCAGAAAAAGGGATTCCTTTTGTTAAAAATTTTCTTCCAGAAGAATATGGTAATCATGGCAAAGTTTGGGAAATAAGTTCAGCCCAGAATGGCATAGTATATATGGCTTCAGAAAATGGCTTGTTAGAATTTGATGGTAAAAAATGGAATAAACATAGAAACTATAAAGGTTTTACAAGATCCCTATTTGTAGCAAATGATTCTACCATATTTGTAGGAGCAGATATGGACTTTGGTGTATGGAAGAGAAATAAATACAGGAAATTTGATTATCAATCCTTTTATCCTTTTAAAAATAAAATAGGAGGTGTAAACGAAGAATTTTGGGGAACTTATTTGTTTAAAAGCCAAGTTATTTTTGTCTCACACCAAAATCTCTATAGATTACTAAATCATAAAATTACCAAAATATTAGCACCTACAAGATTTTTTGATAGTTTTCAGGTGGGGAAAAGATTATTTTTAGTAGATGAAAAAAAAGGTTTATATGAATATGATGGACAAAATATTCAATTGCTATTTTCTTATCCAAATGAGCTGCCTCTAGAAATCTCCGGGATTTATGAAGATGCAGACCATCTCAATATTGTCACAAGAAACAGAGGTGTTTTTTCCTTAGTTAATGGTCAATTATCACCACTTAAATTTGAAATATCTGATGAAATAATTAAAAACAAAGTTTTCAGTTTTACTACTTTTAATCATCAATATTTAGCTTTCGGAACTATATTGAATGGAATTTATATTACTGATTATAAGGGAAATACAATACAGCATCTCAATAAAAATAAAGGACTTTCTAATAATACTGTTCTTAGTTTATATTATCAAAATAATGGTAAAATATGGATGGGATTAGATTATGGAATTGCTTTTTCTGATATTAAAAATAATATAACATATTTTAGAAACTCTAATAGTGATTTTGGTACGGGTTATACCGCAAATCTTGACAATAGTATTTTTTACCTAGGAACTAATCAAGGCTTATACGCTGCCAATTGGAATGATCTAAACAGCAGCAAAGACAAGAACTCTTTTGCCTTAATTAATGGAGCAGAAGGTCAAGTGTGGACACTACAGAAAATAGGAGATAAAATTATTTGTGGTCACGATCGTGGTTTGTTTGAAGTTAAAGATCGCAAAATATATAAAATAGACAACGAACCAGGTGTAATGAGCCTTTTAGAATATGATAAAAATACACTTTTTACAGGTAATTACAACGGAATTTCAATCTTCAAAAAGCAAAACAATTCTTGGGTTTTTCTCAGAAAAATGGAAGTAATTCTAGGTGCTATTAACCAAATTCTTCAAGAAAAAAAGAATATACTTTGGGTAAATATTCCAAATTATGGAGTTATAAGATTTGAAATCGACAAAAATTATAAACCAATTAATAAAACTATTTTTAGTACCAAAAAATTTAAAGGTTATTTTCCTTATATTTTTAAAGACAAAAAAGGTGTTCACATTATTACAAGTACCAATCAATATTTATATTTACCAGAAAAAAATGACTTTAAAGAAGAACATCTTATTCCCCAAATCAACATAATAAATAAATTTACTGGTTTTTACTTCCCTATTCCTTTAAACTCAGAGTATTCTTTTTATTCTGTAAACAATGGTTTTGCCCTCGAAAAAAAACATGATAAATCCTTTATTCACAAATTAACGTCAGAATTAATTTTCAGAAGAGTTTGGGCGTTTAATAATGAAGAAAGTATAGACTTATTCAATCATGCAAAAATTCCTTTTACTTTTAACAATATTAAATTTTCTTTTATTTTACCTAATGAAGCTGATGTACAATATCAGTATTATTTAGAAGGTTTTTCCGAACGATGGAGTTCTTTTTCTTCGAAAAATGAGGTTGAATTTCTTGGGCTTAGAGAAGGAAACTATGAACTCCATATTATAGCCAAAAAAGGTGATAAAATTACTACAAGTAAGAAATTTGTAATCAAGATAGAAGCACCTTGGTATAGAACTTTTTGGAGCTATTTGGTTTATATCATCTTGATTTTTGCTTTGTTTCAATTGTTGAGACAAATTCACGATAGGCGACTAAAAAATCAGAAAAGACATTTGCTAGAAAAAGAGAGAATGTCTCTGAAAGAACAAGCAGAAAAGCATGAACAAGAAATCCTTTTAGAAAAACAAAAACAACTAGAGCTAGAGCAAAGCATATTAAAAGAAGAAATAAAAAATAAGACCAAAGAATTGGCTACAAAAGCTAAAAATGATGATGATAAAATAAGATTATTACAAATTATCAATGATAAAATTTTGGAAGCCGAGAGCAATCCTAATATTTCTAAATTAAAATTGGGAGAGATTAGAAGAATGCTCAAATCTTATTTAGAAATAGAAGATCATACTTTTGAAATTCAGATGGATGAATTGCACCAAGAGTTTTTTAAGGTGATGAAGAAAAAATTTCCGAACCTTTCTATTTATGATTTAAGGATGTGTGCTTATCTTAAAATTGGTCTTAATTCTAAAGAAATAGCAGATATATTTCAGGTTTTACCTTCTAGTATTAATGTGAGTAGGTCTAGGCTAAGAAAAAAATTAAACCTTTCTCAAGAAGAAGATTTATATGAATTTTTAAACTCTCTGGAATAGAAAATCGCGGATTTTTATAATCCGCGATAGTATAAAATCTATTTATTTTAGTTGTCTAATCTACGTTAAATTGTGTTATAAGATTGGCATCAGAACTACCACCAACCATTATTTTGAAATTTCCAGGTTCTACTATAAACTCATTTTGGTTGTTATAAAAACCAAGTTCAGCATCAGTTAAGGTAAAAGTCAGTGTTTTGGTTTCACCAGCTTTTAATTCTAGCATTTCAAACCCTTTTAGTTCTTTTACAGGTCTAACCACAGAAGCAAACTCATCTTGAAGATATAATTGCGCTACCTCTTTTCCGGTTACTTTTCCTGTGTTTTTTACTTCTACTGTTATGGTTATTTTTTCGCCTTTTGCAAAGGATTTTTTATTGATTTTAAGGTTAGAATATTCAAAACTAGTATAACTCAATCCGTAAACAAAAAGGGTAGAGAGGTGTTTTATCTACATCAGAGTAATGACTCCAAAATACATTATTATCTTTATTGGTAAATCTTCCGGTACTGTAATGATTATACGAAATAGGCACTTGTCCTATATTTCTAGGAAAACTCATAGGTAATTTTCCACTTGGGTTGTAATCTCCGTAGAGTACTTGTGCTACAGCATTCCCCGTTTCTGTGCCTAATTGCCAAGCTTCTACAATGGCAGGTATTTTTTCTGCTGCCCAAGAAATCGTTAACGGACGACCATTATTTAGAACCAAAACAATATTTGGATTTATTTTGTAAATTTCTTCTAAAAACTCTTGTTGAAGACCGGGTAAATCTAGATTAGTTCTGGTTCTGGCTTCTCCAGAAGAAAACCCGTGTTCGCCCAAGACCATTACCACTACATCTGCTTCTTTTGCAGCTTTTTTAGCTTCTTCGAAACCAGTTTTGTCGGTGGTGTTGTATTCTACTTCGGTTAAGAAGGTAGGTTCTGTTTTGGTTAATTCTAGACCTTTTACGTAATTTAAAGCATTGTCTTTGTATTGTTGTAATCCCTCTAAAACAGAGACTGCGGTATTATTATCAGATCCAATTCTCCAACTTCCTAATGGTGAGTTTTTACTTTCTGCTAAAGAACCTAAAAGTGCTATTTTTTGTCCTGATTTTTTGAGGGGCAAAATATTATTGTCATTTTTAAGAAGAACAATTGATTTTTTTGCCATATCTAGAACTGCTTCTCTATTGGCTTTACTGCCTATGATTTCTTTTTCGCGTTTTTCATCAAGAAAACGATAAGGATCATCAAATAATCCTAATTCATATTTTACCCTAAGAATTCTACGAACTGCGTCATCTATAAACTCTTGTTTTACTTTTCCTTGCTTTACTAAATCTATTAAATATGGTACATAAATTCCACCTTCCATATCCATATCTGTGCCCGCTTCTACGGCAGATTTAGCAGCAGCATTTTCGTCTTTAGAATATCCCCAAAAAATCATTTCTCTGATAGAAGCCCAATCCGAAATCACAAATCCATTGAATCCCCATTTGTTTTTTAGGATATCTCTCAACAAATATTTATCTCCCGAAGCAGGAACTCCGTTAATGGTGTTGAATGAAGTCATTACACTTCTAAGACCTGCATCTATAGCAGATTTAAACGGTGGTAAAACTTGATTGTAAAGGGTATTGGTGCCAATTTCAGCTGCGTTATATTCTAAAGCACTACCACCAAAACCGTACGCTGCAAAATGCTTGGCAGTAGCAGCAATTCTGAGAGGAGATTTAAAGGTATTATCTCCTTGGAAACCTCTTACTCTGGCAGCAGCTATTTTTCCACCGAGATAAGGGTCTTCTCCAGCACCTTCCATCACGCGTCCCCATCTTGCATCTCTAGAAATATCCATCATAGGTCCGAAAGTCCAGTTAATGCCAGATGCAGCCGCTTCAGAGGCGGCTACTTCTGCAGATTTTTCTATGGCTTTTAAATCCCAACTGGCCGCTTCAGCAAGTGGAATAGGGCTTAGAGTTTTGTATCCGTGAATTACATCAAAACCAATAATTAAAGGAATACCTAATCTGGTTTGTTCTACGGCAATTTTTTGTACAGCTTTTACTTCTTTCACCCCACGAACGGTGAGCATAGAACCTACCAAACCTTTTTTGATGTTTTCATATTTTTGTTCGGCAGTTCCTCCTACTGGTGCAGGGCCAGTAACATCCCAAAAGCCATTGTATTGATTCATTTGTCCTACTTTTTCGTCTATGGTCATTTTAGACATCAATACATCTATTTTCTTCTCAATTTCTGGGTTTAGTTTTTGTTGGGCGTTTACAAAAGCAATGGTTGAGACACTTAAAAAGGTCAAAGCCAGTAGATTTTTAAATTTCATTGATATAGATTTTATTTATTGTTAGGCGATATTTTGGAAAATTCTATCGACATTTTATGTAGTAAATTTAGCGTAGAAGTATCAGTAGAAAATACAGAATTAAGACCTTGCGGTTCGTGAGGAGGGTCTGTAGTAAAGTCATTTCCTCTGTACCATTTACCGTCTTTAGGATTATTCTTTGCTACCCCAGAATAACCCCAGAAATTAAGTGCAGTAAGAGGTAAACCTTCTTGAATAGAATTTTTTACTTTTTTCAAAATATATTCGTAGTATAGATTTCTTTCTATTGCAGATGAAGTTTTATCTAGACTTTCATTCTCCCTAGGAAAACCGAATTCTTCCAGCACCAATGGTTTTTTTAGATGCAGAGCTACTTCTATGTGTTCATCTATATATTCTTCTGTTTTTTTGATAGCAAAATCTAGATTTTTTTCTTTGTCATTAATTTTGTACCATTCCCAGTTTTTAGGCCAGATGTGTATGGTAAGATAATCTATGTTTGGATTTTTATGGGTTCTCTCAAATGCTTTTATATCAACATTAGAACCTATACTTCCTTCTGAACCAGTAGTTACCAGATGATTCTTGTCTATTTTTTTTATGGTATTTACTACATCATTTATCCATTCTGTAAATGCTTTTTCGTTTTCTGTATTCCAAATTCTAGGTTCATTGGCAACTTCCCATGCCATGATGGTTTTATCTTGAGAATAAGGGATTCCATTTACAGAATTTTTTCTTGCTAATATTTTTTTTACGTGGTTGAGATATGCTTTTTTACAAGGTTCACATTTTTGAAATTGTGAAGTATAGCTCATAAACTCTGCCCAAGTATAGTTTCCTATATTTGGATTTGGGATAAGGCCATAACCATTCCATTCTAAATATTTAGACATTCCGCCACTCCATTCCCAATTATTGGTAAGATACAAAACAGCATCCATATTTCTTTTTCTGAGTTCATTCAAGAAAAAATCTAAACCTTCTAGTAATTCTTTATTATATTTTCCTTGGGATGGTTGCGTAGCAGGAAATACAGTGAAATCTTGATCTCCACCTTCGGCGCTTGCCATTACCCTTAGGTTTGTGATTCCGAGAGATTTCAGTTCATCTAATTCTTTTATTAACCTTTCTCTATCTCCGTTTTTCGCTCCTAGCATACCACCGTACCAATAATTAGTTCCGACAAAATAATATGGTTTACCATCTTTTATGAAATGATTTTCTGAAACCTTTATAAAGTTTTGCGCAGAAAATGCTACGAAAAAGAATGAGAGTAATATTAGTAAGTATCTTTTCATTTTTATTTATTGCAAATGATTTTACAGAGAAATGCTATAAATGGTACATTACCGTAAAGATACAAATAAGCTAGATAATATGAAGATATTCTTTGGCTAATAAAATTATTATGACAAGGAAACCCTATTGTTTTTGTTCTTAAAATTTCTATATATACAAGAAAAGCAGTCAGAAATTAATTTCTAGCTGCTTTTTCTTTTGATAATCTGAGTTTGATTAATTTAATAATCCATAGACTTGTTTAGCAATTTCCAATTCTTCGTTGGTAGGAATTACCAATATTTTTGTTTTTGAATTGTCTTTATGGATGGCTCTTACTTCCTTAGACCTTAGGCTATTTTTTTCTTCGTCTATTTCTAATCCGAAAAATTCCATATTCTTACACACTAAATTTCTAAGATAAGGAGAGTTTTCTCCAATGCCGGCAGTGAAAACAATAGCATCTAAACCACCCATTGCTGCGGTGTATGAGCCTATGAATTTTTTGATTCTATAAGCATTCATTGCAAGAGCAAGCAGGCAATCTTTGTTTCCTTCTTCTGCTAATCTTTCAATATCTCTTAAATCGCTATAACCAGTAAGTCCTAGCATTCCGCTTTTCTTTTGAAGTAAATCACTAATTTCTTTTACAGAAAAACCAAGGTCGTTCAAATAAAATACTACAGAATGGTCTATATCTCCACTTCTTGTACCCATTATTAATCCGTTTGCAGGGCTGAATCCCATAGAGTGGTCTATGCTTTTACCGTCTTTTACAGCAGTGATGCTACAGCCATTACCAAGGTGAATGGTGATGATTTTAGATTCTTTAACTCCTAAAAACTCAATCGCTCTTTCTGATACAAATTTGTGACTTGTACCGTGGAAACCATATTGTCTGATGTTGTATTTCTCAGCAATATCATTAGGAATAGCATATTTATGAACCACTTCTGGGATAGTTTGAAAGAAAGCGGTGTCAAAAACTGCAATATGTTCTGCATCAGAAAAAATTTCTTCTGCTACATTGATACCTTGTAAGTGCGCAGGATTGTGAAGAGGAGCAAGTAAAAATAAATCTTTAATTTTTTCTTTTACTTTTTCGGTGATTTTCATAGGGTCTGAAAATCTTTCTCCGTGTACTACTCTGTGTCCTACAGCTGTTATTTCGGAAGTATCTTTAATAACTCCAATTTTTGGGTCAATTAATAGTTCAGATATTTTTTTCAATCCAGCTTCGTGGTTGTCTATATCTAAAACTTCTTGAACTTTAGTATTTTGGGTTTCGTAAACCAGATTAGAGCTTCCTAATCCAATTCTATCTACCAAACCAGAGCAAATTACCTTTTGGTCTGGCATAGCAAGCATTTGGAATTTGATAGAAGAACTTCCTGTATTGATGATAATGATATTCATATAAATTATAATTTTTGAGCTTGAATTGCAGTAATAATTACTGTATTAATAATGTCATCTATAGTACAACCTCTGCTTAAATCGTTTACTGGTTTATTGAGACCTTGTAACATTGGGCCAATTGCCAATGCGCCTGTTTCTCTTTGTACTGCTTTGTAGGTGTTGTTACCTGTATTTAGATCTGGGAAAATAAGTACGCTTGCTTGTCCTGCCACTTCGGAGTTTGGCAATTTACTTTTACCTACAGTCATATCTACTGCTGCATCATATTGTATAGGTCCTTCAATTTTTAAATCTGGGCGTTTCTGACGAACGATTTCTGTAGCATTTCTTACTTTATCTACATCATCCCCTTTGCCAGAAGTACCAGAAGAGTAGGATAGCATTGCAATTTTTGGTTCTATACCAAATGCGATACTAGAATCTGCTGATGAAATAGCAATTTCTGCTAATTGTTCTGCGGTAGGATTTGGGTTGATGGCACAATCTCCGAAAATAGAAACTCTGTTTTCTAAACACATAAAGAATATAGAAGAAACTATTTTACATTCTGGTCTGGTTTTTACAAACTGTAATGCAGGTAAAATGGTGTGCTGTGTAGTATGAGCAGCACCAGAAACCATACCATCTGCATGACCTTTATAAACCATCATGGTACCATAGTAAGAGACATCTTCCATTAAATCCTGAGCCATTGCCAAGGTTACATTTTTCTCTTTTCTTAGTTCGTAGTATGTTTCGCTGTAGTTTTCGTAATCTGCAGATTCGTTTGGTAAAACGATATTTAATTTAGAATAATCGATATTTATTTTGAGTTCTGCAGCTCTTTTTTCTATTTCTTTTCTAGAACCAATTACGGTAAGATCTACCACATCCATCTCTTGTAATCTAGAAATAGCAATGAGAACACGATCATCATTACCTTCTGGTAAAACAATGTGTTTTCTTTCTTTTCTGGCTTGTTTTAAGAGATTGTACTGGAACATACGTGGTGTAATTCCATCTACCTCGAAGGTTACTAATTTTTCTGAAAGTTCGTCTAAGTTTACATATTTTTGGAAAGCTTGGATAGAAGTTTCTATTTTTTTGATGTTATCTGCGTAGATTTTAGATTTTATAGCACCAATTCTATTGGCAATCAGATAGGTGCCATCTTCTACCGAAGCAATAGGAACAATATCAGAAAGACCTTCTATCAATTTCATGATGGTATCTTCGGGGATAATTCCTCCGGTTAATACGATACCAGAAATAGAAGGATAGTTGATTGATAAATTTGCTTGTAAAGCTCCCAAAATAATATCTGCACGATCGCCAGGTGTAATTACAAGACCTTTTTCGGTAATGTGCTGAAGATAATTTCTAAGTTGCATAGCTCCTACACTGAAACTATCTACCTGATTATTGATGTTTTTTTCTCCGAAAAGTAATTTACCATCTAATTCTTCAATGATTTCCTTAAAAGTAGGACTGTCTAGTCCTCTAATTACAGGAATTTCAAACTTCAAAATAGAATCTGGAAAAGTATTTTTAAGCTTAATATTGATTAAGTCTTTGTCATCTGCATTTACTTTATTGGCAATAATGGCAAGAACTTCTACATCTTTGTCTCTGAATGTGCTGTAAGTAAGATTAAGAGTGTCTATAAGTTCTTCTATGCTTTTATTTTCGCCAGAACCAACGATGGTTACAGGTATTCCTAGATTTTTGGCAATCAATACATTAATGTCTAATTCTATGGCAGTGCCTTCGCCAGAGAAACTGGTTCCTTCTACCAAAACATAATCAAACTTGTCTTCTAATACTTTGTATTTTTCTATAATTAGGTCTATTACAGAATCTATATTACCATTATTTTTCTCCTTGATTAATTTACTCTTGGTAATAGCGTAGGCGTTTTCATAAGGAATGTCTAATTTAAAATAATCAATTACAGTTTGTATATGACTATCAATTTTTTCATCCTCAGTATCTTCTATAATTGGTCTGAAATAGCCAACTTTAGTTGCCTTCCCAATCAACATACTCATCATGCCAAGTGTAATGGCAGATTTACCGCTGTGAGGCTCATTAGTAGTAATATAAATTGCTTTACTCATAAGATAATTTTTACTTTTTTTAGAAAAACATCAATCGTTATTGCTTATAATTTTGTGATATACTCTTGATGTAAATTTTCATTTGCAAAATTACAAATATTAAGAACAATATACCATTGAGATATATCAGAATTAAGTGTTTTTTATTCTAAAAAATATTTTGATAGACCTATAATTGTTTAAAAAATATTTCAATATGATATTTTAAATTATTGATTAGTAATTGATTGTGTTAAATAAAAAAAGTAAAGTCTATTTTATTATAAATTTAATAAAAGACAAAAAAGCAACATTATTATTATATAATATGAGATAAATCATAATAATTAATGATTTTTCAGTTACATTTTTGATAAAAACTGATATAATTTAGTGTTAAATGTTAAATTTTATTAACGTTTTTGTTTTTGATACCATCATAAAAAAGCCTCATCATAAAAAAAGATGAGGCAAAAATGTATAAAAGTTAATGTTTCACCCTTAAAATTTATACAGCACAAATCTAATAAAAATGTTTTGGTGTAACCAAATAATTTCAATCTATATTCATCGTTTCTATAGCTAGAAATTGTTTAATTTTACATTTTTAGAATCACTAACTTTTTATACAATATTCGATAGATGAAAATAAAAGAACTACAAAACATCTTAAATAATCAACCTTCAGTTTCAGGAAACACTTTTTTCATTTTTTTAATTTGGGGTCTTTCTTGGTTGCTAGCCATCATATTTTTCGTTTTAGGAATAGGGCTTTTGCTAGAAAGTGCTTTGCATTACCAAATATTTTTAGATTTTGTTTCCAGACAGATAAATCTAATACTAGACCCAGAACAACGCTGGAAAATTTCTACCAGTTTTGGGGTGATATGTTTAATTTTAAGTTTTATATTTGTTGGGATGATATTTATCTCGAAAATGGTATTGGTAAGAAATCACTTCATCATCCAGATAGAAGATTGGCTCATCTCTGAAATCAAAGAAATAAAAATCAAACCCCGAAAATCCAAATCTTAAATTACAAAATACTATGAAAGTCATTATCAAACTCCTCATCACAGCTGTGGTAGCTTATTTTTTACCAAAAATTCTAAGCGGTGTACAAGTTGTAGATTTTACCTCTGCCATCATTTTTGCAGTTGTTTTAGGTTTGCTTAATTTAATTGTTAGGCCAATTTTATCATTGCTTTCTTTGCCTATTACCATCCTTACTTTAGGGTTATTCTCATTGATAATCAATGCATTAATTATTCTTTTGGCAGATAAATTTACAGAAGGCATCAATGTAGATGGTTTTTGGTGGGCACTTATATTCAGTATAGCCTTATCCGTTATTACCTCCATTTTAGAAAGCATATTGATTAGCAAAGAAGACTAATTCAAGGAGCATTACATAATTAACAAAAACACCAGCAGTCGCGCTATCCGCACTCGCTTCCCGAAAAATCCAACACCTTTGCTTAGCTTTTTTCGGGAGAGCTCAGACAATTGCTCCTATCGCGGCTATTAAGACGCTTCTGTTTTTTTTTCGAACAAAAAAAAGCTGTCTTCCTTGGGAGACAGCTTCTTTTTGTTTTCAATTAAGCTCTATCATAAAGTCTTTCGTAAAGATTAATAAAAGTTTCTTTTATAATTTTTCTTTTTAATTTCATAGTTGGGGTTAGTAATCCTTCCTCTATAGTCCATACTCTAGGAGTAAGTTCTATTTTCTTGATTTGTTCCCATTTTCCTAGTGTATTATTTAGATAAGCAATATCTTTTTCTATTCTAGCTTTTAACTCTGGTGAGTTGGCTATTTCTTCTGGTGTAGTACCTATCTTAATATGTTTTCTTTGTGCCCATAATTGTGCAAATGCAAAATCAGGCTGTACCAATGCACAAGGCATTTTTTCGCCATCACCTACCACCATTATTTGCTCTATAAATTTAGAAGCTTTTGCTAGGTTTTCTATCACTTGCGGAGCTACATATTTACCACCCGAAGTTTTGAACATTTCCTTCTTTCGGTCTGTAATATGTAAGAAACCTTCACTGTCTATATGTCCAATATCACCCGTTCTAAAATATCCGTCTTCTGTAAATGCTTCTTTGGTTTTTTCTTCATCATTATAATAACCTTGGGTTATAGATGGTCCTTTTACCGTAATTTCTCCGTCTTCTTGTATTTTCACATCTAGGTTGCTTAGAACATGACCTACAGTTCCTATTTTCAAATGTTTGAAGCTATTTACAGAAATTACAGGTGAGGTTTCAGTAAGTCCATAACCTTCTAAAATCGGGATTCCTGCACCTTGGAAAATTCTATTTAATCTTTGGGATAATGCCGCAGATCCAGAAACTAACGTGGCAATGTTACCTCCCAAACCTTCTCTCCATTTTTTGAAAACAATTTTGTCTGCAATAATGTGTTTAAGAGATTTAGGTTTATTAGGATCATAATTTTCAACTAAAGAAAGTGCCCAGAAGAAAATTTTAGATTTCAAACCACCAGCTTCAGCACCTTTATCTACAATTTTATCATATACTTTTTCTATCAAACGTGGCACTACCGTCATAATCTGAGGTTTTACTTCTTTTACGTTTTCGCCCACTTTATCTATACTTTCTGCAAAATAGATAGAAAACCCATTGCTTACATAAAGATAGTACAACATTCTTTCGAAAATATGACAAATAGGGAGGAAGCTTAAACTTTTCAGTTCGTCTAATCCTTTGGTTACATCTGTAATAATGGGCGCGCAAGCCGTAACGTTAGAAACAATGTTTTTATGAGTAAGCATTACTCCTTTTGGTCTTCCTGTAGTCCCAGAAGTGTAAATTAAAGTGGCTAAATCTTCTGGATTTATGGTTCTTGCAATATCTTCTACTTCTTGTTGGTTGTCCGAATTTTCCCCTAAATCCAATATTTCTTGCCAGTTTGGCGCTCCAGAAATCTCATCAAATGTAAAAACACCTTTTAGACTTTGTACATTAGGTTTTACTTGAACCAATTTTTCGTACAAATCTTTATCCGATACAAAACAGTATTTAATTTCTGCATTATTAAAAATATAAATGTAGTCTTCTACAGAAATGGTAGGGTAAACAGGTACATTGATGGCACCAATCTGAGAAATTCCCAAATCCATCACACACCATTCTGTGCGATTATTGGAAGAGATAAGTGAAATTTTATCACCGGGTTTAATCCCCAATCTCAATAATCCCCTAGAAATCTTATTTCCCTTGTTTACAAACTCTTGCGTACTGGTTTTGGTCCATACTCCATTGTATTTTGTAACCAACAAATCTTCTTTTGGATGCTGATTTGCAGCCAAGTGAGCAAAATCAAACAATCTTGTTGCCATCATATTTTTTTAAATTTCAACTTTTTGTAAAAATAGCATTTTTTTGCAATTAACAAATAGTTCATATTCAATTTTAAAGAAATACCTAAAAAATGTATATTTACGAGCAAAATAATTTTAAAGTAAAATGGATTTTAATTTAACAGAAGAACAACTGATGATTCAGCAAGCAGCAAGAGATTTCGCGCAAACTGAACTTTTACCGGGCGTTATAGAAAGAGATAACGAACAGAAATTTCCTTATGAACAAGTTAAAAAAATGGGAGAACTTGGCTTTTTAGGAATGATGGTTGATCCTAAATATAGTGGTGCAGGTATGGATAGTGTTTCTTATGTCTTGGCAATGGAAGAAATTGCAAAAATAGACGCTTCTGCTGCTGTAGTAATGTCGGTTAATAATTCTTTGGTATGTGCTGGTTTAGAAAAATTTGCTTCTGAAGAACAAAAACAAAAATATCTAGTTCCGCTTGCAAAAGGTGAGGTAATTGGTGCTTTTGCTCTTTCTGAACCTGAGGCAGGTTCTGATGCTACTTCGCAAAAAACTACTGCGATTGATATGGGAGATCATTACCTTCTAAATGGCACCAAAAACTGGATTACCAATGGCGGAAATGCTCAGTATTATATTGTAATAGCACAAACTGATGTTGAGAAAAAACACAAAGGAATCAATGCTTTTATTGTAGAAAAAGGTTGGGAAGGTTTTGTGGTAGGTAAAAAAGAAGATAAATTAGGAATAAGAGGTTCTGATACTCATTCTCTGATGTTTACTGACGTTAAAGTTCCTAAAGAAAATAGAATAGGAGAAGACGGTTTTGGGTTTAATTTTGCAATGGCAGTTTTGAACGGAGGAAGAATAGGGATTGCTTCTCAGGCGCTAGGAATTGCTTCTGGTGCTTATGAATTGTCACTTAAATATGCTAAAGAAAGAAAAGCTTTCCGTACAGAAATTATCAATCATCAAGCCATAGCATTTAAGTTGGCAGATATGCACGTAAATATTATGGCGGCAAGAATGCTTTGCTACAAAGCTGCTGCCGAAAAAGATGCTGGTTTAGATATTTCAGAATCAGGAGCTATGGCAAAACTATATGCATCTCAAGTTGCAATGGATACTACCATAGAAGCTGTTCAGATACACGGTGGTTACGGTTATGTGAAAGAATACCACGTAGAACGTATGATGAGAGATGCTAAAATCACTCAGATTTATGAAGGTACTTCAGAAATTCAAAAAATTGTAATTTCTAGAAGTATTGCTAAAAAATAATTCAATTTATGATTTACGATTTTAGAATTACGATTTCTGTAAATCAATTAACTACCAAAAGCTCAGATTTTTCTGAGCTTTTTCTATTTTTGACATCTTAAATCAAAAATCGCAAATCGAAAATTCAAGAACTTTTGTCACAATTTTTACTTTGGATAGATTTTTGTCATCACTTTTGAAATTCAAATCTAAATAATATGAAAAAAGCACTGATAATAGTAGATGTACAAAATGATTTTTGTGAAGGTGGAGCATTAGCTGTTCCTAAAGCTAATGAGATTATTCCTTATATCAATCTTTTGATGGAAGACTCTACGTATGACGAAATTATCCTTACACAAGATTGGCATCCCGCAAATCATAAAAGTTTTGCTTCTAATAATGATAAAAAAGTAGGAGAGAGCATAGAACTTAACGGACTTTCGCAATATATGTGGCCAGACCATTGTGTACAAGGAACTTTCGGGGCAGAATTTCATAAAGATTTGAACCTAGAAAAAGTAACACACATTGTTCAAAAAGGTAAAAACCCTGAGGTAGATAGTTACAGCGGATTTCAGGATAATAACCAATTGGTGAAAACCGATTTAGAAGATTATCTTAAATTTAAAGACATAGAATTGGTAGAAATTGTAGGTTTAGCATTAGATTATTGTGTGAAATATACGTGTATAGATGCTGCCAATGCAGGTTTTATAACTTGTCTTCATTATAAAGGCACCAAAGCTGTTAATGTAAAACCAGGTAACGACAAAGATGCTATTTTTGAACTATTAGAAAATAATGTGACCATTTTGTCATAAAAAATATAAACACCACAATCATTTTTATACTTCCTGCCCAATTTTTTTGGTAGGATTTTTTATATTTATGAAAAATTTGAATAATGAAGAAATTTTCTGTGTTTTTAACTTTCATTTCCATAGAATTATCTGCCCAAATACCAACTCTTACAGAAGAAATTGCAGCCAGTTTATCCGAAAAGCCTTTGCACTGTATTAACCAAGAATATCCTAATAAAACGGCACACGTTATCAATAATGAAATTGATGTAAAATTAATGCCTAAAGAATTACACCCAAGTTTTTATGGTTGTTTTGATTGGCATTCTTCTGTACATGGGCATTGGATGCTTATTAAATTACTGAAAAATAAACCTTTTCTCAAAAATAAAGAAGAAATTATCAACATTTTAGAAGGCTCTTTTCAGCCCGAAAAAATAAAGACAGAAGCAGAATATTTTAATAAATATCAAGTAGCCAAAAGTTTTGAGAGAACTTACGGTTGGGCTTGGTTGCTGCAATTAGATGCAGAATTGGCAACTTGGGACCATCCAAAAGCGAAAATTTGGCACAAAAATTTAAAACCTTTAACGGATGAAATCCTTACTCTTTGGAAAGAATATTTGCCAAAGCAAACGTATCCTAATAGAACAGGAGTGCACCCAAATACTGCTTTTGCTCTAAGTTTTGCTATAGATTGGGCAAGAGCAACTGACGAAAAAGATTTTGAAAATCAATTGATAGAAAAAGCAAAATATTTTTATTTAAAAGACGAAAAAACACCTGCTTATCTAGAACCAGATGGTAGTGATTTTTTCTCACCAAGTTTAGAAATTGCGGATTTAATGACCAGAATTTTGCCTCAAAAAGAATATGTAAAATGGTTTAATAAATTTTATGAAAAACGAAGTTTAGAAAACATTTCTCAATTACCAATCATTTCAGATATTAATGATTATCAAACCGTTCACTTGGTTGGTTTAAGTTTTACTAGAAGTTGGTGTATGAAATCTATTGCCCAAATTTTACCAGAAAATCATCGATACAAAAAACATTTAGAAGAAACTTCTGCCAAATTTTTAGAAAATGCTTTGCCATTGGTTTTTAAAGGAAATTATGGTGGCGACCATTGGTTGGCAAGCTTTGCGGTGTATGCTTTGAGTAAGTAAAACAAAAAAAGCTCTTCGCTATTTTTTATGGAAATAAGTTTGTTATAAACTTCGATTAGATTGACATAGGAAACAGAGGCGTCAAAAAATTTTGAAGAATTTTCGTTAAAAAATCTCCATTGTTTGAGTGGCGGCAAAAATCTTAATTACAAAATAAAAAGTAGTTTCCGCCCGAGTTTTGGAGATTTTAGAAAATTTTTCAAAATTTTAGCCGAGTTTCCAAGTCTTGAACTTTTGGTTCTTTTGTTTCAATACAAAAGAACAGAACATTTAAGTCAATATAAGTATATGATAATTCAATTCCATCGTTTTTGGTGAAGAACTAAAAAATCCTCCAAAAATTTCTGAAGGATTTTAATTTTTAAGTGTTTTAATTCTTTAATTTCTAATTACTCTTTCGGCATATATTTAGAAATATCATCATCGTCTTTTGGTGTTTCTACAGTTGGTTGTTCTGCATTTTGTGGTGTTTCTTGCGCTGTAGATTTTGCAGCTTCTTCTGCTTTTATTCTTTCTATTGCCAATTGTCTTTGGAATTCTTCTTCGCGTTTTTTCTTATTTCTTTTTGCTACAAAATACCAAATAATTCCACCAATTAAAAAGATAGGCCAAAATGGAACTAATGCCAAAAATAAACTTCCTAAAACACTGAATCCTTTCATAAATGCACCTTCAGATTTATCACCAAAAGTTTCATCTTTCTTTTCGTCTCCGTTGATGATATTTAAATCTTCTGATGGAGCAGAAGAAGCACTAGAAATAGAATTATCTATTAATGTAATCTCTACATCACACATTTGATTGGCATCATAATCTTGACCAGTAGATTGCATTGTTTTGGTTTGTACAGCTCCTAAATTTGCTAGATTATTCACCAAATTATTGAAATTAGAAAGCGGAACTTTAGTGGTGATAATTTCTTTGCCAATACCTTCGTTCTCAGAATAATTTTCGGTCACTAAATCTCCATTAGTGTTTCTAAGCTCTTGTTGAAGCATTGCTTTAGCTGATGCAATATTTTCTACTGAAATATTGAGTTTTGCAGTTTTTACAATCGGAATAATTTCAGTTTTTTGAGTAGAAATTTTCACATCATTCGGAGAAACTTTCGGAGCAGAAGGTTGTGGATTTTCTTTTACTTTATTTAGAATTTTATTGGCAGTTTCTAAAATGTCTTTTACTTTTACATTCTCTGTTTTAGAGTCCTTTACTACAGCAGAAACAGAATCTATCGTTTTTCTTATCTCATCGTTTTGTTGAGTTTTAGCTTTAATTTTATCAAATTGTCTCTGCACAGAATCTATGCTTATGTTTCCTTTTTTTACGGCATCTTCTATTATTTCTCTATGCTTTTCAATTTCTGGAACAATTACTTTTCCTATAGTGCTACTAGAATCGTTTACCACTTTAGAAATAGAATCTAGTGTATTATAACTTTCTTTAGCTTGTTGAAAAAGACTATCTGCATTTTTTATGGTATCCGTAGCTTGCTGCATATCTGTTTTATTACACGCAATAAGTAGGATAGAAACGGTGAAAATACTAAAAATTGTTTTCTTCATTTTAATAGTTTTGTTGATGCCAAATGTAATACAAAAAACATTCCTTAAATATAGGGAAAATATCGCATATGTGTATAATAAGCTTTTAATCAGTGAATTGTAAAATAATTTGCAAAGAGTTTACAGAATATTATTCTAAATTTTCTTTTGTTTTTTTCTTTTTAAAGTAGAAAAAACCGAAAGCAATCAATAAAAATAAAGGCCAAAATGGTAAAAAGAATAATAATATATTTCCTATAACTTCCCAACCTGTGGTTACTGCATTTACTGCTTTTCCCCCGAAAGTTTTAGGCTCGTCTTCATTTTTTGCTAAAGAGCTATTTTTACTGTATAGCGTAATCTCTACATCACAAAGTTTGTTTGGTTGATAATCATCGCCAGTAATTTCTAGTGTTTTATCATTCAAAGTTCCTAGATTGTCCATTAAATCTTCAATCAAATAATCATATTCTTTTAGAGGAATTTTTGCAATGATGTAATTGGTGTTGTTTTCGTTATTTGAGGTTAAATTTTCAGATTTTATTTTACCATCATATTTTTTGACCAAGTATCGAACTTCTGAAATTGCAGCAGCATTATCTTCTACAGAAAAACTCAAATTGCCATATTTTTGTATCGGATTTACAGCAATAGACTTGGCAGAAGGTTTTTCTTTGTAAATAATTTTGGTTTCTTTAATGATTTGTGGTTTCACAGGATTGTTCACTACTTTTTTGTCTTCAGTTTCTGGAGGTGTTTCGTCTATAACTTCGGGTATAATTTGAGAAGTTTTCGCCAAAGAATCTATAGATTTATTGGTTTCATTCATTACTTTTTCGTGAACTTTTAGGGCAACTTCTTTGTCAATTTTCACATCTTCATTTACAGATAAAGCAGCAGAATCTGCATTGTTGTTTTTTTCTTCGGCAACTACAGAAGCGTTCTCTTTTTCTGGTGAGTTTTGGTTTGCCATTTCAGATTTGTTGCACGCTACTATAGAAAGAGCGATTGCAGCTAGAACAATTGTTTTTTTCATAACTATTATTTTTTGATATGATAAAATTATCCTGCTGTTTTTAGAATTTTTTGTAAAAGCTAAGTTTTCTTTTTGTAATATTTATTATTTTGATATTTAATTACTTACAGTTGTTTTACAAAGCGAAATACAAAATTGAAAATTGATTTTAAGAAATATTAATAATTTTTGTAAACAAAAAAATCTCCAAGTTCCCTTGAAGATTCATTTAAAATTTATAATCTAAAATTTATAATTATTTAGAATGTCCCCATTCACTTATAAAGTGCAGTTTCACATTTGGGAATTTTTCTTGAGCCATAGAAATAGAAAACGCCGAATCTGCCAAAAAAACCAATTGTCCGTGGTTATCTCTTGCCATAAAACGTTGTTTCAATCTTGCAAATTCTTGAAATTCTGCAGATTTTTCATC
>APMI01003814.1_pt1 | contig 34982 bp, 26 predicted proteins | sample 667938 | NCBI WGS metagenome assembly APMI01 (sample SAMN01084076, study PRJNA167559) | wastewater metagenome | biome: Wastewater | place: Denmark: Ejby Moelle, Odense | collected 2011-11-28
TCCCTCGTGATTGACTAGCCAGGCTGCCTGCCCAAAATAACATAACACAAGGCATAATTTGATATATACCCAGCTGACTTCAATATTTTTTCTACCACAATGACCCAGATCACTGTAAAGTGCCTCTGCACCTGTGGTACAGAGAAAAACTCCTCCGAGCAACCAAAAACCGCCCGGGTAGTCTCTTATCAGATTGTATGCGTACACCGGATTTAATGCTTTAAGTACAGAGAAGTCCTTGCCTAATGCATAAAAGCCCATTACCCCAATCATCGTAAACCATACCATCATCGCCGGGCCAAATACTTTTCCAATTTTAGCACTGCCAAATGCCTGTACAAGAAATAATATCGAAAGTATGCCGATAACGATAGGAATGGTAGGAATAGAAGGATAGTACATTTTTATTCCTTCCACTGCTGACGACACTGAAATGGGAGGTGTAATTATACTGTCTGCGATTAAAAAAGAGCCGCCTAATAAAGCAGGTATCAGAAGCCACTTTTTATAGCGCCTGATTAGTGTATACAATGAAAAAATTCCACCTTCTCCTTTATTATCGGCTTTCAGGGTAATAAAAACATATTTAAGCGTTGTCTGAAAGAACAATGTCCAGAAGATGGCGCTTACGCTGCCCAGGATCAATTCTTTATTAACAGGAGCATCTTTAAGTATAGCTTTAAAAGTATACAAAGGCGAGGTTCCTATATCTCCGTAAACAATGCCTACCGAAATAAGGAACCCAGCCAGTGAAAGCTTTTTGATATTTAATGATTCAGCTTTAATAACCAATATTATTTTATGATGTTAAAAACTGATCGCAATTGAAGTAGATATCGCCAGGTTATCCTGGACGAATTTTCCGTTTTGATCTGCGAAAAGTTTATCTTTATTATTCAGATTTCTTACTTCAATTCGCCACATTGCATTGTCATTTATGCTGTAATCAAAATTGGCAGAATAACCCCAGGTCTTGAAACCATTAGGCGAACCGGTTGCTATCAGTACTCCTTTTTCATCGTTATAGTATTCTCCTCTTAAAGCAATACTTGCTTTAGACGTAGGAGTATACCGTATGATGACTACCGGCGTATACCAGCTATTCATTGAGGAAGATCCTTTTGCTTTTTGCTCAAACCCAATATCAAACCCGGCAGTTGCTGAAAACTTACGCCCCAGTTGAAATATCCCGTAAAAATCGTGGTAGTACCGCATCTGCTTTACACTATCTGGTTTATCGTTACCAACGAAAGTGCTGCTGTTTAGTGTAATTGCCTTAGATGGCTTAAAAGTGATCTGCGTGCCAAATGCAGGAGTCGTGTTTCCATCGATGCGTTGAATGCGTTGCCAGCCGTTTAGAACCAATGCACTGAGGTACCATTTTTCGTTAGGTGATGTGAATCCTACTTTGACGCCTGTTTCGAAATAAGGCGAGTTTTCAGCAGATAAGCTCCTTGTTAAGGTTGGGCAATCTTTACCTACTGCGCTTTCCCAACCAATATGAGAAGGAAGGATACCGGCATCTAACCATAGATTGCTTTTAGAAGAGAGCTTAACCCCGATGTTCGCCTCATAAATATTTTTGAGTACACCCGGTTCAGCTGCATAGTTGGCATTCATGTAAGTGCCAGTTGCGAGTGACAGGTTAGCCCTAAGCTTTTCTGTGGCATACCCGGCCTTTATAAAACCCAGGTTGAGGTTTATTTCATTGGCTCTGTTATGGCTGTAAATAAAAGAGGGCTTTGTATTGTTTAGGGGTTTATTGAACTCATATGAATAATAGGTTTCCAAATATCCACTTATGGATATAGGACTTTGTTTTACTTCTTGGGCTGTTGCATTTATACCTGTTAAAAGAATAGCACCTAATATTATTTTTTTCATTTTATCTTTTATTTTAAATTATCGAGAGCAATATTTAGTTTCAGAACATTAATTTTTTCAGGACCCAGTAAACCTGCCAGAGGTTTTTCGGTGTTTTTTTCAACCAGTTCGGCAATCTTTGTTTCACTGATACTGCGGACTGTAGCAATCCTTTTGATTTGTATTTTCGCAGATTTCGGCGAGATATTAGGATCTAAACCGCTACCTGAAGCAGTAACCATCTCGGCAGGTATTTCATTTCGTTTTACAGAGGGGTTGTGGACAAGAAAAGAGTCTATTCTTTCCTCTACAATTTTTAAATAGTCCGGATTCGAAGGCCCCTTGTTAGAGCCGCCAGAGCCAGCGGCATTATAGTCTACTGCAGAAGGACGTCCCCAGAAATATTTATCTTCCGTAAATTTCTGTCCGACATTGGCGTAACCCACGACTTTTCCATTTACTTCCAGCTTTTCCCCACTGCCTTTACCTGGGGCCATTTTGCTGATGCCTGAAATCAGCAAAGGATAAATCGCGGAACACAGAATGATCATCACCAGTGTCAGCTTTAGAGAAGGCAGAATATATTTTTTCATTTTTTTCATTTTATTTTACATGAATAATCCAAGAACCATATCAATCAGCTTTATACCTATAAATGGAATGATTACGCCACCCAACCCATAGATCAAAAGGTTTCTTCTAAGCAATGCACTTGCACCTATAGGTTTGTATGTAACGCCTCGCAAAGCAAGCGGAATAAGCGCTGGGATAATCAGGGCATTGAATATAACAGCTGATAGAATAGCGCTTTCTGGACTTTGCAGTTGCATGATGTTCAGCGCTTTCAAAGCAGGAATAGAAGTGATAAATAATGCCGGTACAATAGCAAAATACTTGGCGATATCATTAGCAATGGAAAAGGTAGTCAGCGTTCCCCTGGTCATCAAAAGCTGCTTGCCAATTTCAACGATCTCGATGAGCTTAGTAGGGTCGTTGTCCAGGTCCACCATATTTCCGGCTTCTTTTGCTGCCTGAGTACCACTGTTCATTGCAACGCCAACATCTGCCTGTGCTAATGCAGGCGCATCGTTTGTACCATCACCCATCATGGCAACCAGTTTGCCGGATTGTTGTTCTCTTTTAATGTAGTTCATCTTATCCTCTGGCTTTGCCTCAGCGATAAAATCATCCACACCAGCTTTTTCAGCAATGTATTTTGCAGTCAAAGGGTTATCGCCCGTTACCATCACTGTTTTGACACCCATCTTTCTCAGGCGTTGAAAACGTTCCTGGATGCCAGGTTTAATGATATCCTGCAGTTCGATAACGCCTATTATTCTATTATTCTCAGCTACTACAAGTGGCGTACCTCCATTGCTGGAAATAGCTTTTACATTTTCAGCAATCTCCTCAGGAAACGGATTTCCTGCTTTTTCTGCCATTTTACGTATGGAATCCGAGGCCCCTTTTCTGATTATTGTGTTACCGAAATCAATACCTGAACTCCGGGTTTCAGCTGTGAATTTGATATAAGTCGGATCTTCAATCCTGTAGCTTACCGGATTAACATTGGCAAGTTCAATTATGGATTTACCTTCTGGCGTTTCATCAGCCATTGAGCTGAGTACCGCACAGCGGATAAAATGGCTTTCTTCTATTCCTTTGGCAAAATAAAAGTTGGTCGCTTTTCTATTTCCGATAGTAATAGTTCCTGTTTTATCAAGAAGCAATGTATCCAGATCACCAGCCGTTTCCACTGCTTTACCACTTTTGGTAATCACGTTTGCACGCAAAGCCCGGTCCATACCCGCTATGCCTATCGCACTTAATAAACCGCCAATGGTGGTAGGGATAAGGCAGACAAAGAGCGAAACAAAAGCTGCGATCGTAATAGGAGTATTAGCATAATCCCCAAAAGGTTTAAGCGTTACACAAACAAGTACGAATACCAATGTAAAACCCGCCAAAAGGATTGTTAAAGCAATTTCATTGGGCGTTTTCTGTCTGCTGGCGCCTTCTACTAACGCAATCATCTTGTCAAGGAAACTTTCGCCTGGCTCAGTATTGATTTTCACCTTAATCCGGTCACTCAAGACTTTTGTACCTCCGGTCACAGATGACTTGTCACCACCCGATTCCCTGATAACAGGTGCAGATTCACCAGTAATCGCCGATTCATCAATAGTAGCAATTCCTTCAATGATCTCACCGTCCATAGGTATGATATCTCCTGTCTCGCAAAGAAATATGTCGCCTTTCTTTAATGATGATGACGAAACGATTTTTGCCTCACCATGCCTCATCCCCCCGGCTGACTGAATTAATTTGGCCGGTGTTTCTTCACGCGTTTTGCGCAAACTATCTGCCTGTGCCTTGCCTCTGGCTTCCGCAATGGCTTCAGCGAAGTTTGCAAACAATAGCGTTAGCAATAAGGTGATGAAAACAGCTAAATTATAGCCTACCGATCCTTGGGCAACATCTGAAGATGTTGCAGTATAGATAGTTACTATCAGCATAATGGCTGTTCCAACTTCTACAGTAAACATGACAGGGTTGCGAAACAGTATGCGCGGGTGAAGTTTTACAAACGATTGCCTTAAGGCTTCCCTAACTAGCGAAGCTTCAAACAGTTTGTTATTACTTATATTTTTTGACATTTCTAATCAATTTATTGGCTGTTCTAAAAATTATTTTAAGTTGAAAAACTCGGCTATAGGTCCTAATGTAAGCGCTGGAAAAAATGCCAAGGCGGCAATGATCATGATCACGGCATACGTCATAATGCCGAAGGTTACCGTGTCCGTCTTAAGCGTTCCTGCAGCTTCAGGTGTGTATTTCTTTGCAGCCAATAATCCCGCAATGGCAACAGGTCCGATGATAGGCAGGAATCTGCCAAGTATCAACACAAAGCCAGTACTCACATTCCAGAATATATTATTATCGCCCAACCCTTCAAATCCGGAGCCATTATTAGCAGCAGATGATGTGTACTCATAGAGCATTTCTGAAAAGCCATGATTCCCTGGATTATTCAGCCAGGCTGATGGCTTGACTGCCCAGCTCGCCTCAGGGTGATGGACAAGAACGTACGACGAAATGGCTGTACCAACGAGTATAATAAAAGGATGCAGCAAAGCGATCATAGAAGCTATCTTCATTTCCCGCGCTTCAATCTTTCTTCCCATAAATTCAGGGGTTCGCCCTACCATTAAACCGGAGATAAATACCGCAATGATCAGGAAAATAAAATAGTTCAATATACCTACACCCACCCCGCCATAGAAAGAATTGGTCATCATGCCTAATAACTGGATAGTCCCCGACATCGGCATAGAGCTGTCATGCATGGAGTTAATTGATCCTGTGGAGATGATCGTTGTTACTACCTGCCAATAAGACGAAGCGGTTACCCCTAACCGGACCTCTTTCCCTTCCATAGCCGCATTGTCAGCAATACCCATATGAGTAAAAGCAGGGTTGCCGCTGGTTTCCGAAATGACATTCGGAATCATGAAGGTGAGCATACCTGCCGTCATTACACCAAAAATGATATAAGCCAGTTTCCTGCGTTTAATAAAGAAACCAAAGGCAAAAATCAACGCAATGGGTATTAATACCTGGGCTATAACTTCCACCATATTGGTGAAATAATTGGGGTTTTCCAGCGGATGGGTTGAATTTGCTCCAAACCAGCCACCACCATTTGTACCGAGGTGTTTGATCGCTATCATACCAGCAGCTGGGCCTCTTGAAACCTGCACAGAATCACCCTGTAAGGTCACAATGCTGTCTTTACCCTCAAAGCTTGCAGGCGTTCCATTAAAAGCAAGTAACGATGCAATAATAATACATATGGGTATCAATATACGGGTTAGCGTTTTTGTAAAAAACACAAAGAAGTTTCCTAACTTTTCCGTTGTTTTCTCGGCAAACGCCCGGAACAACACAGCCACTGCAGCTATACCAGTTGCAGCAGTTACGAATTGCAGAAAAGTAATTACAATTAGCTGACTTAAGTAGGTGATTCCTGTTTCTCCTGAATAGTGTTGGAGATTGCAGTTCACAAGGAAACTAATATCCGTGTTAAATGCCAGATCCGGAGTCATGCTCGGATTCCCATCAGGGTTAAGAAACAGGCTTCCCTGGAATATTAGTACAAAAAAAGCATAGACAAACCAGATCATATTAATAGAAAGCAACGCTATCATGTGTTGCTTCCAATTCATTTCTTTATTAGGATCTATACCACAGAAACGATAAATGAAGCGTTCTAATGGATTTAAGAAGTCCGTAAAGGTTTTTTCTCCCTTAAAAACCTTAGCTATGTATTTTCCCAAAGGAAATGCTAACAGCACGGTTATTAGAAAGGTGACAATAATGCCAATCATTTCAGTATTCATTATCAAGTTGATTTAGCAGTTTAAAAATTTTCAGGTTTAAGTAATACATACAGCAGGTATATAAATACCAAAACTGCGACTACGAATAAGAGCGTCATCATATATCAGATATTTAATGGTTATACTTTTTCGAAAAAGTCAATAGCTTTAAAAAAGAGGGCAAAGCACACGAGGCCAGCCAATAACAATAGTACAGTCATAGTTTTTGTTGATTTTATTTGTGATTAATATTCATTGTTTAAGTATTCTAAATTTTAAGTACACAAAATAGACCAGAGACAATGCGAACAACCATGCAAATACTATGATAAGTATTTCTTTAACGGAGTATTTAGGTTTTGATTCTTTCATCCTGTCCATATTAGAAAGTTGTAACCTTATATTCCGAACGTTATGACTTGCCTGTAATATTGCTGTCTTAATATTTTTGGCAATAAGTCAATAAACCGCGGTCTGTTCATTTCCATAAAACTTGAGACAGAAAATAGGAATACATTCAGTACTGCATTCTTTATTTCCATGTTCCCTGTCACATAGATCTTTTCAGCAAGGACGAAACATTTTCTTAGCCTGCTAATGTTATTTTGAATAATGAGCACCTTAGTTAAGTCTGCTAACCTTTGCGCATGTTTATATGGGGATTCATTCTTCACGGTTTTTTTATTAATTTTTGAATAGATGGTAAGAAGTAGGCAAATGAAAGACCAAAAGACAAGACAAAATTTATCTTAGATATAATAAATTGAATATCATACATTTATGAAACATTTGCTGTATCTTAAATATAGGAAGTCTCGTAAAGGAAATCCTCTCAAATTGATAGAGTCTATCAATTTGAGTTATCTAAAATGGAGTTAAGCTAAAACCTAAAAGGATATATGACTGTATAGCCAACTTCACGATGATTTCAAAGATTCTTCCGACAATGGATGCTCAAACATTTGATTAAGCAGTACGGAAAGCCGAAAAAATCTGAATGGATAAGGGGCCCAAGTTTGTGGCAAAATTGGCGCAGAGCTAATTAAATTGATTATAAATACATACAACCCAGCAAGCCTGCACATAATACATATATAGAGCGTTTTAATAAAACGTACAGAGAAAATATTCTGGATACTTATTTGGTTTGATACGATTAACGAAGTAGGGAAAGTAACACAGGTTTTAATATACAATTATAAGTGCATGAGGCCACACGACAAGTTGGATGGATTGATGCCAAAAATATACAGAGAAAAATCACTCAACCTATTGGGCGGAGCGTAACGAAGCCCAACAGGCTAAAAAAATACCATTACAATGATATATTGGTTGAGATAATCTACTTTTGAACTGTAGAAAAAGGGGAATCCTATAGTAAGTGACACCTGAATACGCAGATACTACGAAGGTGCTGTTATATGTTATATTGCATAGATTGTCTACGGATCTGTTAAAAAATCAAATAGATAAGGCTACCAAGTATCTCTTTTGTATCGCTCATGCTACGCCAACTATTGTTTCATGTTAGTGTTGGCCGGCGATTGGTTTAACTCCTCTAATGCTGTAGAATATTTCCAGATACTCTACAGCATCATCTTTATGCGAGTTATTGATGGATGTAATACCGTTTTCCAATTCGTCATCAGTAAAACTCTCAAGAACTGACATGTATCTGTTTCGGACCATTTCAGTATATTTCTGATTTTCGAGATTGATGGGGTAAGATATAACACTAAATGACGTTGAAAACCCTGCTGATTCAAGGTCATTAATTATTTCAAGGCGAGATGGTTGCCTATTTTCGAATCTCCTCAACGCTTCATCGAATAAGGGATAATTCAGCCGCTTCGGTTCAATTAAAATCAGGATCGATCCATCGCTTTTTAATTGAAGATATATATCTTTAAATAAAGGTAGCCTATCGTTGCTATGGACATGATGTATAAATTCTTTCATATATATTCTGTCATAAACAATGCTTTCTCGGGAAAAATCAACTGCATCCTGACATACCTGCTTTATGCGCTTATCTTTATTCCTGTTGAGCATCAGTGCGTTGTTGTCCACACAGATCATTTGGACGGATGGAGCTTTTTTTAAAATTTCTTTTGCAAATATTCCCGTACCCGAACCCATCTCGACAATTGTTTCACTGTCTTTTATCGGGAGGTCTTCCACGATCTTATTTGTAAAGTAGTTAATGTAATCATCAGAATAACGGTAATATTCATCATAATGCGCTGCCAGATTTGTATAGTGATCCATTCTTACTTGTTTTAATAGCTATAACTGTATTTATTTTACTCTCTTAAAGGGAATTATATTCATGGAAGAATTTGTCGTGCTTTTATCGTTCGAATCTTCAGGTTTGGGCATAAATAGCATGGAGGTACACAGACAGTTTTTGTACTTTTTACTTTTAAGGATAGCATAGTTTACGCAACTTCTACAGCCTTTCCAGAATGCTGCGTCCTGCACAATCTCATTATAGGTAACCGTATTAAATCCTAGCGCCTCATTCATTTTCATAATCGTCAACCCGGTCGTGATACTAAAGACTTTTGCATGGGGATATTTGGTGCGTGCAAGAGAAAATACTTTTTCCTTTATTTTTCTGGCTACCCCGTTTTCTCTGTATTGGGGCGCTACGATCAGACCTGAATTGGATACAAATTCTCCATTAGCCCATGTCTCTATATAAGAAAAGCCTACCCACTGATTGTCGCTTGTCACAGCGATGACCGCTTTGCCTTCTTTCATTTTTTCGATGATCGATGCTGGAGAGCGCTTGGAAATTCCTGTTCCTCGGATAATGGCAGAAGCGTGCATTTCATCGCAGATCAATTGGGCAAACCTTCCATCAGGTTCTTCTGCTTGGCGAACGATAACGTCTTTCATTGTTATTCTATTAAACCCATGATGTGATGGGTAATCATTGTCTTCTAATGGCGTGCCATATTTTATCATTATTGTTCGAACTCCTATAAACCATTGTCCGCGGCCTTTATAAGAAGAATATTTCAGATTAAGTTGTTCATTGAATTTTCCTTTAGATCTTATCTATTTGATAAGGGCTTCTCAAAATGATAGAGTTTTGCCCGCATGTCTTCAACCCAATTACCTACCGTATGGGGTTCAAATAGATATTGGGAAGAATGCTCTAATTTCACTATTACAACTCAATTTGTTCTAACGAACGGAATAAGAAGGTCGATGTGGTTCACCTAATGCTATGAAAAAATTATTATGGATTAAAGTACTATATACTGATTGAAAAGTGTACCAGCTTTAGTACGAAAACGGAATAAACCCGTCCATTTGTATTGTACCAAATGAGCACAAATTCTTGCTAGAAGTGGAGCAAATCCTCAAATCATCTTACTTTATTACCGAGAAGGGCTAAGCCAGAGTAAAATAGCGAGGCAGCCTGAACAGCAAGTTGCGCCGCTTCTGCCTGGCCGTATTTACGAGCGCTTTTAGCAATTACCGATTCTTTTCTACTTGCTTTCCAAGTCTTACCAGGTTTCCATAATTTGGCCATCCTCCAGATGAATGATCCTGTCTGATTTTGAAGCGAAATCACTATTCATGGGTACTATTAAAAAAGTCTGGCCGCGTTCTGCCGCTATTTTTTTAAACAAATCCAATACCACTTCGGTATTTGAGGAGTCCAGATTGCCGGTGGGCTCATCGCCCATAATAATATTCGGATCAATAATAAGCGACCGGGCAATGGCAACCCGCTGCTGCTGCCCGCCGGATAATAATGCCGCCCGTTTCTTCGCCTGCTCTTCAACGCCCAGGAGCTTCAGCAAGTCGAAAGCTCAGTGTTCTACTTCATCATTTGAATATTTCCCCAGTTTTAGTGCAGGCAGCATGACATTTTGGAGGCAGGAAAAATCCTTCAACAAAAAATGAAACTGGAAGACAAATCCGGGACTAAAACGCTCCATTGTTATTCTCTCCAGCAAGCCGCTACTTATCCACTCCAAAATAGTACGCAATAAAAACCCATTTGAAGGGATGAGAGCTTTTATCCTTGCAAACCTCCGTTTCCCTCCAATGGCTTCGATGCTATCCTGGCTATTTTGTACTAAGCCTCTTCAGCTTTTCACTGAGTTCGGTTAAACCTACTTTAGTCAGATATTCATCAGCAATTACATGTAATTCCTGCAACGATTCGGGCGGAATATTCTCAAGCAAAGCAGATGATTTATCATCGTCTTTGGTCGTTAATCCACGCTTCAGGACACTATGCAATAACAATACGTTTTTGCGGGAAATTCTCATGTCAATCTTCACTGTTTCGCTCATGCCTGGGATACTGAGAATAGTATCGTACACTTTGGCTACATCACTTGTTGTTAGCATAATCACACGGTTTTAATTTAAACAATATTTTCTGTACAAAAGTAACTAAGAGCGCGGCTTGCATCCTCATCAAAATATGATGAGGATAGGTAGAACCCAATCCCCCTGTTTAACTTTACATCATTGAACTGAATTGTGAAATTGAAAAAGTGTGGCTATGGATTTCAGGAACAAAAGGCTTTCTGTTGGCGAAGCTAAAGAAATAGATATAGTTCATTTCCTTACGGACTTAGGTTATGAACCGTCAAAGATATGGAACAACGATTACTGGTATTGTTCACCATTGCGTGATGAAAAAACGCCGTCTTTCAAAGTCAACCGCAAGCTGAACCGCTGGTACGATCATGGCCTTGGTAAAGGTGGCAACCTGGTTGATTTTGCCATCCTGTACCACGGCTCCACCGTTTCAGAATTACTACAGAATTTAAGCGGTAATCTTTCCCTTCAAAAGCCCGTACTTCAACAGTCTTTTTCCAAAGCCGAACCGGAAAACCAGATAAAGATTTTAGGGGATTTCATACTTTCCTCGACCACCCTTTTACGGTACTTGCAGCAACGCCGCATACCTGTGGATATAGCTGACCGCTATTGCCGGGAAGTCCGGTATGAACTCAATGGGAAAGTTTATTATGGTATTGGCTTCAGGAATGACCTGGGAGGTTTTGAAATACGCAATCCTTATTTCAAAGCCAGCAGCTCGCCGAAGGGCATAACCACCTTTGATAACAGTGCCGGTGAGGTCATCGTTTTTGAAGGCTTTACAGACTTCCTTTCCTTCAAGGCCATCCATCAACAAGACCCCGAAGACCGCTTTGATTTTGTAGTGTTGAACTCTGTATCCTTCTTTGAAACTGCACGTCCTTTTTTGGAAAAACATAATGCCATCCGTCTGTACCTGGACAGGGATACTGCCGGACAAAATTGCAGCCGATATGCACTCTCCCTAAGCAGTAAATACAAGGACGAAAGCAGCCTGTATCAAAACCACAAGGATTTCAATGACTGGATGGTGAATTTCGGCAAGCCACAGAGGAAACATCAAAAACAGAAGCTGAAATAAGTGATAGCAGAACTATAAGAGCCGCTTTAGCTACTTTAAAGTGCTTTAGCCTCTTATATGCCTTAGAGTCTTATCAATGTCTGAAAGAGGCTCTAGAAGCTGAAAGATTGCAACTTTCCCGCAATCGGCCAGATGAACGGTTGTTAAACAACCGGATCTGGCTGCCCATCACTCGGAACTCGTGGGCAGGGCGTCTGAAATGTGAAAATGAGTTTGAAAACGTGAAAATGATTTAGTGATGAAAGAACAAAATTCAAATAGGACACGCATTGTCGGATTGCGCCTGACACCCGATGAGTATGCAAAAATTGAAAAGAAATGGAAGGCTTCAACCTGTCGGAAGCTGAGCGATTATGTACGTCGCAACCTGTTCGAGAAGCCTATTGTAACGACCTGCCGCAGCAGTTCACAGGATGACTTAATGACAGAACTTACCCGCCTTCGCAGCGAGCTAAATGCAGTCGGAAACAACTTCAATCAAGCTGTTAGAAAGCTCCATACACTCAGCCAGGTCTCTGAATTTAGAAGCTGGTTGATAGCCTATGAAGTGGAGAAAGAAATCCTTAGCAATAAGGTAGATGAGGTAAGGAATAACGTAAAAAAAATACTGGAAACATGGTTGCAGTAATCAAGCCCGGCCACTCCATGCACCGTATTTTCAACTACAATGAGAACAAGGTTAAAGAAGGTGTAGCAAAGTGCATCGGGGCAGAAAATTTTCCGCTGAATGCAGATGAAATGAGCCTGAAAATTAAGTTGGGCTACTTGCTGAAAAGGATAGAACTGAGGGAGAATGTTAAACGAAACAGCGTACATATTTCCCTCAATTTTGATCCTTCGGAAACGCATTTGAGCAAGGAAAAGTTGATGGAAATTGCCAATGTCTATATGCAAAAATTAGGCTTTGGCGAACAGCCATATCTTGTTTATCAGCACCATGACGCAGGCCACCCGCATATCCACCTTGTCACTACTAACATCCAGCCTAACGGCAATCGTATTGACCTGCATCACCTCGGCATTCGCAAGTCAGAACCTGCAAGAAAAGAGATTGAAAAAATGTTCGGTCTCGTAGTGGCTGATGCCCATGCAAGAAAGGAGGCATTCAGGTTAAAACCTATTGAGGTAAAGAAGGTGCAATACGGCCGAACAGAAACAAAAAGAGCCATCGCCAATGTGTTGGATGCGGTACTGTCGAAGTACCATTACACCAGCCTGCCGGAGCTGAATGCAGTGTTGAAACAATATAACGTACTCGCTGATCGTGGCAGCGAACATTCAAGGATTTTCCAAGGTGGCGGATTGGTTTACCGCATATTGGACGAGGATGGAAAGCCTGTAGGCGTACCAATAAAAGCCAGTGACTTTTATGATAAGCCCACACTGAAATTTATGGAAGAAAAATACTTCCTGAATGATGCCAAACGGCAGCCTTTTAAAAGCCGTGTAAAAAATGAGATAGACAGGTTGTTTATTGGCAAAACGCCAACGATGGACGAACTGGTAAAGCAACTCGAAAGAAAGGGCATACACGTTGCCTTGCGTCAAAATGATGCGGGGTTGATATATGGAATAACCTACGTGGATCACCAAACCAAAGCTGTCTTTAATGGAAGTGCATTAGGTAAGCAACACAGTGCTAAAGCAATACAGGAAAGATGCGGTCTCAAAGAAATCATGAAACCTGACTTACTACCACAGCCTCGTCAGAAAACAGAAAGCACCTCGGTCCCTGCAGAAGCTACTAAGCTTGACATTAACCCTGCTCTCCAGGACACCAATACGGTCCCGATTATGATAGTTGGTGGTGACATACTGGATTCCCTTTTACAACCCGAACAGGCGGCTGATTATCTACCCGGACAATTAAAGAAAAAGGGCAGAAAAAAAAGAAAGAGAAAAAACATTTCCAATAACCAATAAAATTCAAAACAATGGCTGTACAGACAGGTGAAAATGAACAGGCGCTGAGGAAAATTCTGGACATGACCAGGTTGATCAGTATCGTTATTTTAGTGATGCACTATTATTATTATTGCTATGCCGCCTTTCAGGAATGGGGATTGAGCAGCACTTTCAGCGACCGTATTTTAGGCAACATTTACCGAACAGGTATATTCAGCAACTTCGTTAAAAGCAAGTTATTTGCTTTAGGTTTTCTGGTGATTTCCCTGCTCGGAGCCAAAGGCCGGAAAGATGAGAAGCTAAATTATAAAACTGCCTTTGCTTATCTTATAACGGGGCTGTTACTCTATTTTTCCAGCTATCTTTCCATGATGCTTCAGTTGCCTGCACAAGAAAAAGCAATCGCTTATACAAGCATCACCGCAATAGGCTTTTTATTGGTACTTTCTGGTGGCACATTGCTTTCCAGAATTATTAAAAGCAAGTTCAACAACAAGGACATTTTCAATAAAGAAAATGAGACGTTTCCGCAGGAAGAACGATTGCTGGAGAACGAGTTTTCCATCAATCTGCCCGCACGCTATCACTTAAAAAATAAAACCCGTAATAGTTGGATAAATATTATCAATCCCTTCAGGGCTGTTATGGTGTTAGGTACACCGGGAGCAGGTAAATCCTATTTTGTTATAAGGCATGTCATTACCCAACATATCCGCAAGGGATTTACAATGTTCGTGTACGACTTTAAGTTCGACGACCTTTCAAGGATTGCCTATAATTCCTGGTTGAAAAACAAGCACAGGTACGCTAAGCCACCAAAATTTTATGTGATCAATTTTGATGATTTAACAAGAAGCCATCGATGTAATCCGTTGGAGCCGTCAGCCATGACTGATATTACTGATGCTGCGGAATCTGCCCGTACTATTTTAATGGGCTTAAATAGAGAGTGGATAAAGCGACAGGGCGATTTTTTCGTGGAAAGCCCAATCAATTTCCTGACGGCTGTTATATGGTATCTGAAGAAATACAAAGACGGAAAATTTTGTACGTTGCCACACGTCATAGAACTGATGCAGGCAGATTATGACAGCCTGTTTACACTGTTCAGAACGGAAGCAGCTAAAGAATGCGAGGTGTTGATCAATCCGTTTTTGAATGCCTATTTAAATGATGTTATGGAACAACTGGAAGGCCAAATAGCATCTGCTAAAGTAGCAATGGCAAGACTGTCATCACCACAGTTGTATTATGTTTTATCCGGCAATGATTTCAATCTCGATGTGAATAATCCTGACGACCCGAAAGTTGTTTGCATGGGTAATAATCCGCAAAAAATACAGATCTATGGAGCGGTACTTTCCCTTTATGTAACCCGTCTTGTTAAGCAGGTCAACAAGAAAGGAAAATTGAAAAGTAGTTTAGTGTTTGATGAATTTCCGACGATTTATTTGAACAACATGGACAGCCTCATTGCCACTGCAAGGAGCAACAAGGTTTCTACCTGCTTAGGCATCCAGGATTTCAGCCAGCTTCGTAAAGATTATGGCCGTGAGCAGGCAGATGTAATTATGAATATCACGGGCAATATTGTAGCGGGGCAGGTTACAGGCGATACCGCGAAGCAGCTTTCCGAACGCTTCGGAAAAATCATGCAAGACAGGGAAAGTTATTCCATCAACAGCGGCGACACTTCTATCAGTCGTTCCAAGCAACTGGAGACCGCTATACCTCCCTCAAAAATATCTGCGTTAAGTTCAGGCGAGTTCGTGGGAATGGTGGCTGACGACCCCGATAATAAGATAGAGCTAAAAGCCTTTCATTGTGAAATTATCAATGACCACGAAGCGCTGAAAAGAGAGGAAGAAAACTATAAAGAGATAGAAGTTATCCGTAAGCTGGATAGTAGCATGGTACAGCGCAATTATTTCCAGATTAAACAGGACGTACAAGATATTATTCAGTCGGAAATGGAGAGGATGTTGAATAATCCAGGTTTGAGTCATTTGGTTGTGAAAAAACAATAACATTCAATTGAATAAAAACATCTCATTAAATGATATATTTTCAAAAAAGCGGTACCTTTAAAATATTAACTTTTGAAGCAAATGAATCGCATCAAAGAAGTTTTGGATGAAAAAGGTATCAAGCAAAAATGGTTGGCTGAAAAGCTCAAAAAAAGTTACAATATGGTGAATTCTTATGTTCAGAACAGGAGGCAGCCGAGCTTAGAAATACTAACCGAAATAGCTGCGATACTGGATGTGGATGTACGAGAATTGATAGTAGCAACAAAAAAATAACTAATTGAAGTAATATGATAAAATATATACACGGTGCCAGGTGGTGGAAATTCGATTTTCACAACCATACACCTGCCTCAGATGACTTCGGTAAAGGAGATGGGCTTCATCAAGCGATTACACCCGAAAACTGGCTGTTGATGTATATGCAAGCCGGCATTGACTGTGTTGCTATTACTGACCATAATTCAGGAGAATGGGTAGATAAATTAAAGAGCGCATTGCAAACGTTAGATCAAACGCAACCGACCGGGTATAGAAAATTATACCTATTCCCTGGGGTTGAGATAACGGCTTCAAGTAACATTCACATTCTTGCATTATTCGACCCGTCTGCTGAAACAAAGGAAGTTCACGCTCTTTTAGGAGCAATCAATTTCCCGTCTGAACATTTCGGAACTTCTGACGCCGTAAGCCCTAAAAGCGTTGAGGAAATTATAAACGAGATACATAAAAAAGGTGCAATTGCAATTCCTGCACACGTTGATGAGGCTTGTGGGTTATTTAAACTTACTGGGCACACATTTTCACAGGCGCTTAAAGCAGAAGATTTGCTTGCTATTGAAGTAATCAATAACACGTTAGAAAAGCCTGAACTTTATAAGCAATCCAAATTATCTTTAGCGGAGGTTCTTGGTTCCGACAGCCATATTGCTGCACAGGTAGGGAGTGGCTACACATGGATAAAAATGAGCGATCCTTCATTGGATGCATTAAGGCTTGCATTGCATGATTGCGAAGACGGAATTATTCGGAAAGGAGATTGTGGTAGTGATCCTAACATTATTAATAACAGATATTTTGTGAAATCTATCAGGGTTTCAAATGGGTTTAAAGCCGGAAATGGTTTACCATTAGATGCCAAATTAAGCCCTTGGCTTTCTTCAATTATCGGCGGAAGGGGATCTGGTAAATCAACAATATTAAACTATCTCCGAATTGCACTTAATAGAATTGACGAAATGCCGGATGACATACAATCCGAATTTAACAAGTTTAATCAGATTGGAAGAAAGAGTTTACCGGGAATGTTGAGAGATACGACAACTATTACGGTTGAGATATTCAAAGACGGTAAACTTCATTTAATAACTTGGAATCAACAAAACCATTCTCTTCAAACGTGGGACAACAATTCAGATGATTGGGGCGTCTCTAACACCGTTTCTAACATTAATGAATTATTCCCAATCCAAATATTCAATCAAAAGGAATTATATGCGCTGACAGGCAATCCATCAAAATTAATTGAACTCATTGATTCGCAGTTTAGCAAGCAAAATTGGCTCGATGAAAAAGAAAAACTAATTGAAAAATGGCTGGCAGATCGGGCAAAAGCAAGACAACTTCAGGCCGCTATTTCAGAAGAGCAAAATCTTAAAGCCCAACTTGATTCGACCAATAACAAAATTCAATTGTATGAAAGTTCTGAATATAAAGACACACTTGGCAATTTTAACAAGCTAACCGCTGTTAATGACTTTTTCACGACTACAACCACAAATATTTCTCAGTTTATACAAGAATTGGAGGAGTTAAATCCAAAGGCTCCGAACATCAAAGCATCAGAAGCTGTTTCCGAAAGTCTCAAAACTGAATCACTGGACTTCCTCTCAGTTGTAGAGACAGCAATATCAGGGGCAACGCAAAAGATTTCAGAAGCAATAGCCTTAATAGCACCTTACAAAGAAAATTTACAAAACCAATTCAATGCCCTTCCCTGGTTTGCTGAATTTGAATCCGCTAAAGGTGCCTATGAAGCTATTTTGGGTAAAATTCAAGAACTTGGAAGTGAGTCCTACGAAACGTTGATCCAACGAAAAAACTCTTTAGTTGGGAAACTTGCTTTGATAGATACACAAAAACAGCAACTCGAAACATTAAAATCTGAACTGCTGGCGCATTATACATCAATAATTGATAAAGAAAAAGAATTACGGGTAAAACGAAAAGCTATTATTGATCGATGGAAAGAGTTTGATAATACAGACAATCCTTTTCTTATAATTAGTTTGCAGCCCATGTCTGATGCAGAAAACGCCAATGCTACTTTCAGGAAGTTATTGAGAAAGGAAGGTTCTGAATTTGCAGGATATATTTACTCTCACGACGATGAAACAGACATTAGTTCTGGATTAATTGGTACTATAATAAATGAAGCTGAAGATACGAGATGGGAAAAAAGATTCAATGCCGTTAAAAACTTTGTCTCTGCAACTGAGACTGATACTAAAGGTCTTGATTTAAGATTGGCAAGGCATATAACCTGGCTTAATCAAAATACACCGGAAGATATTGATAGGTTACTTATCTGGATTCCAGAAGACAAACTCGTTCTTAGGTTTAAAAAAGAAGGACGTGAAGAAGATATACAAACAGGCTCGGCTGGAGAGCGAACGGCGGGAATGTTAGGTCTGCTTTTAGCCCTTAACAATATCCCTCTCATTATAGACCAGCCAGAAGATGATTTAGATACAAGGCTTATTTCCTCTTTTGTGGTACCTGGTTTTAAAGCGTTAAAACAAAAAAGACAGTTACTGCTCGTAACACATAACCCCAATATCGCAGTAAATGCAAATTCCGACAGTATAATTTATATGAATTTTAATAATGGACAAATAGTTGTTGACGGAAATGATGCTTTGCAGAATAAAGATATACGATTGGCAGTATGCAATGTGATGGAGGGCGGTAAAGACGCATTATATAAACGCTATTACAGAATTTCTAAAGCCTTAAAGTAATTGAGGATGGGCAATAGTATAAATGAACAAGTATGACAGCAGGTGTAGAAAATCAACTTTTTAAAAGCAAGATTTATCAAATTTTTAAGGAGAAAGCTTCTAAAGAAGGTGATTCAATAGAAGCACAAGTAACGTCTATCGTTCACGATGGAGTGAAAGATGCCTATGAAAAATCTAAGCTAATTATTAAATACATGCCGGAATATACGCTACATGATGGCGCACATTTATTCCGTGTTCTCTACAATATGGAGAAACTAATACCAGAAGAAAATATTAAACAATTATCTGTTCCTGATTTAATGCTCCTTATTCTCACTGCATTTTTCCATGATTTAGGAATGGCTCCCTATGAATACGAAATTAGAGCGTGGAAACAAGATTGGAGAGAAACTGAACCTGATGAACAAGAGCGAGCACTATATTTGGAATTTGAAAGGTTTACTAAAACTTATCCTGAGAAGTTAGATGAGATAGGAAGACTGAGGGGAAAAAAACAGGAGGCGAAAGCAAGACTATTAGAAGACTATTTGCTTTCAGAATATATAAGAACTACCCATGCACAAAGGGCTAAAATTATTATTGCGAAGGAATGGAAGGACCGCGTAAAATATCGAGATACTGACTTAACTCATGCACTTGCACAACTCTGTTTTAGCCACAATGAAGACTCAATGGCACTTTTAAAACTGGATGCTTCATATTTATGTGGCGAAGATATTACCACCAATCTACAATTTGTAGGACTTATCTTAAGACTCGCAGATTTATTGGATTTTGATGCTAAAAGAACGCCGTCTGTATTATTTTCTCATTTAACGGTTCGTAATCCTGTATCATTAGCGGAGTGGCAAAAGCACAGAGCCGTACAGGCTTGGAAGATCACCAAGGATGATATTACTTTTTCAGCTAAATGTAATCACCCAGCTATTGAAGCAAGTATTAGGAAATTCTGCGACTACATAGATGACGAGTTGAAGAATTGTGGTATTATCCTTGCTAAAATGCCTGAATCTATCGGAACAAATTCCAACCCTTATAAGGTTTCGCTGCCGGTGAGAGTCACAAGGGATAAGATCGAAGCAGAAAAAGATATTATCACAGGCGATCCTATCTATTATTACGAAAACACCTCTTTTGAGCTTAACAAGAATCAGGTGATAGAGTTACTTATGGGGACTAAACTTTATGGAAATCCTGAAGTTGCACTGAGGGAGCTTTTGCAAAATTCAAGAGATGCTTGCAAATTGAGCATGGCACTGCATGAGAAATGGGACGTCCCATATATTCCTGAAATAACCGTCAAATACTATACACAGGGAGATGAGGATTTTCTCGAAGTAATAGACAATGGTATTGGAATGAACAAGGAAATAATCGACAAATACTACTCTAAAATTGGTTCATCTTTTTACAAATCCAGAGACTTTTACGAATTAAAGGCCAAATCAGACTTGAATTTTACTCCTGTTTCAGAATTTGGTATAGGCATTTTGTCTTGCTTTATGATTGCCGATACAATAGAGGTGGAAACCAAAAGACTGAAGGAACAATTTGACTATGACAAACCCTTGAAATTAATCATTGAAGGACACGATAGCATTTTTACGATTCTTAAGAGTGATAAAAAGGTACCCGGAACCTCAACTAAGTTATTACTCAGGGAGAAAAATCCCTGGAAGAAAATGACAGAATCGCAATTCATGCGTTCAGTGCAAAATGTCTTTCCTAACCCTCCCTTTACAGTAAATATTGAAACAGATAAAGAAAAACTTTCTTATACACAGAATGACTTTAAAAACCTCGATGCTGTAGAATTGAAAGATTATTCCTGGAAAGAAGAAGAAAATATAAAGGAAGTAAAAATCACGCTAGCTGAAAATGACTTTTATGGAAATGCAGTCGTTGCAATTTTAGAAAAAGACAAGGCTCCAGTTAAAATCATAAACAAATTATCAAAAGAAGTTATCATTGATGATGAGACTTTTGAGTTGAATATGGAAATTCGCTTAGGCGTTAACGAAATCGATAAAAGTAGTTCCACTATTGATGTTGACGATGAAGGAAATATAAAATCAAGCTCACATTATAGTACGCTTGCAAAGTCAAAGTCAAGGTTTTCCTTACATGGCATCAATTATGCGGGCAATTTGTTTCCAGAGTATTATAATAGAGATAAGAAATCTATGCTTAAATGGCCGTTGCCGATATTAATTATTCTTGATGTACAAGGTGAAAACGGTTTGGATTTAAATTCAGCTCGTAACGAAATAATTTATAATGACAAGTGGAATAAGTTTGAAGAAATGTTGGCCTACATCATTTGCAAAGGGTTAAAAAAATCCTTAAATCCTAAATACTGGCAACAGCTTGTTCCAATATTGCTGGAAAAAAGCGAATCTGAAAATTTCACTTCTGGCCTCAGCAGGGCAAATGATAAATAAGTCGGATTAATACTTAGGTTTTAATTCAAACATAGCTATGGGAAAGATTGGACGAAATGACCCTTGCCCCTGTGGCAGCGGTAAAAAATATAAGCAATGCCATCTAAAGCAGGAAGGCAGTCCGATTGGCACAACGGCGCAGGCCACCATCAAACCCTCACCAATGAATTTTGATGATTTACTGGCCTCTAAAAACTCAATACAACTATTGGGGTTATTAGGCGCACTACAACTCCATCCAGCAAATCATGGCAGGAATGTTCGCTTTGAACAATTGTGCCTTGCAACCTTACGCCAGTTTGACCCGAATGATGAAAAAACGTTGGCTACCTGGGAGAAATTAAAAGAGGTCATCGAAAATTATACTGACGGTGAAGCGATGGAAGATCCTCTTGCCAATGCGTACACTGAGATTGCTATTTTCGAACAAGGCAATTACATTGTATATCCAGGCATATATGATGGCCTTACCGAGATACTAAACCAGCTTACAGAGTGCATCTTCCTCCATAAGCACACTCTTGATAAAGACTTTGTAAAAAAAGTACGGGATGCAATAGGTTTACTGTTGTTTATGAGTGAAAGCGTGGCTCATGATGCTGGCCATGTACCATTTATCTACAAAGAGGGAGAATCCAATGACATTGAATTTCCAGTGCATGATAAAGCCACTCAATACACCGATGCCATCTATTTTACAAGAACATATTTAGAAGAGGTATGTGACGGACACGGATACGATATTGGTATTTTGGAAGATTTTATAGTACAGCTCGGTGCAGAAGACCTTCAGAACGACGATCCGGAGGAAAATATAGTCAATTTTAAACCGCTTGTTTCGGTCAAGGATGCTATCATACTTTATATGCCAACGGGTATCGCAAACGCACTTATAAGTTATGTTTATAAGAAGGCAAAAGAGTACAACTGTTATGAAGAGCTAATGGAGCTACTATATGAAAGGCAATTCCATCTTACTTGCGTAGCCCTGGCAAAAACTGGCTGGTTGGCAACCGACATCGCACTCCCAGAATCCAAAAATCAATTGTCGATTAAAGAAACTGTATTCCAGTTCGACAACCAGAAGCTGGCATATATATGCTATATCAAAACAGGAGAAGTATTATCAGCAGTCGCAGAAGATACTTCCGCAGCAAAACCAGCCGACCGGTATGAAGAAAGGACAGTAGAAGTTGTTCAATATCTAAGCTCCCTCGAAGCATCGCAGCCATTTGGTGTATTTTGCTTATACATTATTGGGGAGACAGCTAACGACTATTACTTTATGTGGGCTAAACCGTCAGCAGGAAATCAATCATTAGCTTTAAAATATCGTGAACTGTGGACAATAACCCATTCTTCCAAGGTGAATAGTCTTACCCTTTGGAAATTTGCTAAATGCTATAGTAGAACAAACGAATTGGCAAGAGTAATGGCAATGGGTGGCGCAATGGATGCGTATGCTATATACCGAAAAAATCACGGAAGTCTATTAGATTCAGATGAGGTCAATCCGTTAGGTGGAATGCTGATGATAGTAAACGGCAGTTCCGATCAGTTTAGGCGGGAAGTTCAGAAACAACTGAATGAACACGCAGTTCCAATTTTTTACGAGGGTAAGCTTGCTTACGCGAAGGTTTCACGCTTTAAAGATTATGCTCCTATTTACGTGGAAAAGGAAATAAGTGAATATCTCCGCATAGTGATTGAAAGCTTTAAAATGCCTATCTGGATCACCAGTCCACAAACAAAGGCAGGGAAGGAAAGTTGGGCTACCTACGCATGCGAAGCCGTTGCATTTTGGTTAAATAAAATGGAACCGTTGTTGGCTCCTTACCTGAATGAGCAACGGCTGATTCAATTTGAAGTTGAAATAGTGATAGCAGATGGGTTGATGGATGCTGAGCAGTTTGAGATCAAGGATGTTAACGTAAACCACATTAAACTTGGCATTGAAATCGTTGTACCGCGCATACGTGTTTCCCTGCCCTTCGACTACTTATATGCTGTTATGCGCTCTGACAACCTCGCTGATAAAATGCTGATGACCTCTGTGCTTCAAGGTATCAGAGATTATATAACCACGTCCGGAAACAGTACCGCCCTAAACGCCGATATTATTACTGAAATCGTTGAGCAGACATTGCAGCCTGCAGGTGCAAAGATGCTTTTGTTTAGCGATGCCTCAGCAAACATCAGAATGGATGACCGGAACCTGCCTCCGATGCGCTATATAAGCGACACAGATGTTTCCTATATCCTGGATAACCTTGTAAGTTACTTACCGAAAGGTTATGCAATCCCTAATGATATTCCAGACAAGAAAGATAAGATCAAACTATGCGATGATATTGTCTCTGCGCTTATAGGACAGATTACGAGCAGGCTTGCGGAGTTCGACGGTGTCGGATTACTTGAATGGTTGATTAAGCTTAATGAGAGATGTATTCAGTTGCGAGAATTTCGCGAAATACTTATTCCAGCTAAGATTGCCAGCTTCAGCGATTTTCAGACGGAGGTGGACGAATTGATGGATGGCGAACGCAATTTGGTAACAACTGCCCATGCTATCAGGACACTAATCGAATTTGTAGCGATTAAAATTCCTACAGGTCAAAAGTGGCCCAATTTTGATGATATAGACGAATTGCTGGCGCTTACCAATCAACTTACAGAATGGGGAGCTTTGAGTGAAGCAATGCGGATGGGTATTGACGATCCAAAGATGGGCCTCTTACCATCAGGACGTATAGGTACCGACAAGACAGTTGAACGTGAAGCCTTTAAACCGTATGCGGTTGCTAAAACAGAAAGCACTGTATTCAGGAACATAGAAGACTTTGAAAGTAATTATGTTCCAGCCAGAAAAACAGGCGAAATAGTAGAAACTGAAGAATCGAAATCCCTCGACGTTGCGTTTAAGGCTGAGTTTAGTATAACTCTTACTCTACTGTCCAAGATCATCGGCACACTGGTGAACGAAGGATTTACCAGCGCAAAATCCTGCATGAAGATGAAGGAAGCCGCGTTGAAAATCTTGTTATCAAAAATTGAAGGCATAGCTACCGCGGACATTGATATTGCTTTGGAATTACTGACGCTTTTAGAGCGAAAAAGTATTGGCGTGCCTCCAGACGGATACACCCCTCTTGATATTTTTCCCTGGAGGTATAATCGCTCTATATCCTACATCCGAAGGCCACTGGTCAAAATAGCCGATAAGGAAATCGTCTATTATTTCGGTTACAGACATCTCATGCAGTTTATAGATAACCTGTTTTACTTGTTATTCTCAAGTAAACTGCCTGGCGCAAAATCCGAAGAAATGAAGAGCTGGCTTGCAGCTGTATCAGGAGATAAGGGAAATCCCTTTCGGGAAGCTGTAAAAAAATGGTTCGAAGAAAACTCAGGATATGAAATCATACCTCACGAAGTGCAGATGGATAAAGATGCTCCGAAAGGTCATATCCAAGCTGAAAAGCATTATGGCGACATAGACCTGTTTGTAATAGATCATGAGCATCGGATTATATATCCTATTGAGTGTAAGAACATTCACGGTGGGCGTAATGTCCATGAAATGAAAGTTGAAATGGACGATTATCTTGGGAGAGATGGCAAGGATAAAAAAGCAAAAATGCGTAAGCACGTTGAACGTAATGATTGGCTGAACGCAAATAAAGCAGCGTTGAAAGACCTTGTATCTGATGCTGAAAATTATACAATCAAATCATTTATTTTAACAGCCGACGAAATTCCACTTGGTTATCTTAAAAAAGATGACCTTCCGTTGTCAGTAAAATCATTCGCCTTCCTGCGAAAAAATGGATTGTCTTATTTATCAGATTTATAAAATTAATTTAACTGCCAAAACGAAAGCTGTTAGCCGAAGATTTTTTCTTCGGCTTTTTTTTATTTTTTAGAGCATATCCCTTTGGGCCGGGTCATTCCAGGGTGCGCTTCGCTCCCGTCCCTCTTTCATCGTGACCGGCTCGTTCCTCACCGCCTTACATCCCCCTCATGCTTCATTGCATAAGTTATTCATATAGTCTGCATTGGTTGAAATAGCAACCAGCCTGCTTTGCATTTTCCAATCGAAACGGATAAAAAGGCAGCTAAGATAGTTACGCCTGCGTTGCTGCGAGCGCATAATGCTGCGCTACGCTTGCACCCTTCGGGACTTATAGCTCTCCGCACCTACGGCTACACTCTGTCGCTGCTTTCTTTTTTTCCGTTTTTTCTTTTGGAAAAATGCTTTTAGGGCAGGCGGGTGAAAAAAGAAGTAAACAAAATGGTTTCACAATTAAAATTTAAAAACATGAACATCATTGGCAGATTAACGAAGGATGCACAAATCAGCACCTTGCCGAGCGAAAAACAGGTAGTAAATTTTTGCGTAGCGGTCAACGACAGCTATCGTAACAAACAAGGAGAAAGGGTGGAACACACCGAGTATTTCAACTGTGCTTACTGGATTTCAACAAATGTAGCGAAGGTACTCACCAAAGGAACATTGGTAGAACTGGGCGGCAGGGTGAGTGCAAGGGCATGGATTGGTGGGGATGGTGAGGCACACGCAGCACTTAATTTCCATACATCACAAATCAAATTGTATGGAGGTGGTAAACGGCCTGAAACCGTAGCAGGTGGTAACAGAAACAACTCCGCAGCACCTGCTAACAATGGCACAGACGATTTGCCTTTCTAATCATTCATTTTTCATTTATCAACTTTTTAAAATTTCTGGTCATGGCACATAATCTTAATTATAACGAACGTACAGGCAAATACAGCTTCTTTAGCGTACAGCAGAAAGCATGGCACAATTTGGGACAGATAGTAGAGCAATATCCCACCAGTGCCGAAGCTATCAAATATGCAGGGCTTGATTTCGAGGTTATCAAATCGCCCTTATACACCTGTGGCACAGGTATAAGCATAAGCAATGACGGTGAAATAAAAGAAGATGGTAACATTTTGTTGCCCGACAATTTCGCCACCATGCGTACCGATACCAATACAGTTTTTGGCGTAGTGGGAAAGGATTATCAGATAGTACAGAATGCAGATGCCTTTGCCTTTTTCGATGCTATTGTGGGTGGTGACGATGGCATACTGTATGAAACGGCAGGAGCATTGGGTAACGGGGAACGCATATTTATTACAGCTAAACTTCCTGACTATATCCGTGTAGGTAATGGTGATGATGTTACCGAAAAATACATCTTCCTGACAACCTCACATGATGGTACGGGAAGCATTACCGCAGCGTTTACACCTGTGCGTATCGTTTGTCAAAATACCCTCAATGCTGCATTGGGCAATATGTCCAACGTGGTACGCATCCGCCATACATCAGGAGCGAAACAACGTTTGGAAAACGCTCATAAGGTAATGGGACTGGCTAACCAGCTAAGTGTCCAACTGGAGGGAATATTCAACCATTGGACAAAGGTGCATATCTGCGATGAAGAAGTAAAGAAACTCATCCAACTGGCACTTTGCCCTAACAAGGAAACATTGGACGCACTTAAAAAAGGTGCAGACGATGAACTGTCAACCCTGTTTAAAAATACGGTAGAAGATGCCTTTGCCTACGCAATGATGGCAGATACTCAACAGATGAATACAACCAAAGGAACAGTATTCGGTGCATACAATGCCGTAACAGGTTACTATCAGAATGTACGCAATTACAAAGATGATGAAAGCAAACTGCAATCCATTGTGATGGGCGGCACTGCACAGGCTAAAGCACAGCGAGCATTTGAATTGTGTACTGCATTTGCACAGGACGGAGCGGATATTTTCAATATTAATTAATCAATAACAGGCGACTGCCTGCAAAGGTGGTCGCCTTTAAAAAATTGAATTATGAAGACAAAATCAAAAGAAGAAGCGAAAAGTTACGCTAAGACACAAAGCCTGAATAAAGATTACAAGGATGTGCCTGTATATGTCATTCATTGCAACCGGACAGAACTTTTCTATGTAGATACCATAGCTTAATACGACTGTGGGAGCAACTTATCGGCTACTATATCAATGGAGCTTTTACAGATGAAGAACAACATTCATAACAGGCATTAATTAAAACAAGTACAATGGAAACGCTCATAAATCTATTACATAACGCATCCTGCCCTTTACTGTTCTTTATCGGGTTAGGTATCAGGTTGTTTATCTGTATGCGGCAGTTTAACCGCAGGGGCTTAGGTGGGTTGCAGCATTTCAATAACTATTTCGTGGGCTTAATCACACTTGCAATAGAATGGGTGCTGAAATGGGCAGCAGTAGTCCTTTTGCTGTGGGGACTGTGGGGATGGCTTTTCAGATAAGACAGCACGATAATAAAACGATACAGGACTGTACAGAAATTCATTTAACAAAAAACATTTGAACAATGGAAACAACAAACTTTTTCAGCAGCGTAGCTGCATTGAATATAACAGGCGACCTGCAATTGACCATACGGAAAGGAGCAGAAAGCAACTGGATAGTATCAGTTATGCTCAACAATGGGCAATGCGGTGACGATGCACGTAAACTGATACCGCCTCTTAATCTTAGAGGGAGTGCCGAAGAACTGGATAACGGTTTCTTTGAACGAATAACTACACCAATACAGGCCGCTTCAGGTTTAATGGTGGATATGGAAGGTTTTATGAAACAGTTGGAGGAAGTGAAAAAAAAATCTGCTATGGAAAAGGACAAAGCAGACAGGGAGCGTAAGGAAAAAGAAGCCAGAGAAAAAAAATACAAAGAAGCTATGCAGAAAGTAGATGAACTGGAGAAAGAAGGAAAGTACAGGGACGCATGGATGAAAGTACCTGACCCTTCGGAATATCCTGAACAGGCAGAAGCTATCCGCAAACGAAAATCATCCTTATCCGCAAAATTTGCGCCTGACCTGTTTGGCAGCACTGCAACGCCTGTAACTGACGAACAGCCAAAAACGGATGAAGCGAATGCGGAGGAAGAAGACAACGAAGAAAATGCCGAAACAACCGAAGACGATTGGGAAGAAGACGAAGAAACAAATCAATAATCTGTAAAAAGAAAAGTCATGTTAATAGCAAAGCAATTAGACAGGGTTTTCCTGCTCAAAGAAAACGGAACGGATATAAGGCTTACAGACCCTGAACCTTCATGGAGCGTGGAAGCGGTAATGAACTTTTATGCCAATACCTATCCCATACTCACCACCGCCAAAATATCCGCACCACGAATTGAAGATGATACCGTACAGTACAGTTTTGAAAGTGTGATGGGAACAAAAGGTTAATCTTAAAACTTTAAAGCAATGGAATATGCAGCACAGTATTATATCGGGCATCATTCAAATGCCCAAAAACCAAAGGCAAAGAAAGCTCTACAAACAGTTGGGCGAGTTCACAGCATGGGTACAACGGACAAAAGACGCACACGAAATAAGCAAGGACAAAAGGAAGTCCGTACCGCAACAGATGTTGCCAATGGTTTTTTAAGAACCACTTTCCTGCCTAAACTGGAAGCGATGAAAACGGTACAACCTGCTACCGAAGTGAAGAAACTAGAAACTGATTTTTATTGCTCCCTGTGTGCAGTCGCCAGGCATTACAGCGGTTTCGAGCCTACGGATACGAGGACGTTCGGCTATCCTTATAATATCGCCCTTTCTGTGTGGGAGGTGGAGAACCATTTAAAACGGAACATTAAAAACTGGAACAGTTTGCGTTTGGTACAGGATGATAATGGAAAGACCTTTTTTATAAGTGAGGAACAATACAATACAGGAACAACCCTGTTTTATATCCCTGTGTTACCGTTGTATAAAATGCTCAAAGACTCTAAGACAAAAAGTGCAGCCCGGCTATTATTATCAGTATTCGCTTACCTGTATCACGTAGCCGATATACCTTATTACAGGCAGGAAGACGCTTACATCTATTGGCAATACGAAATGATTGCCGATTGGATAGAACAGGATGATGAAGCAGAATTGGACAGCCGTGCAGCCGAATTAAAGGTTGCTCAATGGTGCGGTGAAAAGATGGAGCAGAAAATATTCAACCGTAAAAATCTTGATGTGTTTGCAGAACGGATAAAGGCATTCAGTCCTAAGACAGATTTTGAACAGGAGTGCCTGAATGTAGGGATGGGAATATTTGCACTCTATACCGACTATCCTGCAACAACTGTTTTCCACCATGCGAAATATGTACAGGAGGATGAAGAACCGGAGGACGAAGTAATTGCAATGAGAAAGTATATATCCTTTATAGCAGATGCAAGGGGATGGTTGTATGAAACGGTTGCCGAAAGTGTAAACAATGAGTTCAATGAATGTGGCATAACAGAAGAACCTACCGTATTAAAAAAGTTTAACGGTACAGCAATCACCGATTGCAGCCTTGAATTTGAAAACAGGTTGTTTCCATTGATAGGCGATTTATGTTACCTGCTGAATAACGATTAAAACAATTACCATGAAAGATGTAATGGAAAAATTACCATGAAAGATGTAATGGAAAATATCGGCACACTTTACCATCCTAAGACAGCTTTGGTATTTTATGAAGCGAAAGGAACGGATGCAGAAGTATATGTAGAATATTTTGATATGGATAAGAATGGCAATCCGATTAATGCACATCCCTTAACCGTTAAGGAAGCACAGCGTTTGTCAAAGGCATTGGACACAACGGGCGAAGAGAGCAAGGCTTTCCTGAAACCCAAAGGCATTATCGCTGCCAATATCCTTTATACAGACCGTTCGGAAAATGGTTTTGTCATGTGGTTTACAAAGGCAACTTCCAAAAATCTATTTTTCATTGAAGGATTAGGTATTCCTAACGGTATGGCAAGTGTGCCCGCCTTGCTTTGGATAGCCAGCAAAGAAAAGCTGTGTACCTATGCTCTGAAAAGTGACAGGAAACCTACTGAAAATACACCGCTTTATCATGCGCCTTTTTTCAATGTCTATGCAGACGGGAATGTATGTATGGGTACGGTGGATGTCAATATCAGGAAGTCAGCATCATTGGAGGAATTTACTGCTGCATGGGAAACTTATTTCTTTAACAGCTATTTCAGTCACCTGATGCAAAATCACAACCCCATAGAAGGTAATTGTGTCAACCTCTGGAAAAAGCTACTGAAGACAGGTGAATCATTTCCGAAAGAGGTATTAAAAAAAACAGATAAGACAATAAAAAATATACTGCGATGAAAACGGATAAAATAAAAGTACACTTTACAGACAATGACCTGATTGCTCCCACAAATCCCATCGAGGTAAACCTTATAGGTGCTGGCGGTACAGGTTCTAAAGTGCTGACCGCATTGTTAGAGATGAATTATAGCCTGAATGAACTCGGACATGCAGGGTTAGCCGTAAGGCTTTGGGATGATGATATAGTGACCGATGCCAACTTAGGCAGACAAAGTTTTGCGGAATGCGAGGTAGGGCTATACAAGTCCGTTGCCCTGATAAACCGTTCCAACAGGTGGGCTGGCACGAGCTGGAAAGCTGAAAACACAAAGTTTGAAAGAGATTGTTTGGACAAGCTGCCCGAACACGTACAGGCAAATATTTACATCTCCTGCGTGGATAGCGTGAAGGCACGATTTGAGATTGCTGAAATACTTAAAGGAGTAAATAATAACAGGGCATACCGTAATCAAGCAAAGTATTGGATGGATTTCGGCAATAGTCAATCCACAGGGCAGGTGCTGTTATCCACTATTGGAAATATCAGGCAACCAAAGTCTGAAAAATATCAGGCGGTGGCGAATCTGCCATTTATTACGGATGAGTATGGCGAACTGCTGAAGCAATCCGAAGAAACCGACAATATCCCAAGCTGCTCACTTCCCGAAGCACTGGACAAGCAAGACCTGTATATAAATTCCTCCCTTGCCCAAATGGGTTGCTCCCTGCTATGGAGCCTTTTCCGCCAAGGAATGACTGAAAACAGGGGCTTTTTCCATAACCTTGACAACTTCATTACCCAACCTATAAAGGTCGCCTGAAGCCCTCCCGGGCGGCGCATCGGCATTCCTTTCCCCATAGGCGGAACGCCACTGCGCGGAAAAGCGGTGCAGCCACTTGCCCGTAGTAGGATATCCTCCGATCACATTTCTCTTATCCACTTACGGACAACAGGCTGCGGCATCTAATGATCCGGGCTTGACGCTCATATTCGCATGATGGAGTGGAATATTTTGAACTGAGAAATGAATAGCCTAATATTGTCATTATTTGACAAGTCAATAATAGAAAAGTCATGAATTTGGGCAACAGAATTAAGTTCCTGCGAGGGCAAAAGGGACTGCTTCAAAGACACCTTGCCGCACAATTGCAAATAGATACGCCAATGTTTAGTAAAATAGAAAGAGGAGAAAGGCGGGCGAAAAAAGAACAGGTTGTATTGCTAGCAAAATTATTAGAAACGAGCGAAGATGATTTGTTGCCAATCTGGTTAGCAGATCAAATCTTCGATCTCCTTAAAAACGAAAAGTTTGCCTTGGCGAGCATAAAAATCGCAGAGCAAAAATTAAAAGGTAAATAATATTATTAAATGAGTTACGAACTTCCTTATGACGCATTTTTAAGGACCCTTAAACAGAACACCGATACCAGCCACGTTGTTCTTTTAGGAGCTGGGGCTTCTATCAGCTCAGGGATACAGTCAGCAGCAGATTGTATTTGGGAATGGAAAAAGAACATTTTTCTCTCCCAAAACCCTCATCTTCCAAATGAATACAATGAGTACAAGAGTGAAACGGTACAACGAAGTATCCAAAAGTGGTTGGATATCCAGGGACGCTTCCCGAGGGAAGGAGTTCCGGAAGAATACTCCTTTTATGCACAGGAGGCATATCCAATAGAGGATATTAGACGTAAATACTTCCAGAATATCTGTCTGAACAAGATTCCTCACACAGGTTATATGATCCTATGCCTCTTAGCAAAGTTCCAGATGGTAAAATCGGTATTTACTACCAACTTTGACGGACTAGTAGAAAAGGCGGCGCATTTCACCAATATTACCCCTTTTGCTGTATCATTGGCCAATCCGCATGAGATCCACAGAGCCGAAAGTAAGGACCATGTGCTTACAGTTGCCTTACATGGTGATTTTAAATACGGTCCATTGAAGAATACCGAGCAAGAACTTGATACTCAACATGCGACCTTTGCTCAAGCCCTTACAGATCATCTTAAGAACAGGCACCTGATTGTCTGTGGCTATAGTGGCAGAGATAAAGCGTTGATGTCCGCATTAAGGACTGCTTATGAAGCACCTGGATCAGGGATGGTTTTTTGGTGTGGATATGGAAGCTACATCAATGATGACATCAAAAGTCTGATTGATCATGCCAGGGTTCATGGCCGTAGTGCATATTATGTTGCTACTGAGGGTTTTGATACCACCTTGTATCATGCAGCCATGACTTGTTTCAGGGGTAATCCTCCCTTCGAAGAAGCACTGGAGAAAATAATCAGGGATAATCCTGATGAAGCAAGAGAAAATACCCCATTCACCATCTCCACGGGGCCACATCATCAGTTATTAAAAAGTAATTTATTCCCGATAACTTTTCCAACAGAGTTGTATCAGTTTAAGACAAACCATCCAAATGAGCAGGAGCTTTGGGAATTTATTAAGACTAATGCTACCAATAGTAATATTTGGGCTACGCCCCTAAAAGGTATGGTTTACTGTTTCAGCACCCAGACGACTATTCGGCAGGTTTTCGGAACCTCCATAGTAGGAGATATACAAAGAACGCCTGTGACATATAAAGAAGTGAGAAACGGTACACAATTCCGCAAACTCTATCTTTCGGCGGTTATTCAGTCAATTTGCTGTCGTTATAATCTTGCCACAGATGGCAGAAGCATCGTTTATTTTCCGCAAAGCAAAAAGTATAAACTGCATGAAAATGTAAATTACGACATGTACGACGGCTTCGAATTATCGCTTTTCTTTGATGGCAACGCGTTTGGAGGAAAACCATTCGCATACCTTAGCGTAAAGCCAGCTTTTCACTTATCCGCTGATATTAAGATTACAAAAGAGGTTAAGTTCTCTTTAGGAAAAGTGTACCATCAAAATTTACTGGGGCAGAAACCAAACGTTGGTTACTATAATCAAATCGAGACTTGGCGGAACACCATTTTTCCGGACGGCAAGTCTGTAATCCTGGAATTCCCTTATCAACAAGTCTCTGACTTCCGGTTCTCTCTTTCAGCCAATACAATGCACGTTGCACTTACCAACCAGCAGGGTGGTTATTATATTACTTATCCTCCTGAATTCAACAAGCGAGTAATTCTACATCATGGAATCCAATATGGAGAGCCGTTGATGCAGTTCACGGATAGGACTACCAATCGTATAGAGACAGACTTTCACCCTATGAGGGGTCTTATTAAACGTGGACCATACGATTATTTATTGAATGGGAACCTGTTTAACGCTGAGGTAAATTTAGGAATAGTATGTCCCCATGGATTTGAAACCTCGTTATTCAACTTTTTGAACCGTCTAAACCGTGTGCAAGCGGCAGGTAGCCATAATCCTGATTACCTGATCGACTACCCCGGCTTTAATGCGGCTTATGGTATACCTCTCAACATTGCTGATTCGCAGAGCGATTTATGGAAACACCTGACAGATCCTACCGGTAAAGATGAGATGACAACGGCGAGAGACTTAGCAGACAAAATTAAAAACGCTTTAAACCAGTTTGATGGGGTAAGCAGGCGTCAAGTAGTTGTCATTTTTATTCCGGATAAATATGAACCATACACTCATGTAGAGACCGACTCAGAGGTATTTGATCTTCATGATTACATCAAAGCTTACGCGGCACAAAAGCAACTCGCCACGCAGTTTTTGAGGGAAAGCACCTTTGCAGACATTTTAAACTGTCAAGTTAATTGGTGGTTGTCTTTATCATTCTATGTAAAAAGTCACCGAACGCCTTGGGTGCTGCATGGGCTGGATCAGGAAACTGCCTTTGTCGGAATCGGATATAGCGTAAAGAAAAAGGATAGGAATAACCATGTGGCATTGGGCTGCAGCCATATATATAATGCCTATGGGCAAGGATTAAAATATCGACTGACAAAAGTTGAGGATTGCCATTTCGATAGAAAAAATAACCCCTATTTATCCTATTCAGAGGCGTACAAGTTTGGCAATATGATCAGGGAGCTTTTTTTTACGAATTCAGGTCAAATACCTAAAAGGGTTGTCGTACACAAAAGAACCCACTTCAAAGAAGACGAGATAAAAGGTATTGTGGAAAGCCTCAGAAAATCAGGAATCAATCAGATAGACCTCGTTGAAATTAGTTTCGAAGATGATGCACGATTTACCCTTCAAAGTATTTTTCAGCAGACAGTATCTCCCAATTACTTCCCTATCCGTCGCGGCTCATGTTTTGTAATCGACCGGAGCTCTGCCTTACTTTGGACCCATGGGGTAGCTCCGTCAGTAAAAGATGAGGTCAAAAGAAGTTATTTTCTTGGTGGCAAAAGCATACCAATTCCACTTAAAGTTATCAAGCATTACGGTTCAAGCAACATTGACACCATTGCTAATGAGATTCTCGGCCTTACCAAAGTAAACTGGAACACATTCGATATGTACGCAAAATTGCCGGCCACCCTTCAGTCATCGAATGAGATTGCAAGGATAGCTTGGTTGCTCGACCGTTTTGAAGGAAAAACCTACGATTATCGTCATTTTATGTAGTAGGGGTAAATTGTTATACTATTGGCTTTTAGTCAGTTAAGTTCGCTTAGTAGCCTTAAATCGCTTAAAAAATGGTTCGAGTTTTGTACCGCAGGGTTCACAGAAAAACGAAGCAGTTGCAAAGTAAAATTTGTAACTGCTTTTTTGTTTGCACAGGAT
>APMI01037498.1_pt1 | contig 34978 bp, 23 predicted proteins | sample 667938 | NCBI WGS metagenome assembly APMI01 (sample SAMN01084076, study PRJNA167559) | wastewater metagenome | biome: Wastewater | place: Denmark: Ejby Moelle, Odense | collected 2011-11-28
CCCGGGGCGTTTACACGACGCTGTTAGTTAATTGAATATTTTACCATGGCAGATATACAGGGCAAAATAATAATGAGGCTCCGATCCTGGCGCCTGAAGGGCCTGGAGGTATGTTCCGGCGTACGGATGAAAGCAGCTCTTACTTTAAAAAAAGTGCGCTTTGGAAACAACCTGCGTTGCTGGAGTACCATCTACGTGGTGCGCTACCCGGAGTCAGCGATCACCATTGGCAACAACTGCAGTTTCAGGAGCGATAAAAATTCAAACATGATCGGCGTAAACAGGAAGTGTATGCTTTCTACCCATAGCAAAGCCGCCATCATTTCCATCGGGAACAATTGCGGCTTCAGCGGAACAGTGCTGGGAGCAAAAGAAAAGATCATTATTGGTGATGATGTAATGTGTGGCGCCAATACGTTGATCACAGATTTCGACTGGCATGGAATATTGCCACACCAAAGAAAAAATTACTCAGGAGATTCCAGGCCAATCATCATTGGCAATAATGTGTTCATTGGTTACGGCAGCGTAGTGCTCAAAGGAGTGACCATTGGCGATAACAGCGTGATCGGTGCCAATAGCGTGGTTACCAGGGATATCCCTGCCAACAGCATCGCAGGCGGCAATCCCTGCAAAGTGATCAAAAGTTTATAGCCCCAAAAATCTCAATCAATGAATTTTGTTTTTGTATCCACCGGCTCTTACCCGGACATTCATGCTGCAGCGATCAGGCAATCGGTATTGGCCAAAGGCCTGGTAGAACTTGGCCACAGTGTAAGATTTTTGGTACTTACGCCTCAGGATCACTGGAACGGCGAAAAAAAGCTTGATTATTACGGTGTTCAGTTTGAAGAAATGAACAGCTACACCGGCAGTAATAAAATACTCCGCCACTATAATTTTTTGAAAGCGCTTTCAGCAACAAAAAAAATATTAAAACAGCTTTCCCGTGATAAAAAGATCGATGCGCTGGTGATCTTCTCTATGCTCTCGGTGCATACCATCCCGATGGATTTCCTCATCAAAAAAGCAAAATCATTCGGCATAAAAGTATTTCATGAGCGAACCGAGCTGCCGTATGTATTTGATTCCGGCAAGCGCATGCTGAATGTTTACCTGCACAAAATGCTCCCAAGATTTGACGGCATATTTTTGATCAGTGATAAGCTGGTAGGCTATATCAAACAGTTTAACCCTGCCGTGCAAAAATTACTCACCGTAGTGGATCTTTCGTTCTTTTCCACCTCAGTGCCAAGCCCCTATCCTTTTCCTTACGTTGGATACTGCGGCACCATTGGCGGCAACAAAGATGGAGTGCCTGTTTTAATTGAAGCCTTTGCACAGATCACGGAGCAATTCCCCAATTTAAAACTGGTGCTGGTTGGCAACAATACCAACAAGGCCGCCATTAAAGAAACTACTGATGCCATTGAGCGATACCAGCTTACAGACAAAGTGGTTTTCACCGGGCTTGTTGAAAGAGAGATGATGCCGGTGATACTCTGCAACGCCTCCATATTGGTTGTGGCAAAGCCCAATAACGAACTCAACTCAGGCAATTTTCCAATCAAGATAGGCGAATACCTTGCTACCGGGGTACCCGTTGTAGTTACCAGTGTTGGTGAGATACCATTGTTTGTAAAAGACGGGCAAACCGGCTACCTGTCTGAGCCAGACAGTGCAACTGCTTTTGCCGCAAAAATGAAAGAAGCCCTCGCTGATCCCGAGCGTTCAAAAGCCATCGGCCAAGCCGGGAAAAATGTAGCCACCTCCCTGTTTGATTATAAGATACAGGCTGGCATCATGGCAGATTATATTGCTGCAAAAATCAACTAATATTCATCATAAAAGCCTGCCGTAAAAGGCAATCATATACAATGAAACTAGCCATACATCCACATAAAAACGGTTTCAGCGACAGGTGGATTCAATATTGCGAGGAAAAAGGAATTGCTTACAAAATTGTAAGCTGCTACGATTCTGATATCATTCAGCAACTGGACGACTGTGATGCGCTGATGTGGAACTGGAACCAGAATGATTTCAGGGCAGCACTAATGGCCAGGCAACTGACCTTTTCGCTGGAACTGAAAGGCAAAAAAATGTTCCCTAATTTTAAATCAAGCTGGCATCATGACGACAAGGTTGGGCAGAAGTACCTGCTGGAAGCCGTTGATGCACCGCTGGTGAAAACACATATCTTTTATGTAAAGGAGGAGGCGGAAAAATGGCTGGATACTACTTCCTTTCCAAAAGTTTGGAAGCTCCGCGGCGGCGCCGGTTCTATCAATGTAAAGCTCGTACGTTCAAGAGCCGATGCACAGAAATATGTGAACAAGGCATTTGGCAAAGGCTTTCCGCAGATAGACGGATGGGGCAGATTGAAAGATAAATTTTGGATCTTTAAAAGAGATAAAAATATCGAGGCTGTAAAAGGCATTTTCAAAGGCATTGGAAGGCTCTTTATTCCTACCGAGCTGGCCAGGTTTTCGCAAAGGGAAAAGGGCTATCTCTATTTCCAGGATTTTGCTGCGAATAATGATCATGATACCCGGTTGATCGTGATCGGTAACCGCTGTGTTGGTGTGCGCCGTTATGTGAGGGAGAATGATTTCAGGGCTTCGGGCAGCGGCATCAAAGCCTATGATCCGGCTTTATTTGACAGGCGTTGTATAAAGATCGCCTTTGATATCGCAAAAAAACTTGGTACACAGTCCATCGGTTTTGACTTCATATGGGATGGTGACGATCCTAAGATTGTAGAGATCAGTTACACCTATATCATCGGTCCTTTTTATGACGATTGCCCCGGTTATTGGGATAGCGAACTCAACTGGCATCCCGACAAAGTGAACCTGCAATATTACCAGATGGATGATTTTATACAGAGCCTGCAGTAATTATAATAATTTATATCGGATTAAATAGTTTGGCTTAACAATTGCAGCTAATGAAACTTTTAATTTGAACAGTTCCAGTCACTTACCCCTTGTAAAGCAAAATATAACCGAATGGTTGCGCCCTTAAAAACCGATCAAATCATCACTGATCCTGTAACTACAAAACAAACCAAAAGAATGACCATTCTTTTTGTCGCAGACAATATTGGCGGAGGAGGAAAAGAGAGAAGAATGCTTGAGTTGATCAAGTCGCTTAGTAAAGATCCTGCTTACAAAATAATTCTGATCTCCATATCTGATATGGGTGTTGGGTATGACTATATGTATGATTTCCCCATCACCATTGTAGAAAGTGACAGGGAGTACAAGTATACGACCAAGCCCTTTTTCATCATCCGGGGTGCCATCGAAAAATACAAACCCGATGTCGTTCATTCCTGGGGTTCTATGTGCAGCGTTTACATGTTACCGCTGCTGCCGTTCAGAAAATTCAAGTTTGTCAACGGCATCATTGCGGATGCCCCGGTTCACATACCATGGCATCATAAAAATTATGTAAGGGGACGTGTTACTTTTTATTTTTCTGATGTAGTGCTGTCTAATTCACTGGCCGGCATCAGGTCGTACGGCGCCCCGATTGAAAAAACCTACTGCATTTACAACGGCATTGATATGAACCGTTTTAACAACCTGCGTAATAAAGAGGAACTGAAGGAAGAACTGGGTATTTCACAGTTCTCATTCATCGTGGGCATGGTGGGCGCTTTTCACGACCGGAAAGACTTTGACACTTTCACGAAGGCAGCTATAAAAATTGTTAAGGATCATAAAGATGCCTGTTTTTTACTGGTGGGTGAAGGTAAGAACCGCCAGCCGATAGAAGATAGTATACCCGAATTTGCTAAAAACAATATCCGTTTCCTGGGAAGACGTTCTGACGTAGAAGACCTTAACCAGGTATTTGATGTTGGAGCGCTTTGTACCAACAGTGATGTACATGGCGAAGGAGTTTCCAATTCCCTTATAGAGTACATGAGCCTGCAAAAGCCAGTAGTGGCGACAGAAGGTGGCGGCACCAATGAAGTAATAGTAGAAGGAGAAAATGGCTTTCTCCTAAAAAATAAAGATGTGGATGGCCTGGTACAAAAGCTGTTGTACCTGCATGACAACCCTGGCATGGCACGGAAAATGGGCGAAAAAGCACTGGCAACGATACACGAAAAATTCATGCTGGACAGGATGACCAGCGAATTCATTGCTATTTACAATGGAGAAACCCTGCCCAACAGGTTGTATAAATAATCAATTTTCATTAACGCTTTTGCTTGTAGTTTTTAGCTAATTTCAATATCGATATCCTTTTAAAATCCCTTCGGCCGGTAAACCAATGCCTTATTATTTGTGTTAGCCGCCGGTAAACCTTTCATCTTCTTAAACTTCAACTGTGGCTACTTCAGTGAGAAATTACCTGGGTAAAATGCTTGCCAAAACCCTTATTTATTCAGGGGTTGTAAAAAAAGCGGCGCTTAAAGTGCAGCGGGGCGACTATATCCTGTCACTCTGTTTTCATGCCCCGAGTAAAGATTTTTTTGAATCATGCATTAAATGGCTTTCGGGCAACGGTTTTCATTTTATTTCCGTTAACGATATAGAAAATGTGATCAATGGAAGGCAACCTTTCCCGAAAGGAGCGGTGGTGATCACCATAGACGATGGCTGGAAAAGTAACCTTGATAACATTGTACCGGTTGCGGTGCAAAACCATGTACCAGTCTCCATTTTTGTGAGTACCGAAGTGGTTGAAAAAGGAAATGGTTACTGGTGGTCGTATATTATGGAAGCCAGGAAAATGGGGCTTTCTAAAGAGTCGGTAGAATTTTTTAAAACGCTGGACAATGAGGACAGGATAAAATTGATAGAAGAAACAAAGAGTAAGATCCAGCTCACCAGGGAAGCCCTTACCATTGACCAGGTAAAGGAGATCTCAAAAAATCAATACGTTTCCATAGGCAGTCATAGTCTCTCCCACCCCATTTTACCAAGGTGCTCCAACGCAGAATCAAAGCGTGAGATAGAGGAATCGAAAAATGTGATTGAACAATGGATACAGAAGGAAGTGAGATACTTTGCGTTCCCGAACGGAGATTATTCAAACCGGGAGATCAGTTTTCTGAAACGGTTTGGATATACACTGGCATTTAGCACCCAGCAAAAATACCTTAGTAAGCAGCGGCTGCTGAAGCCGTATAACCTTCCCAGGTTTATGGTAGTGGAAGGCGCTTCTTTTGAAGAGAATATTTGCAGGATCGTTGGCGTTTGGCCACTAAAGCCAAAAAAAAGAAAGATCGTTTACCCCTGATATTACCCCGCTATTCCCTGGTTTTTATTTGTTTGAGCGCTGTTTTAAGATACGGATGCTGCAAATCGGGTATTTTAAAATCTTGAATAATATTTGCAACCAAACTACCGTTTAACCAGTCAGGCAGAACCATTTGCAATTTTTGATAATCAATGTTTTGCCGTTTGGTTGTGCTCCTGCTGGCGCTCTTTAACGGTGAATATCACCCAATATGAAGGATCATTTTAAAAAGGTATTATTTGTGGGGCCGCACTATGGCCTGCGGGGAGGCATGGCCTCTGTATTGATGGTGTATTCAAAAAACATTGTTCCTTTTCACTTCCTGTCTACTTACTATAAAAAAAATCCGCTGCTAAGCCTGCTCTACTTTGCAAAAGCAGTGGTAAAATTCTTATGGATACTGATCAGCAATCGTGAAATCCGGCTCATTCATATTCATACTGCAAGCCGCGGTAGCTTTACCCGGAAATCCGTGATCGTGTTGCTCTCAAAAGCATTAGGCAAAAAAGTAGTGTTGCACATACATGGCGGGGAATTTAAGACCTATTTCAATAACGCAGGTATCCTTAAAGGTTATATCCGCTATATCCTGAATACAGCCGATGAACTGATATGCCTTTCTGATGAATGGAAAGTATACTTTGACTCGCTCACCACAAAACAGAAAAGCATCATAGTGAACAACCCGGTATCCATTCCTGTGAATGTTCCTTTAAAAACAACAACATGGCCGGTATCAGTTCTTTTTCTGAATCACATCGATCCCAAAAAAGGGATCTTTGATCTTACCAGTTTCTTTAAAGAGAATAAAAGCTGGCTGGAAGGCTCGTTTAAACTGGTGATTGCTGGTGCAGGTGAATCTGAAAAATTATTGCAGTATATTTCTGACAATCAACTTTCCGGGTTGATCGAATACAAAGGATGGGTTTCGGGTAAAGACAAGGATGACCTCATTGAAGCCAGTGATGTTTTTATACTGCCTTCTTACAATGAAGGGTTGCCTGTATCGATCTTAGAGGCCATGGCATACAGCAAGGCTGTTATTGCTACCAATGTAGGAGGCATTCCCCGTATCGTAAGGCCGGGTGAAAATGGCTGGCTCACAGCACCGGCGGATAAAGTTGCCCTCGCAGAAATCTTTAAAGAGATAAAAGAAGATAAAGAGATATTAGCAAGGTATGGACAGCACTCATTTGAAATTGCCGGTGACTACGCTCCTGCAAAAGTAAATGAGAAATTAAGCTCGATCTATGATGGTTTATTAACTCCACAAAAAGGTTAAACGAATAAATATGAAATGGTTCAACAGGCTGAAACTAAAATTCATCGATGTGGTTTCAGGCATGCAAATAACTGAAACGCTGGCTATGCTGAGAGCGGAACAATACCTTCCTGCAGATAAACTGAATGCCATACGCCAGCAGCGGTTAGAAAGACTTTTTAAAATCGCTACTACTTCCACGGCCTATTATGCGCCTTTTCATTCTTATAAAGAAATACCTTATATCACCCGGCAGGAGATGAAACAAAGGCCCGACGATTTTCTTTCTTCAGCATACAAAGGAAAACTGTTTCAAAAATTCACCGGTGGTACAACCGGCTCGCCTTTTAAATATGCAACGTCCATCTCTTCCCAGTCAAATCTATGGGCCGGCTTATTGCTTGCATGGGAAAACACAGGATATGAATTTGGAGATAAGGTTGCTTTTATTGGCGGCAGTGCCCTGGTAAAAGTAGATGGTAAGCACAAGATATTTTACAACCTCCTGAATATAGACAGGTACCCTGTTTCAGCGATGGATGATGATATTATCGCAGGGCATTTTGCCACCCTCCGCAGCAGGAATACCAGGCTGATATATGGTTATGCAATGGCCATCAACATCATTGCAGACTATATATTACAGAACAATATTGCGCCGCTCAAAGGCCTTAAGGGAATTGTGTGTACCTCAGAAGTACTGACCGATAAAATGAGAGCTAATATTGAAAATGCGTTTAAGGTAAAAGTGTACAACCAGTATGGCTGCAACGAAGCAGGCATTTCTGCTTTTGAGTGTTCGCATGGCAGCATGCACCTGATCAGCAGCCGTTGCATTTATGAAACGAATGAAGAGGGTATTCTCATCAGTACCGATCTTGCCAACGATGCCTACATGTTCATCAAATACGACACCAACGACATTGTAGAATTTGGCGAAAACAAATGCGGCTGCGGCAGGTCGTACCCTGTGATCTCAAAGATCGAAGGACGGGGTAATGAGTTGCTGGTGGACAAACGGAATAAAAAGATACACTCCACTTATTTTAATTTTTTGTTCAAGAATGATAAGGCGGTGAAACAATTCCAGGTGGCATTTGATGAGCATTCCTTTAATATCAATCTTTTGGTAGATGGCAATTTCACAGATACCAACAAACAGTATTACCTGGATATCATGAAGAATAACTTTTTGTTTGACAGTTACGAAATGAAGATCAACGAAAAATTCCTTACCGGCAAAAATTTTAAACACACCTATATTATAGACAACCGGAAAAAGCAGGAGACTGCCTGACGCACCGGTTCAGGCGGTAAAAAAGGAATAATACCTTTATCTTACAGCGTCTTGCAATCTTGTAATCCACTCCTATCAAAATAACAATCATCGTTTATGAAAATATGGTTCGACATCTCTAATTCTCCGCATGTAAACATGTTTTACCAGCTTATCAAGGAGTTGGAATCCGAAGGACACGAAGTGATCATCACTTCCAGGCCGCTGGCAAACACCATTGCGTTGCTCGACCAGAAAGGTTTAAAGCATACCACGGTAGGAGAACACTATGGCAAAAATTTCTTAAAAAAGGTTTTTGGATATCCCATCCGGGTAAACCAGTTGAAACGGTTCTTAAAGAATAAAAAAGTAGATGTTGCTGTTTCTCAAAGCTCCTTCCACTCCCCTGTTGTGGCAAAACTGCTCGGCATTCCTTCCATCTACACCAATGACAATGAGCATGCCATGGGCAATAAGCCGGCCTTCATTTGTGCCACCCGTATTTTGATACCTGAAAATTTACCGGTAGAAAGAATCGCCAAAACCGGTGTGTCTGCAAAAAAAGTACTGCAGTATCCCGGTGTTAAAGAAGGCATTTATTTGTGGAGCAAGGGCGAAGCGATACAGGAAAAAAGAAAACAACATACCGGTGATATAAAAATATACATACGGCCGGAACCGCAGACAGCACAGTATTACAAAGGAAAAGAAAACTTTCTGGATGATACGATCCTGGCATTGCAGGACAAATACAAGATCATTGTGCTGCCAAGGGATGATAACCAGAGCGCTCACTACAAACAGGAAAAATTTCACAACACAGTGGTACCTGATAAGCCGCTCGGGTTTGATGCCATTGCAGCCGACTGTACTATTTTTATTGGTGCCGGCGGATCGATGACGAGAGAGATGGCGATTTTGGGAGTGCCCACCATTTCGGTATACCAGGACGACCTGCTGGAGGTAGATACTTTTTTACTGTCGAAAAGATTGATGCTGCATGAACCCAATATCACCCCGGAAAAAGTGATCAGCTATATTGAAAGTTTAAAGAACGCCCCCCCGGCGCTGGAACTGATGAACAAAGGCAAACAGGCATATAATTTATTAAAACAAGAAATATTAAAATTTAAAAAATAATGATTAGAGTTGCATTAATCGGCGCAGGTAAAATGGGCATATCGCACCTGGCGATACTCGGTGCACACCCGGACGTACAGATCGTAGGCGTGGCGGACACTTCAAAGATCGTAACCGATGTACTGGAAAAATATTCAAAATTCGAATGCTTCGCAGATTATAAAAAGATGCTGGATAAAACCAATCCGGAAGCAGTATTTGTGGCAGCCCCTACAAAATACCACGGCACTATTGTAAAAGAATTGTTGCAAAAAGGCATCCATGTGTTTGTTGAAAAGCCATTCTGCCTGAATACAAAGGAAGGTGCAGAACTGGTACAGTTGGCCAAACTGAAAGGCACAGTGAACCAGGTGGGTTATCACAATAAATTCATTGGCACTTTTGAGGAAGCGAAAAAACTCATCAGCAGTGGCGCACTGGGCGATATACAACATTTTGTAGGTGAAGCATACGGCCCGGTAGTAGTAAGAAAGAAAGCCGAAACATGGCGTTCCAAACCGGAAGAAGGCGGTGGTTGCCTGCTCGACTATGCCTCACATGTGATCGACCTGGTGAATTACCTGGTAGCGCCCATTTCCAAAGTACATGGCGCCCTGTTAAAAAATATTTACTCCGGCAATGTAGAAGATGCAGTATATGCCCTTCTTGAAACCGACAATAAATTATCCGGTGTATTATCCGTTAACTGGAGCGATGAGACCTACCGAAAAATGAGTACAACCGTTACCGTTATCGGAGACAAAGGCAAGATCATAGTAGATGCTACCGAGATGAAGATCTACTTTAAAGAAGCCAATTGCCCGGCACCTTACACAAAAGGCTGGAATGTAAAACACATCAATGATTTTGCAGAAGAAGTGGCCTTCTATTTAAGAGGTGAAGAATACTCTGCCCAGGTAGATTATTTCATCAAAGCCATTGAGGGTAAAGTGCCCAACAATAAAAATACGTTTGAAACTGCCTGGCTTACAGACAGCGTAATTGAAAAGATCAAAAACAACAAAAACTAATTCAACAATGGACAGAATACTATTTGGCGATAACCAGTTCTTCGGCGTAAACCACGTGTCTGACGAAAAGTCGAGGGCACAGATGATGAAGTTCAAAGAAGACAAAACAATTTTAAAAACCATAGATATTGCTATTGAAGAAGGCGTGAATACCTTTATGTGTACCACGCATGACCGCATCGGGAATATCTGCGACCTCATCAGGCAAAAACCGGAACAGTATAAGAACTTCAATATTTATCCCTGTATGCCGTATGCACATAAATACGCCAATGCAGTGACAGAACTGGGTATTGTAGGCACATTGAAAGAATATGTACCGGGCAATTTTTTTGGTTCATTGTTCAAAGGAGGTATTGCATTTGTGTCAAAAGATTACATGTCGATGATGGAACTGCTGATCGATGCAGAGATGAAAATGTTCAAGGGCATTAATACGCCGGTGATCTTTATACAGAATGTATTGACTGACCTGCTGATGGGCCTTGGCATGAAAGACGTATTGAAATCATACCACGAATACATCATCAAAAAACACAATGCAGAACCGGCGTACATCACCATGAATATGCCAATGCTGCTGGATATGCTGGAAAGCGTGGGAATCAAAAACCCGATTATCTGCTCTTCCATCAACATCGACGGTTTTAGAATGAGTGGTGGCAAAGCACTGTATGAGCATACGTTAAAAACAAGACAGGTAAGGGCCATTGCCATGCAGGTATTATCTGGTGGCGCCACACCGGTTAAACAGGCCATTCAGTATGTAGCTACTTTACCCAATGTGGAATCAATATTGTTTGGCGCCTCTTCAAGAGGCAATATACACGAAACGGTTTCGCTGATCAGGCAGTTTGATGCAGAAAAACAACCGGCGTAGCGGAAGGTGAAAGGTTGAGGGTTGAAGGTTAAAAGTTAATGGTTGATGGTTGAAAGCTCCATTCGCTATTCACCATTGACGATTCACTATGCACCACTCACTATTCACCATTCACTATTCACCATTCACCATTCACGGCAGTAATAATCTGTTAACGGCAACGTTCAACACAATACAACACAAGTTCAACCCCCATCAACACCATGTTAATTACCATTGTTGCAGGCGCAAGGCCAAACTTCATGAAGATAGCGCCGATTATCAAGGCGATTTTTAAAGCACAGTCGCAGGGTCTTGACGTGCAGTACAGGCTGGTACATACCGGACAGCATTACGATAAAAAAATGAGCGGCGATTTTTTTGAACAGCTTGGCATTCCCGATCCGCACGTGAACCTGGAATGTGGCGGTGGTACACAGGCAGAGCAAACAGCCGGCATCATGGTAAAGTTTGAAAAAGACCTGCTCGAAAACAGGCCAGATGTTGTACTGGTAGTGGGCGACGTAACCTCTACCATGGCCTGCACCATCTCCGCCAAAAAATTGTGTGTGGATGTAGTGCACGTAGAAGCGGGTATCCGTTCGGGTGATATGACCATGCCGGAAGAGATCAACCGCATCGTTACCGACTCTATCTGCGATCATTATTTTACCACCACTACCCTGGCAGATGACAACCTGAAAAAACAACAGGTAAGTGATGACAGGATCCATTTCGTTGGCAATACTATGATCGATACGCTGTATCAAAACCTTGACAGGTTGCAGCAACCGCCTTTTTGGGAAGAACAGCAGCTATCTGCCGGCAACTATTTTTTAGTAACGCTTCACCGGCCATCCAATGTGGATGATCCTGAAAAATTAAAAGCTTTGCTGAATGCCATAACAGCCTCCACCGGCGATTTCCCGATCGTATTCCCCGTGCATCCGAGAACCAGGAAGATCATCGACACACACAATATACCCACCGATAAACTGATCATGATCGATCCGCTTGGTTACCTGGAATTTATTTACCTGGTAAAAAACACCAAAGGTGTGATTACGGATTCTGGTGGCATCACAGAAGAAGCAACAGTACTGCATGTTCCCTGTCTTACGCTCCGTAAATCAACAGAGCGCCCCGAAACAGTAACGGTTGGTACCAATGAACTGATCGGCGATGACATTGTAAAACTCTCGGCCTGCCTGCAGCAGGTACTGGCCGGCGGGTGGAAAAAAGGTACTATCCCGGAATTGTGGGATGGCCAGACATCAGAAAGGATCGTAAACATTTTGCACAGCATTTACAATAAATAAATTGCCGGGCATCCAGTTAATCAGTTATCAATTTTATACATGAAAGTTTTAGTTACAGGCTCAGCAGGCTTTATTGGTTTTCATTTGGCCAACCGGCTGGCAGCAGATGGGTTTGAGGTAGTAGGCATCGACTCACTAAATGATTATTACCAGGTGAGCCTTAAGTACGACCGCCTGAAAGCAGCAGGAATCAGCAGCGAAGAGATACAATACAACCAGCCGTACCGGAGTAATACCATCAACTACACTTTTATCCGGTTACAGCTCGAAGACAAACAGCAACTCGATCATTTATTTGAAAAAGAGCAATTTGATATTGTAGTCAACCTCGCTGCACAGGCAGGTGTGCGTTACAGCATTACCAATCCTGCGGCCTACATAGAAAGCAATATCGTAGGCTTTGCCAATATACTGGAATGCTGCCGCAACTTCAACATCAAGCACCTGGTATACGCCAGCAGCAGCAGCGTGTACGGATTGAATGAGACCATTCCTTTTAACCAGGATCATGCGGTAGATCACCCGATCAGCCTGTATGCGGCTACCAAAAAAAGCAATGAGCTGATGGCCCATGTGTACAGTCATTTATACAACCTGCCCACTACCGGTCTTCGTTTTTTTACCGTGTACGGTCCATGGGGCCGGCCGGATATGGCCATGTTCCTTTTCACCAAGGCCATCATCGACGGCGAGCCGATCAAGGTATTCAATAACGGCGAAATGGAAAGAGACTTTACCTACATCGATGATATTGTGGATGGCGTTGTGAGAGTGATCAACAGTGTGCCCACCGGCAACCCAAACTGGAATGGTCTGCATCCCCAGCCTTCTACTTCCAAAGCCCCTTATCAACTGTATAATATCGGTAACAGCAAACCGGTAAAACTCACCGATTTTATTGATGCCATCGAAAAAAAGCTGGATAAAAAAGCGGAAAAGATAATGTTGCCGATGCAGCCGGGCGATGTGTACAAAACATTTGCAGATACCGGGGAACTTAGCAGCAAACTTGGATATAACCCCTCCACCTCTGTAAAAGAAGGGGTAAGCAATTTTATCGACTGGTACCTCCAGTACTATCACATCAGCGCTTCATAGTAAGTTACCGGCCTGCAAGGATAAGTAATTTAAAAAATTTATCTTCGCAACCTCAATTTTAATAATACACGAATATGGAGTTGAATAGTAAGATCTACATTGCTGGCCACCGGGGAATGGTAGGCGGCGCCATTTATAAAAATTTAACCGCTAAAGGTTATAACAATATCATCACCCGCACTTCTACAGAACTGGACCTGCGCAACCAGGCGTTGGTAGGCGATTTTTTTGAAACAGAAAAACCGGAGTATGTATTTTTAGCTGCCGCAAAAGTGGGTGGTATTAACGCCAACAACATTTTCAGGGCCGATTTCATTTACGAGAACCTCATGATCGAGGCCAATATCATTCATGCCGCCGCCAACAACGGTGTAAAAAAATTGATGTTCCTCGGCAGTTCCTGCATCTACCCTAAAATGGCTCCGCAGCCATTAAAAGAAGAATACCTGCTTACCGGTACATTAGAACAAACCAACGAGCCTTACGCCATTGCAAAAATTGCGGGTATCAAATTGTGTGAAGCATACCGAAGCCAGTACAACTGCAATTTCATCAGTGTAATGCCTACCAACCTGTATGGTTACGGCGATAATTACAATCTCAACAATTCACATGTATTGCCTGCACTGATCCGCAAGATGCACGAGGCAAAAGAAAGCAATGCCAGTGAAGTAGTAGTATGGGGAAGCGGCACTCCCAAGAGGGAATTCTTATTTGCCGATGACCTTGCGGAAGCCTGTTCATTTTTGATGTTGAATTACAATGAAGAACAACTGGTAAATATTGGAACCGGGGAAGACCTCAGCATTGGCGACCTGGCCGGATTGATAAAAGAGATCGTTGGCTTTGAAGGCAAGATTGTTTTTGATGCAACCAAACCGGATGGCACGCCACGCAAACTGATGGATGTTACCAAACTTCATACACTCGGCTGGCGGCATAAGATCGAATTAAAAGAAGGCATCACCCTCGCCTACCAGGATTTTTTACAGAACCATTTTATAAGAAAATAAATCAACCCAATCAAGCGTTAAACATTACCCCCAATCAATATGAGTACAACTACACATAACGGAAAGACAGCTCTGATAACAGGTATCACAGGCCAGGACGGCGCTTATCTTGCTGATCTTCTATTAGAGAAAGGTTACAAAGTGCATGGCATAAAAAGAAGGTCATCGCTGATCAATACACAAAGGATCGACCACTTGTACCAGGATCCGCACGAAAAGAATGTACGTTTCCAGTTGCATTATGGCGACATGACAGACAGTACCAATCTTATCAGGATCATACAGGAAACCCAGCCGGATGAGATCTATAACCTCGCCGCCATGAGCCATGTTAAAGTGAGTTTTGATGAGCCGGAATATACCGCCAACGCTGATGGGATCGGTACCCTGCGTTTACTGGAAGCGCTGAGGATCTTACGACTTGAAAAAAAGACCCGTATCTACCAGGCCAGTACTTCTGAATTGTATGGATTGGTGCAGGCAGTGCCGCAAAGTGAAAGCACTCCTTTCTATCCCCGCAGTCCGTATGCAGTTGCTAAATTATATGCTTACTGGATCACGATCAACTACCGGGAAGCCTATGGCATTTTTGCCTGCAATGGTATTTTATTTAATCATGAAAGTCCGCTGCGTGGCGAAACTTTTGTAACAAGAAAGATCACCCGTGCAGTTGCTGCGATCGTAAAAGGCAAACAGGATAAAATGTACATGGGTAATATGGATGCCAAAAGAGACTGGGGCCATGCTAAAGATTATGTGGAAGCAATGTGGCTGATATTGCAGCAGGATACACCTGAAGATTATGTAATTGCAACCGGGGTTACTACTACGGTTCGTGACTTTATAAAGATGGCTTTTGCTGAAACCGGTATCGAACTGGAATTTAAAGGCGAAGGCATCAATGAAAAAGGCATTGTAAAATCCTGCAGCAATCCTGCGTATCAATTAGAAATTGGTAAAGAAGTGGTAGCCGTAGATCCGGAATACTTCAGGCCAACAGAAGTTGAACTGCTGATAGGTGATGCCAGCAAAGCCAATACAAAACTCGGCTGGAAGCCTAAATATGACCTGGCCGGATTGGTAAAAGAAATGGTGGCAAAGGACATAGAATTGCTATAGTCGAACCCTTTAATTAGTCTGTTTCACAATATGTTTTAAAGGCTGCGTACCAACGCAGCCTTTTTTTATTGATTTAATTCAGCACCGGGGTTAGAAAAAATTACACCGGCCTTAAAAGATGCTGTCAAATAAAATATCTTTATACCATCAACAAGCATCTTTTTTATGCATTTATCCCGCCAAATAGCAACGCATTTCCGGCAGGTACATGAGGGTGGTAACTGGACCTCAGTCAACATGAGGGATACCCTTGCAGATGTGGATTGGCAGAAAGCCACTACGAAAATCGACTCCTTCAATACCATCGCTGCACTGGTATTTCACATCAATTATTATGTAAGTGCAGTGCTGGAAGTATTGCAGGGAGGGCCGCTGGATGCACATGATTCGCTGAGTTTTGATTGCCCGCCTATCCAGTCTGAAGCAGACTGGCAGAATCTTTTAAACAAATTGTGGGCAGATGCGGCAAGTTTTGCAGGCATCGTTGAAGCGTTGCCCGATAACCAGCTCATGGAAATATTTTCGCAGGAAAAATACGGCAACTATTACCGAAACTTCCATGGCATAATTGAACATACACATTATCACCTCGGGCAGATCGTGATCATAAAAAAATTGCTTAACAGCCAGCCGTTCTGAGATCATTAGGCAACTGTTTTTATAACAAAACAACCACAGCGGCAGCATAACAGCAATCCTCAAAACTATTGCAACACACGTATCTTTACAGGTACAACCATCAATCCTTTTTTATGACTGCCTGCCAATACAAACCACTGCTGCTTTGTGCCATTTTTCTTACAGCTATTACAGGCCTTTTCGCCCAGCCGGTGACCATTGCAATCGAAACGAGGGATCATGCATTGCTGATGCAGACCGATAAGGACGATCATTTGTGGACCATCTATTTTGGAAAGAGATTAAACAATGTAGCAGAATACATAGCAACTCCGTCGCTGGATCATATGTCCATCAGTGATGCCGGCACTTACAATGGCGCTTACACGCCTGCCGGTACCTGGAGCTTTTCGGAACCGGCGTTGCAACTCACCCATGCAGATGGCAATCCTTCTCTTGATCTTAAATACATCAGCCATCAAACTACAAAAGAAACTGATGAGATAAGCCTCACCGTTATCAAACTGCAGGACCCCGTATATGCATTGACCGTTGACCTGTATTATAAAACATGGAACAAAGAGAATGTAATTGAACAATGGACAGAGATCAGCAATAATGAAAAGGGCAATGTGGTACTGCAGAAATATGCTTCTGCCAATTTATACTTCACTAAAAAAGATTTTTATCTCACCAGCTTCCAGGGAGAATACCTTAAAGAAATGCAGCCGCAGGAAGAGCATCTGACACAGGGCATAAAAACAATTGAGAGCAAACTGGGCACCAGGGCAATGTTGCTGGGCACACCCAATTTCATTTTATCCTTTGGCGCACCGGCCAAAGAAAACAGCGGCAATGTTGTACTGGGACAGTTGGCCTGGAGCAGTAATTACAAACTTGATTTTGAAATTGACTCGTATAAAAACCTGCGTTTTATTGCAGGCATTAATCCGTATGCATCTGCCTATACCCTTTCACCGGGCAAACATTTTAAAACGCCTTCGTTGATCTATTCTGTTTCCGCCAATGGCACAGGGCAGGCCAGCAGGCAACTGCAAAGCTGGGCAAGGAAGTACAGGGTATTGGATGGTGAAGGCAGCAGGCTTACCCTGCTCAATAACTGGGAAGCCACTTATTTTGATTTTGATGAACCGAAACTTACTGCCCTGTTTAGAGATGCCAGCAACCTGGGGGTTGATATGTTTTTGCTGGATGATGGATGGTTTGGCAACAAGTATCCCCGCAATGACGATCACGCCGGGTTGGGCGACTGGCAGGAGAATGTAAAAAAGCTGCCTCACGGTATCGGCTATCTTGTAAAACAGGCGAAAGAAGCTGGTGTAAAATTCGGCATATGGATAGAACCTGAAATGGTAAATCCTAAAAGTGAATTGTATGAGAAACACCTGGATTGGGTGATCCGCCAACCGGCAAGACCGGAGAAGTATTACCGTAACCAACTGGTGCTGGATCTTTCCAACCCGGAAGTGCAGGATTTTGTTTTTGGGATAGTGGATGGTCTCTTTACCAAAAATCCTGAACTGGCCTTTATCAAATGGGATTGCAATGCGGTCATCTACAACGCTTACTCTGCATGGCTTAATAAGAACAAATTGCCGCAAACGCATTTGTATGTAGACTATGTAAAAGGACTTTACAGTGTACTGCAGCGCATCCGTACAAAATATCCAAAAGTGCCCATGATGCTTTGCTCCGGTGGTGGTGGCCGCGGCGATTATGAATTACTTAAATATTTCACAGAGTTTTGGCCAAGCGATGATACCGAACCTGTTGAAAGAATATTTTTGCAATGGAACTATTCATATTTTTTTCCCTCCATTACCATGGATTGCCACGTAACCGATTGGGGAAAGCAGCCGATCAAATTCAGGGTGGATGTGGCCAGTATGGGAAAGCTGGGTTTTGATATTGTTGCCGGCAAACTTAGTAAAGATGATCTTTTATTTTGCCAACAGGCAATCAAAAATTACAATTCGTTTAAAGACCTGGTATGGCATGGTACGCAATACCGCCTTGCCAGTCCTTACGAAAATCCTTTTGCATCGATGGCTTATGTAAATGAAGACAAGAGCAGGGCGATCGTATTCAACTACCTGCACAGTAATCGTTTTATGCATACCGGTACCGAAAGGCCGGTGATATTGAACGGACTGGATGCTGAAAAAAAATATCGGATCCGGGAGCTCAATATCTATCCCGGCACCAGTTCTGTTATCGACAGCAGTATTGTTTATACCGGGGATTTTTTAATGAAGGCGGGCTTCAATCCCGATCTGAACGGCAACAGAACAAGTGTACTACTGGAGATAAACGAAGTAAAATAAACTATGGCTGATTGATCATTATTGTATCACCAGGTTGCCATTCACTACCAGCTTTTTATTCTTCATCACTTTCAATGAAGCACCGGGAGCTATCACCTGGGAAACATCCAGTATACAGGAGCCTGTCAGCAGTGGATCAATGATGATCTCTGCGCCTGCAGGCAGTGTGGCAGGTGGCGCTGCATTGTTCTTCCAGTTGGTTGGATTGGTATAACTGCCATTGCCGGTAAAAATATATGTACCCGGGGACAGTTTAAATGCAAGGTCCCATGCAACAGCAGGAAGCGGAACATTGAGTGTACCTGCGCTAACGGCTACGGTAACACTATTTAAAAAAGCTCCTGTGTTGCAACTGTAAAACTCCACCCTGTAATTACTATTTTGCAAACCAGTGAGCTGGAGACTGGCCCCGCTTACTGCCGCAGGTGCTGTACCGCCGCTGTTCTGCAGGTATTGCCAGTTATAATTATTGTTGAGTATATAGCCTGCCACCCGGTAATTGCTGGCAGATTTTAAAACGTAGGCGGTGAGCGGTGAACCAATATTAGTGAAAACATAATTGGAGATCAGTATCCAGTCAGTGCCAAGATTGTCCACTTTTATAGTATGTGTACCTGCACCTACATTCACACTGTAGGTGCTGTTGATAGAAGCGGCCACATTCAATTGCATTACTCCATCTACATAAATATTCATTTTGGGCGAAGTACCTGTGCTGCCGCCCGTCACTACTTTGAACAAACCCGCTACCGGGTATTGTACGGTGAAACTGGGTGGCATCCTGTACTGCGTATTGTAAACATTTCCATACAAATATTTACTCAATTGCGAGGCGGCAGGATTAATGGCACCGGTAGCATCAACGGTAAAAGTGTTAGAGCCTGCAATTCCCCAGTCGGCGCCGGGTACTATACTGGCATCAGCTACGCCTCCCCCACTTATTGAAGCACCTGTCTTTTTATATTGATCATCAACAAATGAAATGCCATTAAGTACTGATGCCAATGGTTTGAAATGCCGGTAAAGGCTGCGGGGATGAATATAGCTATCCCACCACCAGCTCATCCCGGCACCCATGGCACCGCAAAAGGCAGTTCCCCATAGAGCATTATGAATATGAATGCCGGCCGGATCCCTTGCTGTAAGTGCTGCTCCATCAGGGCCAAGGCCAAACTCCCCATCAAATACGGGTTTATTGAAATCACTTAAATAGCGTTGCACACCCGCCGCAATACTGTTTTCGATATTCGGTGCATCTACATAATAATGCACCTGGCTAAAATCAATGGCAGGTACGTTCCAGAGTTCCGGATCATTTGCATCTTTTGCATAGCTCGTGCTGACGAGGTGTTTATTTACATCAATGCTTTTAAGATAGTTGGCCATTTCTTCATGCCAGTTTTTTACTGCCGCTTTGCGTGTATCAAATTGATCGGTCCAGTCCACTTCATTGAACAATTCCCAACTTTGTATCGACTGAGACCAGCCATACCGGGCAACGATATAACGCAGCCGGTTTTTATGCAGGTTCTTTGCGGTGGCATCTGTAAAAAAATCCCAGGTGTTTGTTGCTGGTCCGCCATTGGCTGCATTATAAGGATTGTCGGCCCATTCTGGATTTACGCCGGTTGAAACCTGTCCATGGTTATTCAGTGTTGCCATTACATACACGTTGTGCTGCCGGCTATAATCCAGCAGCCAATCAAAATAAAAGGCGCTGGTTTGCTTATATTTTTTTAATCCTGAAAATCCATTGCTGTTATTTTTCCATTCCAGCGCAAATGCCCAATTAGACATCCATACACGGATAAAATTTCCTCCGTTAGCGGCAAGACTATCCACCCAGGTGGTATAGTCGGTGATGACATTGCTGTTTTGCCATCCCATATTTTCTCCCACAGGAATGTACTGGTTGCCATTGTCAAAGCTTAAATAATTGCTGGAATTCTTTCTTATAAAACCCGGCTCAGCCGAAGCGCTGCATTGAAAAAACTGGCTGCCTGATTGCCCTGTTCCCCCACTGTTCCTGCAAAAAACGGTGTAGCTGTAAGCGCCTGTATCAACCGGCGCATACCTTATCTTAAAAGTTCCTGTTCCAACCGCTGTGAGATTCCCGTTAGTACCTGCCGTATAATCCTGCATAAAAAAACCATCAACCGTATCCCTTCTTCCGTTGGGAGTGTTGAAAACAGCATAGAGCTGTATGTCATCATAATCATACGGATTGGTGTAAGCTGCTGTAATGTCGATGGTCAACTCCAGCTTGTTCAACCTTGCTATTGTGGTATTGTTGGGCATTACAGTGTTGATCACAGGGATTGCCGCCGGTTCACTGGCAGTTGAAAATGAAGGGATAAAAAAAACCAGCACACACAAGGGCAAAATCATCCTGGTAAAAAATTGCATCATTATTGAGATGGTATTAAAGTTTATCTGCAAATCAATGCTCTCTCAAACATTATCTACTGCATACTAACCAATATCCTGTCAATAATCATGCTTACCCTTCACTAAAAGTTGGCGGTGAATATAAAATGATAAAAAGCGCTTAGTAAAACTAGCATTAGTTGGTTTGGCCAGGTGCTCTTTATAAAGATAATATTTCTAAAGGTTCAAATACGTATAATCAAACCTTTACTTTATGTACGTAACATTCAACACCTTGTTATCAAGTAATATTTTTATGATTCCCGGTATTTCAATTTCGTTTCACGCTCACTGTTCTTTCTATCAGTAACGCCAGCAGGTATGCCAGCAACACCCCGATGGCGTAGCAAACAATATCACTCCATAAAAACCCGTAGCCGAGCACCAGGCCGCCGATCCTTGTATGCCGGATCGCTTCTATCCATGGCGCATGGTATAACTGCAATACTTCATCCGCTACGCCCATTGCATAACATACCAGCGCCAGTTTCCACAATACAACGGTTGAAAAAAATATACGCATAAAGAACAGGAACATTCCTGCCCAAATGATATCACCCCCGTATTTCACCACCAGTGGATGAAACCAGGCAGCATGCGTACGGGTTGTGATGGCCAGCCATGTGCAAAAAACGAAGAGCACTCCGTAGATCATTTTTCTAACTAACATAAAGGGTTATTCATTACCGTTATTGAATTGCTTTGCCTGCTTCCTGCGAAACACGGCCGCCGCAGTGTATAAACGAAAGACTCCTGTCCGCAAAAAAAAGCGGCTGTTCAAAACATGAACAGCCGCTTTTTTAAAATATGGTTGGTATTAATGTACGATCTGTACTTTATACACCTGTTGCTCTCCGTTTGATTCAGACACTACCAGTGCATAGGTTCCGGAAGGCAACCTATCTACTGCAATGCTGTTGGTGCCATTCAGCAATTGCTTGCTGCTGATCAGCTGTCCTACATTATTGTAGAGTTTTCCATTGATGCTTCCTGCAAAACCTGAAAGATTCACATTCAGTATGCTGCTTGCAGGGTTAGGATAAACTAACAGGTTTTTACCGGTGCAGGATACATTCATGGCGATGATGCTGCTGTATTTGGCCACACCATTATTGTCTGTCATTTTCAAACGATAGTACACACGGCCCGGCAAAGGCTGGTGACCGAATGTATAGCTGCTGTTGTCTCCCTTACCGCTAAGCGTACCAACGCCACTGAATGTACGGCCGTTTGTGCTGTACTCAACTTCGTAGCGTTTGAGGCTGATCTCTGTAGCACTGTGCCAGTTAAGGTTGATCTTACAGGCATCCTGCCTTGCAGAGAAGTTATCCAGTACAACCGGCAATACTGCCAGTATACCACGGGTGGTTCCGCTGCAAAGACATTGCTGCTGGTTAGCTGCTGTAAGCGGCCTGATGGCAGCTACTACAGATTCGCCATTATTGCAGGTTGGTCCTACCGGGATATTGATGGTAAGATTATCAGAAGCATTGCTCAGGGCTGGAACAGCCGGTGTAAACAATGTTGAAGTAAATGGTGTGGTGTTGCTGCCGCAGAAGAACTCAACATAGTAAGTAGAAGCTGGTGCATCTTCTGTACTGCCGTTTGCTACCGTGATATTTACCACTGCAGTTCCACCTTCTGCAAAACTGCCGGATACGTAATCAAAACCAGTTAAAGAAAGTTCTGGCTTAATCACAAGCAACTCATTGTCGCTGCTGCCCACGATATATTTTGAAGCATTCGGGCAAAGGGTACCGTTACAGCTTAACACTGCTGATGTTCTTTCGAGCTGGCTGGAGATATTCAATTTACCGCAACCATAGTCAACAAAAGCAGTAGCGATGTCGAAACTATAATTAACCGGGTTACCAGAAGTGATACCGGCCGGCACTTTCAGTTTTAATACCTGCGTACGACCAGGACCTGGCACAGGATAGCCTGCTGCCACCGTCATACCTTCTGCACTTACAAAATTACCAGCGTATTCAATGCCGTTTGGCAGGGTAACCACGATGGTATCTGATGAGGTAGTAGATTCACCGGATGGTATAATGTTACCGCTGATATTGGCGGTTCCGCAACTAACCTGTACTGGTGCAAGGCTCAAATCAAAGCCAATGATACCAGGACCGGTAGCCCCTGTAATGTTTACAGGATTTGCCCTTACCACACCATTGAAACCAAGATCTGTTGATATAGGGGAACCACATGGCCGGTCTGCTCTTTGCTGTACTGATACCTTACTTCCGCTTACAAAATCACAATTGGCAGAATAGCTGAGCCTTAGATTCGCAGCCCTGTTGGCTGTGCCCGGGTTACTGATGGTACCAGGTAAACCTGAAGCGCTTACGCCACTGTGAGATTCAACTTTATAAACCAGTACACCATTGTCGTTAACAGGAGTAATGCTCTGCCAGTCGCCGCTGCCATCAGGATATTCGATCTCGCCATTGGCGATCACCATTCCGTCTGGTACGGTTACCCTGAACTCTGCATTATCAGCATAGTTGGCCAATGCACTGTTGATCTTAAAGATGATGGTATCAGCAGTACACAAAGCGATATCCGGGGCGGTTGGCTGTTTTTCAACAGATAACTGTATCTGGCTTTGCAGTGGATTTGCGATCAGCCACAACTGTTTCCAGCAACCGTAGCTGCTGAGGTCAATACCAGTTGGGTAAGCAGCGCAATCCCATCCGCTTTCTATTAAAATACTGTCTGATGCACAACTGTTGGTATTGGCAGTAATGCTTACTGTAGTAGTTGCACCGGCAGCAATATTGCCAATCTCATACAAACCATCTGCATTGGGTGTATAAACAGTGCTGCCTATTTTTACAACGATGTTTTCAAAAGAAGCATTGTTGGTTAACCTGATAAAATTAAACGGTGCCTGCTGACCACTGCTGTTCTGCAGTAAAACTGACCAGCTTGCAGTATCGCTTGCCGGAGTGGCTGTAGCATCCGGTGAGCTGAGGTTCACATTTGGCTTGTTGATATTGCTGTAGGTTGAAATTACCTGTGTTCTTGCAGAGTCATCATAGCGGGCCTGGTTAGCCGGAGACTGCCAGTCAAATAAATGGCCTGTCTGTCTTCCTGCAATGCTGAACGAATTAGGTGTAGCACATCCGCCTCTTGCATCTATTCCAAAAACATAGGTCTGGCCTTCACTTTGTATTTTCCAATCAGGGTTGGCAGTAAATGCTTTTTTGGTATCAAACAAAGCCACAGTTCCGGTTACCGGTGAACCGATGATAGATACGTAAGGCAGGATGCTGGCAGCAGATACTGCAGCACCGGTAGACCCGATAAAGATACCGGACACAGACTGGCTTCCGGGAACCACCGTCATACCTGCAGGGAAAGCAAGCATCAGGCTGTCCGGAATAAATTCAGGACGGTATTCACCAGGGAAGTAGTTGGAGATGTAGCCACCCAGTTTCCTGGTAAAGCCCTTGATCTCATGTTTTGCAGGAGCACAGCCTGTTATATTGCTTCCGTATAATAAAGAAAGGTGGAACAGGTGCAAAGTATTGGCATTGTACAATGGTACAAAACAGGTAAACTGGTCTGCCGGTGCAGGATTGGCTACCACACTTGCATGAACACTGTTTCTTAAAAGAACAATATCCGGTGCATCTGAAAATGCTTTGCCCCTTGTACCATCATCCACCGCAGTCATGTGTACTACGGAAGCAGGTGTTGGTGAGGAAAGCAGGCTGTCTCTTAAAATAAAGTCAGCTTCAATTATTATGCTGTCACTTGGCAGGAACGGCGCAAGACTTGAAAGGGCTACAGGAGCCTGGCTAAAGTCTGTGTTATATTCTTTACCGTAAGTAACAGTTGCAACAGGAACATCGGAAACAACGGTAGTGGTTGATCCTCTCTTGATGGTAACAGTAGCAGTACCGGCCGGGATCCAGATATGTTTGGAGAAGCTCCAGTTAGAGTTGATGAAATTCCATGAACTGATGCTGGTTGGTGCAGTTTGTTCAACCACGTATCCCCTGTATTCACTGTGTAAGGTATCACCCGGGCGATACCTGTCCTGGTAAACGATATTAGGATCTACGCTTCCGCTTGCATCAGCAAGTTTATTAAAATTATTGTCCGGAGCACCGTAATTTTTTCTTTTGTATTTCCAGTAAACCGGAACAGTTCCGCCTGATGTGCAGGTACCTGTACAAACAAAACTGATCGGTGCACTTGAACAACGGCTCACGCTGTTGATATTGGCAGGATTGCTGATCTCACAGGTACTGTCCGGGCTTACCGTAATGGTAGCGCCGAGGCTTTCGGTGCTGCACAAAGTAGCAGGTGAACAGAATATGAACTTAACAGGATTACCGCCTGTATTGGTATTGTAGCGGGTGATCACCTGGTTGCCTACTACACGTGGGTAACCGGCCTGAGGAGCAGACACCACGCCGATCAATGTGGCAGTGCTGAAAGTTACGCCCGGCGGCAGTGTTAACCTGTACTCAATGTATCCTCTTGCTGAAAGATTAGAAGTAGGACCTGAATTGGTTGACAGCGTTACATCATAACAATCGCCTGCACGAACCTGTGCCGGAAACTCAAATGAAGTAATGGAAGGAATATTAAATGCCAGGGAATTGGAACCAACATAGTTACCTGTTGAGTAGCTGGTATTGGCGCAGGCATTCTTATACAACGCCTGTGTTCCCTGGTTATTGCTGGTGTAGATATCTGTACAACTGTTAGTAGTAGAACAGTAAATAATATTATATACAAGCGTAATAGATTCTCCGGCGCCCAGTATAATGGAAGGCGGAAGCGTTAACTGCAGGTGAGCAATTTTTCCTTCGTTACAGGCGAGGCTGTTTACACCGGCCGAATTAAAGGACAATGTAGTAGCAGTGTAATAAGAGTTATCCGGGTGAATGGCACTGCCTCCCCCGGGTACAGTGATCTGCAAACTGGCAGTATCAATATAACCATAAGAATCGCCTCTCGGGATATTGTTCAACTGGCTACCCGTGTTGATCACAATATTGGTAGCAGGGCCAGCACCATTGTTCGTAATGGTATAGGTCATAACCCTTGGACCGGAAACAAAGCAACTTGACAAAGTGCTTGCAGGAGACAATGTTACTGCCAGTGAAGGAGTGGCATTGCTCATGCTCATACCACTTACCGCTGTAGTAACCTGGCAGCGTGTATTGGAAAAATCAAAACCGGCAGCACCGTAAGTGGTAACCACATTACATTTTAACACAGTCACATTTTCTACCAGTGCTACAGATTCACCATTACACAGTTTGTTATCTGCACCAAACATAGCCCCGCTCAGTTCAAAATAACTGCTGTCGCCGTTGGTGAATTTGGGTGTGATGGGAGTACCACCAAAGCTAAGGCTGTTGAGCTGCATGCTGGCTGCAGGATATTTTATCCAGAAACCAACAGTGTCTGCGCAACCGTTACCGCCGTTGATCACGCTGATGTTACGGTTGTAAGTATCACCTACATTCGTATTAACCAGTGAAGCCGGCGGGGTGATGGTAAAGGCCGGTGCCAGTATGGTATAAGTGTTGATATTGGTATTGGTTTCGCTGAAATTACAACTTGCACCCGTACCGGTAACAACGATATTGTCTTTAGAAGAAGCAGCGCTTCCGCAATAGGCCTGGCGCCTGATGGTAAAGCGAAGCGTTTGCCCCAGCGATGTATTGCCAATGGAAAACACAGGACTTGCCAGGTTTGAAATATCACTTTCAGTAATGGTACCCACACCTGAAACCTTTGTTACAGAACCCGGAATGTACTCAATTAACCCCGGCGTATTGGTAGCACCGAGGTTTACAGTCACACTCACATTGGTACAGGCAGGAAAAGATATCTGTACCGTAAGCAGGCTGCTGTCCAGCCCACGGGTGATCGACTGGGCGGGTGTTGGGTAACTGATGAACTGGGCGGATGCCGCATTGCAGAGTAGCAACAGCAGTGCAGCAGCGCATAAGGTTTTCAAACCTTTCAAAGAATGATGGAACTTTCTCATTGGAGTTATGATTGTTAAGTAAAAATTAGGTTCTCAAAAAGTGCGGATATGCTGGCTGTCTATGGGCAATGATTGAACTCGGGTTAAGCCCGCAGCATTGATCACTGTGGCAGAGATTATCAAAGTATAAGCAGCCGGGGTATCAGTTAATTGGTATTTGGAAAATTATTAGCTTCAAAAATCGTATAAAAAATCCGCAATGAAAAATAAAGTTGTTCAGGATAACTCACTGACTTACATATCCCCCGGCGGTAAAAGATGCTGTTGACTTTTTTGCCATTTTGCCTGCTGCACCGGCTACAGTTACACAATTCCCCATAGCCTGCAAACTGGCTAACTTTAAAATTGGCTGCAAAATCCCAACACCGCAGTACCATACAACAAAAAGGGCGACCGAAGCCGCCCCTGTTTTCGCTAAAAAACACCTAAAACTAAAACCTACTTAAGCAAAAAATATTCTTTCTATGGTCCAGTAAAATGCAATGGCTGCGATCAGGGCGGATAAGCCCAGTACTACATTCTTCCGGTACCAGGTCTTATCTTTCAGCCTGTTGATCACGAGCGTGAACATTGCAACGATCACTGCGATCTGCCCTAACTCCACTCCTGCATTAAAAGCAAGGATGGAAGTAAAAAATTTACCGGGCGGCAGACCGATCTCGTTAAGGGCGCTGGCAAACCCCATCCCGTGAATCAACCCAAACATGAACACCAGCGCTATTCTCCAGGGCTTTAAACTGCTTACCATCATGTTTTCGATCGCCACAAACATGATCGAAAGGGAAATAATGGGCTCCACTACAGCACCAGGTGCCATCACAATATTTTTCATACTAAGCGCAAGCGTTATCGAATGCGCCACTGTAAATGCGGTGGCCTGCCAAAGGATTGTTTTCACTTTTGCACTCAGCAGGCAGAGGCCTATAACAAATAAAATATGATCGGCGCCAGCCGGAATGATGTGCTGAAACCCCAGTTTAAGATAATACCATATCACATCGCCCTGGGGAGCATCCTGCAGCGCATAGTTAATGCTGTGTGCATAAAGCTGCGATCCCGCCAACGACAGGCCCATGAACAATAAAATTTTTTTAAATAATGGTTGCATTGTAAGGAGGAAAGGTAATTCAGATCAGTTATAACTGTTTCAATGCAATCATACTTTCGGCTTTCAACACCGGGAAAATATTGGCATTGTGCTCCAATCCTTGTTTGAGATATTTTTTTGCCTGCATGTTATCCCCGGCCTTTAAAAAGATCAAACCGGCCCTGCATAATAATCTTGGATTCTGGCTGTTTGTTTTCAACGCTACTTTAATATGCTGCAGCGATTTTGATGCGTCATTGTTTTTTAAATAAGCCCAGGCAAGTGTTTCGTTTACATCAATATTATTGGGCCGGCGGTTGTATTCAGCCAATGCATGTTCCAGTGCTTTATCATGCCGGCCATTCTTAATATAGGTTTCTGCCATCTCTTTATCGGCGTAATGTCCAACACTTTCATCGGTAAGCGCTGCCTTTGCCATGGCTTCCATCTGCTCCAGCAAATGATCCGAGATGGCTGATGCCTGTGCTGGGTTTCCCTGCATGCGGTACACATCTGCAATGTCTTCTTTAAAGGTAAGATCACTTGCCAGCGAATCTGCCTGCTTATATAAATGCAGGGCTTCATCATAGTTTTTGTCTGCAACCGCTATTCTTGCAAGACCAGCTAACGGGTAAGGATAGCCGGGCCGTTCATTTAAAGCAAGTGTGTATTGAAGGCGTGCATTGTTGAGGTCTCCGGTATTTTCGTACAACTGTCCCAGTTGCACCCTGCTCCATTCAGTAGATTCATCACCGGGAGCGCCGGCATCAATGGCTTTTTGCATCGCATCAATGGCACCGGGATAGTCGCCGAATATCTCCCGCAAATAGGAAGTCCGGGCAAAACTCCGCAGGTCGGGACGTATGCCCATCATGGCATCTGCCGCTACCAGTGCAGAATCATAACGCCCCATTTCTACATTGGCATCTACCAGTATACCGTAAACGAAAGCATTATAAGGATTGATCTTCCTGGCATATTCAGCAGTGGCCAGTCCATCTGAAAAATGATGCTGGGATAATTGTACAAGTGCCTTTAATGCAAGCGCTTCAAAATAATCACCCTGGATGGCAAGCACTTCGTTGATGTATTTCATGGCAGCGCCATCATAATAATTATAGTTGCCGGTAACCCTTGCTTCCATGATCATATAATTGGCCAGGGTAAGCAACGCTTTTTTATCGAAAGGATTGTTATTGATGGTAGCTAACAATGTGGCGACTGATTTTTTTGTTCTTGTCCATTCTTCAGTTTGCGATTGCAGCCCCTTTCTTTCGAGGAGTGCAAAATGGGCATTGCTTTTTTTGTCGCCATCACTTTTATATTTGATTACCACAAAACCTGCCGCTCCAACAAACAGCAAGACGAGGATGACATACAGTAAATTTTTTTTCATGATCGTAAAATTTTAGGTGAGATTTTAGCGATTTTAATTACGAAGTTTTTGCAGGCACAGATGTAAAAACAAAGAATTTATTTTGATTACTGAATAATAAAAGTTTGAGAAATTATTCGCTGCAGTCCATCTCCTCTCCTCTTCTTTCACATTCCCAAAAAGCGAAACGCCAGGTAGTCCTTTTCCTTAAAAAGTACACCCCACCTGTAATTTCACAGGCAGGGTGTACAGGGACTGGTTATATCAAATCGGGAAAATCATTACTGTCCTTTCACTACACGAATGGATTGTTTTACAACACCATCTTTTGTAACGTTGATCATGTAAGAGCCGCTTTTGAGGTCGGCGCCATTCCAGCTTTGTGTATAAAAACCGGCGTTCAATCTTTTGCTCACCAGCACTTTCATTAAGCGCCCTTCTGCAGAGTAAACTGAAATATTTACCTGGCCCGGTTCGGTCAGGTGATAGCGCACGATACTGTTGTCAACAAAAGGATTTGGATTTACGCTGGCGATCAATTCCGGCGCTCCTACCGACAAGCCTGCTCCTTCGTTGATGGTGGAACGCATTTGCGGTGCACTGTTGGTAACGGTGCTTGTTTGATCGCATGGGCAAATATCCGTACCCGCTGTTGGTGCAGCTACATAAGGGAAACTTGTTTTGAATGCCTTGTCATTCTTGTCTACACCGGTGCTGTAAGTAAGTACATTCAGCAACTGAGGTGTAACAGGACTGGAACTGGTGCCAGGAATATAATCATCGTACCACAAACCAATAGCAGCCAATACCACGCCGCTTACTGCCTGCAGTTCGATCCTCGTTACATCATCTTCCAGTCTTCTGCCATTTGGAAAACCATCCATGTTTGGAATGTTCTGGATGGCAGTTGTTGAATTGTATGCAGGATCAGTAAGCCCTAACACTGCAGCCTGTACTAAACCAAGCGGACTGAATGCTGCGCTGTTTCTTTGTGTTGGCGGTACGGCCATATTCAAACGCAGCATATCGCCACCATTCGGTAAAAAGTTACTGATGAATGGTTTGCCTGCTGCCAGTGGATTTCCACCTTTGCCGGTTGCCAATTGATAAGGTTTTAAATTAGGAACACCTGTATGAAAAATTGGCCAGAGATCTACCGACCTTGGAGAGTTGGGTGCAGGAAGCAATAAACCACCAAAGGCAGATTCAGCAAGGGCTGTACCATTGAGTGCTGCGCTTCCTTTTAAACCATACAATCCATTTTGCCCGTTGCCAAATCCAAATGCACCGAGTGAATTTTTCTGTACCCGCAATTTGCTAAAGGCAGGAACGGCACCACCGAATTGTGCATCGTCCATGTACAATGACAATTCAGGATTGTAAAAGAATTTACCAAAAGTAGAAAGCACTCCAAGATCCTGGTAAGGCGTTAGTGCATTCCAGTAATCTTTATAACCAATGGGCACAACGGCTTCGTTGGTAAGCGGCATTCCCAATCTTGAAACCTGGATCCATGGACCCTGGCTGTAAACGCCACCGCCATTGGCTGCTGATCTTAAGATAGTTTCTCTTTGCCTGCTGGCGCTTGCCCATACACCGATCACATAGTTGGGATCGAGTATATTGGTGCATTCCTGTGCTCTTTTATGATCTTTTTGCAGCGTAGAGATATCAACCTGCAAAGCGATGGTAGATACATTGAGGCATTTTAAACCATCCGTGTACTTGCCCGATTGTCTTGGTGCATCACCAAGGTCGAAGATACCGCCGAGGTCAACATAAAAAGGATCGTCACTGGTGCCGCAGAAAACTTTCTCTCCTGTTTTTGCAGTGGTAATCGCATCATTGATGAGTGAATTGTAATCAGGAGCATTCAGGCCTACTGCACTGCTGATAGAACGTGGACCGATATTAGGCGGTGGCACTACACCTGCATAAACGATCGGTTGAAACGACTGTCCACCATTGGTGCTTCTTTCAAGCCTGTAAGTAGTTTTCAAATTTTGTTTGCCCAGGCGGATGTTAAAGAAGGTGCTTGAATCCTGGATCACTTTTACGAATGTAAAACGGTAGATGATGTCATCACCCGGAGTAGCAGTGTTGTTGTCGATGTGAATTTCATAACGGATGTTTTGACCAAATGAATAATAGTTAGGACCACCCTGTGGCAATTGCCCGGGGATGTAATTAGCGATGATCGTTATTTTGTTGGGATCATCAGGACTGCGGAATGCGTACAGGTCGGTATTGTCTGCAAGCGGATCATTGCTGATCAATGGTGCTTCCCGGTGAGATGATGCAAATACTGGCGCTACTGTTTGAGTAAGCATCAGCATCATCAGGAAAGCGGCGGATAGCTTTTTTTTCATAATTGTTGATTTTGTTTGAATATTTAAAAATTAAATACCGTGTTGATCACTGCTGCCTGCTTTACAGTTAGGGCAAAACATTGCCAGTCCTTGCTTTTGCAGGATCTGTACAATCATTAGTTCAAAGGAGTGGAGCGGCAGTGAGTGAAGTTTTCGCGGGGTAATCTTACATCGCTTTTAACAGGTACGCAGAAAGTTTAACAGTGGATTTAACAAAATCACTTTTTTCCAAATCTTTTTTACGAAGTAGTCCAACCAAGGACCAACCGCCTAACAGCAGTCATAAACGAAGTTCTTTTTGATCTTATGAAACAGCGGGCGGCAGCGGAGATGGCTGCAATGAAGGAATGGTTAGTTTTAAGGCAGGAGAACGCAGCGCTTGGTATTTTGCTTTGATGAACCTGTTGCACGGGATTTCGATAAAACGATAACAGCAGTAACTGGCAAGGGCCGATACGCCGAAGATGATGGCCACCAGGAGGTATTCGGAATGAATAATAAAAAATCTGGCATTGAAAAAAGCAACGTACTTCATCACCAGTTGGTGCAGGAGGTAAAAACTAAAACTGATCTCGCCGGCGAGTACCAACCACCTGCCGGAAATTAATTTTGAAAGATAGCCACCCTGGTAAGCAAATACGAAGATCACCAGCATTACCGGCAGCCAGTAATAACAGGAATACCGGTAACCCTGCCCCACAGAAAGATGAAAGGCAAAGAATACCCCAAAACATGCTACTGCTATTATTTCAGCAGCAGTGGCGCTCCAGACGTTTCGAAAAACAGTAGCCGATTTCGATTTTTCATATAATTGGTACAACAGTATCCCGATCAAAAAATCAACGATCCGGAAAACAGGGTTGATATAAAAAAAGTGATGACTGCCGGCAGCAGGAGCCCAATAAATTCCCAACGGGATCAGCACCGGCAGCAATACCATCGCCAGCTTAAAACTCTTACCATATTTTAAATAAGCCGTGATGATCACCGGGAACAACAGGTAAAAAAACAGCTCATCAGAAATACTCCATGAAGCCCCGTTGAAAGCAAAATACACTTCGTTGTCAGGTACAAAACTTTGTAGTAATAAAACATTCAGCAGGAACTTGCCCAGCCAAAATGCTTTTGCGGTAACAAAGCCGCTTAAAGAAACCGGGATGGCGATGAGCAGCGTAAACAAATGCAATGGATACACTCTTGCGATCCTTGCCACCCAAAACTCCCTGAAAGAAATGCTGCCCTGAGCGATCTTATCCTTGTAATTCAACGACAAAATAAAACCACTGAGCATAAAGAAAAAACTTACGCCTACATAACCTTCAGCAAAAAAGCGGTTATAGATGTCAGTGAGAGCTGGGTTGTGAGTGCTTTTGAACTGTTCGTGGTTAAAAATAAAATCCGTATGCCTGCAAAACACCATCAGGGCGAAAAAAAATCGGAGTGAGGTGAGCGGCTTCAGCTTCATCTGTGCAGGTTGTAGAAAATAAGTATTCCCTCTACAACGAAATTGGCCGGATTATATTTCCTGCACCTGCCTGTTTTTATGTTCCGGGGCTTACGAGGGCGGCGCAACGAAAAAAATCCCTTTTCATTGCATAGCTCCCGCTTTAAAAATGCCTGGGTTTTTACGTAACAAGGAGGCATCTTTCCAGCCGGGAAGAGGCTGCGGCCGGCTGCGCTGCAAACCAGCATTATCAATTACTTTTGCTGCATGGCCGCAGACATCTTATTGATCACCCCACCGTTTACACAACTCAATACGCCCTACCCTGCTACGGCCTACCTGAAAGGTTTTTTAAATACAAAAAATATTACCGCTGTACAGGCCGATCTTGGCATTGAAGTAACGCTGGAATTGTTTTCAAAAGCCGGACTGCAGCAATTGTTTGACAGCATCGAAAACACCGGAGAGCTTTCAGGGAATATACAACGCATCATCGAACTAAAAGAGGATTATATCAACAGCATTGATGCGGTGATCTTATTCCTGCAGGGGAAAAATCCAACGCTTGCCCATTTGATCAGCAAAAGAACTTTCCTCCCCGAGGCAGCACGCTTTGCCGCTATAGAAGACCTTTCCTGGGCCTTCGGTAGTATGGGTGTACAGGACAAAGCAAAACACCTGGCAACCATGTACCTCGAAGATATCAGCGACCTGGTTAAAGAATGCGTGGATGAACATTTTGGCTTTAGCCGCTATGCCGAAAAACTTGCCAGGGCTGCCAACAGTTTTGATGAACTGTATGATGCGCTGCAGTCGGGGTACAGTTTTATCGACCACATGTTAATAAGAATTTTATCCGGCAAAATAGAAGCCGTGCGACCAGGGCTGGTATGCCTTTCCATCCCTTTCCCCGGAAACCTGTATGCAGGGCTACGTTGCGGCCAATGGATCAAACAACATTTCCCCAATATCAAAGTGGCGATGGGTGGAGGTTTTCCTAATACTGAACTCCGTTCGCTGCAGGACAAAAGGGTATTTGAATTTGTAGATTTTATCACACTGGATGATGGTGAAGCGCCGGTGGAAAATTTACTGCTGCACTGCAAAGGGGAAAAAACTATGGCCGAATTAAAAAGAACCTTTGCGCTGGTAAATGCTGAGATCGTTTACATCAACAACAGCAACTGCAGCGATTACCGGCAGGGACAGGTTGGCACACCCGACTACAGTGATTTTTTTCTTGACAAATATATTTCTGCCATCGAGATCATCAACCCGATGCACAGCCTCTGGAGTGATGGCAGGTGGAACAAACTAACGATGGCGCATGGGTGTTATTGGGGTAAATGTACTTTTTGTGATATTTCGCTGGACTACATTAAAAACTACGAGCCGCTTACTGCTCAAATCATTTGCGACCGCATGCAGCAGATGATCACACAAACCGGTGAGAATGGTTTTCATTTTGTAGATGAAGCAGCCCCTCCTGCACTCATGCGTTCGCTGGCGCTGGAGATCATCAAAAGAAAAATGGTGGTAAGCTGGTGGACCAATATCCGCTTTGAAAAGAGTTTTACCAGGGACCTTTGCCTCCTGCTCAAAGCATCGGGTTGCATTGGTGTAAGTGGTGGACTGGAAGTAGCAGGTGACCGCTTATTGAAGCTGATACAAAAAGGGATCACCGTAGCACAGGTAGCAAAAGTGAACCGTCATTTTACAGAAGCCGGCATCATGGTGCATGCATACCTGATGTATGGTTTTCCTACGCAGACAGCGCAGGAAACCATCGACTCACTGGAAATGGTAAGACAGTTGTTCGAGGCCGGTATATTACAATCAGCTTTCTGGCACCGCTTTACCATGACGGCTCACAGCCCGGTTGGCATGGCGCCGGAACAATACAAAGTGGAAAAACTAAATAGTGAACCGGGAACCTT
>APMI01026595.1_pt1 | contig 34898 bp, 30 predicted proteins | sample 667938 | NCBI WGS metagenome assembly APMI01 (sample SAMN01084076, study PRJNA167559) | wastewater metagenome | biome: Wastewater | place: Denmark: Ejby Moelle, Odense | collected 2011-11-28
CCAGATCCTTGGTCACGGCATAGGCCCCGCCGTAACGGCCGACCTCTTCGCCGATGATCACCACATCGGGGTTTTCGGTCATGGCATCGGCCAGCGCCTTGCGCAAAGCGTCGCGGTAGGTAAGTTCCTGAAGTGCCATCTTTATCCCCTTATTCGCGCGCCAGAACCCGGTCGATGCGGGTACGCACCGGCTCTGGCTCTGGCTGATCGGGCGCATAGACATCGCGGAACATCGACGACAGCGGCGGCTCGTGCTGCGCCACGGTAAAGTCGATGGTCGCGTCCATTTCGGCGGCAATCTCGGCGTCCAGCGCATCCAGATCGCTTTCCTCGGCCAGCTTGCGGGCAATCAGCGCCGTACGAGCAAAGGCCACCGGGTCTTTGGCGCGGCCCAGTTCCTCCTCAACCGGGTCGCGATAGGGCGACTTGTCTTTGCGCGCATGGCCGTAAAAGCGATAGCAATCCACCACCAGAAACGCAGGCTTGCCCGCGCGCACCCCATCGACAAGACGGCGACCGGCCTCGGCGACGGCCTCGACATCCAGACCATCGACGGTTTCAGCCTCCAGGCCAAAGGCCTGGGCACGTTCGTGCAGACGGGGGTTGGCGGTGGCCTGATCAATCCGCGTGCCCATGCCGTATTGGTTGTTGATGCAGACGAAGAGGCACGGCAGTTGCCAAAGCGCAGCCATGTTCATGCTTTCGTACAGGATGCCCTGGCCGGTTGCGCCATCACCAAAGAAGGCCGCCGAAATCGCACCCGATTTCTTGTGCCGCGCCGCAAGACCGGCGCCCACCACCGCCGGAATGCCGCCGCCGACGATGGCATTGGCCCCCAGATGCCCCAGACCCATATCGGCGATGTGCATCGACCCACCCTTGCCGTGGCAATAGCCCGCCTCTTTGCCGCCGATTTCGGCCATCATGCGGTTGGGGTCGGCCCCCCGCGCCAGAAAGATGCCGTGGCCGCGATGGTGGGTGGTGAAGGTATCGCCTTCCCGCATCGCCGCACAAACGCCTGCCGCCGCACTTTCCTCACCAATGGACAGGTGCAGCATCGACCCTGCGGATTGGCCGCGCACGAACAACTCGCCCACGCGCTCCTCGAATGTGCGGATGCGGCGCATCATGCGGTAAAGCTGCGGCAGGTCGGTGTTGGACGCTGCGTCGGCCCGGTGAACAGCCTGTGGCTGGTTCATCATCGTCTCCGATCGTTCAAAGAAGGTTGAGTTTGGTGCTGCGCGACACGACCGCGACGGCGACGAGGATGATGACCCCCTTCACGATCGACTGGATGTAGGTATCCATGCCCATCAGGTTCAGGCCATTGTTGATGACCCCGATGAACAGCGCGCCGAAAAAGGTGCCCAGAACCGTGGCCGTGCCGGGCCGCAGCATGGTCATGCCAATGAAGACGGTGGCGAGGCCATCCAGCAGATAGCGTTCGCCCGCATTGGGCTGACCCGAACCAAGGCGCGCGGCCAAAAGCGTGCCCGCAACCACGGCAAACAGCGAACAGACGATCAGCGAGGCGGCGCGATAGCGGCGCACCTTGACGCCCGAAAGCTCCGCCGCCTTCTGGTTGCCGCCCACGGCATAGATGTAGCGGCCAAAGATTGTGCGTTCCATCACGAACCAGGCCAAGACCACCGCCCCCAGCATGAAGAAGGCCAGCACCGGGATACCGGCAACCCGACCCTGCCCCAGCCACAGATAACTGTCGGGTAGCCCGCCATAGATCGCCCGGCCCCCGGTCATCAGGAAGTTGACGCCGAACAGGATGGACCCCGTGGACAACGTGGCAATCAACGAGGGGATGCCGACCAGCGTGACCAGCCCGGCATTGACCGCCCCCACCACCAGCCCCGCCCCAAGGCCCGCCAGCAGCGCCAGGGGCAGCGCCACGCCCTTGACCAGCATCAATGGCACCAGCACCCCCGCCAGCCCGACAGCAAAGCCGACAGACAGGTCCATTTCCCGCGCGGCAAAGCCGAAGGTCAGGCCCGCGCCAACGATGGTCAGCATGGAAATCTGCTGGGCGATGTTCAAAAGGTTCTGCGAGGTCAGGAACTTGTCCACCAAGAGACCAAAGACCAGAAACATCAGAAGCAGCACCACCAGCGTGCTGTAGCGTTGCACATGATCCTTGCGGATCGGTCCAAACAGGATGTCGGGGTTGCTGGCCGGGCCAGTCTTGGTCAGATCGCTCATGCTGCGGTTCCTGAAATGGCGGCGATGAAGGCGCTTTCCGAAAACTCACCTTGGGCAAGCTCGGGGCCAGGTCGCTGATTGGCAAAGGGGATGACGCGATGCGCCACGGATTCGATTTCCAGAAGATCGGACGAGGCGATGATGATCCCTACGCCCGATGCCGCCAGACGGCGCATCTCAGCATAGATTTCCGCCTTGGCGCCGATATCGACACCCTCGGTCGGCTCGATGAAGATCATCACGCGGTATCGGCTCTGGGCCCCATAAAGCCATTTGCCGATGGAGATTTTCTGCTTGTTGCCGCCCGACAGGGTTTTCAGAAGCTGACCCGACCCATGCGCCTTGACGTTCAACAGACGCATGACGCGGCCCGCCTCGGCTTCTTCCCGGCGGATCGACAGCACGCCCGCGCCAATCGCACCATGGCCGGGGTGAACCATGGCCAAGTTTTCGCGCAGGTTCCAGTCGCCGATCAGGGCGTATTCCATGCGATGATCGGGCACCAGGGCGATGCCAGCCGCCTGCATTTGCGAAACCGGGCCGGGCTGCACCGTTTTTCCGGCAACCACCATCCTGGCGCAGCGCGCGCCCGCCGGGTTATGCAGCGACCGGGCAAAGCCGAAATGCCCCGCCCCGGTCAGCCCGATCAATCCGACAATCTCGCCCGCGTGCAGGCGGAAGTTCGGAACACTCACCGCGCCAACCTGCCAATCGGTCAGATCCAGCACCACCTCGCCCGTATTGGCCGCAATCGCCTCTCCGCGCAGATTTGCCCCGCCCGACCGGCGCAGCATCATGTCCACCAGATCATGCTCGGTCATCGCGTCCGCCCGGTCGGTGCGGATGTGGCGACCATCGCGCAGAACAGTGATGCGGTCGGACAGCACCTTGATTTCAGAAAGGAAATGGCTGATCAGCACCACGCCCACGCCCTGTTGCGGCAGGCGGCGGATGATGCCCCAAAGCTGTTCCTTTTCCCGTGCGGGCAGCGTGGCGGTCGGCTCATCCAGAATGACGATCCGGGCAGCGCCGCGTAGGGCACGGACGATTTCAATCACCTTGCGGTCGGCCATCGGCAGCTCACCCACCATGCGACCCAGGTCGATCCTGACCTGCGGGAACCATCTGGCGACCAGCGCCGCCGCCTCGGCCCGCAGCGCCCCGGTGCGGATCACAGCACCCGCCCGCTTTGGCTCGGCCCCCAGAAGGATGTTCTCGGCCCCGGTCAGACCTGGAACCAGACTGCCCTCTTGGCTGACATGGGCAATGCCCTGCATCAGGGCATCATGCGGAGACGTCAGGCGCACCGGCCGACCGTCTATCTGCACCGACCCGGCGCTGGGTTGCAGGCTGCCCCCCAGAATGTTCACCAGCGTGGATTTGCCCGCGCCATTTTCACCGATCAGGCCATGCACCTCATCGGTGCGAAAGCCCGCCGTCACCCCGTCCAGCGCGCGGGTGCCGGGGAATTGCATCGTGATGTCGGAAAGCAGGATTTCCATGCGCTACCCCTTGTGGCCGCAGGCGGGGCCGGGGCGGACAAGCCACCCCGGCAGATGGATCACATGAAGTCCTTGCAGTTCTTCTTGGTGACCAGCGGCGCATCCAGATAGACGGTCTTCGAGGGCAGAACGTCGTCGGGGTTCTTCTTGTCCACGACGATTTCCTGAATCCACTCGCCGACCTGCGCGCCCATCTTCTCAAAGGGCTGGCTGACGGTCGCGATCATCTGGCTGTCGGGCTTGCAAACCTCGGCCACGGCCTGCGGATGGCCGTCGATGCCGATGACCTTGACGTCCTTCAGACCAGCGGCGTTCAGCACGTTGACGGCGGCCTGTGCCGGTTCGTCCCACGGCGCCCAGACGGCGTTGATTTCATTGCCGAAACGGGCAACATAATCTTCCATCGTCTTGTTGGTGTCTTCAAAGAAGGCGGTATAGTCGATGTTGTGCTCGGCCAGAACCTTCACATCGGGGTATTCCTTCAGCACGGTCTCCATCACATCGCCGCGCTTGCGGGTGCCGTGGTGTTCGGCCATGCGCAGGAAGATCAGGTTGCCCTTGCCGCCCAACTGATCCAGCAGATAGACCGACACATCCGCCGACATCTTCCAGTTGTTCGTCGTCACATCGACCAGAACGCCGTCGGTATAGCCCGAGTCCACGGCGAAAACCGGGATGTTCGCGGCCTTGGCCGCATCAAGGGCTGCCCGGCTGGCGCGCAGGTCGGCCATGGTGATCACGATGGCATCGACGCCCCGGCTGGCCGCGTCCTGGATGTTCGAGGCCGTCGCCTCGCCCGAACCACCGCTGTCAAGCAGGCTGACATTCCAGTCGGTCTTGCCCGTTTCGGCAAGCCAGGCGTCAAAGCCCGCCTTCACCCGCGCCTCGGATTGAGCCGCCGCATTGGCGTGAACCCAGGCCAGCTCCAGCGCATTGGCCGCCCCCGCCGACAAGGCCAGCAATGAGCAAGCCGCCACCATTCCGGCAAACCGGTTTTTCATCTGCAATTCCTCCCTGAGCCAGTTGAACTGGCGATATCCCGTGCCGGTCCTCTGCCGACCTGTTTAGGCTGCGGCGAGTCATGACAATTGTCAAGCAATATGACATTTGTCAAACACTGGACAAATAACCCCAGAAAGGGTGAGGTGAGTCATGGCCGGAGAAAATCAGGAAGATCAGATTCTTATGGCGCGGGCGGCCTGGCTCTACCACGTCGGTGGCCTGAACCAGGAGGCGACGGCAAAACGGCTGGGTCTGACGCGGGCCAGGGTCAACAAGCTGCTGTCCGACGCCCGCGATACGGGGCTGGTCAGCATTTCGATCAACCCCGCGAACGTCGGGCTGCTGCCGGTGGAAGAAGCGATTCGCCAGCATTACGGCCTTGAGTTCTGCATTTGCACCCCCGCGCTTGGCCATGACATCGATGTGGCAGAAAGCGCGGCCATTCTGGCCCCCTTTGCCTTTCGCGCGGTTGGGGCCGCGGCAGGCAGCCATCTGCGCCGTCATCTGGCCGAAACGCCCCATGCCATCGTCGGCACCGGCTGGGGCCGGACGCTGGAGCAGATGACACGGCAATTGGCAGGCGTTTCGGCGCCCGGGGCCCGGTTCATCAGCCTGATGGGCTCGCTGACCTCGAACCTTGCCTTCAACCCGTTCGAGGTGGTCCATGCCTTTGCCCGCACCACCGGGGCCGAAGGGTTCTTCCTGCCCGTGCCCTTCATCGCCGACACGCCAGAGGTGCGCGACATTCTGTTAAGCCAGCAATCGGTACAACAGGCGCTGACGCTGGCCCGCTCCACGACGGTGGCCTATATTTCGGTGGGCGAGTTGCGCGAGGAATCCCTGCTGCGCGCGCAAGGCATGATCAGTGCGACCGAGCTTGCCGAACTGCGCGAACTGGGCGCAGTGGGCGATACCAACGGGTTGTTCTTCGATGCGAAAGGTCAGGCCGTGGCGCACCCGCTGAACCGGCGAACCATCGCGCTGGGCTTTGACGATCTGCGCAAGACCTGCACGGTGGCGCTGGTGGCGGGCCGGTCGAAACTTGATGCGGCGCGCGGGTTTCTGGCAAGCGGCGTGGCGCGTGGCCTGATTATCGACGGCGATACGGCGATTGCCCTGTCGCAGCAGGGGTGAGTATCGCGCAGGCTTGAGGGGACGGGCCGCTTACGTCGCAGGCGCGGCACCCTGAGCCATAAGGTCGGCCAGCCCCTGCCCCTCCAGGATCAACAGGTCATAATCACCCCGCGGGGCAAATCCGTGACGGGCGTAAAAGGCCCGCGCCGGGCCGTTGTGCCGATCCAGCATCAGCGTCAGGAATGCTGCCTCCCAGTCGCGCGCATCGGCGACCACTTCGGCAAGCAATGCTCGACCAAGGCCCAGACCACGCGCCGCGGGCCTGACGAAAATGTCCTGCAACATGATGCCGGGCCGGCCGCGCAGGGTCGAGAAATCGGGGTAATAGAGCGCAAAGCCCAGCACCTCGGCCCCCCGCTCGGCGATCAGGCAACGAAACAGCGCGTATTCGGCAAAGCCATATCGCTCCAAGGCCTCTGGCCCGGCTTGCAGGCTCTCGCCATGATGGTCGGCCTGCTCCTGCAACAGCGCCTGGATCGCAGGCACATCGGCGCGTATTGCCCGGCGGATCAACGGCGTCGCGGTCATTCCTGTCCCCTTCTGGTCAAAACCATCTTCGCACCCCCGAAGACAAACCTCCAGTGCCGCGCCCCTGTTGACAAGCCGATACGAAAGCTGCCCAATCGGTCAAGAACGTGTGAGTCTGTCCTCACATCTTCGTAACAACATAAAAACAGGGAGTTAGACATGAGCTTTGAACCTGCCCTGCGCCGGGTTGGCGCTGCTGCGATGGCCGCCTTGCTGCTGGGTGTGGCCCCGACCGCGCTTATGGCCGAAACGCCTGCCGATACTTTGGTCATCGCCGATGCAATCGATGACATTGTTTCGCTGGACCCGGCAGAAGCCTATGAGTTCTCGGGCCTTGATGTAGTGAACAACCTTTACAACGGCCTGATCGAGCTGGACCCGACCAAACCGGGTGAGCTTGTGCCCGGTCTGGCCGAAAGCTGGTCGGTGTCGGAAGACGGGCTGACCTATACGTTCAAGATGAAATCGGGCCTGATGTTCGCCTCGGGCAATCCGGTGACGGCCGAGGACGCGGCCTATTCGCTGCAACGCGTGGTCAAGCTGGACAAGACCCCGGCCTTCATCCTGAACCAGTTCGGCTGGACCAAGGACAACGTCGATCAGATGGTCAATGCCTCGGGTGATACGCTGACGCTGAAGACCGACAAGAAATACGCGCCGACCTTCCTTTACAACTGCCTGACCGCAGGCGTGGCCTCGATCGTTGACAAGAAGCTGTTGGAAGAAAACGCGACCGACGGCGACATGGGCTATGCCTATCTTGCTACCGGCACCGCCTCGGCGGGCACGGGGTCTTATGTGCTGAAAAGCTACAAGCCCAAGGAAGGCTATCTGCTGGAAGCCAACGCCAATGCAGCGGTGTTCAAGCCGGGCCTGTCCAAGGTGCTGATGCGCCATGTGCCAGAGGCCGCGACCGAACGGCTGATGCTGGAAAAGGGCGATATCGACATCTCACGCGAGCTGACCCCGGTTGATGTGGAAGGCATGACCGGCAATGCCGATGTGAAGATTCAGCAGGACGTGGGCGGCCAGATCTTCTATCTGTCGTTCAACCAGAAGAACGAGAACTACAAGAACCAGAAGTTCCTGGATGCCATGCGCTGGTCCATCGACTATCAGGGCATGGCCGACACCATCCTGAAAGGCGCAATGGTGCCGCATCAGGCCTTCCTGCCCAAGGGCTATCTGGGCGCCCTGGAAGACCTGCCCTACAAGCTGGACGTGGAAAAGGCCAAGGGCCTGCTGGCGGAAAGCGGCATCAAGGACCCGACCATCACACTCGATGTGCGCAACGCCTCGGACCGGATGGAGATGGCGCAGTCGATCCAGAACACCTTCGGCCAGGTTGGCATCAAGGTGGAACTGAACATCGGCGACGGGGCCGAACAGCTCAAGCGGTATCGCGCGCGCCAGCATGACGGCACCCTGCAAAGCTGGGGCCCGGATTACCCCGACCCGCAAACCAACGCCGGGTCTTTCGCCTGGAACAACGACAATACAGACGAGGCGAAGGTCGGTACCCTTGCCTGGCGTAACGCCTATGACCCCGGTCCGCTGAACGCCGCCGTCGATGCCGCCGTGCAGGAGGGCGACGCGGCCAAGCGCAAGGCGATGTATGAAGAGATGCAGAAGACGCACCGCGAAACCTCGCCCTTCATCGTCATGTTCCAGATCGGTTATCAGACGGGCCTGCGCGCCAACCTGAACGGATTCTACACCGGCGGCGCGACCGACGCAGCCGCTTATTGGACCGTGACCAAGTAAGATCATGGGGCGCCGGAGCGATCCGGCGCCCCGCTTGCCCATGACCGATACCGCTGACTTCACCCCGCCCTCGCGGCTTGGCGTGATCTTCCGGCAATCCGCCGGGGTTTTGATTTCGCTGGCCTTCACCTTCCTTGGCCTTCTGCTTGTCACCTTCATCATCGCCCGCGTCGTGCCGATCGACCCGGTGCTGTCGATCCTGGGCGACCGCGCAACCGAGGCGCAGATTGCCGCCGAACGCACGCGGCTGGGCCTCGACAAGCCCATGGTCGAGCAGTTCGGCATCTATATCTGGCAGGCGATCCACGGCGATCTGGGGGTGTCGATCCGCACCAAACAGCCGGTCATCAGTGAAATCGCGCAATATTTTCCCGCCACGCTGGAGCTGGCGACGCTGGGCACCATATTCGGCGTCCTTTTGGGCGTGCCGGCGGGTGTGCTGGCGGCGACCAAGCCCGGCAGTTGGGCCGACCAGATCGTGCGGCTAATTGGCCTCATGGGCTATTCGATGCCCGTCTTCTGGCTGGGGCTGATGGGTCTTTTGCTGTTCTACGGCATCCTCGATTGGGTCGGCGGGCCGGGGCGGCTGGATGCGGCCTATGACATGATGTTCCAGTTCGAGGTCACGCCCCATACCGGCATGATCCTGATCGACACCGCTCTGGCCGGGCGATGGGACATGTTTGCAAATGCAATCAGCCACATCATCCTGCCCGCAAGCCTCTTGGGCTATCTGTCGATGGCCTATATCAGCCGCATGACCCGCAGCTTCATGATGAACGAGCTGGGTCAGGAATACATCACCACCGCCCGCGTAAAAGGTATGCCCGAACGGCGGGTGATCTGGGTTCATGCCATGAAGAACGTCATGGTGCCGCTGATCACCGTCGTCGCCCTGTCCTATGCCTATCTGCTGGAAGGGGCCGTGCTGACCGAGACGATTTTCGGCTGGCCCGGACTGGGCAGCTATATCACCGATGCACTCTTGGTGGGCGACATGCCTTCGGTTCTGGGCGGCACAATCGTGGTGGGCGTCTGCTACATCGGGCTGAACATGGTCTCTGACCTGCTTTACAAGCTGGTCGATCCGAGGGCGCGGGCATGACGACACTTGTGGACTGGCTGCGCGACCCCTCGCCCACCTCGCGCCGTCAGGCGCGTCTGGGGCAAAGCTATCTGGCGTGGCTGCGGCTTAAACGGAACCATCTGGCAATGATCGGGCTGGCCATTGTGGCGCTGCTGGTGATCGTCGCGGCCCTGGCACCCTGGATCACCCCGCACGATCCGATCACCCAGAATCTGCGCGAACGCCTGCAACCGCCGCTGACGGCGGGGCACATCCTTGGCACCGACGATTTCGGGCGCGATATCCTGTCGCGCCTGATCATGGGCAGCCGGATCACGCTGTTCATCATCGCGCTGGTCGCCGTGACGGCCCCGGTGTTCGGCCTGCTGGTCGGCACCGTCGCGGGCTATTTCGGCGGCTGGACCGATGAGATCCTGATGCGGATCACCGACATCTTCTTGGCCTTCCCCAAGCTGATCCTTGCGCTGGCGCTGGTCGCCGTGTTGGGGCCGGGGATGGAAAATGCGGTGCTGGCTATCGCCATCACCTCCTGGCCGCCTTACGCCCGCGTGGCGCGGGCCGAGACGCTGACCGTCCGGAACTCTGACTATATCGCCGCCGTGCGGTTGCAGGGTGCCAGTGCAGCCCGGATCATCTGGGGCCACATCATGCCGATGTGCATCCCTTCGGTCATCATCCGCGTCACGCTGGACATGGCAGGGGTTATCCTGATCGCTGCCGGTCTGGGCTTTCTGGGCCTTGGCGTGCAGCCGCCGATGCCGGAATGGGGCGCGATGATCTCGGCCGGGCGCAAATACCTGTTTGAACAATGGTGGGTCGCCACCATGCCGGGGATGGCAATCTTCATCGTCAGCCTCGGCTTCAACCTGTTGGGCGACGGGTTGCGTGACGTGCTTGACCCGAGGAATAGCGGCAAATGACCCTGCTTTCGGTAGAAAACCTGCGCGTGACCTTCGACACCGAGGCCGGTGTGGTCGAGGCCGTGCGCGGCGTGTCGTTCTCGCTGGGCCGCGAACGCCTTGGAATCGTGGGCGAAAGCGGATCGGGCAAGACCCAGACCGGTCGTTCCGTGCTGCGCCTCATCCGCCCGCCGGGGCGGATCGAGGCGGACCGGATGAATTTCGACGGCATCGACCTGATAAAGGCGTCAGAGCGGGACATGCGCGCCCTGCGCGGCCCCCGTATCGCCATGGTGATGCAAGACCCGAAATACTCGCTGAACCCCGTGATGCGGGTGGGCCAGCAGTTGATGGAAGGCCTGCGGCGGCGCGACGGCATGGGGAAAAAGGAAGCCCATGCCAAGGCGATCGAGGCGCTTGCGGCGGTGCAGATCCGCGACCCCGAGCGGGTGATGGACGCCTGGCCACATGAGCTGTCTGGCGGCATGGGCCAGCGGGTGATGATCGCCATGATGCTGATCCCCAACCCCGACCTGCTGATTGCCGACGAACCCACCAGCGCCTTGGATGTGACGGTTCAGGCCGAGGTGCTGTCGATCCTCGACAACCTCGTGCGCACCCGCGGCATGGGCCTGATCTTCATCAGCCACGACCTGCGCCTTGTCTCGCGGTTCTGCGACCGGGTGCTGGTGATGTTCAAGGGCAAGGTGGTCGAGGAACTGCCCGCCCGCGACCTGATGAAGGCGCAACATCCCTATACCCAAGGTTTGCTGAACTGCCTGCCCCGCATCGGCGGCCCGCGCGAACCGCTGCCCGCCCTTGACCGCAACGCAGACTGGGCACGCTGACATGGCCTTGATTGAAATCGAAAACCTTTCCGTCACCTTCACTGCCAAAGGCCGCCCGGTCCGCGCAGTCAAGGGTGTGTCGCTGGCTGTCGAACAGGGCGAAAGCTATGGTCTGGTGGGCGAAAGCGGCTCTGGAAAATCCACCATCCTGCGCGCGATCTGTGGTCTTGCGCCGGTCTCGGGCGGCACCATCCGCATCGGCGGTCAGCCCCTGCCCTCGCCCCGCGGCGCCGACTTCAGCCGCCGGGTGCAGATGGTGTTCCAGGACCCCTACGCATCGCTTCACCCCCGCCACACCATCGATCGCACCCTGTCCGAACCCCTTGCCATCCATGGCATCGGCAATACCGATCAGCGCGTGACGCAAGCCCTGAAAGACGTTGGCCTGCCGCCCAACTTTCGCTTTCGCTTTCCGCATCAGCTTTCCGGTGGCCAACGCCAACGCGTCGCCATCGCCCGCGCCCTGATGCTGGAGCCCTCGATCCTGCTTCTGGACGAACCGACCTCTGCCCTTGACGCATCGGTTCAGGCCGAAACGCTGAACCTGCTCAACCGCCTGTGCGCCGAACGCGGGCTGACCTTCCTTATGGTCAGTCACGACCTCGCCGTGATCGACCATATGTGCGACCGCATCCTGGTCATGCAGCACGGCCAGGCGGTCGAGGAACTGCCGCGAGAGGCCCTCGCCAAGGCTGAAATGAAGACTGACTATGCCCGCTCCCTGTTCGCCGCATCGGCGGACAGGATGCTGGATGCCTGACTTCATCTTGGCCCAAATATCCTGGGGTCCGGGGCAAAGCCCCGGTCCTGCCCGAACCACAAGGACGACCCGATGATCCCCGTATTCGACGGACATAACGACCTGCTCCTCCGCTTGCACAACGCCCCGGAAAAGCGCGCGGAAATCTGGCTGACCGGCGAGGGCAAAGGCCATCTCGACCTGCCGCGCATGAAGGCGGGCGGGTTCGCAGGCGGCTTTTTCGCCATCTACATTCCCTCGCCGCATACCGACGACGGCACCGACTACATGGCGGCGATGGAAAACCCACCCTTCCGTCTGCCGCTACCCGACCTGATCGACCATACCGCCGCACAACCCGTCGCCCTGTCGATGGCGGGCCACTTGCGCTGGATGGAACGCGCCTCTGACGGGCAATTCAAGGTCTGCACCACGGCGGCCGAGCTGCGCGACTGTCTCGCCAGGGGCATCATCTCCGGCATCATGCATATGGAGGGCGCCGAGGCGATCGGCCCCGACCTCGACGCGCTCTACCTTTATCACGACATGGGCCTGCGCAGCCTTGGCCCGGTCTGGTCACGCCCCACCGTCTTCGGCAACGGCGTGCCCTTTGCCTTTCCGTCGTCACCCGACACAGGCGACGGGCTGACCGAAGCGGGCAAGGCGCTGGTCAAACTCTGCAATCGGCTGAAGATCATGATCGACCTAAGCCACATCAACGAAAAAGGCTTCTGGGATGTGGCCGCGCTGACGGACGCGCCCCTTGTCGCGACCCATTCCAATGCGCATGTGATCACTCCCTCATCCCGCAACCTGACCGACAAGCAACTGGCCGCAATCCGCGAGTCCGGTGGCATGGTTGGCCTCAACTACGCCACGTCCTTCCTGCGTCGCGACGGCAAGCAGTCGGCCGATATGGACTGGACCGATGTTCTGGCCCATCTGGATCACCTGCTTGAAAAGCTGGGCGAAGATCACCTTGGCCTTGGCTCTGACTATGACGGCGCCACAATCCCGCAAGGCATCACCGATGTGGCGGGCCAGCAGAACCTTGTGCAGGCGATGCGCGACCATGGCTATGGCGAGGCGTTGCTGCACAAGATCTGCCACGAAAACTGGTTCCGCCTGCTCGGAGCAACCTGGGGCGCCTGAGCCCCTTGCCATTTGCCCTTCTGCAAATACTCCGGGGGTCAGGGGGCAGCGCCCCCTGCCTTCCCTGACCCAAAAGCCACAAGCCTTTTTCTAACCCCTCCAATCCCTTGGGTTTCGCTGGACCGGCCCGCACGACATTTGCTATGGTCGCTTCAAACGGGGCGCTACGACCCCGACACCTGAGGCACCATGGCGTTTCCAGAGCGGTTTTCTAAGCTGCCCGATTATGCGTTTCCGCGCCTGCGGAAGCTGCTCGATTCCCACCAACCGGGGGGCGAGCCTGTTGCGATGACCATCGGCGAGCCGACGCATCCGATGCCCGAGTTCGTCGGCCCCATCCTTGCGGCGAACCTCGCGGGCTTTGGCATCTACCCGCCGAATGACGGCACGCCGGAACTGCTGGCGGCGATTTCCGGCTGGATCGCCCGGCGCTATGGCGTGCAGGTCGCGCAGGACCGCCTCATGGCGCTGAACGGCACGCGTGAGGGGCTGTTCAACGCTCTGGTAGCCCTGTCGCCAGAACAGAAAAACGGGCAGCGCCCGGCGGTGCTGATGCCGAATCCGTTCTATCAGGTCTATGCGGTGGCCGCGCTGACCGTGGGGGCCGATCCCATCTATGTGCCCGCCGTTGCCGCCAATGGTTTCCTGCCCGATTATGCCAGCCTGCCGCCCGAGGTGCTTAACCGGGTGACGGTGGCCTATATCTGCTCGCCCGCGAACCCGCAGGGGGCGGTGGCCAGCCGGGACTATTGGGCGAACCTGCTGGCACTGGCGGAAAAGCACGATTTCATCGTCTTCGCCGATGAATGCTATTCCGAAATCTGGCGCAGCGCCCCGCCGCCCGGCATCTTGCAAGTCGCGGCCGAGGTGGGGGCCAACCCCGAGCGTGTGTTCAGCTTTCATTCGCTGTCGAAGCGGTCAAACCTGCCCGGCCTGCGCTCTGGCTTTGTCGCCGGTGGGCAGCAAGGCATCGCGCAGATCCGCAAGCTGCGGTCTTTCGCCGGGGCCCCGCTGCCTCTGCCCATTCAACGGGTCAGCGAGGCGGCTTGGGCCGACGAGGCGCATGTGCAAGCCAGCCTCGCGCTTTATCACGAGAAATTCGCCATCGCGGCACAGGTCTTTTCCGGCCTGCAAGGGTTCGACCTGCCCGAAGGTGGCTTTTTCCTGTGGCTGCCGGTCGAGGATGGCGAGGCGGCCGCACTGAAACTATGGCGCGAAACCGGCGTGCGGGTGCTGCCCGGCGCTTACCTTTCGCGTGATGTGAACGGGGAAAACCCCGGTAAAGGGTATATCAGGGTCGCACTTGTGGCCCCAAAGCAAGAAATGCAGCGCGGGCTGATCACGCTTCGCGACTGCCTCTATTGAGGGACAGGCAGAATGGCATCCTATCAGGTCCGGCAGCGCGATCCGCTTCTTGATCAGAACACCCAAGCCATGCTGGAAAAGCGCGGCCGCGAGTTGCTGGGCCTTGGCCTGCTGCTGGCAGGTCTTGCGTTCTTCATCATGCTTTGGAGCTATTCGCCCGACGATCCGGGCTGGATGGTAGCCTCGGACAAGCCGGTTTCCAACGGGCTGGGCAAGTTCGGCGCAGCCCTGTCCTCGACGCTGGTGATCATCGGCGGCAAGGGGGCCTGGGGCATTCCGTACGTGCTTTTCGCCTGGGGCCTGCGGTTCGTGATGCACCGTGGCGCGGACCGCGTGGTCAGCCGCATGGTGTTTGCCGTGATCGCGGTGGCCATGGGGTCAGTCTATGCGGCCACGCTGGTGCCGGGCGCGGAGTGGACACATTCCTTTGGCCTTGGCGGGCTGTTTGGCGATACGGTTCTGGGCGCCATCCTGGGGGTGGTTCCGGGCGGTGCGGGCATTGGGCTCAAGATCGCCTCGGCCGGATCGGGGATGATCCTGATCGTGCTGATGCTTTATGTGATGGGCTTTGATCTGGTCGAGATCCGCGCCCTGTTCGCGTTTCTGATGCACAGCCTGATCTATGCCTATTCCATGGCGATGGGCGCCGCGGGCAAGGGAGCAGGCAGGGCTGCCGTTGCCTTGCAGGACCGCCGGGCCGCAAAGCTTGCCGCACAAGCCGCCCGGTACGAGCCTGCACGGCATGAACCGGTCCGGGCCGAACCTGCCGCAACCCGCGGCGGCGTGGTGCGCCGCTCTCCACCTGTGACAGCCGATGAAGAGACGACCGCGCCCGCCTATGCCGGTCAGGATTGGGGCCGCCCTGCCACCCTACGGGCAGACTCGCGCTATGGCGAGCCGCTGGCAGAGGCACCTCAATACGCCCCCCCGCGTGAAAAGGTGGGTCTGCTGGCCCGGATGCCTGCCCTGATGCGCCGCGTGGTCGAACCGGAACCGGAATTGGTGGAACCCATGCTTCAGGCGGGTGAGGATCTGGATGATTATGCCCCCGATGACGACCGCATCCGCGCCCGCATTACCGATGTGGTGCGCGCCCGCACCCGTACCCCTGCTGCGGAACTGAACCCGATCAGTGCCGCCATCCAGCGGCGCGAACCCAGCATGACACGCCCGCGCGGGCCAGCGCCGTTGATCGCCGACACCCGTCGCCCGACCGCGGGCCCTGCGGTGGCAACCCCTGCGGCGGCGGCCCCCGTTGCAGCCACTCCGACCGTGCCCGGCTTGCGCCCCGAACCTCCGGTCATGGCCCAAGCGCAACTGACGCCCGCGACCGAAGCCGCAACCGCCGCCGCCATGGCTGCCGCCAATGCCGCTCTGCAAAGCCTGTCGCGCGCCGTGCCCCCGGTCGCCGCACCTCGCCCGGCCTCTGGCACCGCCAATGTCTTCACCCATGTCGAAGACGATGAAAGAGCCGACGACTGGCAGCCGGTGGATGACTGGTCCGACAGCGCCGATCTGGAGCCCGACTACGACCCCACGCCCGTCACGCCCCGCGCCCTTGTGGCCGACGCGCGCAAACCCATGGTGCAGCACCCGGTCAAAAAGCCCGCCGCGCCCTCGCGTCAGGCCATGGCCGAGGCGCAGCCGCGCCTGCGGTTCGAGGATCAGGTTTCGCAGACCTACGAACTGCCCCCCCTGTCGCTGCTGGCCAGCCCCGCCAGCATTCAGCGTCATACCCTTTCGGACGAGGCACTGGAAGAAAACGCCCGGATGCTGGAAAACGTGCTGGATGACTATGGGGTGAAGGGCGAGATCGTCTCGGTTCGCCCCGGCCCGGTTGTCACTATGTATGAGCTGGAACCGGCGCCGGGCCTGAAGGCCAGCCGCGTGATCGGCCTGGCCGATGACATTGCGCGCAGCATGTCGGCGCTGTCAGCCCGTGTGTCCACAGTGCCGGGCCGGTCGGTCATCGGCATTGAACTCCCGAACGCGCACCGCGAAAAGGTCGTGCTGCGGGAAATCCTGTCCGCCCGCGATTTCGGCGATTCAAACCTGCGCCTGCCGCTGGCCTTGGGCAAGGACATCGGCGGCGACCCGATCGTGGCGAACCTTGCCAAGATGCCCCACCTTCTGATCGCGGGCACCACGGGTTCGGGCAAGTCGGTGGCGATCAACACCATGATCCTGTCGCTGCTCTACAAGCTGACGCCCGAGGAATGCCGGTTGATCATGATCGACCCCAAGATGCTGGAACTTTCCGTCTATGACGGCATTCCGCATCTGCTCTCGCCCGTCGTCACCGACCCGAAAAAGGCGGTCGTCGCCCTGAAATGGGTCGTGGGCGAGATGGAAGAGCGTTATCGCAAGATGTCCAAGATGGGCGTGCGCAACATCGAAGGCTATAACGGCCGGGTGCGTGAGGCGCTGTCCAAGGGCGAGATGTTCAAGCGCACCATCCAGACCGGGTTCGATGAAGACACCGGCGAGCCGGTCTTCGAAACCGACGAATTCGCCCCGGTCGCCCTGCCCTATATCGTGGTCATCGTTGACGAAATGGCCGACCTGATGATGGTGGCGGGCAAAGAGATCGAAGCCTGCATCCAGCGTCTGGCCCAGATGGCACGCGCCTCTGGCATCCACCTGATCATGGCGACCCAGCGTCCTTCGGTTGACGTGATCACCGGCACGATCAAAGCCAACTTCCCCACCCGGATTTCCTTCCAGGTGACATCAAAGATCGACAGCCGCACCATCCTTGGCGAACAGGGGGCCGAGCAGCTTTTGGGCATGGGCGACATGCTGTACATGGCCGGTGGTGGGCGGATTTCCCGTATCCACGGGCCGTTCGTGTCGGATGAAGAAGTTGAGGAAATCGTCAACCACCTGAAATCCTTCGGCCCGCCCAGCTATATGTCGGGCGTGGTTGAAGGACCGGACGAGGATTCCGCTTCGGATATCGATGCGGTTCTGGGCCTTGGCGGTGGCGAAGGTGGTGAGGATGCGCTTTACGATCAAGCCGTGGCGATTGTCGCCAAGGATCGCAAATGCTCGACCTCCTACATCCAGCGCAAACTGGGCATCGGTTATAACAAGGCCGCGCGTCTGGTTGAACAGATGGAGGAACAGGGCGTCGTGACCACGGCAAACCATGTGGGCAAGCGCGAAATCCTGATCCCCGAGGCGTAACGCCACGGGCAGACCGGAGGCCAAATGGACGTTCGCTGGCTACAGGATTTTCTGGCCCTCGCCGAGCTGCGGAATTTCACCCGCGCGGCCGAGTACCAGAACCTGTCGCAAGCGGCCTTCTCGCGCCGCATCCAGTCGCTGGAACATTGGGTCGGCACCGCACTGGTCGTGAAGGGCTCTCAGCCCGTGCGGCTGACCGAGGCGGGCGAGCAATTCCGCGAAGGCGCGCAGGTTTCGGTTGAACGGCTGATCGAGGCGCGGGCAGCCATCCGCGGCAACCAGTTCGAAGTGATGAGCCAGGTGCGCCTTGCCATGCCAACCGTGCTGGCACGCAGCGATTTTCGCCGCCTTCTGGGCGTGATTGGGATGGGGCGGAACACCTCGTTCTCGGTGATCGTTGGCACGACGGCCGAGGTGACGGCCCGCTATCTGGCAGGCGATGCCGACCTGCTGTTGGCCCATGACTCCCCCATCGTCCCCGCACATGAAAGCCTGTCGGCGCAAGAAAAGCTGGTTCTGCGGCAGGATCGGTTCCTGCCCTATGCCAGCGTCACGGCAGGCGATTTTGCCTTTCCCGGCGCGGCGAAGGCACCGTTTCCCCTGATCGCCTATGCCCAGCGAGCCTATTTCGCGCAATTGGTGGAACATATCCTGGCCCGTGCCGAAACACCCCCTGCCTATCGCGTGGCCGTGCAATGCGACATGACCGATGTGCTGAAAGAGGTGATCGTGGCGGGCTATGGCGTGGGTTGGCTGCCCGAAAGCGCGGTGGATGCCGCGCGTGACCAGATCACCCCGGTCGGCGGGCCGGAATGGGAACTGCCGCTGGACATCTGCGCCTTCCGCCCCCGTCGTATCGCAAGCCCCCTGATGCAGAAGATCTGGTCGGCGCTGGCCGCCGGCGGGCACTAGGCCACCCTAACCACCGCCGCAAGACGCCTGCCCCCTCCCCCGCCGCGGGGGAGAGGTGTGTTCGTCAATCAGCAGAAGCCGACGATAGCGCCAACACCCGCATAGGCGATGCAGTCTTTGCATTGGACCCGATGGGCGAACCGGCGCATCCCTTCACCAAACGCAGCCCGAACAGGACAAAGACCATGATGCACGACATGCGCCACGAAACCGACAGCCTTGGCGCGATGGACCTTCCCCGCACCTGCCTGTGGGGTATTCACACCCAGCGCGCGATTGACAACTTTCCGATCTCGGGCCTGACGCTCTCGCATTTCCCGGAATTCATCCGCTCGCTGGCCTGGGTGAAAAAGGCCTGCGCGCGGGCGAACCTGTCGTTGGGCGTGCTGTCTGCCGAAAAGGCCCGGGTGATCGAGGAGGTTTGCGATGAAATCATCGCCGGTCGCTGGCACGATGCCTTCCGGGTGGACATGATTCAGGGTGGCGCCGGCACCTCGACCAACATGAATGCCAATGAGGTCATCGCCAACCTTGGCCTGCTGAAGATGGGCTACAAGCCCGGCGATTATGCCCATCTGCACCCCAATGACGATGTGAACCGCTCGCAATCCACCAACGACGTGTACCCCACGGCGCTGCGCCTTGCGATGGTGTCGCAATGCGATGCCTTCAGCGCCGCCCAGCGCCGCCTGATCGCGCGGTTCAAGGAACGGGCCGAGGCGTTTGCCCATATCCGCAAGATCGGCCGCACCCAGTTGCAGGATGCCGTGCCGATGACATTGGGCCAGGAATTCGCCGGTTACGCCACCACCATCGCCGAGGATGTGGAAATCATCGGCCGCCTGTCGAACCTGCTGCTGGAGGTCAACCTGGGCGGCACCGCCATCGGCACGCGGGTCAACACGCCTTCGGGTTATGCCGAGGTTGCCGTGGCCGAACTGGCGCAGGTTTCGGGCCTGCACGCGAAACTGGCGACCGACCTGATCGAAGCCTCATCCGATACCGGCGCCTATGTCACCTTCTCGGGCGTGCTGAAGCGCATCGCGGTGAAACTGTCGAAGATCTGCAACGACCTGCGGCTTTTGTCCTCTGGCCCGCGCTCGGGCTTCAACGAAATCCGCCTGCCTGCGGTGCAGGCCGGATCGTCGATCATGCCGGGCAAGATCAACCCGGTGATCCCCGAAGTGGTCAACCAGGTGGCGTTTCAGGTGATCGGTAATGACCTGACCGTGACGATGGCAGCCGAGGGCGGGCAGTTGCAGCTCAATGCGTTCGAGCCGGTGATCGTTCTGAACGTGCTGCAATCCATGCGCATCCTGATGCAGGCGATGGACACTCTGGCCGAACGCTGCGTGAAAGACATCGAGGCGAACGTGGCGCAATGCGAGGGGATGCTGGAAAACAGCCTGGTTCTGGCAACCATGCTGGTGCCGCACATCGGCTATGAAAAGGCGGCCAAGGTGGCAAAAACCGCTTTGGCCGAAAACGCCTCGGTCGCGGAGACCGCCGTCAAGCTGGGTTACGCCACGACCGAAAACATCGAGGCGCTGCTGCGTTAATGGGTCCAGGCGCCCTTGCGGTCGGTGGCGAAGTTTTCGCCATAACCGCGGGGGCGCACATTCGCCTTGCGGGTCTGGGGTTCGGCCACATCGGCCTCAATCCCCTTGGCGGCGGCATAGGCCAGCGCCTCTTCCTTGGTATCAAACCGCAGCCGCACCTGGGCTTGGGTATCAGCCGAGCCCGTCCAACCCATCAGCGGATCAACCTCACGCGCCGAGGATTGGCCATATTCCAGAACCCAGTTCTTCGTCTTGCCGGTGCCTGATTGCATGGCGTTGCGGGCGGGCTGATAGATACGGGCGCGCATGGATGTCTCCGTCACATTCTGCCCGCATATTCCGAAATCCGCAGCACTTGGCAAGCCTTGCTTTGCCCTTAGAGGGAAAGGTGCTGTCGGTTGGCCGCGGGAGTGTGGGTGGGGTGTGTGCTGCAACCAACCGACAGCTTCAGTGTGCTGCTTGCCAAGTCAGATTGACGCATCGAAGCCCGTCGTGCAACCCAAAGCTGAAATCTGTAGGCGAATTTTCGCTAAAATTGAGAAGACGATATTAGCCATTCGGTAATCATCGTTAATGAAGCCTTCTGCGGGATCAGCGACCGCCCCCTTTAACGGGAACAAAAACGGAATAAATTGGGGGCGAAGGGAATCATCATGCCCCACAACAACACCAATGCCCTGTCATCCCGTCCCGAAGTTCTGACCCGCCCAAAGCTGGAAGGCGGCAAGCGATTCGTCATGCACACGCCATTTCAGGCGGCCGGCGACCAGCCGACCGCGATTGCCGAACTGACGGCGGGTGTCGAGGCGGGCGAACGCGATCAGGTGCTGCTGGGTGCCACCGGCACCGGCAAGACCTTTACCATGGCCAAGGTGATCGAGGAAACCCAACGCCCCGCGATCATTCTTGCGCCCAACAAGACGCTGGCCGCCCAGCTTTATGGCGAGTTCAAGGGCTTCTTTCCCGACAACTCGGTCGAATACTTCGTTTCCTACTACGACTATTACCAGCCCGAAGCCTATGTGGCGCGGACCGACACCTACATAGAAAAGGAATCCCAGATCAACGAACAGATCGACCGGATGCGCCACTCGGCCACCCGCGCCCTTCTGGAACGCGATGATGTGATCATCGTCGCCTCGGTGTCCTGCATCTACGGCATCGGTTCGGTCGAAACCTATTCGGCGATGACGCAAGACCTGCTGGTCGGCCAGCTTTACGACCAGCGCAAATTCATCGCCGAACTGGTGGCCCAGCAATACCGCCGCCAGGATGCCGCCTTTCAGCGCGGCACCTTCCGCGTGCGCGGCGACAGCATCGAGGTCTGGCCAGCCCACCTTGAAGACCGCGCCTGGCGGTTTTCCTTTTTCGGTGAGGAGTTGGAGGCGATCATCGAGTTCGATCCGCTGACCGGCGCGAAAACCGACAACTTCAAGCAGATCCGCATTTATGCCAATAGTCACTACGTCACGCCGCGCCCGACGATGCAACAGGCGATCAAGGGCATCAAGGACGAGTTGTTTCACCGTCTCAAGCAATTGACCAGCGAGGGCAAACTGCTGGAGGCGCAGCGGCTGGAGCAACGCTGCAACTTCGATCTGGAAATGCTGGAGGCCACCGGCGTCTGTGCCGGAATCGAGAACTATTCCCGCTATCTGACGGGCCGGGCGCCGGGCGAACCACCGCCCACGCTGTTCGAATTCATCCCCGACAATGCCATCGTTTTCGCGGATGAATCGCATGTCTCGGTTCCCCAGATCGGCGGCATGTACAAAGGCGACTTTCGCCGCAAGTTCACCCTGGCCGAACATGGCTTTCGCCTGCCCTCCTGCATGGACAACCGCCCCCTGAAGTTCGAGGAGTGGGACGCGATGCGGCCCCAGTCGGTGTTTGTCAGCGCCACCCCGGCGGCGTGGGAGCTGGAACAGACCGGCGGCGTGTTCACCGAACAGGTCATCCGCCCCACCGGCCTGATCGACCCGCAGGTTGAAATCCGGCCCGTGGAGATGCAGGTCGATGATCTTCTGGACGAGGTGCGGAAGGTCGCCAAGGCGGGCTATCGCACCCTTGTCACCACCCTGACCAAGCGGATGGCCGAAGACCTGACCGAATACATGCACGAACAGGGCATCCGCGTGCGCTATATGCACAGCGACATCGACACGATCGAGCGGATCGAGATTCTGCGCGACCTGCGGTTGGGGGCGTTCGATGTGCTCGTCGGCATCAACCTGCTGCGCGAGGGGCTGGACATTCCCGAATGCGGGCTGGTCGCCATTCTGGATGCGGATAAAGAAGGATTTCTGCGCAGCGAAACCTCTCTGGTGCAAACCATCGGGCGGGCGGCGCGCAACGCCGAGGGCCGGGTGATCATGTATGCCGACCGCATCACCGGCAGCATGGAGCGCGCACTGGCCGAGACCAACCGGCGGCGCGAAAAGCAGATCGCCTATAACCTTGAACATGGCATCACGCCGCAAACGGTGAAGAAGAACGTCGAAGACGTGCTGGCCGGTCTTTGGCAGGGTGATACCGACCAGAGCCGCGTCACCGCCAAGGTCGAAAAAGCCAATATCGGCCAGAACCTTGCCGCCCATCTGGATGCCCTGCGCCTTGCCATGCGCAAGGCCGCCGAGAACCTGGAGTTTGAAGAGGCGGCGCGGCTGCGTGATGAGGTCAAGCGGCTGGAAACCGTGGAACTGACCGTCCACGACGACCCGCTGGCACGCCAGTCGGTGATAGAAGAGGCGGTGGAGGAAGCCACCAAACGCGGTGGCCGGTCAACAGCCGGGCGCGCGGGGCAACGGGGGGGCAACAAACGGCGCGGGCGGTAGTGCACCCCTACGCCTGCTGTCGCGGCCTTGCCCTTTCGTCCAGCCAGACATGCCCCGGCCGCGCCCCGCCGCGGATCAGAAAACCCGGTTCATGCACCTCGGGGAACTGTTGGGCCCAATCGCGGAACCGGTCGTTGGTCACGACACGCGCATGAAGCTTGCGGGCGATGGTCAGCAGGTATTCATCAGCGGGCGTGCCCTTCGGCACTACCAGCACCTGCGCCTCGGGCAGACCCAGATCTCTCGCCAGAATGTCGTCGTCGAGATATCGCGCTTCCAGCTTGTAACCGGCATTGGCATCAAAAATCACACCGGGATTAAAGCCGCGCTGCCGCAACTCCTCCAGCACCCAGCGCAAGGTTTGCAGAGAGGGTTTGTTTTCGTTCCAATGCATCACATTCGACCCATCGACCAGCACCGTATTGTCAACAGGGTTTCGCAGCCGGTCCCAACGCCGTGCATCATTTGGTTCTGCCGGGTCAAGAAAATAGCTGCGAAAAATCAGGATGATGGCGGCGGCAAGACCGGGACCAGCCAGCATGATCCAATCGCGCAGGTCCGCGCGGATCAGCGCCAAAAGCAGCAGCGCCGCGAAAATCGCCGCAAGAGACGACAATACCCGCATCAGGAGGAGTTCAACCTTTCAGTAGCTACGCGGGCAGGCGTGACGGGCCAGCAGGCCCGCCACCTTATGCGTTGCGGTGGTCAGGCCCGTTTGATGACTTTCAGCAGCACCAGCAGAATCACCGCGCCAATCGTTGCATGCAGGATCGAGGCGAGGATGCCGCCGCCAAACCCCAGCCCGATGCGGGGCAGCAAAAACGAGGCGACGAAGGCCCCCACGATACCCACAACGATATTTCCGATCAGGCCAAAGCCGAAGCCTGACACGATCTGCCCGGCCAACCAACCGGCCACGGCCCCGATGATCAGAAGAATGACGATACTTTCGATACCCATCTTGCCTTCTCCTCAGGTTATGGGGCGGGTCAGCGCCCTGCCCCGGTTTGGCGGCCGTCAGAAACTGGCGACCACTTCGTACATCACCGGCTCGAATCCTTTGCAAAGCGCGGCGATTTCCTTGTTGCGCGTCCGCATTTCGGGCGTCCGCAGCATGGCCTGATAATCCTCGCGGCGGCGCCACTGCGAATAGTTGCAGATGCGTGTCATCGCATCGTTCATATGCAGTCCCGCCGCCAGAAAACCGGGTTGGATGCGGATGAACTGGTCATAGGCTGCTTGCAGCTTTTCCATCAGCTCATGGGCCGTGGCAGGTGTCATCTCGAAGGTGGTGATGATGGTCTGCCCTGTGAAATCGGCGGCGATTTTCGGCATGTCGGCTCCTCCCGTCCCCCAAGACTGACATATAGCGCGATGAATTTCATCAAAATTCCGGGGCTGGCCTATGTCACGGACTGCCGCTAACATGCGCTGATGCGCAAATTGCTTGACCGAGATGATCCGATTTTCCAACGCCACCGCTGGCTGCGTTGGGTGACCGCGGGCCTGCCCCTTGCCTGGGGCGCGGTAGAATTCATCTGGATTCAAGACCCCTTCTGGGCAATGCTGTTCCTGGCCGCCGGGGCCTATGCGGCGTGGGAACTATTTCTGCGCGCAACGGATTGATCCGCGCATTTCGCCGGAATCTCCCGTCAGCGTTCGCTCGTTCAGCTTGCACCCTGTCACCTCGGGGATCAATGCGATCATGGTAGCGCGTATGCCCTCATGCTCGCCCCGCCGGGCATAGCCGTGGCGTACAACCTCGACCCGCCGATCCGTGAACCAAACCGAATAGGCCCGGCCATCGCGCGTCACCTCAGCTTTCCGCGCCCCAAAAAACTCTGGCGCGGGCGAGGCGGTACAGGCGGCAAGAACCAGCAGGGGCAAAAGGCGGATCATGACCACAGATTGACCTGCCGTGGTTAAGGAAGGGTAAACGCGTCCGGAACCAGCTTGCCAAATCGCCCGGCCCCGGTGTCACATGCCCCGAACGAAAGGCAGGCAGGCAATGGCACTTACCTGGTCAAACATGACAGCAGCAGAGCTGGGGCGAGAGATTGGCAAAGGCCGGATCAACCCGGTCGAGCTGACCGAGTTTTTTCTGGACAAGATCGCTGGCCATCCGCTGGCTGCCCGCATCTATGCCCGCACCACCCCCGCCCGAGCGCGGGGAGAGGCAATGGGGGCAGCCGCCCGCGCCAAATCTGGCCTGCGCCGGGGGCTGCTGGATGGGGTGCCGCTTTCCTGGAAAGACCTGTTCGACACCGCAGGCACGGCGACCGAGGCCGGGTCGGCTTTGCTGAAAGGCCGCATCCCTACGCGCGATGCCGAGGTGCTGGAGGCCGCAACGCGGGAAGGCACTGTCTGCCTTGGCAAGACCCATATGTCCGAGCTGGCTTTTTCCGGCCTTGGCCTGAACCCGGTGACCGCCACACCGCCCTGCATCAATGATGAGCGGGCGGTATCGGGTGGCTCGTCCTCTGGGGCGGCGGCTTCGGTCGCCTGGGGCATGGCACCGGCGGCCATCGGGTCCGATACGGGCGGATCCGTGCGGATTCCGGCAGCCTGGAACGACCTTGTGGGCCTGAAAACCACCCATGGCCGCCTGTCGCTGCAAGGCGTGGTGCCGTTGTGCGAATTGTTCGACACGGTCGGCCCCATCGCCCATTCGGTCGAGGATTGCGCCCTGATCCTGGCTGCGTTGGAGGGGCGCCCGGCGGCAGACCTGAATGGCGCCAGCCTGTCGGGCACCCGTCTTCTGGTGTTGGAAACGGTGGCGCTGGACGACCTGCGCGACCGGCCCGCCATGGGCTTTGACGATGCGCTGGCGCGGCTGGCGCGCGCCGGGGCACGGATCGACAGGGCGCCTGTGACGGAGGTGGCCGAGGCAATGCGTCTGGCCGCCGTCCTGTTCACAGCCGAGGCCTATGGCATTTGGGAGAACACCATCGAGTCCGCGCCGCACAAGATGTTTCCCCGCATTCTGGAACGCTTCCGATCAGGCGCCGACATATCCGCCAAGGATTATGTCGCTGGCTGGCGGCGGCTTCATGCCCTGCGCCGGATCTGGGCGGAAAAGGTGGCCGGTTACGATGCCGTTCTGCTGCCCACCTCGCCCATCCTGCCGCCCGATGCGAACCGGCTGATGACCGACGATGCCTATTACGTCAGCGAAAACCTGCTGGCGCTGCGCAACACAAGGATCGGCAACCTGATGGGCAATTGTGGGCTGACCTTGCCCACCTCGCAACCGTCTTGCGGCATCACGTTGATGGGGGCTGCGATGGGCGAAGAGCGTCTTTTGCGCCTTGGCATCGCCGCCGAACGCGCGCTGGCCTGAGGAGGAACACTATGCCGCTTGCCCTTGTCACCGCTGGCCCCTCGGCAATTGGCCGCGGCCTTGTCACCGCGCTTGCCGGGGCGGGCTATGATGTCGCTTTCACCCATCTGGGGCAGGCAGAGGCCGCTGCGGCACTGGTCGCATCGGTTCGCGCACTGGGGCGGCAGGCGCTGGCCGTGGAAAGCGACGCGGGGGACGAGGCTTCGGTGCTCCGGTTCCACAGCCTTGCCGCCGATTGGGCCGGGCGAGCACCAACGGTAACGGTGAACAATGCGGGGGTTCAAACCTGGTCCCGGCTGGTCGATCTTTCGGTGGATGACTGGGACCGCGTGATGGCTACCAACCTGCGCGGCACCTTTCTGAACACCAAGGCCGCGGCAAGGGCGATGATCGAGGCGGGGGTTCCGGGCTCGATCATCAATCTGGGGTCGGGCTGCAACAAATTGGCCTTTCCCCGACTGGTTGATTACACCGCCTCCAAGGGCGGGATCGAGCAGTTTACCAAGGTCGCAGCGGTCGAGCTGGGGCCGAACCACATCCGCGTCAACTGCATCGCGCCCGGCGCCATCGCCACCGAACGCACGGCGGCAGAAGCCGGGGATTATTCCGCCACCTGGGCCAAGGTCACGCCCCTGCGCCGTGTCGGCACGCCAGAGGATCTGGCTGGCCCCCTGCTGTTCCTGATCTCGGACGCCGCCAGCTTTGTCACCGGCCAGACGATCTGGGTCGATGGCGGGGTCTTCAGTCAGGCGACATGGCCCTATGAGACCTGAGAGGCCAAAGGCGCGTCCTTGCGCGCACCTTTGGCGCAAGGACCTACAGTTCCGATACCTTGTAGGCCGATTTCATCAACCATTCCGGGTTGATCTCCACCCCCCAACCTGGTGCATCGCTCACGGTCGCATGACCGTCAACGATGTCATAGGGGTTGCCGAGGAACAGTCCGTCCTGCCACGGATAGTAATCCAGCCCCTCGATCGAGAATTCCAGATACTTGCCGGGGTTGGGAATGGCGCGCAGCAGGTGCATGGTACACATTGTCACCAGCCCCAGGTTGGCGGCATGGGGGGTGATCGGCAGGCCCGCCGCAGCGCCCATCCGGCACACCTCCAGCGTGCGGTGAATGCCGCCCAGATACATGATGTCGGGTTGCAGGATATCGACGGACTTGTGTTCGATCATCAACTGCCAGCTTGAATATTCATTATCCTGCTCGCCCCCTGCCACGTCGATGTTCAGGGCAGCCCGAACCTCGGCGGTCTGGTCGTAATTCCAATAGGGACACGGCTCTTCGAAATGGCCAATGCCGTTATCTTCCAGCAGCTTGCCGACCTCGATTGCGCGCCTTGGCGAATAGCAGGAATTGCCATCGACCAGCTTGTCCACCCCGTCGCCCAAGGCCTTTGACACCACGGGCACCACCGCCTCGGTCCGGCCCGGCCATTCATCCTGATCGCGCCCGCATTCGGCCCCCACCCGCCATTTAAAGGCGTTAAACCCATGCTTGTCGCGCAGGCGCAGGAACCGTGCCGCCTCGTCCTCGGGGGTAATGTCGCGCTTCATCGAACTGGCATAAGCGCGCACTTTGCCCGGTGAGCCGCCGATCAGGCTTGCCACCGGCTTGCCCTCGACCTTGCCGCGCAGATCCCAAAGGGCGGTATCCAGGCCGGTCTGCGCACGGCGCAGATAGCTGCCGGGAAACTTGTGTTCCTTTTCATAGATCCGCTGGATCGTATCGGCGAAATCAAGGGCATCGGTGCCCAGCGCATAAGGCGCCACCTGACGATGAAACACCTCGCAGGTGATATCGGCATGATAGGTTGAAACCTGCCCCCAACCTTGCGAGCCATCCTCTGCCGTGGCGCGGACAAAGCCGACATATTGGTTGGTAAACGTCTCCAGCTTGACGATCTTCATCTCGGTCTCCACCTGCGTCGGGCATAGGTTAGGACAAGGCTAAGCTACGCTCTGCCAATTTCACGCCCCACTATCCCGCCTGCGACGTGAATGTGCGATGACAAGCCAGACCTCGAATGCTTTCATGATGGTCATTCGCAGCCGGAGCCATCGCCATGACCCGCCACGACACAACCCTGACGCCCCTTGAAGAACTGCGCCAGAACGTCGGCGTGCCGTTTGAACAGGCATTGGCGATGCCAAAGTCGGTCTATACCAGCCCCGAATTCGCCCAACAGGAGATGCAGCATATCTTCGCGCGCGACTGGCTGTGCGCGGGCCGCGCCGATGCCCTGCCCAACCCCGGCGACTATCTGACCATGCAGATTTCGGGCGAGCCGATCATCGTGCTGCGCGACCGCGAAGGCCAGTTGCGCGCCATGTCGAACGTCTGCCGCCACCGCATGTCCACCCTGCTGGAGGGTCGCGGCAATGTGCGCTCCATCGTCTGCCCCTACCACGCCTGGACCTATAATCTGGACGGCAGCTTGCGCGGCGCCCCCGCGATGGCGCTGAACGAAAACTTCTGCCGCGACCAGATCGCCCTGCCAAAGGTGCGTTGTCAGGAATGGCTGGGCTGGATCATGGTCACGCTGAACCCCGACGCCCCCGACCCGCGCGAAAAGCTGGCCGATGTCGAGGCGCTGGTCGGCGCCCTGCACATGGAAAATTACACCGAAGCCTTCCGCGAGGAATTCCGCTGGGCCACCAACTGGAAGGTGCTGGCCGAGAACTTCATGGAAAGCTATCACCTGCCGGTCTGCCATGCAGGCACCATCGGCGGCACGGTTGATCTGATGAAGATGACCTGCCCCGAGGGGCTGCCCGCCTTCAACTATCACTACATCCTGAAGAACGACTCGATCCCCCTGGCGCTGGCACACCCGACCAACACCACGCTTACGGGCGACGAACGGCGGACGACCTGGCTTCTGGCGATCTACCCCTCATTGATGATCACGCTGACGCCGGGCTATTTCTGGTATCTGTGTCTGACGCCCGATGGCCCCGGCCATGTCAACGTGCTGTTCGGCGGCGGCCTTGCGCCGGAATTTGTCGCCGACCCCAATGTTCAAGACAGTTTCGCGCAGCTCAAGGCGCTGTTGGATGATGTCAACGTCGAGGACAAGGGCTGTGTCGAAAAGGTCTATCGCGGGCTTTGTTCCGATATGTCTTCGCCCGGCCCCCTCAGCCATCTGGAGCGCCCGAATTTCGACTTTGCGCGGTATATCGCCGGGATGATTCCCGGCTGAACCGGCTTGGGTCCGGTGGGCAAAGCGCCTATACCCGTCGAAACTGCCGGGGTTATTCGTGAAACAGCCTGTCCTGATCGTGGCCCATGGCCAACCCTCCGACCCGCAGCCCTTGGCGGCCGAGGTCGCGGGGCTTGCCGCCCGGGTTGCGCTATTGCTGCCGGGCCGCCATGTCGGCTCGGCAACCCTGGCCGAACCACAGGCGCTTTCTGCTGCCGTCGCGGCGGCGGGCAGTGCTGGGCTGGTTTATCCGCTGTTCATGGCAGGTGGCTGGTTCACCCGCGTCCATCTGCCCCGAAAACTGGCCGAGGCGGGCGGTGCGGCCTGGCAGGTTCTGGAACCGATGGGCTGTGACCCCGCGATTCATCAGCTTGCCCTGAGCGTCGCCAGGGAATCCGGTGCTGAAGAGGTATTGTTGGCCGCCCATGGCTCGGGCCGCAGCACGGCGCCAGCCGAGATCGCGCGCCATGTGGCGGGCGTGATCTCGATGCGGCTGGGTCTGCATTCCGAGGCGGTCTTCATCGATCAGCCGCCGCGGCTGTCCGAAGCAACGGGCCTTGGCCCCAATGCCGTCTGCCTGCCTTTCTTCGCAACAGGCGGCGGGCATGTGACCGAAGATATCCCGGCCCAACTGGAGAAGGCCTGGTTTCGCGGCCGCATCCTGCCCCCCCTTGGGCAAGATGATCGGGTGCCCGCGCTGATCGCCAAGGCGGTCATCGCCAGACAGCCGATCTGTTCCGCCACCTGCCGCTGGGCACGCGACGAGGGCTAGCGCCACTGCCCGTCAGCTTGCGGTGCAGCCCATGCTGGCGATGGTCGGGGCCGGATCGGCCAGAAAGAACGTGTAGGTGGTATAGCCGGGGCCCATCTGGCCCGCGTCCTCGATCCGCTCGGCGCTGGCGAACACCGGGATATCGGACTGTGGCATTTGCAAGCGATAGAACGCCGTCGCCTCACGATCAGGGCCGGAACCATAGGCGTTCTGCGTGCAGTTGGCGGCAAGGGGCGTGATACGGGCATCGGTCTGACGGGTCAGCACATCAAGGTAGTCGGCATCCGGGTAAAATTTGCGCAGCGCAATAGACTGCACGCCCCGGACACTGTGAACCTGCACGGTGACGCCCGCTTCACCCTCGTTCCCCTCGCGGATTGTCTGATCGGCGCCCTCGCCTTGCGGCAGGGCGGCCGGGCCGAACCCGGCCATGACGACAGTGCCGATCTGATACCAGGTCAGGCTGCCGTCAGCCTCTGAATCGGTGGGATAGGAGGGGCCTGTCCAGTTGACCTCTGGCACCGCCTTGGGGAAATCGTCGCCCGAAGTGCCTGCCACCAGCGCCTGAAGCAGCGGATCAAGCGGGCCGCAGCCTTCGCAGGCCTGCGCAGCAAGAGGGGCGGAAAGGGCCAGCAGGAACCCAAGAACAATTTGCTTCATTCTGGCATGTACCGGGTGTCAGCGACCAGTTCAAAGCACGTGCCGGTGGGATAGATCAAAAGGGTGCCGTCAACCTTGTCGCCCGAAGCCCAGGGCGTACCGTCAAGGTGCATCGGCGTGCCGACCTCTTCCCCGCCCCCTTCGGGTTGCACATAATGAACGCGGGTCCAATCGACCGCGACCCGTTCATCCCCTGCTTGATTGAACTCTACAACCAGCGCCATGTCCTGGTCGCTTCCGGCAATCGCCGGGGCCGGAACATAGGTGTAGTCGCGCAGCGTAACAGGAAACCCGGTATATTCGGGCCCCGGAACCTGACGGACCATCGCCTTGTCGCCGGTATGCACTTCCGACACCTCAACCGTGGCGGCGGTGTATTTCCGCCGGATCAGGTCAGAGCGGGCGATGACATCGAAAAAGGTGCGATAGTCACGCGTCTGGCAGGCATTTTCCATCATCCCCATCAGAATCTGGTCCGATTCGGACAGGTCTTCGGCGGGCGCTGGCCCCGTCAGTCCCAGTTGACAGACCAGGGCGCAGGCAAGGGTGAGGACGGGAGAAGGAACATTTCCAAAGGGCATAAGGCGATATCCGGCTTTTGACGCAACCTAGGGGCTGGATCGGAATATGTTAAGCCTGTCGGCGTACTGGTACGCCCCTTGGCCCCTTTCCTGTGCCGTCAGGCGGCGTAGCATGGGCGCGGGGAACAGGGAGTGCGGGGCATGAGGCCACAGGCCGACACGGGCGGTATGGGCGAAACGGGCGACCGCGCGGGTATTCGCCAGTCGGCCCTGAAGATGGGTCTGATCTATTGGGCCGGGGTCTTTGCCTTTTCCAGCGTGCTGTGGGGGATCGTCGGCACCAACCCCCTGGAATCGGCGGCGGGCAAGCTGATCCACTACACAATTTGTGCGCCACTGACGCTGGGCATGGCGGCGGCACTTTACCACCTGCACCGCTGGCTTGGCGCGCGTGGCGAGGTGCCCTTGGGCTGGCTGGTGGTGCTGTGTTTTGTCATGTCGCTGGCGGCGGCACCTGTCTGGGCGCTGGTGGGGTTCGGGGTCTATGCATTCTGGATCGCCCCACTGCCCGCCATCTGGGACTGGCTCGATTTCGGGTATGACATGGTTTACGGCGGCGGGTTGTTCTTTGGCTGGTCGTGCCTGTTCATCACGCTGCTTTACAGCTTCGATCTGCAAGAGCGCGAGCGTCGTCTGGCAGCCCTGCGCGAAGAGGCCCTGTCGGCGCAGATGCGCGCCCTGCGCTATCAGGTGAACCCGCATTTCCTGTTCAACACGCTGAACTCCATCGCCGGGCTGATCGAGGAAGGCGCAGATGATCGCGCCGGGCGGATGGTGATGTCGCTGTCAACGTTCCTGCGCACGACCCTGGCGCTAGACCCGATGAGCGACGTCACCCTGGCGGATGAGGTGGCGCTGCAAGGCGATTATCTGGCGATCGAGCGTGAGCGGTTTTCCGACCGCATGGCCCTGCGGATCGACCTGCCGGAGGAGTTGCGGGGCGCGCGGGTGCCCAGCCTGATCCTGCAGCCGCTGATCGAAAATGCCGTCAAACACGGTGTCGGGCGTGCGACAGGGCGGGTCGAGATTTCGCTAAAGGCCCGCCGCGAGGCAAATCGCCTGCGATTGACGGTCGAGAATGACATGCCGATGCAGGACGGCAGCGACCGCGCGGCAGCAGGCACCGGGCTGGGGCTGCGCAATGTTGCCGACCGGCTGCGCGCCCGGTATCAGGAAGCCGGTGTTCTGGAAGCTGGCATTCTGGATGCCGGATCACGCGGCAGACCGGTGGCCGATGAGGCGGCAGCCTTGCCCCAGCGCTATCGGGTGGCGCTTGATCTGCCGTTTCTGACAGGATGAAATGCGCACCGGTACATCTTGCGCCCTGACGGCCCGCTGGCCGGGGGGCTTAGTTGAAAGGTCAGGGGCTGCGACCCCTATCCAAGCCCAGGCGGACCAGTTCTTCATGCGCCCATTTTATGCCAACGCCCTGATACCCCTGACCCTGCTGTCGCTGGCTGTGGTGTCGCCACATCCTGCCCCCGCGCAAACCTCGCCGCTGGGGCCGCTTGAAAGTGCCGCCCGCAGCCAGATCTTGCCGGGCTGGGAAAGCGGCGTGGATGGCGCGTGGTTCATGTTGCGCAACACCAACCAGGACGAAGCCGAGCAGACACTTACGGTGCCCGCCGGACCTGCCCCCGAAACCGGGCGGCGGACCATCGTGCAGGTTTCGGTCAACGCCCGCGAAGCATCGGCTTCGGTCGGCTTGATGGTGCGCAATTCGCAGGCCGGTGCGCTGTGCCTGATGGAGATCACGGCACAGGCGGCGGCCAATCTGTTCTGCGTCGAAGGCGGCAAGACCCGCAGTATCGCCAATCTGGCCAATGCTGCCCGGATGGACGGCAGCGACATGATCGAGATGGTGGATGTGCCGGGCGCCGCGCGGTTCTACCTAAATGGCCAGCAGGTCGGCGATGTCGAAGGATCGCCTGCCTTGGGCGATGAGATCGGCATCATGGCCTATGATCGCGGCACCTTTGGCATTTCAGGGTTCAGCATTGCCAATGTCGCTGCCGCGCCGGCGCAGCAGCCAGAGAGCCGCGCCGGCGCAGCAGCCAGAGGCCGGTCAGGGCGGCAGTCAAGGCGGGGGCCAGGGGAATGGCGATGCCCCGACGCTGGCGCAGGTGATGGGCCCCCTGGCCGATGCAATACAGTCCGCAACCTTGCCCGACGGCTGGCAGGCTTATCTGAAAAACGACTGGCTGGTGTTCGAGAATCCGGCCAAGGCTGGTGGAAACTTGATGATCACCATGCCTGCGGGTCCACCCGGCACCGAAGGAAGGCTGACCCGGCTGGCGGTCGGGATCCTGCCCGCCCAGGGCTGGCGGATCGAGGATATGCCGAAATCGGCGGTCGGGCTGGTGATCGACAATCCGCAGGCCAAGGCCACATGCGTGGGCGAAATAACCGGCGCGCGTGATGGGCTGGTGCTGTGCTTTGGCCCTGACGGGTCGTCGCGCGAAATGGGGCGCCTGACGGGCGCCGCACATGGCGACGGCAGCGATACGCTGACGCTGTATGAGGTGCCTGGGCTGGCCGAGTTTGCGCTGAACGGGCAGGTCATCGCCCAGGTCAGCAATGATGCCTCGCAAGGGGCGGATATCGGCGTTCTGGCCTGGGAACGCGGACTGTTTCATGTCGGCGCCTTTTCCATCGGCCCGGCTCAGGGTGGCGGCAGCGCCCCTGCGGGACAGGGTGGTGGGGGCGGTCAACCTTCGGCCAGCCTGCCCATGCCGACCTTTGGCAACGATTCAGTGCGGCTGATTTCGGTTTACCTTGGCCTGACCAATGGCATCTTCATGCATGAATTCGGCCATGCCCTTATCGGAGAGCTGCAACTGCCCTCGACCGGCCCCGAAGAGGATGCCGTCGATATTTTCGCCGCCCTGCGCGTGGTAGAACCGACGATGTATCCCTCGGGCGAGAAAGAGGTCGATCAGATCGGCGCTGGGGTGGCGACCTATGCCGCACTGCAATGGTATTACAGTGGCAAGCTGGGCGAGCAAAGCGGCTCTGTCACCCCGTGGATGGATGAACATACCGCCGATCTCAAGCGGTTCCGCAACGTGTTCTGCGTGCTTTACGGCGGCAATCCGGCCCTGTTTCAGGGCATCGCGCAAGATGTCGGGTTCGACGAACGTACCCTTGACCGCTGTGGCGACGAGTTCACGAAACAGAACCGGGCCTGGCGCACAATTCTCGCCCCCCATACCCGCGTCGGCCAGTGGAGCCCGGAGGGCATGTTGCCCGCCGATGCCCCCGGCCAACCGATTGACGTGGTTTTTGAACCGTCACGCTTTCCTGTCGGCCAGTTCATTTCCGAACGCTTTTCCGATGCGTTGCGCGGTTTTGCCGATGAGTTGGCCAAGACCTATGCCCTGCCGCGGCCGTTGAAGGTGATTTACCGCGACTGCGACCAGTTGAACGCCTGGTATAGCAATGCCGACGCCAGCATTACGATGTGCTACGATCTGTTGCAGAATCTGGCGGTGATGATTTCCGATATCGAGGATGGCCCTTCTGCGGCTGGCAATGCAGCGCCAACATCTGCGGGCGGCGCGGCAGGCGGGGGCACGGGCGGCGGGGCCAGCCCTGCGCCCGCGCAGCTGGTCAGC
>APMI01001800.1_pt1 | contig 34791 bp, 34 predicted proteins | sample 667938 | NCBI WGS metagenome assembly APMI01 (sample SAMN01084076, study PRJNA167559) | wastewater metagenome | biome: Wastewater | place: Denmark: Ejby Moelle, Odense | collected 2011-11-28
TGCGGATTAAGCTATATTGCTCTTTTTATGTGCAATATCAAATGCCTAACATAACAGGTTTAATAAATTATTATGTTATTTGATTTTAATAATATAAATATAAGTTAATTTATAAATATCATTTGATTTTTTGCTTTTGCAAGAAATCTTGGATCTTCTGCTCGCTGTAGTAAGACACACGGCAATTCTCAGGATTTAAACTTTACTCAACCACGAACATGCCGATAGGCGCACTCAAGGTCCTAGTTGATGAGCTTGTGTTACTACTATAAAAAGTGTCGCAGTTCTTTTTTAAGTACTTAAAAAGTGGGTGCGTATGGCTTCCATTTATTTGCATTTTTCCCAAAGACTCAGGGTTATTAATTCCAATGGTCTCGAAATTTTACTTTGAGTTCTGGCTGGGTATTGCATATACTTTGAGTCCTGGCACTTGTTTAAGTAGATTTTGGTACTCTAATGATTGTTTAGAATCATCAAAGTGTACTATTGCTACTGTTTCGTTGCTCTTTGATAGCATCACTTCTCTCTTGTCAAGAGTTATTATTGGAATCTCATGGATTGTCGGATATTTGGTCTCAACGATATCGTTCATCCACCAAAATTTTACAAATCCTGGTGTATTGAAAGTGCTTCCCATAAATATAATTATTAAAATACGCGAAATAGGTCAATTGTAACTGGTTGAATAAAAAAAATCTATCACCTTGTCAATTTGCTCAAATGTTGTATCTTTATCTTTTAAGAGTTTACTCAACATTTTTCCGATTTTCAACCTTTTGTCCTCGCCTTAAAACTTCTCCTTAACTTTTTCTAAGAAGCGTGTGAATGTGCCAAATTTTATTTTCATCAGGTGCGCAGCCTACCTGTTTAGACCTATAATAGTAAGACACCTTTAGAAGAATGTGGATAACTTTTTAGTTTCAGTTATTTTGGTTTGAAGCTTAGAAAAAGACCAAATTGTATCAACTTGATCAATACTTTTGACTGTTTTAAGCCTTTCTTTTATCTCTGCTGTCATCTCTGATATGATCATTAGACTTTGCTTGAAGCTCTTGCTAAATATGAATTTACAACCTGCTGCCATGCAATAGTATATAGTTGAACATAGTTCCATTTTTCTTATTTATTCAGATGGTATTGAAGATTAAATTAGAATAGTAACGTTGCTAGAGCAAATACGAGCAAGCCCATAATTTACTAAAAGTTCAGATTCAAACTGTCCATGCGTAGCATTCTATTGGTCTATTATCATCCGAATTACAATATTGGACAAAAATTTATTGCAGATTTTCCAGAGAAAACTCCCAATTTGATTATCCTCGGTAGAAATCCTGTGGCCACCGAGGTCACTTAATACTTTTGATACTTTTTCATCTTCATACTACTCTTATTCTAAAATTTTAGCTTGAACAATAATAGTAAGTTCTTATGGTTTAATAATCTTACTTTATTCTATCTCTTTGTTTTTAATTTATTTTTTTGCCCTACGTACGGTGAATTTATACCCCTTTTCAGTCAACAGATACAAGTTGTTGGTCTTGCTGCGATCCTCAATGAACTGATACTTCAGCAGTTTGCTTCTGTTGAACTACCAACTTTTTATCGAATCATGGTATAGTTTAAAATATGCATCGTTTATCTGTCCTTTCGAAACTGGATTCTACTTCGCATTCAAGTGAAGCATGGCTTTCAGAATTTTTTCAGTTTATGATTATTCATAAGGCTTATAATTTGGATTCCTTTATTTTTTTCCATCGCTAGCCTCATCATTTTGGCTGTTATTTTAGTTTTCAGTCAAAATTTTATGTTATTATTTGTGTCCAACAGAGAGTTATTCCTCCACTTCTTGACTATTTTCACTGGAATCTTCATCTTATGAAGTCTTTGCATTTTTCTTCCGGTACCCTTTTCTCCTGTTTGCCTGAAGTGCCTAGAAATGTTCTTGATCATCTTATATCATTTATGCTTGAGTTGGCAGTCGACCTCTTCGATAGTGCTTCTGAATTCTCTTAGCACCTTAATTTATGAAGAAATCTCCGAACCCTTCCAAAGCAGCCAGTTGAGCCTCACAGATAAGTGGAAGAGGGTATTTTCGAACAGATTAAATTGCAAGATTGTAGGTCGTAAATTTTCCAATCCCTTGCTTTTCTGATTTTAGCTTTGATGCTATTAAAAAATCCACCAAAAAATCATTGCAAGGATTAACCGTCGTCATGTTCAAGCCTTCGGTGCTTTTGAGCTATATTTTAAGAGGATTATTTTTCCTTTTCTATGCTCCCTTATCCATATTAAGAATATCGAATTTAACTATTCATCTTTTTGTTGTACTGTTTCCCTCTTTTTCTTATTTTGCAACTATATTTATAACATTTGAATGAAGCCCGAAGTAAAAATTTTAATTTATCTGTATATATAAAGGAGTATAACTTACGAATAGAAGATTCAAATCAATCATCTCAGCCTCTATTCCAACCTTTGCTCGAAGAGGCCATGTTGTTAGGAGGCTCTTCCCCAGGCCCGATATTCGAGGGTGGTACGTTGGTGCCATTGAGCATATGAGTTAAAATCTCTTTTGTGTACTTAAGTCGCTTTGCCATTTCTGCATTCTTGCTGTCAAGCGCTGTTGCCAGCGGGTACTCACTTCTCTCGCCTTTGAGGTTGATGTAAGTCACCAATTTTTGCTCACTTGATAGAATGATTTCAGTTCTGTCTGTGAAATTAACCTGTACTATTTTGTTACTCAATCTAAACATGATGGCGTGCTTGGTTTTCATCCACTTCTTTACGTAGCAGAATCCAGTATCCTTGGTCTCTGATAGTTCGATTTTGTTGGTGTCAGCATAAAGATAGTTCCTGAAGTGCTGGAGAAGCGTTACTTTCTTCTGCAGCTACCTTTACTGAGGGTACTCCGATATTGTGTACCTTGAGACTGTGTCGATTTTCTCGCCCTGCTTCTTCTCGATGTACTCGAAAAATTCATTATTCTTGTCTAAGATAATTTTGGTTGAATCGTTGAAATAGACACCAGTAGACCCATCAGACAACAAATAGCCTAGCCCGTACTTGGTCGAGTAATCAACCCACTTCTTCACATGCACTTACGAGTGAGTTATGTTAGTGTTCTTCTCTGCTGTCTCATCTTTTTTCTTGTTCAATGTACCATAACTGTTTGGGTTTGATGCCAAATTCTTTGTGCTTTGCTGCCCTTTGTTGTCTTTTGAGGATGCTCTAAAGTTTGTTGCCGATGTTCCGAAGCCCTCCTTGACTTGAGAAGGATTATTTTTTGCTTTAAACGCTCTCTCTTATGAATCATTAAGTGGAGTCTTTTTCTCTGTTTCGCTTTCCCTAAACTGAGAAGACAAGCGAGGCTGGTTATCAGCTACTGTTGAGCTCGCTTTCACCTGATCTCTAAAATTAGTGGGAGGAGGGCATGCGAGTGTGCTTCTTGGCATAGTTTTAGGAATTGGTTCAGATGTCATAAACGGATCAGCCATAATTTCGTCCAAAGTTGGCCGTTTTGACGGATCGAGCACTAATATTTTCGTTATCAAATTCTTAGCATTCTCTGAGATTTGGATGTGCTCAGGGAAAGAGTACTGACATGCCTTAATTTTCTTGTATGTGGATTTCACTTAAGGAGTTTCAAATGGAGGCTTTCCAATGAGTTGTGTATAACTGAGTAGGATGATTTTTACATAATAACGCCGACAGACCAAACGTCAACTTCGTAAGAGTGCCCCTTGTTTTCAAGAATTTCAGGAGCTATGTAGTTTGGAGTACCGCAGATTGTCTTTTTCTTCTCTCCATCGTATTCCAGTCTTGTTGCCAAACCGAAATCACCTAATTTGATCTACATGTTTTCATTAAGGAACAAGTTGCCAAGTTTTAAACTAAAAATTAATGAAAAATTACTCTCGATGAATTACTTTGTTCTGGTGGAGATACTTCAAAGCCGACACAATTTGAGCCAAATAGTACTGAGCTTCCATTTCAGTGAGTCGCTTCCTTCGTTTGATGAGCTCGTTGAGAGTGTGATTGGTGCATATTTCCAGCAGAATGTACACATTTTCATGGTCTTCGAACACGTGCTAAAATTTCACAACGTGATTGTTATTTAACGACTTGTGAATTTTAATTTATGAAATAAGCTGAGGCAATAAACTATTTGTTTACTTTTTGCTTTGCTCGTGAACGGTTTAGAGAATTCTTGGCAATGATTTTGGCAGCCAGTACTTTCTTGTTCTCGAGGTTAGTCACTTCGTAGCATTTGGCAAAACCTCCTCTACCAAGAGCTTTGCCTTTAGAATATTTTTTAATTTTGACCTCTCCATTGGCTTGAGTGATTTTCTCCTAAATGATTCCAGATTCGGCCGGGTTGTCCTTATTATCAACACTTTTCCCCTCGTCCATAAATTATTTAAATATATTATCACATAAAGCTAAACATAGCACTGAAGCATATTTAAGAATTATTTCCAATAGAAATGCAAGCCATTACGCTAATCTTTGAGAGTGTGGCCTTTCAATACAGCAAGAATTTATAGATATACAAACACATAGCTAAAAGAAAGTTTAGCATATTATCCAAATGATAAATCGTAGACTTTAGTTATTAAAGCCAATCTAAGTATAATAGAATTGAAGGTCCCAACAGGGTGCATTGATTATAGTATGAATATTATTATATCAGTATGGACTAATAAGAAAGGGACGATAAGACAAACAGCAATCGGAATCGCAAAAACTCAGGCATGGGATCCTAACCTAGTATGGAGAGAACCGACCTGTTTTAGCAAATCCTTAATCTCAATATATCAGACCATAATCAGCACATAGATAGTGATCCGCAGCAATCAAAAACATAGCGGAAGCACTACAAGCGTAATGACATCCGCAAAATATTAAACTCGTCCAGCTCCAATGATCGGTTGCTGCCAACATCTCTAAAACACGACAGTTCGCGTGATAGTTCTGAAAGGGTTCGAAATAACTACGAGACAGAAAACTCGATGGACTCAGAGTCAGTGAGGCAGTCTTTCAAAAAAAGATACTAGGAGAGTTTCTCAGTGTAGAACACCATACGTGATTCATCCTCATCATTCTCAGAAAAGAGCGAGAGCAGAAGCTTTCATCAGATTCTGCCATCTGAGTACCGAGAATAGGAGGGCATCGAAGAGGAGAAAAAAGTGGGATGCAACTGCAAGAGATCCAAGTGCTTGAAGCTTTATTGCTAGTGCTTTCAGCGTCAGTTGTACTGTAATTAAAACTGTAAATGCTATGATTGCGGCAATAGTAACTAAAATCAATAAAGTCACAAAAAGGCAGTCATATCGGCATTAGCCCGTAACGCACGTGGATTTGAAGACTAAAAAAAGCGTGACGAGAAGATAGAGCCTAGTATCGAGGGTTTCAGCTTAGGAGTTGAAATCGAGTCTGTGCGCAAAGGTTGTAAGTGTAAAAGAACTCACTGCATTAAAAAATATTGTGAGTGTTATCATACGGGACTTTTTTGTGGGATGTTTTGCAGATGCGAGGACTGCCAAAACCAGGAGAAAAAGCAGGCCGTCAAGTGATGGTTTGGTGTTAATATTGATGTTTATAGAGTTTTATACTTCTATCGAATTATGAGTACTTACATGTTAAATAAAAATATTATGCTTCTGACTAAGAAGTCATCATAGAAATCATGCAACAATCAAACATAAAAGAAAAGGGTTACTTCACAACTTGCAACTACATCTATCAGCGAATTTAGTAAAAGGGTGGATTCTTTTCATAAAAAAAGATTCAAGACATAATCATACAACGTTGAAGAGACCAAAATATGTAATACCGATGAAAAATATTAGAGTAGTATGAATGAACAAAACATGCTGCATACTGACGTGTATCATCGACCATAAATTCGCAAATTGTACTTCCGGCAACTGGTAGACTCCTACTTCAATAAATCTTATCATTCTTAACTAGCCTCAGACAAAATAAAAAACAAGTCTAGATAGTTTGATTTTATAAATGCCAAAGACATCAACTAATTAGATTATTACTCACAGATAGATCGAGATAATTAAGAAAATAACAAACTTAGTATGACAAACAGTGTATAAAAAATACAAAAGTTTAAACGAGTTTGGACAGCATGTCATACTCGAAATAGAGAGAAAACTGTTGATAAGTCTATAAAGATGATGACTGATACAAAAAAGGCTACTAATTTTAATAATAAAAACATCAATTCATTTGCAAAATTAAATGAGAATTTTGGACCTACAATATCAAGATTTAAGTTAATAACGTAAAAAAATAATAAATATATTAAATAGCGAGTAAGCTCAAGTAGTATAAAGGGTAAAATTGCTGTAAACAATGATGAATTTAAAATAGAATCGAACAATAATAATTCTGATCTTGACAACTCTTTCAGCGCTACAGATTAAAATGATAGTGAAATTATTTATTAAAGCGTGGCAAATGATTTCCGAAATAAGATCAAGACCAAAAAATTAAAAGACCGTACAAAAAATCAAAAACCATTACGAAATCTGGGTCCTAAACACACAAAAAGTCGGACATAAAAAATTGAAGATATTTTATTTCAGTAAAATGAGTAATCCAATACTGATTTTTCAAGTGAACTATTAATATCAATAGTATAAAATGCAATTAATGACAACTTTCCATTAGATTTCGGCAGTTGGAGAGTGGCTTCCATATTAAAAAATGAGTTTTCAACAATTTACAACTTAGTAAAGCCCAATTTAACAAGGGACCCTAAACTATCCAACATAAAACTAAAATTTTTCAACTAAACTAGCGAGTCTATGAAAATGTTAAAAATCAATGAAAAAATAAGAGTATATACAGTAACCCGCATGTGGGAGACACTCCCTCGCGGTGTTAAAAATTTCTCATCAAATGGACTTAGTGCACCTCTATTCAGTGCTGATGTTGCTTCTTTGCGGCACGAGCTCTTTCAGTTTAAGAAGATGTAGAAGGTATGCGATATCAATCACCCTAGCTATGCAGTGTACAAAACTCACAAATACTAGCAGCTATTTGAGAGTAACTGCGAGCAATTTAAAGATATCATTATCGCAGTGGCAAAAGACTTAATAACTATGAAGGGCACTCTCATTAACAACAAGATATCCCTCTAGAATCTGTACCGCATGGGGGAAAAACAGATCAAAATTGGAGACTGGAGTAATGCGGCTATTAACTCCAAAATTGTAGTAGCAGGCAAATCTGTGTGTTTTAGAGAGGAGCCAGTGCTAACGATTAAACAAAAGTCAAACTAATCAATTGGGGTTAAGTGGATGGTTTCTCCTGAGTTACTTCCACCCTAAGTGATCGAAGCCTTAGTTGGAGGACACTACAATTCTATTTGGTAGCATGACCACTGCCCTGAAGTTTGGTCTCTTGGTATTGTTATATACTAGATCCTCACTTGTATACCTGTTGATATGCCTGAGTATTGTTGTGTTGGCCATCAACTTCCTAAGAGAGGATGCTTCTATGACAAACAAAAGCAATTAAGCCAGATCCTTTAACTGCAATAAAAAATACCTGGTCTGGTAGCTCGATGGATCAGGGATGAAAAAGGATCAAAGTTTTTTCAAAAAATAGACTTGACTATTATAAATTTAATGAAATAAATTCTGCAAATTAACCCAAAGTTGAGACCAAGCCCTGAGGATATTGTGAAAAGACTTAACACACCTAATGTATGATTATTTATTTACTAACTTCACTTCTATTAATTTTGTATAATATAATTTCTATTTAAACGTAAAGATATAATATTATAATAATTAGTTTCCTGATGCTAGTTTTATGTTTCTATAAAGATAGCATCAATATTAATTTAGAAACTTATTCTACTTGGCAATCGACTTGATTTTATAAAAAATTATAAAAATGAGCAAAGTTGACCATAATTTTGAATTGTTGATGAATTCTAGCTTTTACCTTTGAATTTGTTGAACAAATAAATTATGAACTATTCACAATTAATGTTTTTATTTTGCCGCCGCGATCTGTTGATTGTGAATAAACTTATTTACAATGCAATGCTCCATATTAATTTCATACAAAATCACATTTGTTTTCTTCTTTTCACTAGTTAGCGCTATTTTAACTATTACGACACTTAGTTCTTTTCTCAACTATTTGCTTTGACGAATTTTTTCTCCTTGCTAACCCTTGCTCGTAATAAGTGTCATAGAGACTGTGAGCAATTTATTAAATTTGTATTTTCCAAAAGTGCGGGTACGGCAGCTTACTTTTGCATTCTTTCGATGTTTTGAATAAGTTGAGATTGTTATTAACATAGCAATGAAGAAAATACTCGTAGAATCGGTTGAATCGACGAAGGTTAAACGACGAGAAATCTTCATCAAAGTTTTACAGTATTTTCTAATATGCTTCAACAAACTACTAATCTTTGAAAATTGCCTTTAAGTAATCCGAGTTCATCGATTTGTATCCTGAGTAGTACTTTTCACGAGCCTCATTAAGCCCCTATCCCTGCTTTTTCCAGGTGCGTCGGACAAGAAACTTAATAACTTCTTCTTTAGTCTTTTTGAAATTACCTATTTTCTCTCCAATGGATTTGTAGTAGTTGTTCAGAGTTTTCGTCTTTTCTGAGTAAAGCTCAGTAATTATCTCTTTGATATCCTTCTTTTTGTTTGATTTACATTGAAAAAGCTCATATAACTTCTCTTTATTAGGAAGAGGCAGCTACTTTGATTCTTTCTATTCGATTTACGAATTCTATGGTTCATTTTCGTTCAATTGTAGCTAATCAAAATACTATTTTTCAGTTTGAGTGCCAAATTCTTGCATTTTTTTCTCATATTCCTTCTGAAAGTTAGGGTGCTAATGTGCAGAAAATTGAAGAAAGGGAGCAAAAGGATTGTACCAGATGACGAAATTCCCGATTTGAGGATCGACATTCTTGTTTTATGAGTTTTAAATCATGATTTATCAATCTATTCCTTATTTAAATTATCATTGAATATTAATTAAACAATGATCAAAGTTGATTCCGTTTTGTAATTTAGCATTAGTCTATTCTAGGCAGTTCAGAGAGACTTGTAACAGGTTTGTCATATGAACTTTTTCATTGAGCATTTTTATAACTCAACCATTATGTTTGGTTTTGAAGCCTTTTTCTAACTTTGTAATAAGCAATAATCGAATTTTATTTATTTATATCAATATTTTATAAATAATAACAATTAGCTTTGTTTGCAGTATAGAATTGAAATATTATTTGCTTAATCATTTAGACTGGTTACCCAATATTTTGCGAAGGTTATTCGCTGAGACTGCTGGTTTCTTGGTCTCCGAGCCTCCTATTAGTAAAGTATTTAGCAAAATTGGTATTTTTTATCTGTTTGAAAAATGTCTCTCTTTTGACTTTAGCTCACCAGTTTGTATGTTAGACATGCTTTTCGGATTTGGAATGCTCCCAATGGAGACTTTAAACTTTTTCCTATCATCAGAAGGAGCTTGATTGCTACCGAATATTCCTAACTTAGCATAATCATTTTTTCTCCCATTCGCCTGAGTGTAAGATGTGGCTGCGGCATTTTGTGCGCATTTGATAGAGTTACTTGAGTTGTAAGCACATGGTTAAAAAAATATCTCAATACTGTTCAGACTCTTCTTGTTTGACATCCTTTATTTTGGAGCACTTTAATTTCTTGTATATTTGCTGAATAATATCCTTTCATCTGAGCGAGCTGCCTATTAAAATGCTTAATTATTTTTGTAAGCAAGCTGTTGATCGGAAAAATTAAACTATCTAATTTTGTTACATCCGGTTCTATCGAATTCGGGTTACTGAGAGTGATAGATATGATCAAATAGTGTGTTTTCTTTTATTTCACACGAACCTTTATTTGCGTACTAGTTTGCCTCACTAGACTAAGAATTTACGATTCCATTTTATTAAAATTTAATCTAAACAATTTAATCGGCTTAACTTAAATTCTTAGAAGCCATTTTATGGTCTAATAAATACATGCTCTTATCCTCGCTATGCATTGATGCATTTTGTTAGTACTTTTTTCCATAATTTTTTTATGTCGTACTGTTATTTCTTTTAACAACTTCATGAACATTTTCTCTATTTTTTAGTATAGCAGAGGGTTTTGTACTCTACTTTGGCTTGAAACATGTACCGAAAGCAGATTCTATTTTCTATGTTCTCTTGCTGATAAATGAGCTCTTCTTCGTACCCGTTGAATGAAGATAACTTTATTGTGCAAAATTAAGAAATTGTTAATACTAATTCATCTTGGATTCGTCCTAAACAGGAAATATTTTTTTAAATCCTCCCATATTTTTATTTTAATACTTGTCGCGTTAAATTTGTGCTCTTTTTCTTTCGACGTCTTTTTCTTAGTTGGAAAGTTTTATTTTTTTCCCAGTAAGAACTCTTTGTTGACAGGCCTCCTTTCTCTCTTTGACTATTTGCTATTTAGATTTGAGAGATACGTTCATTAATACAAGTGAATCACTAATATAATTTGTCTTGATCACATCATCCAGAGGTGTGTCTGTTGTGAAAGAAGGAGTGTGATTTATTTCAAGAAGAACAGGTTCACATTTATCCGTTAGCATGACGTCAAAGCCCAACAGTTCGAAGCACATGTTCGATGCATAATTTTCTGGTTGACAAGATCGATATGTGTTTGTAATGACGGGCAGACCCGATATCATAGTCTTTACAATCATGTCTTATATTTTTTCTTTTAAACTGTGGCCATTAGGTTAGTTTTTTTACAGATAGTCGAAGAGCCATGTGAGAGATCTTTTATGTCCTTTGGACATATCTGTTGAGCTACTATTAAATACAAATTTTGGATTGTCCTTGTTGATTGCATAGTTTGTGAGATGCATACAAACGTCTTCCATGTTCTACTTCGTCGGAGGTTCGTACCTCTCAGTCGCAAATCTAGTTAATCCTTCGTAGTAAATATACAGTCGAAGTGGATCCACCCCTGCTACTAGAACGTAAACCCGCATATCAAATTTTAACCCTTCAATGAGGTATGGTTTGTGCATATACCTTTGAACTACACAGTGGGCATTCTGATCAATCTACTCTAGTTTTCGAGTGAGATAAATGCCTTTACCCTGCGAAAGTGCTTCGGGCTTCACGATAAAGGTTCTGGCTTTACCCTTTTGTTTTGTTTAGAAATAAGCTTTCAGCTCATGATATTCCACTGGTAACATCCAGGTCATTGGAAAAAAAGAGTACTCTTCTGGGAATTTTTTACGCATTTTCATTAAGTACCTGCCCATTAAGTTTTTACGAGCTAAGTTGAACATTCCAGGAAAATGATTAATTTTTTGATGAGCCTCCATTTTGGTAAAGGTTTATGGCTGAACAGCATTATCAGTCCAAAATACATCCCAATCAGTTGCTTCAGCATTTGACTGTAGCTTCCATCCTAGCGCTTTGGAAACTCGAGATACTACAGGATATTGACAATCTACATAACAACAGAACTACCTGAGATATTGATTACGATTTTGCCTTTAGCTTTACCATTATTTTTCTTGCTCTTTTTTACTTGAGCGCTAAGCTAATTGGACTCGTCTTCAAGACTTGAAAGCTAATCTGAATCCACTTATTCGGTCATGCAGTTAAGTTCGAATATGCAATAGTTTATTAAGCAGTAAATATTCTATATATTTTGAAGCAACACAACTGGCAAAGATCAGGTAGCAATCACTTGATAGTGAAATACTTTTAATTTTCCTACTCTACCATGCTTTTTTCATGCTCCTGAATCTGCTCCCAGTCCATTTCACTACCCGGAAGAAAGTGCTTAGGAGCGTAGTGGAAAGAAATTGATGGCCTGATCTAAGTCTATCTCATATTTTCAGCGATTATTTGAATTAGCCGGTCTAGGTCCTTTCTAGTGTTTAGGTTCGGGTTCAATCTCGGCTCGAAGTGAATTTTGTAATTATCGTCACGATAGTAACTGTAAAATTAGTTATACTACGGGATGTCGTTTCCAATATCTTGGTTCAATAACACAGAGGTTTCATATGCCCAGCACCGAGCCACGTTTTCTATTGTATATCCACCTCCTCCCAGCACCACCATTGGCACATTGAATCCCATCATATGTTTCAAGCATTAGCCATAAGCCTTAATTGTAAGCTCAAAATTTCCTATTCTATCCTTGGACAGAGAGTCTGCTCCGCTCTGGAACACTATCACATCCGGACGATAAGAGCTCATTACAATGTTAGTAACCTTTTTGAAAACATACAAATAGAGAACGTCATCCATTCCTTTCTTCAAAGGCACATTGATACAATAATTTCTACCTATACCCTCCCCTATGGACTCAACTTCGCCAGTGCCAGGAAAAAATTATTCTTCATACTGATGGAAGCTAAGTGTCATGACTCGATTAGTCTGGTAGAATGCTTCTTCAACTCCGTCTCCATGATGAACGTCAATATCGATGTACAAAATTCGAGGGTACACTTTGAGCAGCTCAATAATGCAGACAACAATATCATTGACGTAACAAAACCCACTTGCTTCTGATTTTTTTGCGTGGTGGTAACCCCCTGACCAATTTATTGCGTAATTGGCTTCTCCAGTGATTATTAAATCGGCAGCATCTAAACTGCCTCCAACTGCAAGTTCACAGAAGTCGTAGAGTCCCTCAAAACTCGGACAATCAAAACTTTTGTTGATTTTGTACATTTCATTGTATTTCTAGTTTTCTAGCTGCTTGGTCGCATAGTTAAGCATTTCGAAATTTTTCACCACTGAGGTCGGGTTTGGAGTCACCCAGTTCTGTAAGTAGTCGATGTAATCAGGATGATGAAATTAACATATTTCTTATTTTGTTGCCGCCTTTCCATGAAATATGCGCATCGACTGAGTCAGATTAAAGTTCTCAATCAAGCTATGTGTCATTTTTATTCGCTTCGGTTTCATTGGATGATCCTCGCTAAAGATATACTTCGTGATTTGTTCATTGTAAACATAGGCTACATTTTGGGTCATTACTTAAAGCCTCTATCACAAAATACTATATAAATGACCTCGACAATAGCAAATAAGTACACATAAATAATCAAAGCCCGTTTGTTAGTTTCACTGAAGCCGATCCACAAGTAGTACCCAATTAGAGGGCACTGCTTTTAATGAATTAATTGGCTCATATTTTACGTATTTGTCCTTTCCCAAGAAATTATCATAAAATTCGCTAGCCACTCGGTCTGACTCGCCTGTGTCAATCGAAAAGTATGTCTCATTGAGGTCAGTAATAAATCTGATTATTGGACCTGCGATGCTGTTATAGGATTTTGTCTGGTGAGTCAGAATAGCAACATTTACAGTTCGGCTGTTTCCTCCCGCAGGTATCTATCGACCCCATATATTTTTCAAAACTGGGACATCACTCCATGGCACCGATTTGAATGTATGCTTGTGAATTTTGCCCCATTAATATTCCTTATCGTTATGACTGTTGAACAGGCTGAATAGTAAGTCAGGCAATTTTTTAAAAGCTAGAGCCGCGTTGGTTAAGCAGGGGTGTAAGTCTGTATAATTCTGATTTTCTTTGTTTGAACAAACTACGCGCTATTCGTCGGTTAAATTAAATTTGCCGATTCGCTCGTGCAGCTTCATAAAGTAAATTTCGAAAAAGGCATGATTCAAAATGGCCTATCTTTATTGAAAAGTTAATGAAGTGCCCTGTAGCAGAGATTCATGAAATTCATGTTCAAACACATGATACAATGTTGCTTATATCGATGTGGATGGCATGTGGTAGTCCCATTTGCGAAGTAACTCAAAATATCGATCAGTCTTTTCATTCTGCCAAATATGCCGAACAGTGTCGAGAGCATTGAGCAGCTGAGGAAGAGCTTCAGACAAGAATTAGTCTCGGTTATCTAGCTGCATTTACATCATAGTTTGATGAGTAAATTTCTCTTTATTCTTAATTTTGTCTGTGATAATTTTCTCGAGCCGATAAGATCTCCCAGTAGATACTTCATGAATACTACTTCTAGTGTCAAAGCTATCTTCAGCAAATTTATTATTTGCCATGGACAAGTATCCTTTCTTCGGATTTCTGAGCTTGGGCATTTAGTCCCAAGTAAGGAACTAGCCCATGTCATACAGATCGGTTGAGCCATCTTTGATGAATCCGCCCATTTCAGGAATTTGACGTTTAGGAATTCGGCCGACTGATCCGTATCCAAATGTTCCATTTGATGTGATGAAAACCGAGTCAATGTTTGGAGCCTCAATAAGCATGCTATAATATTCGAACTCTTCAAAGTTTTGACTAAACATGAACCCAGCTAGTCCCTTTAAAGAATTGTAGTCAGGTCTATATAAGGCGGAGGAAAAAGTGAGAGTTTGGTTCAAGCGCTTTTCGTTAGGGATAGGGAAGCCATACTTAACGTGAAGATCTGGGAATAAATGCTCAATGACAGGTCCACGATGAGAATGGTAATATTCTTTTACAAAATCGGCTTGGCCTGCAACTTTGAAAACTTATTTTCTTTTTGTTAATGGAAGCCACTCTTCTTTAAACAAATATTCCAAAGTACCATTATTATCTCGAACAACTTAATGAAAAACATCCTTGTTGTCTACGTATGCTGCTGTTGAGCCCCAAGCAAACTTGTTGGACATCCCGATCGACAACGCCGGCAGACCATCGGCTTTGGCCCCAAATGCTGTAAAAGTGCAATCATTAGTTTCGTTTACAATCGAAATTTCAGCAAAGTAAAACAACGATGGAATTATCAGGCCTAAGTGAGGGTCATTGGCAAGTAGTGGCCGACCATTCTTAGTAAGTTAACCTCCAACGACCCAGGCATTTGAACCTATACTATCATACTCGGATTGCGGCATATGTATCGATCCAATGTTGTTAGTTCTGTTTATCCAATGTTTTTTCAAAATGTTCTCAATAACTCGATCGTCATATTATTTGTATCTTCCCTGCTCTTTTATCTCTTCATTGTTCATAATTGTGACTTCTCTAAACAAATTGTTATCACCAAAAGGCATAATTTTCCATGCCAAATCGAACCCTACAGTTTATAAGAGTCTTTGACGAGCAATTTAGTACATCCAATCGAATTCAAGAGCATAGCTGAGCAGAGCCAACATTGTGAGACTGTCCTCAACTCTCCAATCTTCCCAAGAGGAGAATGTCAAGTAGAATTCAAAGGGTAGAAAGTTGATGCTCTTGGCATAGTCATTAATCCCATCTGCGTATGCCTGAGCCCATGCTCGTTCTTCTTCACCTACACCCTTTGCATTTTGTTATCCGATTCCAACGAAATTAATGTTTCTGTGTTCGAGGTCGAGTTCCAACGCTGCAGACCCAAAAATCTCAGAGAGCCTTCCTTGAGCGACCATTTTCCTGAGGTGGAGAGTCCAGAGTCGGTCATGAGCTTAAGCAAATCCGAGGCCATAGAAGCCACTAAGTTTGTCTCTTGCAAATACTCTGGGAATACCGTGCTAATCGTTATATATTCTAAATTTGCGATCTGTCCTCAGCGTCTCAAATCGATCTTGTCGGTTGAAATAAAGAAGTCCACACCCGACAATAGCAATCACAAGCAATATGATTTTTCCACCGGTCTTCATTAAATTCAACTTTTGATTTACTTAATATAAGTAATACTGAAACTATTAATAACTAAATGTCCATCAGAATTTTGATTTAATATTGATAAAATATCATGGAAGTAATGTCTGCTCATACATTAGCTTATAGGTGGCATAGTTGGAAGAAAATATCTTTTCCTCTCACCATGCTGTAGCTGTTGTCGAACACAATATGATATACTCCACTTTTGACAAAAATATGACCCTTAGTAGGCATTTTGCTGTTGGGAGTTCCATGCCCGTATTTGGACATTTTGTGGATTGATTTACACTCCTGATTCTTGTCGTACTCTTCTAGCTCAAACTTGCGCAAGTAGGCTACCTTGTATATTCCGAATCCCACATCGTAGCCGAGGACTTAGAATTTCCAAAACAGCAAAGTGCTTGGCTTATCTATGATGATTTGATACACGTGAAACTCCCTCTTGTCCAGGTGCAGTTTGTACTTCCAAATGGGGAGCTCCAAATTTGAACTGTCGTAGATAGTGCCTAACTCAAATGGCAAGGCTAAACCTTTTGAAGAATAAAATTAGTTGCGCTTTAGATCTTTCAGGTCTTCAGAACTTGAAAGCATATCCACAAATTTCAAATCAGATTTCGAGTTGATGACAGTGTAGCAGAATATTGCAGCCTCTTTTATCATCTTTGAGCAGTTGCCATCGTCTGAGAAAAATAGGGATATATTCTTTAAGCTTAGTTATTATTCAATTTTACTTTAGAAATAAGGGACCATGGATAAGCTATCCCCACAGCCTGTACATTCTTTTGAGAACTTTCAAAAGGAGCCATTGAACTTTGTAATCGGAAGGGCATAATATAGCCTCATTAATTATGTTACCAGCCTGTCGCAAGAATGCAGTCTGAGTTGATTGAAATTAGAATTCGTATTTCATTTTGAAACTTCGGGATTACAAAAGCGTGTTTTTAGAAATTTGGATTTCAACCTATGAAGGATGAATGAGTGCGTCGCATATCCTTAATCCTTTGCAAACTGCCTCGTACCTTTTCTAATGATCATTGATCGAAAGTATTTGACGGCCAGCTTGAGGTAGAATTTCATTTATCACAAACTAAATTATCAGACTGATACCATATATAAATTTTTAGGACAGCTAAATTTGCAGTTTAAGACTTCCGGATTAATCAAAACTTATTCAACTTTGATTGTTAATGCTGCTTTCTTTATTTATTATTAATCTATTTTAGATTCTACACGTAGGTTTCCAGAATTTAGTGATTCAAGATGGGAAATTATTTTTCTTACTTTGATTTCATAAATAGTGAAAGTAAGCTTCCGCTATAATTCGCTTAATTTAGTCAGCATTCTGGATAAACTAAGCTTATCTAGTGCGAGAAATGAATTTTTTCTGCCTGGTTTATCATACAGCCTGAGTATCTTCTCAACAGAGACCACGAATTACGCAAGCAGCTCAGGATCATCCTGTCCGCACGCCTTGATGAAATGTTCAACATTAACACCTTCGGGAGTGATGATGTTCAGGAATTGCTCAGTTTCGGTGCTGCCGTCCATGTGAGGAACGAGAATAAGTTATTATCAGTGTATGGCAATCTTATAATGATGACGAGTTATAATTAATTGAATGCGCAAAGGATTGCTTCGACTTCAACAACGAGCATTTGGAGCCAACTCTATCTGGGCCACAGCCTAACTCCACCGACCAGAGTATGGCAAGCGCCAGTCCGTTACCCTCATCCCTGGTATTGGAATCGGTCCCGAAATCACAGGTATCTAATGTTTGTTCGATAGGCAGCGTGGTTGAAGTGTTCAAAGCAGCCAATGTACCAGTAAACTTCGATCTCATTCGAGATTTTACTTTCGAGGATCTCATGCAGCGAGAAGCACTGCAAAAGAATAAGTGTATCCTCTTAGGAGTGATGGTCCCTGAGAAAGGTGTAAAGGCCAAATATAACGACAATCATAAATTCTATAAGCATTTAGATCTGTTTGCCAATGTGAACTTATGTTTCTCTCACCCTAGCATAAAAACCAGACACGAAAACGTCGACATTGCAGTGATTCGAGAAAACACATAAGGATAATTCACGGGCATCGAACACGAAGTATATCCAGGAGTTATGGAGTCACTCAAGGTCACAACGAAAGCAAACTCTCTCAGGCTAATTCAATACGCTTTCGAATTTGCTCACTTCAGCGGCAGAAGAAAAGTGTCTGTCATTCACAAGGCCAACATCATGAAATTAGTCGATGGGTTATTTTTAGAGCAAGCACGGCAAGTAGCTAAAAATTATCCATTTATCAAGTATGAAGAAATGATTGTTGACAACTGCGCTATGCAAATGGTCAAAAAACCATCGCAATTCGATGTTATGGTGGCTCCTAACCTATATGGCACTATTATTTCTCATATTGCTGCTGGTAACCAATCACTAATTCAGGCATAACAGGAGGAGTAGGAATGACACCGGGCGCTTGCATTGGAAATAACTATGCCTTATTTTCTCAGGGCATGCCTCACTCTGGCATGAGTTTGGCAGGAAAGAATCTAGCAAACCCAACATCAATTTTACTGAGCTCAGTCATGATGCTCCGATACCTGGGACTGCCGATGTTCGCTAACAAAATATCAAAATCAGTTGCAAAAACACTAGAGGCAGGCAAGGTGAAGACCCCCGACATCGGTGGACACAACACCACCAGCGAGTTCACTAAATAAGTCATACTAAATCTGTAGTGAATTATTTGTAGTATGTTATTATACTGGTCTGTATCGATATATTTATAATCATTTTAATATAGCATACAAATTATGGGGACACTACTAGCAATTGGAGGTGCAGCAGCTGGCATATACTGCATTGTCCGATATTGTGAGCGTAGAAGTGGGCAAGAGCAAAGAATTCGATAGTACAATAATCAAAGGCAAGCCATGGCTCCCAACTATCAATATCAATACTACGGCTTTGAAAACAGTGAGACAAGACCTCCCGTTGTAGAAATGCAAACACAGTCCCAGTTCGCAATTCCACAGAACTTATCCGATAATTTCAACCCTTATTACCAGCGCAGCACTGTATTGAGTAACCAAAGGCAGATGCGCACTGATGCCAGCATGGCCAGACATGCTGGTTCATAATAAAATGGTAATATAAACAGAGTTGGTATAAATCCATATGGTGCTTCTTGATTTTTAATATTTATATACACATACATCCATCAGAGGATGCCGAAGCTATCATTGCCTTCGAACACTGCTTGGGTCAGCTTCTTCGCTAATATTTCCTTTGTCTTATACTCAGGCAGCTCCAGAGTGTTGAAGCAAGTGTGAGCCACTGGCAAACGCTATTCGTCCTCAGTGTACGGCTTTTCAATCACAAATGAGAAGTTGTGATTGTATATAGAAACCTTAGGTGCTCCTGTGATAAATTGCAAGAATCTATTCATTTACTTTTGATTAAATTCTGATACGATTTACCAGAACCATTTTATAATTTGACTTGACTCTGTGTACCCTTATTCATATTTAGTTTTGTTCTTCAGCTTGTTATCTAAGTTAATTATAAATTACAATCGTTAATTTCCTCGCCTTGGATCTTCTGGATCATTTCAAAGGGGCTGAAGATGGCGGCGTATTTGCGATTCACAATACTAAAAAAGCCAGTGCATATTTCCGAAATCTACCATTCTCTGCCCACTCTATAATAATTTTCTAAGAAAAGTTTCAAATACTCTTCTTTATTTTCATTCGTTACTGCTATTTATTCCCCATTAGGTTTTAAAGGGTAGTGTTTTATTTCTCCATACTCTAATTTCGTAATTTCGAATTTCATATCTAGATCCTCAGGGTCCGATTATTTAATATATTTTAAGCTCTTTGCGACCTCAGGCTCCACTTGTTCCATAAATTATAAAGTAACTTGATGCTGAGTAATTGCAACTGCCATGCCCATGTCAAATTATCCTCCATAAGGGATAGACTTTTTAAATGAAATGGCTAAAATTTTGCCGATAAAAATATGCTCTTCGCCAATTCCTTTTCCCGACCAGCCCATCATGAACTCGCGGACCATACCACCATGATCACTGCCTTCTTCGTTGTGGAACTCTACTAGGATTGACTTGGCTGCGAGCTGATAAAAAGACATGTCGAATGAGCACTATCTCGTAAGATAAACCTTTTGGCCATTCAAGTTCTCTGGGATGTCTGGCAACTTAAAAATTAACGGCACCTCCTGAGCAATCTATCTATGATTAATAAAGTATGGTATTATGACTTCCTTGAACTTTGAGTTAGAGAACTATGGCATCTCAAGAAATTCAAGTACCAAATTACATATCTACTCAAGGCGATTAAACTTGTGTTCATATAATTTGAAAGATTTGAAGTATTGCTTAACCTTACTAAGAGGCTCCCATTTGTCAATGTTTGCTTCCAACTTCCACAAAAACATGAAGGATGCTTAAATAATGCTCTTAGGAAGCACCAATAAATTCTTCATAGCACTTGGCCCAATCTTCTCAAAAAACTTTTGCTTAAGAAAATGACAGTAAAATATCATCAGCTAAGTGAGTTTTATTAACTCTTGGTTTTTCAAGAGTCCTGTAGATTTTTTTAATGCATCCTCCTCTTCTCCTTCAAGTTAATTTAGGATATTTCTTTTGTTCCAATAATAGTAATGTTTAATTCGCTTGAAATGCTTACGAAGATTCTGTTCCACTTTCTTTTCTTGCTGCTTGATGAGAAGTTTGGCATCGGTTTTCTCCTCCTAATTGTGGACCTCCATCGGTACTTTTACTATTTATAGTAGATCATTATAGCATTTCTCAATGTCTTGCCTGAGCAGCCGACCATACACAGTCAAACAAGAGTTAAATTTAACCTTTGTTTCTATTTTTATGCCAAACTTTTCCTCGATGTGATCCCAGATAGCTGACGCATTGCTATTGTTGTAAATATGTTTGGTTAATATTGTAGCTTTTGCTTTCGATAATTAGTACACATTTTTACCATCTTCACTCAAACTACTCAGCAGCTTTTTTATTTTATCGTGAATGCTATTTTTATTGTACCTAGAATAGAATACAAGCAGAGTTAGGAAATTATCTTGAATAGGAATGTCGCTTTTAAGCATAATCTCATCTCCGATCGGCAGCAATGAACGAACTTACTCACGAATTAAGTTACCTAGAGCATGACCCTCCTTCGAATCTTCAGTCTCAATGTCCACCAGTACTTCTAATAAACTATTGACAGCTTTCGAAATTGACAACTCAGATTGCAAAAGTTTCTTTGCCAATTTTAATCTTTCTTCATCAGAGTAAAGCTCATCAACTCGAAGCACAGTAAAAATAGTGTCAACAAAAATCTTACCTTGTTGACAGTTTATCAAATCACAATAGAAATTGAGGACGGGTTTTTGCTTTAGCTGGTAGATGCTTAGCGAAAAAAGTTTAATGATAGCTACTTCCATGACTCGCACCATATCATCAGCGGACAGCTACTTCCCTGTGAGCTCAGTTTCAATCTTGCTGTTGATTTGCTTAAGTTGTGGTAAAGATAACGTGTCATCTGCCTATTTTTACAGATCCTAAGTCACTTTAATTTCCTCACTCTCTCGCTCCTACTCATCAGATTCAGGTTATTCGTTTTTCATCAGTTCCTCTGCATTAATGTGTTCGAGGTGGCCATCTTCACTAATAACAAACATAAGCTGATCCCCTAGTCCATCGAACATATCATTTTCCGAGGCAGTTTCTGAGCTGAGATCATCATCATCATTGTAGGCGTCTTCTTCATAGTTCTACTCGTCCTCATCATTCGAATTATCCTCTTGCTCTGACGCTTCTTAATTAATGAATCTTGGCATTTTAGTCGTCTCTTTTCGATAGTTCTCCACTCTCTCTTCAATTCGCTGTCTGGTCAGCCCGTGTAATTTCAAAAGTTTATATAAGTTGTTAGGGATTTTATTTAGTATTTCTTTTGTTATTTCTTAACTAAGTTCATTTTCTAGGATATCAACTATTTTAAACATCTTTTTCTACAGCTATGGATCTTCCTTGATCTTTTTCTACATCTATTCATACGATAAGTAATTTTACTTGAATATCATGTTAACTTCCTACCGTAGTTGGATGAATTGCTTATACTTTGGCAAATTTTTATCGTTCTCGGCATAAAACATAGTTACTATTTAGTCATGATTTTCACCACCGTCGCCTTCCTCATCATCATATTCGTCACTATTCTCTTCAATACTGTCCTAGTTTGAGTCATCTAGTTCATCATCTAAATTTTCATCATCCATCTATGCTTCTTCTGACTGTTACTCGTTTTTATTTTACTGCTTTAAAGATTTTTTATTATTTTTACTTTACTTTTTTTATAACTCAATATCCTAATCATCTTAATTTGCTTAATTGTCGCCATCTCCCTCTGACTCGGTTTCCCACTCTTGGTTTTCAGCTTACTCGTTTTCTTCAATCTTATTATCAAACTTTAAATAAATGTTTTAGTATTTTTTTATTGGAATGTATATTATTTTGTCGAATGCTTCGTCTATTTTTTTCATGTCGTTTTCACTAAGTTGGCCAAAGAGCATCTTATCAATCATATGCTTAGGTAAAGCTTCTACTTTCTTCTTCACATCTAGCACTAAGTAGTCTTGATAAATTTTTAAAGGGACGGGAATTTTGGACAAATTCTACAAAATAAACTCCTATACAATTTTTGATCTATATCTGCTGTTGATCATGATCAGCTTAAGGATCAGTTAGGGCTGAATTTTCTCAGTTCCTTCCAATTCGTTTTTCTTTGCTATTTTGACAGCATCCTCAGCACACCTCTGCAAGATAGGTAACTTACGTATAATGCGCTTTAAGTATTTTTGTTGAATGGTTTTTTATCGTACGATCTTCAAGCATTTGTCAAATATCTCCTCCTACTTAGCTCCTATTATCTCCAGCGGGTCTTCTCCGAATAAAATAATGTCTTAGAAGGTACCAAAGTTTTTAACTATTTTTCTCCAAATCTTAGCTTCCTTAAACTTGTCCTCAAATTCGACATCCTTTGGTTTATCTTCTTCCTCCTTTCTATCACTGTCGCTCCCTTTTGACAGTCCGCTGCTCTTCTTTTTAGAACTGCGTTTCTTTTTATAGTCTACTTGCAATATTTTTTTGTAGTCCTACTTGAGCTTCTTGAAAACTGTGTCTTCGAACAATTAGCAGATTTTGGCTAAATTTATCTCCTCTTAATCGCTCTTTCTTTCTACTTCGTTCTTTTTTGCGTAATCTTCAAGTTGCTTCCAGTATTTAAAGGTCCTAATTTATTGTTACCTTTGAGCCTAAGGGCTTAAATTCGGCAGCTTTTACTTGTTTCTTTGGGCCACTAAGGTCTTTAGGATAGCAATCATCAGGTTTTCCTTTTCCACTGAAACATTCTCTAAAACCTTCATCAGTTTTGAAGGGTCCTTACTGTCCTATTAGGATTCGATGTGCGTATTTATTATTTCTAGTATCTGCTCAAAAGAAAAATCATTCATTTTTTCGGGCAACTTTTTAATAAGTTCAAAGTTTATGCGCAGGCTTTCAGAGTAAGCTAACTCTTTTGTTTTCTTAAGGAACTTGTCTAGCTTGGCTTTGCTGTTAATGTACTAGACAAAAAAGCCAAGTGAAATGTACTGGTCTTCAAGCTGGGGTACAAAGTCCATGAATTTGATGACAAGGAGCATAAACTAAACAAGAATATCCATTTAAATGCTGTCGTCTAACACTGAATAAATTTTCTGCAGAAACTCAGCGTTAGCGTCTGGTGTATTGCTGCTGCCTGCGTCTTTATTAAGATCTTGATAGTAGCGTCCTAGCTTGTACTGCAAATTCTCTTTGTTGGTTCGATCGACTAGCAGAGTGATGATGGAGTCCCCTATTACTATGTAGTATTATTTTGAAATGAAGTTTACGAAGAACTGCTGGAATCTTTGTTCAAACTATTCACACTACAACTTGTTAGAGTACTCGTACCAAGGAATTATTATTCTGTGCACGATAAGCATGTAAACCTAGTTTCCTTTAGCCTCCTGTACCTTGCTATTGTAAAACATCAAACAAAGGTGTAGCTCGTTTAATGTAACAGTTTCGTCTGGACTCAGACTAAACACATTACCAAAATTAATGTCTAATGTTGCTCGCATTTTGTCCAGCAGTAAAAATAGTTCAGTTTCCGCAATGTTAGATGACCAGCTGGATGCGTTTATTTTTAAACCTATTGCATATTTGAAGTATCCTATAATTTCATTTTCAAGTTGCACTTCAATACTGGCATTATTTGCCAACTCTTAGTATAATTGCTCATCTCTGAAATTCAAAGCATCCTGGACAATATCAAAAGCCCACTTTTCTTTTATTTGTTTTTGAATATTGAACTCAGCTTCCCGCTCTTATATTTCCAATTTTTTCTTCTGTTTAAACCATTTTAGGTTAATCTTAATTTTGTAATGAGCTACTGACTCTTCGATAATCATAATCCATAGTTTTTTCTGTTCCTCACTTGGTTCGTGATGCCGCAGCTTGAGCTCCAAGCTTCGAATGAACATAATGAAACTTTCCATGCTTGAAGGAGTAATTTGGGGCAAGTCAAGATAAAAATCTTGATCTTTGTATTCTGCGTCCTTAATGTAATAAAATATTGCCTAAAGCAACTCCCGCTCCGAAACAGATATGTGCTCAATTTTTTTCACCAACTAACTCTCTTACTCGCTGATAACTATTTTTGGAATGGTAGGCAGCTTGCCTGACTCAAGATGCTTCACCATGTTAGGTAACAGGCTGACGACCTGCGGCTTTATCTACTCCGAAAATTTGTTGAAAAACCTATTAGTGAGAGCGGAGAGGGCCGAGTTCGGGGCCATCCACTTTTGACTTCCAAAGGATAAATATATTTTCTTAATTCCATCGAGCATGCCGAAGAGTAATTTATCAAGTTCAGGCGTGTTCATTGAAAGTGCATTCTTATTAGAAATGAGGAAATTAATGAACAAGTGGCATACTAACTGAAAATTTTCACCTCTCATTAGCAATTAAAGATATTTGAGACTAATTTCAACGGGAGCATCGATCATCTTGTCTTTGTGCTCGAGCATTTCGTGAGTAGGCTCTAGATGAATGATCTTGTGGATGATTGAATAATATATTTGAGCAAATTCAAAAGTGTGTCTCCTGCGTTCAAAGCTAATCGACTCTGGTTCCATATACATAGCGCAATCCAAGTATTATTGGTCATGTATTGACTTCTTCAAAACTTAGATGCAGAGATCTTAAAATTTTTCGTGATCCCAGAGTTCAGAAAGTTCTTCTCCATTATACATTTGCAATGTAGATACAATGAAATCTTATTTTAGAGTTTTTTTAATAGCAGCGTAATGCTGCCCCTTCAGTAGTGATATTATTTTTGTCTTTAAAGTCGGTTTCATCTTCTCGTTGCCTAGGATTAGTTGAATGTTTCTAAGCAATTCTCTGAGAGTAGGCGGATGCAAACAGAAATTATTGACATCTGTCCTCTTAATCCTTTCCTGCAAGAAGGTCAATTACTTCTGATAGTAGAGGAGGGTGCCTCCATAGTTATGCTTATACATTGTGTCCTTTTGCTCCTACCTGAACATGCGTGGAGTTAATAAGAGTAACCATAAAGTGTTAAGATCGAAGCAGTAATCCACGAACTGCCTCACGCAAGTATATAGTGAGTTGACTCCTTATGGCTTTATCTAATCATAGAGAACCGTTATGTTGTTCGTCTCCACTATATGTAAGTGTCTCAGATACTCTGACAACTCCAAATCTAACTACTTTATAGTCGCTTCAATATCATAGTCTTCTTGTGCTAACTTGGAGTAAGCTTTCTTGTACTTGTCAGCCAGATCTTGGAATCCTTTGTCTAATGCTTTACAGAAAGCAACTGCCCTGATTTGCACACCACATGAAAACATGTTGTAACTTCTAGTAATTTACGCGGCTTCCACTCGCAGGTACTCCCTAGTTCCCAGACTAAGATTTTGATTCCAGCTGTTGATTACTTCCACTGATCGCTATGCTAAGTACACAATTACTATGAGGGAGGTATCGTATCGAAACAGTTCTTTCTATTTTTATTAGTCGTAGTCATCATAAAGAGACTCGTCGTCTTCGTAAGACATTCTCTAATGTTTATATAATTACAATCTAATTGGCTTATAAGTAATAATCAATGCATCCCCATATCAAAATACAAATCCGAATCGATTATAAACACTCACTTTATTGAATTCGTCTCGGCCATTAATTATTAATATTATATCATGCATTTTAGGGCACTACAGAAAAGCAGAACTCTCTTAAAATCAATCCAGTCCGTTTTTTCCACTAATTTGTCAGAATCCTATGTAAAGGGCAAGCCGAACACGAATCCGATCACTTTGTCAGCAGGCGAGGTCCTGCTTAGCATGACTGAGAAGTTCCCAAACAGATTTGCGCTTTATTCCTACGAGCAGAACAAAACTTTCACGTACGAGCAGCTCACCAACTTGGCAGTCAGACTGGCCTTAGGATTGAAGCAGAATTTTAAGCTCTAACCTAAGGACAGGATCGGAGTATACTCCCTCAATAAATGGGAGTGGTATGTACTTCAGCTAGCAGCGGCCTTTGCAGACTTAATCCTAGTAAACATCAATCCATCGTATCGTAGCGATTAGCTCGCGTATACTTTCGAGAAAGTTAGGATCAAAGTCTTGTTCATTTCTGACTCTTTCAAAAACTCAAACTATCTGGATATTGTAAGATAAACTATTCCTGAGCTTCGAAATTAAGATATAGACCCCCATTAAATTAAATCAAAGAGATTTGATTACTTGCAATCTGTGGTGAGATTTAATGATGAAAAAAACACTCAAAAAATTAAAGGCTTCATAAATTTTACCGATTTGCTAAACTAAAACTATTCACTATAGAAATTGTCTGTATTCCCTGACGCATAGGATCCAGCCAACATTCAATTTACCTCAGGGACTACGGGTCGACCAAAAGCAGCGACTCTTTCACATAGTAATATATTAAATAACGGGTATATTATAGGTGAGCGATGCAAGTACACAGAAAAGGATAATATTTGTGTGCCTGTGCCATTGTATCACTGTTTTGGCATGGTCATGGGTAACCTCGCAGCACTCACTCGCGGAGGAGCGGTCACCTATGTCTGCCAAGGGTTTGATCCAGTCAAGACTCTCGAAGCTGTAAGCGCTTATTCATGCACATCACTTTATGGAGTGCCAACAATGTTTAGCGAATACTTAAGAGTGTTTGAGTCCAGTCCTGAAAAGTACAAAATCAAAAGCTTACGCACAGGAATAATCGCAGGATCTTTAGCTCCTGAGGCTTTGATGCATAAAATTCTGAACGTGCTAAAAATTGATGAGATAACAAATTGCTATGGCATGACTGAGACTTCACCTGTGACTTACCAAACCAGTTCAACGGACTCATTCGGAAACAAGACGACTTCAGTGGGGAAAGTTTTATCAGGACTTGAGGCCAAACTAATAGACAAGGATGGGAACACTTGCCCCATAGGTACACCAGGCGAGTACCTCGTGAGGGGCTGGGCAGTGATGAAAGGGTACTGGGAAGATGCCAAAGCCAATGAGAAAAGCATAGTCGACGGGTGGATGTACTCGGGCGACATCGGAGTCATGAACAATGAGGGATATCTCACCATTGTCGGCCGCAACAAGGACATGATAATCAGAGGTGGCGAAAATGTGTACCCCAAGGAAGTCGAGTAGTTCCTAAACAACCGACTGCATAACGAGAACGTGATGGATGTTCAAGTAGTCGGTGTGCCAGACGAGAAGTATGGAGAAGAGATTGTGGCTGTCATTAAGTTAAAGAATTTATCAGAGAATAAGTTAACGGGTGCGGATATTATGAAGCTATGCAAGGATCGTATAGCTCACTATAAGATCCCCAAATACATACTATTTGTAACCGAATACCCTCTAACAGTCACGGGCAAGGTGCAAAAGTTTATTCTAAGGCAGCAGCTGGAGGATATGAAGAAAACAGGTAGCCTTGAAAATCTTGCTATTAAATGATATAATTACGAATATAAAAGAATCAATTATTATTATATCAACACCATGAATGAGAACTCAGTCACAAAAGGGCAAGCTACATAACAGCCAGCCCATAAATAATAACATCCGCAAAATACCCCCGCCAATGAGATCGAAAAAGGATTGAGTACCCATCAAGGTTCAATTATACATGACAATGATTATTCAATCATCTACGAATCTGATAAATATATGAGACTGACTCAGCTTCGAGCCGGAGATAAATTTCAAACAACCGAGGGAGCATACCGGCATATTAATTTCGTAGGCCAGCCCTGGGGAGTCAAGGTGCCGGCTTTCAATAAACCAAGCGAGCATGTGTTTCCGTTGTAGCCAAAATCAACGCTGATTACTGAGACTTTGGCTCGTAAAACTCAAATTCTCTACTCAATGGATAACTCAACCATTTTGCTTAAGCTAGATATAGAACCGGGTCATATCGTCGTGGAAGCAGGCACAGGAAGTGGATCACTCTCTTGTGCATTTTCAGAAGTGATTGGCCAGACTGGCATGCTCTACACTTTTGAGTTCAACAAGGAAAGGGCTGAAATTACTGGCAATTTTTTCTAAAATCTAGGCAAAACTAACGTAACCTCAACTTGGAGAGATGTGGTCAATGGAGGGTTTAAAATAGAAGGGATTAGTTTCAAGGCCGATGCTTTATTTTTAGACGTTCCAAATCCTTGGTGTGCTATTCACCATGCCAAATAAATCCTAAGAAAAAGTATATTTTTGCTTAGCTTAGATGGAAAAATTTGCTGTTTTTCACCCTGTATTGAACAAGTTCAAAAGACATGCGATGAACTGAGAAGACAAAAATTTAAGAAACTTTAAACTGTAGAATGCATTAGCAGAGAGTATGAAATCTATGGAGATCGGGAAATAACTTTAGAAGGGATATAAGGGAATAAGAGAATAGCATCATGCAGTCGAGCAGTTCATAACAACCGGGGCCATACAGGATATCTAACTTTTGCAGTTTCTTGCTGAACTGCGGTGACAATTTATAATATTGGTAATTAATTCTTATAAATTTGGATTCGTTTTATAAAATACAGAGTATAACAATCCCAATTCTGAGCTATCAACAGATGGAGCCAACCAAGGAGTCTAACATCGAGAGCGTGAAGCTTAATTACATCGAATGCCCAAAGCCAGGCCTCCACTATGGGGAGGTGAGTAACATGGTATGCATCGAGCCCAGCTGCCTAGAAGATCTCATCTGCTGCTGCGTGTGCATCGAGGAGTCACACAAGAAACACATGTAATTGGGTTATAATTTAGAACCAAACCACTCAAAATGATCATGGCTGAGGCTAAGCAAGTTTCATAGCTAATCAAGCCAACCAACTTTAATATAGACGTCATCCTAGACATCATGAGCACTAGCCAAAAGGCAACAATTGAAGTACTTTATTGCCGATTTAGACATTCCAGAGCCACAAAAAGGAAATTATGGCCAATCTTGACGAAATAGAGAAATCATTAGTCGGATACTACAACTCGATATGTGAGCAAATAAAGCTTAAGAATACAAACCCCAAGGCTGAAGTATCGGCTGCCTTTGACTAAATCTCCAATTCAAAGTCTACTGATGATTTAAAAGTTTGGGTGAAGAAACTCGTGGCAATGATCCCAGCTGAGTCAAAAGAGCCTGAAACTACACAAGTCACATAAGAGTAACTCATCGATTCGCTGAATAATTGCAACCAGTAAATAAATACGATGATTTCTAACAACGTGTTGGAAGTAAACAAAAAACTGAAGGAATACCAAAAGGCTCTAGAATAATCGGTAAATAAAACTAATGTGTGGAAGAAATCACCAAAGTTCAAGTTTTCCGCTACGATGAAACACAATGACATCAAGCTGATTAATGATTTCCAAATAAAGTCCCAAAACAATGCAGGGTACAAGTTTGCTATCATGGAGCCTAGTTTGGAGAAAGGAAGTGATGGTAAGACATTCCACTTCCGCATTAAAGAGTGCAATTCCAATTGGATTGCAGTGGGCATCTGCCACAAAAATATAGTGGTATCCAAGTCCTACCAGTTCAATTTTAGCTCTTTGGGCCACGGTGGGTACATGATCAGCGCCAATGGTGGCACCTGGTCGAACAACAACATAGAATTCAATAACAAAGTGAAAGTAATTTATTATTATATTTAGGCCTTCAAATTTGCTAAAGGTGATGTCATCACTGCTGTTGTTAGTATGAAAGATTGTAAAGTTACGTTTAAGAAGAAAACAGAAAGCTTTGACGTTCCATTTACTATTATACCGGGAGATGAGCTCCACCCGTGCGTGCTCTTCTACTACGTGAACGACTAAGTCTAATATTTGCCCGATTACAAACCCTGATCATAGTTAGCAATGTTTATCAATCTAAATCTTTGTTTATTAAGTTTAATACTTATAAAATATGACAAATTATATATAAGGTGATCACAGCTTGAAGAAGAGAGCCAAGATTTCGTCAGGCTTTGTGGGGTATGGCAGAGGTAGAGTCTAAATCGGTGGCAGTAAATATATTAAATATTCCTTACTCTGAATAATACCTGCTCTATTTTTCTTCACTAGATAATTGATGTACCCATTGAAGGCATCTACATTGTAGCTGTTGGCAGCTCTGAATTTCCCAGCCATTACGTAGTCTTCACGAGTACACCCTTCCTGGAGATCACCGCGATGGGACACATTAATTACGCTCTCTAGTTCGAATGAAACTTTATGTATTAAATTAAAATCGATTTCCACTTTGTATTGATTTTTGCGGGTCAGAAAGCCGACCCAATCGGACTCATCATTGTCAACCTCAGGCTCCTTCTAAGCGAATTCTCGGATCATAGATAGGATGTCTGTTTCGCTTCCAGGCTGCGGCGCGAGAAAACTTTGTGACAAAGGGTTCGCAGTTTTTTGCTCTATGTGCTGCAGGTACGGGTTCAAGCTCTTATTTATTGGCTGCACTGCATGATTTGATGCTGCATTGTGTTGCCTCTTTATCTGGTATCGAAGTTGGTTTTTGACGCTTGGGTAACTTCTCGTAACTTTTTCAGAATCTAATAAAATTGTTACTTAGCTCTTTCTGTCTCCTAAGTACTTTTCCCTTTGTAGGCGAACTCTCTCTCGAGCCCTGACAGCCATTGGCAATGTTTCATACTAAATTAGAGCATAGGTTTTATAGGGTTTTATTTAGTGAATTTTTACCTATAAATTGCGAATAAAGCCAAACTTTTAAAAAACTTGTCGAAGATGGGGTTCAGTGTTGTAGGGTGGCTCGTTTCGTAGAGACGCATACACTACAGGTACTAAATTGTCTGCATTTTAGTAGGCTGGGCTGTTAGATACAACATTCCATCTCTTGATATGGTCTGCAAAAAATATTTTAAAATTAGAGTTATGAGTGTCATGAATTCTGGTATTAATAGAATGATATTATGCACAAGCATTGGAGGCATCCTCCACACGATGGAATTTTACGTAGGCGAAGTTACGGATTATTTCGATTTTCTCTATTTATCCGTACTGCTTCATAATTTATGAAATGAATTGTTCGTTCATTTCCTGCAATCCGCTAATGAACAATTCGCGGACCAGAATGCACTCATGGATCTTCTCGACCGAATCTGCTTGATCTCTTATTTATTATTGTCTGCTAAGAGGCATGCTTCGTAGAATTTATAAGAGTTTGCCATCAAAATTAATTTCGCTATTCCTCAAAGCAAGTCTGAGTTTTTGTTATACTTCCTCAGTATGCTTTTCGGGGTATGACTAGTCGTAGTCTCTTCTTCCCCTGTCTCTGGAGTTGCTCCTGCTGTCTTTACTTCTACGGTCGTGCCTAGATCCTTCGTACTTGTCGTTTGATGACGACCTTGATCTCCTTCGGCTGCTTCTCCGATAGTGGTCGTCTTCCTGGTCATGGTATCGATCCTTCCGCGAGCTGTTTTTGTCTCTGGAACGATCTCGGTGCGAACTATTGCTGTATCCTCGATGACCGCTACTCGAGTGATGATTATACATTCTATTATTATATAGCAACCAATTATATTTTGTTAGTCAATATAATCATGTTGTAAGTGGGGCATTTTTATTATAATAAAAACAATGATCATCTAAACAGTGGAAACCAGCAAAAGAGTGGAAAGGAAAATGTTATACCGGCCTGTGGATACTACTGCCATTGGCTCACAGCCTGCCTTGCAATTGAATGAATTTTGTCACCGATAACCAATTTTAGAGCTATAGAACAAGAAACGCTTATCGGATAATAATAATTTATCCTGCAAAACTGAATAATATTAAACAAAATCGGACATGAGCGGATCCAACCTTGCAAAAATGAACCAGTAACTTGAGAACAGAACAAAGTATTTCACCCATCATGGTAAATATGACTCAAGATGGGCCCAAGATCATTACGATAACTTCGGAACTAGGTCTAGATTGGAGCAGCCAAGAGAAGCCTCATTAAGTGGTAGTCGAGCCAGCTCTGCTTACAATTATTCAGTAAATGCACCACGGGAACGCTACTACCCTGTTACGGCTGCAATCCCACAAGATCGATATCAATACTCGATCCCAAGACAACAGGACAGCGGCAGAAATTTGAGAGCCAGGACTGACAACGAATTAAATATGAGCAATTCCTATCATGATTTTGAGCATGATGGCTCCGATGTCAAGAATCTTGCGGTCTAAAATGCTAAGGAAGTCAAGGATCAAGTGAAGGCCAATGTCAAGTAAAACGTGAGGGAAGCTGTCGGAGACTAGAACTATCAGAATCTCAGCATCATCAAAAAATCAGCCGGTTAAATTAAGGACAATGTTAAAGATAATATCAAAGATGCCGTTTCTGACGTTGCAGATACAGCCATAGCAGCTAAAGATGTTGTTGTTTAAGGAGCCACTCAGGTTAAGGATGCAGCAAAAGATACTGCAGCCACTGCTGTTAAAGCTACTGTCGGTGAAGAGAACTTTAATCTCATGAGATTCATTAAGCACTCCGTGGGACAAATAACTGGAAATATACTAGGCACAAAACCAGAAGAAAAACCCGTGTCAAAAGCGACCCCAAAGCCTAATTCAGCTGGTCAGAAAACAATACCCGTTCCAGTTATGAAGTCAGAGTCCTTAAATGAAGTCAGCCCTATTCAGTATAGTCAAAGGGCCTTCGGCAAAGCTCCCGTTGAACCATTTTCATTTTTCTGGATCTACGGTCTTATCTTGATCGGCTTCTTCCTGGTGATATTCCAGTCCTTGAAATGATATGTATACTTTTTACTGATAAACTATTTCAAGATTATTAAATATAATGACAGTTAATAATCAAATATCATGCATGTTTTCAGCGAGCTGAGTCTCAGTCGGTTTCTTTCCATCTTCACCTTTTTTTGAACCTAAATCTTCACCACCGTCGAGTTATTCGGCAAGCTGCTGATGCTTCGCGGTGTCTGAGTTGTCTACTTTCGAATATTCTTCTATCATTTGAATTACTCGGTTGAGCTTGATTTTCTTGAAGATAAAGAAGGCCACAGTTAAGACAACTAGTCCCGCGATGACGATCATAGCGATAATGAAGGGCTGCACTTTAACCTCGCCGACTTTCCAAAAGTTAATAGGTTTGTACACCGTGTATACGCAAACATCATCAGGTTAGATTTGACCCAATTTTGTCTTGTCAACATTGTACTTTTCGAAGTAAGTGTCATTGCACTCTGCCACTGTTCTAAATTTTGCCTCAGTAACACCGGCGTATCTGTCATCGTCTGTGTAGCAAGAGATATAGGGTTTAACAATGTTTACTTTCCCGATGTCAACGCCTTCCTAGTTTGCACTAATGAAGATATCATCATAGAACACAAGTTTGTCAACACTATAATCCTAATAATAGTTAACAATTCGGTTGAGGTAGAGCAGCGTGAACACATTGCGACCCACGAAAGCAACAAGATCATCAAGCTCATATATTTCATGCACTTCAATGTTGGGGTAGGGCAGCTTGGTCTCCTCTACTTTGGGCCAGGCTTCCAAATTATAGGAGTTCATCACACCGCAATAAACATAAAGTGTAGTGTCGTAAAGGTACATAAGCTTGCAGTGCATTGCTCGAGTAACAACTTCTGTCAGCTGAATTTGAACCCTCGAAACTGTTGTGTTTGTTGTGTTGGTACTATTTGCATCTAAATTTGATAATGAGCTCGGGTCGAAGTTGAGCGTGATCTTCATAGTGAGCACACCCTCTTTTTTGTCCAACACAAAGAGGGTTTGTTTCTACTTCCAGTAAATAATATCTTTGAGTTACACTCCTCCTTTTTTTACAATTTGCTCTGGTTTAATTTGTTAAACAAACGTAACTTATTTACCGTTAAAATAATATATGGAAATGCCTTTGGTTGTCTCCAAGGTGGCAAATGTGTTATTTTCAAGAGCAGCAACACTTTAGAACTCGGTGAGTAATTTATATCCTGTAAGCATCTTAGCAGAAGATTTACTTACTGAAATGGCAAGATTGTTATTAACAAATAGCAAGGTATTACCAACTTTAATAAAGTAGCCTAATTATAGGAGAGTGCCTGTGGGAAGGCCCTCAATATTGTACACTAACTTATCTTTGATGAGATTATCTTAGTCCAGGTTCAACACTGCAACCACTCCATTTTTGAACATCATGTACAGTGTGCTGTCCTCGAAGTAGATGTCAAGCAGGAACTGCGAGTACTGACTGAATTAGATATAAGCTACATGTCTGCGAAATCTGTGATAACACTCGGTCTCTTAGGGATGCCCTCGAATACTATTTGATCTAGCACGTCGAACTCTACCTCAGGCCTGTTTTAGTAGCATGGCCCGAATCTAAAGGGACCGCTCTCCTCGATTTTGTAAATGTCTCGCTTGTAGATCTTGCTGAAATCAAAGTCTGGCTCTTTGATGATTTTCTGCAAGCCGAGCTTTACGTTGACTGGGTTCTTATCATACAGGGATGGCACTTAAATCTCTTTCGA
>APMI01010607.1_pt1 | contig 34786 bp, 28 predicted proteins | sample 667938 | NCBI WGS metagenome assembly APMI01 (sample SAMN01084076, study PRJNA167559) | wastewater metagenome | biome: Wastewater | place: Denmark: Ejby Moelle, Odense | collected 2011-11-28
AGGGAGGCGGACGTCGGATATGGGGGTGCTGGCAGGGGAGCAGCTTTTTAAGGAAACCGGTTTCCCGAAAGAAGATATAGATGCGCTGATCTACACCTCGCTAACGCACGAATTTCTAACCCCGGCGACAAGCTGCATCGTACAGCACCAGTTGGGACTGAAAACAAGTATTGCTTCATTTGATATGAACCATGGCTGCAGCGGCTATGTGTATGGGCTGGCCATGGCGAAGGGCCTCATGGCTACACTGGGTATGAATAATGTCTTGTTTATTACTTCTACCATCCCGACCCGTTATGTTCATCCGAAAAATCTCGCTATAAGGGTATTGTTTGGTGATGGGGCAGCGGCCAGTTTGATACAAAGAACATCTGCAGGCAGCGATGCTAATATCGGCGAGTTTGTTTTGGGCACCGATGGCAAGGGATATGAGAAGATCATCATCCGCGATAGCTGGGACAGGCATCCCTTGTCCGACACTTCGGTGCTGGAGCGCGAAGACCAGTTTGGTAATATTTATACAGACAGTAGTATAGACATGGATGGGCCGGGAACGTTTTTCTTTATATTGAAGAATGTGCCACGCATCATTGAAGAAACCGTTAAGAAGAATGATCTTTCCCTCGATGATATCGACCTGTTTATTTTGCACCAGGCTAATTATTATGCGCTGGAGCAGGTGAGGAATAAATTGAAAGTTGCCCCGGAACGCTTCTTCTATTTTATGGAGACGACCGGTAATACCATACAATCAACCATACCCATAGCTTTGAAGGAAGCTATGAATGCAGGGCGTATAAAAAAAGGGAGTAAGGTTCTTATTGCCGGGTTTGGCACGGGTATCAGCTGGGGAGGTACAGTATTGACTTTTTAAAAAAGTACAGCCCGTACGAGTATACGGGCCTTGAATAAAAGACAAAAGAATGGCTATTTTTTCGCTAAATAATGTGCGTATCCAGGGTATTGCCGCCTGTGTGCCTTCGGCTACAGAAAGCAACAGGGATTATGACTGGATAACGGAAGACGAGCGGGAGCTGTTTATTAAAACCACGGGCGTGCTTACACGCCATATCTCGGACAGTACATCGCTGGCATCGGACCTGTGTGCGGTTTCTGCCCGGAAAATAATGGAGGAAACTAATTGCGATCCCTCGGAGATAGGCCTTGTACTTTTTGTATCGCAATCAAAAGACTACATATTGCCCTCCTCGGCTATTATTTTACAGCACAAGCTTGGCCTGCCCCGTACCGCACTTGCATTTGATGTGCCCCTGGGCTGCTCGGGTTATGTATATGGCCTTAGTATAGCAGCCAGCCTGATGAATAACACCGGCATTAAAAAGGGTTTGTTGCTTGCCGGCGATACCTCTAGCTTATCGCTCATCCGTACCGATAAAAGCGCCTATCCATTGTTTGGCGATGCAGGTTCAGCCACCTTGCTGGAATATAAAGAAGGCAGTGGCCGCATGGATTTCAGCCTGCAATCGGACGGGAGCAACTATCAGGCTATCATTATTCCCCACGGTGGTTCGCGTCAGCCTATTACAGAGGAAAGCGAGATAGCTGTGGAAGTAGAAAAAGGTGTCATCAGAAAAATGAAGAATTTGGCGCTTAATGGCTTTGATATCTTTAATTTCTCGGTGAAGGAGGTGCCTCCAAATGTGACGCAACTGATGACCGGGCTTGGCTATACCGTAGCCGACATTGATTATTTTATAATGCACCAGGCCAACTTGCTGATGAACGAAACGATCAGGAAAAAACTTAAGTTCCCGCCCGAAAAAGTGCCTTATTCGCTCCGGGACTACGGCAATACCAGTTCTGCCTCAATACCACTAACTATGATAGCCTGCCTTAAAAATGAACTGAGTACAGGAAAAAATAAATTATTACTTTCAGGTTTCGGTGTGGGTTTATCATGGGGTTCTGTGGTACTTGATACCGAAAATTTAATATTGCCCGGAATTATAGAGTTATAATGCATACACCTTTCCATTTAAATGGCAAGACTATATTGATAACCGGTGCCTCATCGGGTATCGGGCGCAGGGCTGCGATAGACTGTTCTGCTTTTGGGGCTACCATCGTGCTTACAGGCAGGAATATAGAACGTCTTGAAGAAACGCGTTCGCAATTAAGCGGCCAGGGGCACATTATATTGCCCTGCGAGCTGCTTGATGAAAAGGCAGTGGCTGCGTTTGCTAAAGAAAGCCCCGGTCTTGACGGGCTGGTGCATTGTGCAGGCTTTGTAAAGCCCTTCCCGATAGCTTACCTGAGCGCGCAAAAGGTGAACGAAACTTTGCATCCTAATTTTTACGCGCCTGCTCTGCTTACCGGGGCCCTGTTCAAAGCAAAAAAGATCAATAATGAAGCCTCACTGGTATTTATGTCGTCGATATCAGGGCAGTTTCCCGGCAAGGGAAATGCCCTGTATGCGGCCTCAAAAGCTGCGCTCGAGGCTTTTTCCAAGACCATAGCAGTTGAATATGTGTCGCGTAAGATACGCTCGAATTGCATTAGCCCCGCTATGGTGAAAACCCCGATGTATGACTATTCTTCAGAGGGTATGTTTGAAGAAGCAATGAACGAGCATGTAGCCAAATACCCATTAGGTGTGGGCTATCCCGAAGATATAGCTAACGCGATCATTTTTTTCCTGTCCCCTGCCTCACGCTGGATAACGGGTGTCAATTTATATATGGATGGCGGTTTTTTACTGTCAAGATGAAGATGAGCAAAGAAATTACATATAGTGTAGTAGTTCCTGTTTTTAACAGTGAGGATTCCCTGCAGGAACTTTGTAGCAGGGCTATCAAAACACTGGATGCATTCTCCTTTGAAATAATATTGGTAGATGATGGAAGCCGGGACGGCAGCTGGCAAAAAATAGCGGAGATCAAATCCATGTTCCCCGATGTTATTAAGGCTATTCGCCTACAGAAAAATTACGGTCAGCATGCGGCGCTATTATGTGCGTTTAATTATGCGAGAGGAAATTACCTGGTCACTATAGATGATGACCTGCAATATGCTCCTGAGGATATTTTAAAGTTGATAGACAGGCAGCAGGAAACGAATGCCGAGGTTGTGTATGCCATACTTACGAACAGGCAACACCCTCCTATAAGGAGTATAGGCTCCCGGCTGGTGCAGCAAAACAACAAGCTCGTTACGGATACCGATATAAAAGGCAGCTCGTTCAGGCTTATATCGCGGGATATAGTTCAAAAGATAGTCGGCAATCACCGTAATAACTTCTTGTTTATTGACGAGGTGCTTTTATGGTACACTACGAAGTTTGAATATGCTGAAGTAAAGCATTACCCCCGCTTGCAGGGCAAAACAGGATACACGCTTGGCAAGCTGGTGCGGATGTACTTCAATATGATCACTAACTATTCGGCATTTCCCTTAAAAGCGATGATCAACCTGGGCTTCATATTCTCTGTAGCGTTCTTTTTTATTGGCATCCTGTTTATATACCGGAAAACAGTGCACGATGTACCTATAGGCTGGACATCTACTATAGTGGCTATCTTTTTCTCAACAAGTGTTATTATGCTTTGCCTGGGGGTACTGGGACTTTACCTTTTCAAAATGTTCCTTGTGCAGCAAAACAAACCTTTATATACTATTAAGCAGGTAATGTAAATGATATTAGAACGAGGCAATGTACGCCTGGTAAGGCTTTCGGAAGAGCATATAGAATTGGTGCGCTACTGGAGAAATTTCCCCACGATCCGTGATACCATGGAATACAGGGATTACATAAGCCCTGAAATGCAGAAGGAATGGTTCGCGCGGGTAAACAATATCAATAATAATTATTTCCTGATCGGCACATTGAATGATACGTTCATTGGCCTTATATACGGATCGGATATTGATTGGGAAAATAACGTTACTAACAATGGCGGCATTTTTATCTGGGATAGTAACTATCTCGAATCGCCGGAAATACTGCAGGCGGCACTGCTGCTTACTGATATAGGATTTTACATGGGGATGAAAAGGACCCTGGTGCGTATATTAAAGGATAACCTTCGCTCTATAGCATTTAATAAAGCTATGGGTTACAGGCTGCTGCCCGGCCAGGACGATGTTTATAACCAGAAATATGTGCTCGAAGAAGGGGACTATTTTAAAGCAACGCAGAAAATAAGGCAGCATTTCGGTTTCAACGAACAAATTAAGTTGACTATTGAGAATATGGAATATGCATCGCAGGTGGGACTGGAACGAAGGCTGGAACAGACAGGGGCAATAGGCAAGAACGTAGTATTGGAGCTGCTAAAGACATGAAAGCGTGGTATTCATATAAGAAAGTCCCTTACACGGGAACTGTGCCTTACTACGAGTTGGCAGGTAAGATATGGTACGATACATTAAGTGCAAAGCTGCCGCAAATAAAAGAAACTGTTACCGTTTTCCTGGAACAGGACAGTGGTGATAAACGCGAGTACTTTGATCCTAAAATGGTGGAAGGCAACAAATGGGAGTCGCTTACTTTTATGTTCTGGGGCAGGCGTAATGAAAGGACTATCAGGCAAGGACAGGAGGTGTTTAACTATTTTAAAGATATCCCCGGCATGGTGTCGCTATCCCTGAGTATGCTGCAGCCGCGCACGCATATAAAGCCACACCATGGCGATACAGATGCCATATACCGTATTCACATACCTATCTACATACCCGCGGGCCTGCCTGAGTGTGGCCTTAAAGTGGCAGGTGTAGAAAAGGCATGGAAAGGCAATGAAATGATCGCATTTAACGATGCCTGCATGCATGAGGCATGGAACCAAACTGATAAGAACCGCATAGTGCTGATAATGGACGTAATGCGCGAAGAATACCTGCCTGATACGAGGGCCATATGCGAAAATGTACTGTCCTCATTTAAATACCAACATTTTACACTTAAATTTAAGTTCATAAAAAAGTGGCCGGGCTGGATGAAGGATATCCTCAGGAATTGTTTGAAGCCGTTTAAGAACGATATTTTCAAGTAGCTGGCCGACAAGTATTTCGCAGATCATGAAAGTGTGGTATTCTTTTAGGAATGATGAGGCATATAAAGGCGATGCGCCGGCATTTTTTGACCTTAAGGGCAAAAAATGGTACGATGACATAAATGCCAACCTGCCGGCAATACAAAAGGAAGTACTTGATCTAATGGCGAGTGGTAATCCTGAACGGGGCGCCTATTTTAATACCGCCATGGTAGAAGGTCAGACCTGGGAGGGTATCGGCCTGCTACTTTGGGGCAGGGAAAATGCCGTCAATATTAAGAAGGGAGCGCGTATTTTAAAGTACTTCCTGAATATACCTGGCCTTGTTTCTTTTTCCATTAGCGTACTGTCGCCCCATACACATATCAAAGCCCACTTTGGCGATACCGATGCTATATGCCGCGTGCATATACCCATACTGATACCGGCTATGCTGCCGGATTGTGGTTTTAAAGTATCAGGCAAGGCCGTATCATGGGATAGGCCATTTGCCTTTAGCGATGCCCACCTGCACGAGGCATGGAACGATACCGACAAGCCAAGGATAATTGCGATCATGGATGTGGTAAGGGAAGAACTATTGCCGCGCAAGAAAGAGATATGCTACAATGTGCTATCCTATCTCGAGATACAGAAGCTGTATATAAAGTATAAAGCAATACGCAATGCTCCCTGGTATATACAGGGCATTATACGCTATATGCTTTTAACCAGGATATATATTACCGGCAAGTCAACAATGTCAGGAGTGTAGTAGCGTGCTAGGAAACGTTGATGATGTCAAAGTTCACCAGTTCTACAAATTCGTTTATCCGCCCGTCTATTTCCTCTTTAGTAAGTTCCTGCAGCCTGTTAGGCCCGAATTTCTCTACGCAGAAGGAAGCAAGTGCTGAACCGACAATAATACCGGTCTTCATATTTTCGAACGATATATCCTGTGTGCGTGCTAAATGGCCAACGAAGCCGCCTGCAAATGTATCGCCGGCACCTGTGGGGTCAAACACATCCTCCAGCGGCAGTGCCGGTGCAAAGAATACGTTTTTACCATGGAACAGCAGGGCACCATGCTCGCCTTTTTTGATTATCAGGTATTTGGGGCCCATAGCCTGTATTTTGAGCGCTGCTTTCACCAATGAATGCTCACCGCTAAGCTGGCGCGCTTCGCTATCGTTCACCATAAGTACATCCACCATGGTAAGTACCTCTTTCAGGTCGTCCATCGCTACTTCCATCCAGAAGTTCATAGTATCCATAACCACCAGCTTGGGGCGCTTGCGCATTTGTTTCAACACGCTTATTTGTACCGCGGGCACAAGGTTACCCAGCATTACTATATCGCAATCCCTGTAGCTATCGGGCAGGGTAGGGTTGAACTGTGCTAATACGTTCAGGTCTGTTACCAGCGTATCGCGGGTATTCATATCCAGGTGGTAGCGGCCGCTCCAGAAGAAGCTTTTACCGTCTTTTACTATTTCTACGCCTTCCATATCCACGCCGCGGGCCGATAAGGAATCCAGCTCCTGCTGCGGAAAATCACCACCCACTATAGATACCTGCTTGATATCATTGCAAAAGTTACTTGCCGACCATGCCAGGTATACCCCCGAGCCACCAACGATCTTATCAACTTTTCCGAAGGGTGTTTCGATCGCATCGAAGGCCATAGAGCCTACTACCAGTAAAGACATATGATTTAAAAATTTGCGGCAAAGGTAATGAGGCAATTCGACAATTAAGGAACATTGAAGTTTTTTATTGGTTTTTAGCGATCCGCTGCCTGCTGATATCATAGCTTGCTATCAACAATATGAATAGTATGCAGTTAAGGTGCATTAGCCCCCGCAAGTCTTTACTATTACATTTTTACTTGTACTTTGCGTTGCAACTGCGATCGAGTTGTTCTGAGATCAGAAAAAGTATTTAATAAGCACATTTTTTCTTCGGTGATTTTTATTTTTTAATAGACCGGTATGAGTACAAAGACTATTTCTATTCCAGGATCGTTTTTGCCTTTCCTGGCTTGCTTTTGTTCCTGCGCGGAACACAACGACCCAGGCAAAAAGGATGCAGCCGGAGTGGTAGATACCATAACCCGGAAGGTAAATGATACAAGTCCTGTATCAAAAGCCCCTCAAACCTTGTTCGATAATTTTGATACCACGATGACTTTGTTTTCAGATGGGAGCTACAAGACATCATTGCATGTGGATGGCCTGCCGGAAAAATATGAATATGAGGAACGCTACAAGAATGCGCTGCTAAAGCTTTACATAGACAAGCCCGGGAAAAGCGAGATTTTGCTCGTCGATTCACTGCATTGTCGAATGCCCACCCTTGCATTCGACGATTATAATAACGACGGAGTAAATGACCTGCTGATCTATCATGCCTCTGGTGCCAGGTCTAATACAACCCGCTACCTCTATCTTGTGGATGCAAAGAATAAACGCCTGGCGATGGTGAAAGGATTTGAACAAATACCTAATGCCAGTCTGGACACAGCGGATAATGTTATCACCAGCCTGAACTTATCGGGCACCAATACTTATTCATTTTACAATATCGACTCCAGGGGGAAGTTGGTAGATCTGGGCCATGGTTTTGATGCGGGCGCCGGTGATTCGGGCCAAATTAAAAAGGCCATGAGTAAAATCTATAAAGAGCACAAAGGCACGGTGAAGCCGCGTTAAGTCCTGCCCCGGTTTTAACTAACGCTCCAGTTTTGCCATCAATATCTTGCGTGCAAAGTGTATGCGGCTTTTTACAGTTCCCAACGGTTCTTTGAGCAGGGTAGCTATTTCCTGGTATTTATAGCCAGTATAGTAAAGTTCAAATGCGATTCGGAAAACAGCCGGCAGGTCGTGCACAGCCCTTTGTACTTCGTCCATGCGCAGTTTATTCCAGCCGAAGTTTTGGGCGGCGCTGCCTTTATTCACCAGCAATTGTTCCGATGTCGCCTCATTGTCTACATGCGTGAATTTTTTGCTGCGGCGGTAATCATTAATAAAGATATTGCGCATAATGGTGTGCAACCATGCTTTAAGGTTGGTGCCAAAATGATATTTTTCCCTGTTCAGCAATGCCTTGAACATCGTTTCCTGGAACAAGTCCTTGGCATTTTCCCGGTTTCGGGTAAGCGACATAGCATAGGGTTTGAGAAAATCACTATGCAAAACCACCATTTCGTTAAAATCCGTAGCCGTCATTTGTTTAATGTTTTGTATTGTAAAATTAAACAAAAAATAACGATATGTCATCATTTTTGTTTATACTTTATATAGATAAAGATAAACACTCTGCTTTCGAGCAGGGTTACAGGTCTTTGGATATATAAGCAGACAAAAGGTTACAAAAGGCTCCCGGGCTATAGAGACAGTAGTGCCTGCCTCGCTTCCTGAAGGTTGTAGAGGAACTGCATATTGTTATGCGCCTTGTATTTGCGGGAATTAAGCATGGCTCCCGACACGTAGATGGTAGCACCGGCGAATTGCGTTGCAAGTCGGTCGAGGTATTTATTTGCATCGAAATCCTCAACAATAGAGGTAAGGTGCAGGTACATGGATTGTGGTTTACATGTTTCGTAAACGAACTGTACCTCGTTAATGGGGGAATTTGGGCCAAGGTATATGGTATGCCTGCCATTTTTCAGCAGCAGGTAGTTAACATATTGCAGTCCTATATCATGTATTTCGCCCTCGGGCAAGAAGAGCAGAATGGGATTTTGCTGTGTATCCACCGGTAGCAGCTGCTCTATGCCCAGTGCCAGTTTGCGGTAAATGATATTGCTTACAAGGTGCTCCTGTGCCGGGAAAATACGGTCCGTCATCCACATCAGCCCTATTTTTTCCAGGAAATTAAAGATCAGCTGCTCTATAGTTTGCTCAATACCGTGCTTCTTGAGGTATGAATTGAGCAGCATCTCGAACTGTACCGTGTCCATGGAGAGTGTAGACTCAAGCAACTCATTAACGATCAGCTGAAGCTTGAACTGCTGGTCTGTTATTTTGGTGATCAGCGAGTTCATCTCCTGCTCATTCATGGTGCCTATCCGTGATATCTTATAGCCGTAATTATTCAGCAGGGCTATGCGCAGGGCCATTTTAAGGTCCAGGGCATCGTAGTAGCGGATGTTTGTATTGGTACGCTTAGGCTGTAAAATGCCGTAGCGTTGCTCCCATATACGGATCGTATGGGCTTTGATACCGGTTAAATTTTCAATATCCCTGATACTGAACCTGTTCATTTCTTCTATAATGGCCACGGTATTTTATTATAGAAACAATTAGCGCAAGCAAAAAGTTGTGTTATTTAAAGATCGTTTCTATCTGCCTTTGGCGGTATTCAAAGATACCGTCTAATTGCCGCTTAATAAAGAGAAAGTGCGCAAAGGAGCCCAAAAATGAAAAGGGCAACTGGTAGTGGACTATGTCGGTCATAAGCACCTTGCCATCTTGCTCCTCGAAATGGTGCTCATGATGCCATATTCTATATGGGCCGCTGCGCTGTTCATCCACAAAGAGCCGTCCAGGTATGATATGTGTTATTTCCGTCATCCAGGAAACGGAGATACGCAGAAGGGGCTTAAGGGTATAGGTGATAATTTGTCCCGGGTATACCTCCGCCGGCAGATCGCCGGATGTGACCTTCATTTGCATATAGGCGGGTGTAAGCCTGGCCAGGTTGTCGGCATGTGAAAAAAAATCCCAAACCTCGGAAAGCGTAGCATTAATAAGCTGCTTGCGATACAATTTCTGTACTTTCATAACTCGGCTAATAACACCGCGAGGGTGCAATTTGTTTTTGAATTTACCTTTAATATTGGCATTTGAGCCATGTAAAGTTTGCTGATGCTAGAAAAAAAGAGGAATTTTACGCGTAACCTCTTAACAGCATACAGGTAAATGATATTTATTTTAATGACAAGGCTTCGGCTCCCATTGCTTTTATCTATATTTTTTTTAATAAGTGCCTGTGGTACTGAGCGCAGCTATAGCAACCAAAGCTATGGGGATAACATTCCGGCCGAGCTATTAAGGACCACCGACTATACCATAAAACCTGGCGATAAAGTGAAGGTACAGAGTTTCAATAACCTGGCATCCGTGTTGTATGAAAGTACGGTGAATGGGGTGCCCGGTGGAGTAACAGTGCCTGAATATGAGGCCTACGTAGATAACGAAGGTTATATTGCCTTGCCCCGGGCTGCAAGGATAAAAATCGCCAATCTTACCCAGAAGGCAGCCTCCGACCTGGTGAATGCGGCATATGTGGGTATTATAAATACCCCTCAGTTTAATGTAAGAGTAATGAATATGCGCGTGAAAGTGCTGGGCGCTGTGAACAAACAGGGAATGTACTACCTGGAAAGAGAGAATGAGACTTTGTCGGAAGTGCTGGCAATGGCCGAAGGAGTAAAATATGAAAATATGGGCAAGAAGCTAACCCTCATACGTAGGGTGGCAGACACAAGCCAGGCAATAGAATTTGAATTGAATGCCGCCAACATGGGTAACCCCAGGCTTAACGATATAGTGATGAGGGATAATGACATAGTGTATGTGCAGCCATCGAAGGCAAGTGTTAATTCGGCCAAGGCACAGCAAATTGCCGCTATAATAGCGCCTATATCGCTGTTAATAAGCGCAGCGCTGCTAATAGTTACGATAACAAAATAAGCAATGGGATTGTTGGGAAATATTTTCGGTAGCAAAAAGGATACCTTGCAAAGCAATGCACAGGGGCAAGGCCCTTTGTACAGCTGGCTGGGTACCGATATGCATAATCACGTATTGCCGGGAATAGATGATGGATCGCAGGATGTGGAAACGAGCCTTGAGTTTTTAAGAAGGTACCACCGATTAGGTTTCAGGCAGGTAATAGCAAGTCCGCATATCCGGTACCCGCAGTTTGAAAATAACCGGGAAAAGATAAAGGCCGCATTTGAGGCACTTGAAAATGCTCCCGGGCGCAAGGAGATACCGGTGAAACTGGTGTACAGTGCCGAATACTATCTTGATGAGCATTTCCTGGAATTATTGAATAATGACCAACTCCTGCCATTCGGTGATAATTATTTGCTCACAGAGCTATCGCTGGGGCACAGGTCTTTCCTGGATATGGACCAGTTAATAAACAAATTTTTTGAGAAAGGGCTGCGGCCTATACTTGCACACCCCGAACGCTACCTTTACTGGAACAAAATGCCCGATATGTTTGAAAAGTTAAAGAGCAGGGGTTGGTTACTGCAGGTAAACCTCATGTCTCTGCTGGGATATTACGGCAAGCCCGAGCAAAAGATGGCCAATCATTTGCTCGATGAAGACCTGGTGGATTTTATTGGCACCGATGCCCACAAGCTGAAGCATTTTGATATAATAGCGGGCATAGATGATAAGCTGCTGCAAAAACTGAAGAGTAAATATTTAGTAAATAACCTCATTACTGTTTAATGAAAAATAACCCTGCGAATAATAATGGCAACTACGTACCCCCTACGCAGCGGCAAGGTATAAGCATCAACAAGATGTTGAAGATACTGCTGAGCAGGTGGTATTGGATACTTATATCGTTTGTTGTGACCTTTGCTGCCGGTATGTTTTACCTGGGCATTACCAAGCCGGAATACCAGGTGGAGGCTTTTCTTAAATATAACCAGGATAATAAGAATTCACGGTTCTCCATGAATGCCGATAAGCTTTTGGGTGGTAATAACGGTAGCTCCGAGTACCTGGCTGAGATATACATCATGAAGTCTATTTCTGTTATCTACAATGCACTGGATACATTAAACACCAATTTCTATTTTTATAAGCATACAGGGCTGAAACCTGTAAATATTTACCCGGCGGTCCCCTTTAGCGCAAAAGTACTTGGCTACAACATAGAGAATTATAAAGGAGGCAAATTCAGTCTCCGAAAAAAAGGGAACTCATACGACCTGGAATTTGAGAATAGCAAGGCCAGCCCTTCGGTGGATATCAACATGAATGATGTAAAACCGGGAGATACAGTGAAAGTGCCCGGTTTGAGCCTCCTGGTACAAAATATAAATAGCACTTACAGTTCCATACAATTCCGCTTCATAGACTACTGGTATGTTACGGAACTGGCGCAACAACTGACCATCAGGGAAGCAGAGCGCGATCTGCCGATCCTGAAAGCTAATTTTGTTTCGGATAATGCTGAATTCACAAAGGATTTCATGCATGCTTTGATCAACTCGTACCTGGCTTATGACCTGGAGGAGAAAAGACTGTCATCGGAGCAGACACTGGACTTTATTAATGAGCAGGTAAATAGTTTTGAAACATTGCTGAAAAAATCTTCGTCCCGCCTGGAAGATTTTAAAAAGCAAACCAGCATGGTAGATGTGCAAATATCATCGCGGGAATACATGCAGGACCTTTCTGAGCTGCGTACAAAAAAATATATCCTCGACATTCAGGCGCGCAACATAGAAAATGTAGCAGACGATGTAAGGAACAATAAGGATGTGGTCTCGAACGTAGTGTCATCGGACGGTGCGCCGGACCAGGTGCTTAACGGGATGGTGACCAGGCTTAATGATCTGAAATACCAAAGGAAACAGCAGCTTATCAATTTTTCGGCTGCTTCCATAATGATCAAAAACCTGGATGAGGAAATAGAAAGCCTGAAAAAGAGAATCATTGAAAATATCAATAACCAGAGGCAAAAAAACATGAACGCCCAGCAGGTGGTTGACGTTCAGCTGGCTCAGATAAACAGTAAAATAGGTGGCATACCCTCGGCAGAGCGTGACCTGGTATATCTTACCAGCGATGTGGACGTGAATAAAAACATATACAGCTTGCTGCTCAACAAGAAACTGGAAACATCGATCGTAAAAGCAGGTGTCTTACCTTCTTTTTCCATCATTGACTACCCCAGGGTGGCAGTTAAAATATTCCCAAGGAACGTTGTGCTTAGTATTGTGTTTGCCTTTGCAGGGCTGGTGATAGGCGTTGTCCTGATATTCCTGAAACGCGCAATTAACGACAAATTCTCCGATGTTGATGCATTGAACGGTAACGCGAATATCCCTGTACTGGGCATCATCAACCATTACCCCTTTAATGAAAAGATATCGGACGAGTCGCTTTCGCACATCTATGCAAGCAGGAGCGTTTTCACTGAAACGGTAAATGCCATACGCACAAATGTGGCCTACCTTTCCGGCGGCGGTGTCAAAAAGGTAATAGCGGTCACCTCTGAAGTTTCCGGCGAGGGGAAGTCGTTTGTCTCGCTTAACGTCGCCATATCCCTCACCAAAATAAACAAGAAGGTTATTCTTATTGCCGCCGACCTGAGGAGGTCTAAAATGCACAGGTACTTTAATAATGTGAATAAGACCGGTTTAAGCACATATTTGTCCGATGAAAAAATGGAACCGCATAGTATAGTGATGCATTCCATTATCCCCGGGCTCGACTATGTTACTTCCGGCCCTGTGCCTATTAACCCCTCGGAGCTTATCTACCTGGAGCGTTTTTGGACATTAATAGATTTTTTCAAGAAGGAATACGATTTCATCATACTTGATACTGCACCTGTGGGTCTTGTGAGCGACAGCATACCCATATTGCGCAGGGCCGATATTAATGTATTTGTGCTTCGCTGGCTGTATTCCAGTGGCCAGGCAAGTATATTGCCTTCGTCAATGGCGGAGGAATACACGCTTAACAACGTGAGCATTGTGGTGAACGATTACAAGAAGGATGACCTCTACGGTAGTTTAAGCAGCGCTTCAGCAGCAGGGTATTCCAAGTATTATGCAAAGTACAGCAGCTATTATGGCGACGACCTTGAGGAAGAGAAAAAAGGCTTCAGCATAAAAAAGCTGTTTGGGAGAAAATAAAAATGTACCAAAAATAGCACGATGAAACTCACGCGGTTGAATCCTATATGGGTGCTTATTGTCCTTAGTTACTTTTTCATTTTTGTTTTACCGCATAAAAGTGAAACAGCCACAGAGAGCTATGTCATATATTCCTTCTTCCTCAACACAATTTTATCAAGCTATTTTATCTTTGCCGACCCAAGGCCATATTCCTTAAATAAGATATTCTGGTTGTTTAATTTTTCCTTTCTATCTTTTATACCTGTATGCCAGTATGAGCTGAAAGTGATACCATGGGGCAACAACATAAATGACAGTACATATCTTATAGCCAATATCATCATTTTGCTCTCATTCATTGTTTTTAAAGCAGTGAATTACTTCTTCAGCCAGAAAGGTGGTAATGCTCCGCCCGCGGTCGACCGGTTCTCGCAAAACTACCTGTTGAAATTCAATAACCAGGGCCGTGTCATTTTCCTGGGCCTCTGCGCCTTAATGGTCGCTATAGTGGGTTTTGAGAACCTGTGGATAAGAAGCAGCATGAGGGAGGCAACAGAAAACAGCAATAACACACTTTCTCTTTTGTTCGATCAATTGCTCAGGGGCTGCATTTTATACTACACTTTATGCGCAGTAGTATTGTTTAGGAGACGGCAGATCGGCATATTCTGGTTTACTGTTACGATGATCCTGTCACTGCTTGTTAATTTTCCTTTGTCGACAGCGAGGTTCTATGTAGCTGCGTTTTATATGAGCCTTGCCGTGGCATTTAACTCGCGGCTGTTCAGGAGCCGGAACGGCTTTACTTATGTCTTTCTGGTAATGCTTACGGTCATCTTTCCGCTAATAGGGCTTGCACGGTATAGTGTAGACAAGATAAATGTGCTGCTTGAAGATCCACAGTCCGTGTTTCGCAATTCTTTTCTTGCAGGTGATTTCGATACTTATACTTCGTTCTGTCGCGCTATCCAATACGTAAGCGATTACGGGACCACCTCCGGTAAGCAATTGCTTTCCGTATTGCTTTTTTTCGTCCCAAGAAGCGTATGGCCTGGTAAGGCTGTGGGTAGTGGGGCCTTTATCTACGGGCAGATGCGCTATGAGTTCACGAATATTTCCTGCCCCTTTATTGCAGAAGGATATATCAATTTCGGTTTTGCCGGCAGCATGATATTTATTGCTGCGCTTGCATGGCTGGTGGCTGTTTACGATAATTTTTATTGGCGTGCGAAGTCCTTTTATGACATCATCCCCATCAACTACTATGCCATTTATTATTGTGTATTTTTAGGTTTATTATTTTTTATGCTCCGGGGCGATCTCCTGTTCTCGTTTTCAATAATTACGGGACTGTTTGTAGCCGGCTATGTATTTAATAAATACCTGGTGACCAAAATAACGCTTAAGTAAAATAGTTTGACAGGGCCTGTGTAATAAAGCATATTCTGAACAATGAGCCTGACAAGAAAAAACGCGCTGATAACGATATTATGGTCCGGCCTTAGTACTGTCCAGTTTTTTCTTAAAAATATATTCTTTATCTCCTTGTTCCTGAAATACCGCACAGGGCAGGATTACGGCTTCTGGATCATACTCATGTCCTTTTACGGGATGACGGTGTATGTGTGTGATGGTTATGTGCGCTATTGCCTTAACGAATACAACCTGGAATATCACAGGGACCGCGAACTTGCCGCTAGAAACTTCAGGAACGGTTTTGCATTCCTGTTGACGATAAGCCTGGTCATATTAGCATTGCTCTTTGCGTTTATTCACTATTTGCCCTTGTCGGTTGCTGCCTTTAATGCAAGCCCGGCGATAGTGGAAGATCACGGACTGCACTACTGCCTGTTCATTGTTATGTTGGTAAGCCTGGCGCATTGTATGGTTAAATACATAAGTGGTGCAATAGAGCCTGACGGCAATGTACATATCACCAACAGGTATGTGGCCATACTGGGTCTTAGCGAAACGGCAGTGTATTTCCTCTGTGTATTTCTGGCTTTTTCCTTCAGCGGCATCTTTTTGGTCTTGTTGCTGGTGCATGCGTGTGTCAATGTCATCTATTTGTTTTCCCTGTTCAGGAAACACAGCATATACAGGCAAGGTGTACTGGGCGGCGTAAAAAAGGGTTTTTTGATCTTTCTCAGGTCGCTGTTCTTTATTGCCAATAACTTTTTTGAAAAGCTTACCCTGGACGGCGTTAATTTTATGATCGCCATATTTTATCCTCCTGTGGCATTGCTGCCGGTGTATGCATCTACCCGCGCTATGGCGAATGTCATGGTAACAAGCAGCAATACATTTATCAGTGTATTCACGGTAGAGTATCAACGCCTGAGCATTATCAAGGAAACAGCAAGGCTCCTGAAGATATTTCATGCAATATGGTTATTGCTTGGCCTGGGTATCAACTTTGGGCTTGTGCTTGCTTACCCCCTGCTAACAGGCTTATACACTTTGTGGACACGCGGTAAACTGCCGGTGGACACCGCCTTCTTCTTTGTAATATTTTCATTGGTGCTGTTCAATGTCTACGGTACACTCATCATATTGTACCTCAAATCGCTGAATTCTATTAAGCTGCTCTTCCCGGTATCCATTTTCCGGGCCTTGCTCATTTTTACGCTTATCGCTTTGTTGCCGCGCCAGCCTATTTACCTTGCACTAAGCCTCTTCGCATCCGAGTTTTTGGTGAACGTGATACTCCTCAACGGAGTATTGTATCGGGAGATAAGGAAAATGACGGGTGAGAATATACTCCCTGCACTGTTCTGGAACGTGCTACCCTTTGTGCTCACTGCTATTTTCCTGCCCCTGAACAGTTTGCTGCACCTGGGCTACGCTATAAGCACGATAGGCATGGTATCTTTGCTTTTGATAACGTACATTATCCAGGTCAGGTACATGAAAAATGACCTCTTGGCCACCAACCTTAAGTTAATGTTGTCGAATTTACGGTCTCCGCTAAGTGGCAGGAACTAGTGAGAATGCTAATGTGAAGTAACAGAGAGTATCGTATCTATAACGCTTCCATCGGCCTGCTCGTCAAACTTCCTGCCGAATAATTTCCCCGAATGGATACACTTTTCATAGTCGTCCATTGTCAGTGTGCGCGGGTAACCGGGGCCGGTAGTCCAATCCGTGTAGCGCATATCGTCATTTACTATGCTGTCCTTTGCAGGATAATCAAAGGCCATCAAAATGCTGTGAAAGAATAGCTCATCTGTTGCGCGGGTATATTTGAACCGCTCCACGTACCAGGGGTTCTTTGCCGTAAAATCGAGGATGTAAGCAACAGCCCCTTTGGTAAGGTTGAGCCATATGGAACCTCCGTAAGCCTCGAAATTTATTTTTCTTCTAAGCCCGGTGAGTATTTGGAGCTTTCTAAACAGCAGGCCCGACACTTTCAGGGGAAGCAGGGCGATGAACTTCAGTTTCGATGCATTTGATTCATATTTGGTATCCCAGTAGAGGTTCAGCCTGTCCAGGCCGCCATTGTGGTCCCAGTCGGCCCTGGGTAGTTTCGTGTGCTGCATGTAGCTGGTATGATGGTCGCCCAGTTTGTCTTTTATTGCTTTGTTGCTCATCAAAGGCAGGTCCTGCCCGCTGATGAACATATAGTAGTCGCAATTGTCCTTATTGGCTTCCTTCAGTAATTCCAGCATTGCCTTTATGGCCCTGTCCGATCCCCAATATGCACTGTACCTTTTTTTAAGAATGTGCACATGATCTTCATCAATAAGATCATGCGTAATCCTCTGGTCGAAGTGCAGGTATATCTCAAAATCGCTTTTGAGATGGTTTACAAGTCTCCGGACCTGTTCAATATTCTTATGTGCTAATATCAATATAGCCGCCTTCATACCCCGCAATGCATTTGTGCTGCAATAATAATTAAACTAATAACGCTATGGAAACAAATGATAATGGTGAATACAAGTCTTTCGTACCTTTAAATAAGGTAAAAGAGGTATGAAAGGTTTTGTATTTAGTAAATATACGCCCGGCAAAGGGAAATCACCGTTTGAAAAGCTATTTGATCTTTTCATGGAATTGCTGCATTATACCAGTGGCGATGCGGCCGAGGCATTGAACTGGCTTACACAGTTGGATAGGGAGCACCGGTTGACGGACAAAGATTACGGTATAGGTGATTTTATAGAGGACCTGAAGCAGCAGGGTTATATAAAGGAGAATGAGCAGGATGGCGCTTATAAGGTTACTGCAAAAACCGAGCAGACGATACGCAAGCGTTCACTCGATGAGATATTCGGTAAACTAAAAAAGACCAAACAAGGTAATCATCTCACTTTCCGTAGCGGGCAGGGCGACGAGATGAATCCTGAAACACGGCCTTACGAATTTGGCGATGCCCTTGACGCAATAGACTACACGGGCAGTCTGAAGAACGCCTTTATAAATAATGGTGTGGAGCAATTGTCCTTAAAGCAGGACGATTTGGAGATCCATGAAATGGATTTCAAGACCCAGACATCCACCGTATTGATGATAGACATCTCGCACTCCATGATCCTATACGGCGAGGATCGCATAACTCCGGCAAAGAAGGTGGCAATGGCCCTCAGTGAGCTGATAACGACCCGATATCCAAAGGATACGCTGGATATTGTAGTGTTTGGTAACGATGCCTGGCAGATAGAAATGAAAGACCTGCCGTACCTCGAGGTAGGGCCTTACCATACCAATACCGTAGCGGGCCTTGAGCTGGCCATGGATATACTGCGCCGCCGCAAGAACCCGAACAAGCAGATCTTCATGATAACGGACGGCAAACCCACCTGCCTGAAGATCGGCAATAAATACTATAAGAACAGCTTCGGGATAGACAGTAAGATACTGAACAAGACACTTAACCTTGCAGGGCAGCTAAGAAGATTGAAGATACCGGTCATCACATTTATGATCGCCAACGATCCATACCTGCAGGCATTTGTACGCAATTTCACCGAGGTGAATAACGGCAAAGCTTTCTACTCCTCGCTCGATGGTCTCGGCCAGTTCATCTTTGAAGATTACGAACGCAATAAAAGGAAAAGAGTAAGGTAAATACTAACTTACCAATGTGCCCATCGATTTGCCTGTAACCACATGCAGCAGGTTACCTACAGTATTCATATCAAATACTATTATCGGTAAGTTGTTTTCCTGGCAAAGGGTGAAGGCGGTCATGTCCATCACTTTCAGGCCTTTGCTGATAACGTCGTCGAACGATAATTTTTCAAAGCGGGTAGCAGTGCTGTCCTTCTCGGGGTCGGCGGTGTAGATGCCGTCCACGCGCGTGCCTTTCAGTATTACATCAGCGTTTATCTCAATAGCGCGCAGCGATCCTGCGGTATCTGTAGTAAAATAGGGATTACCTGTACCGGCGCCAAAGATTACCACCCGGCCCTTTTCAAGGTGCCGCATAGCGCGGCGGCGTATATACGGTTCGGCCACTTGCTCCATTTTAATAGCGCTCTGCAGTCTTGTTCTCACACCTGTTTTTTCAAGTGCAGCCTGCAATGCCATACCGTTTATTACGGTTGCCAGCATGCCCATGTAATCGCCCTGCGCACGTTCTATACCTGTTTCGGCCTCGTTCATGCCACGGTATATGTTACCACCACCTATTACAATTGCCACCTGTACGCCAATATTAGTTATGGCTTTAATGTCGATGGCATATTGCTCCAGCATTTTAGGGTCAATACCAAAGTTACGCTCGCCCATGAGCGATTCTCCGGAAAGCTTTAATAAAATGCGGTTATATTTTGGTAACATAATTGGGGGTGTTTTATTTGCCTGACTTGTGAGTGCAAAGAAATAAAAAAGTTTACGAAAATATTGATGAAACAAATTTTTATATTTAAGGGCAAAGGACTATTATCCACATCTTTACCTTTGCGTACACCGGCTATACATGGCATAGCTCGGGCGAATGTTCATTTTCTCCATAAAATAGAATATTTTGCTAGATGAAATCGATCGCGGTCTTTATCACTTATTCTGCGGTGCAAGGCAGCATCGTTTTAGCCTATGGATAGTAGAAAGATAAAAAAAGGCTTGTTCTTGCTGCTTTACATCTTGTTGTTGCTGCCTCTTTTGCAACAGCAACTGCATTTTCTGCATCCGCGCCCTTTGGATGGCGACGTGAGGGATGCCCCCGATGTCGAGTTTACAAAAACAGCTTGGTGGGACGGCACTTACCAGGAAAAAAAAGCAGGATATTTTAACGATAACGTGGGCTTCAGGACACTGCTTGTCCGCATAAATAACCAGGTGGACTACAGCCTGTTTAGCAGGGCGCACGCAAATGAAGTAGTGGTAGGGACAGGTAACTATCTCTATGAGAAAGGCTATATCGATTGCTATTGCGGCTTGAATTATCCCGGCGACAAGGACACGCGCATAAGGCTGATAAAAACAAAGCTATTGCAGGACACACTTCAGAAGTTAGGTAAATGCCTCATTGTAGCCCACGCACCCTCCAAAGCATGGTATTACCCTGATCATTTTCCTCCCGGTACAAAATGCAACGCTGCCGCGCCTAGCCGTTACAAAGACTACTTGCATCTCGAAGATTCACTCCGCATCAACACAATTGATTTCAATGCCTGGTTTGTGAGCATGAGGCCAACTACGAAGCACTTGCTGATGTCAAAGCAAAGTACCCATTGGACGGTATATGGATCCTGGATCGCTGCCGATAGCCTTATAAAGAGATCTGAGCAATTGCTGAATATTAAAATGCCGCATATCGCGTTTTCAAAAATTACTGAATCGGACACTCCCTATAGCAACGACATTGATATCGCAAAAGGAATGAACCTTCTCTTTCCGCCCGAAAAGGAAAAATTCAGCTACCCGGAGGTAAAATTTATAAGCGACTCTTCCACCAGGAAGCCTAATGCGATATACATGGGGGACAGTTTTTTCTGGACTTTAATGTACAATCATCTTCCGCACAACATTAATAATGACTGGCTGTTCTGGTATGCCTGGGGAGATATTGTGTACAAAAAGGACGGCAAGGAAGGCAACACCAGTGCCGACCAGTATGATTGGGTTACTACCCTCGATAAGACGGATATGGTTGTACTCTTATCTGCTGAGGTTGACCTGGACAGGATAGGTAACGGTTTCATTGAAAAAGCGTTCGATCACTATTACCCCAATAGAAAGCTATAAGACAAAGCAAAAAGAGAAAGGTCTCACTTGAGACCTTTCCTAAAAATATATTGTAGCGTTTTACTGTTTAATGTAAATAGCGCTTAAGCAAAAGGCATTTTCACTACCTGTGCTTTCACTGCTTTGTCGCGTATCATGATGAATATGTCGCTGCCCTCGCTCGAAAAATCTTTGCGTACATAGGCCATTCCTATTGCCTTGCCCAGGCTGGGTGCCTGCGTGCCGGAAGTTACGTAGCCTATCTCTTCGCCTTCCGCATTCTGTATTTTATAATGGTGGCGTGGTATACCCTTGTCCACCATTTCAAAACCCACCAGTTTACGGGTAATCCCATCTGCTTTCTGTTTTTCCAGTATAGGGCGTGCTGTAAAATCTTTTGTGAATTTAGTGATCCAGCCCAGTCCTGCTTCCAGTGGCGAGGTAGTATCATCAATATCATTGCCATACAGGCAGTAGCCCATTTCAAGGCGCAGTGTATCGCGTGCAGCAAGGCCTATTGGCTTCACTCCGGCCGGGCTTCCCACGCGGAATATCTCGTTCCAAATTTTTTCACCTGCACCATCCTTGTCTTCAAAATATATTTCCACACCGCCTGCGCCGGTATAGCCTGTAGCGCTCACCAGTACATTTTCTACTCCGGCAAAGGTTCCTTTTGCGAAGGTGTAGTATTTCAGGTCGCTTATATCCATGTCGGTGAGCTGCTGCATATACTGTACTGCCTTGGGGCCTTGCACGGCCAGCAGGCCTGTCTTGTCCGATATATTGTGCATCTCCACACCCCCGGTGTTGAATTTGCTTATCCAGTTCCAGTCCTTTTCTATGTTCGATGCGTTCACCACCAGCATATAGGTCTTATTCTCCTCTATACAATATACCAGCAGGTCATCTACTATACCGCCCTGTTCGTTGGGCAGGCAGGAGTATTGTGCTTTGCCCGCAGTCAGTTTGCTGGCGTCGTTGCTGGTCACGCGCTGTATCAGGTCCAGGGCTTTATCACCTTTCAGTATGAACTCTCCCATATGGCTTACGTCAAAAACACCCGCATTGGTACGTACGGTATGGTGTTCTTCGTTAATGCTGCTGTATGATATAGGCATGTTATAGCCTGCAAACTCAGCCATCTTTGCGCCAAGCGCTATGTGTATTTGTGTAAAAGGAGTATTTTTCATAATTAATGTGCTGTAGTATTTTGAGGGGCAAAGATAAGTTTAATGTGTACTTCGCGGAATACACAAGTACTATTTATTAAAACAAATATTTGATTTACTTTTAAGGGGCTTTTACGTCCGCAATATATTCTATATGAGACAAATATCACGCGTTCTGTTCGCTGCTATACTCACCTTGGTAGTTTTCGGTTCTGTTACCTATACAGCCTGCAAAAAGGATAAATGCAAAGACGTCTCCTGCCATAATGGTGGCACTTGTAGTAATGGGATTTGCAGCTGCCCTGCCAACTACAGCGGCCCTACTTGCGAAACAGTTGGCCCCTGCGCCACGGTAAGCTGCCAGAACGGGGGTGCATGCAACAATGGTACATGCGCATGCCCCACAGGCTACGAAGGCACATACTGCGAGACGGAGATCCGCACCAAATTTGAAAGGATCTGGACAGCCTCCGATACCAACACAATTAACAACAATGCAGTAGATACCACCTCATACCTTCCCGTTATACTTGATGGCCCTTCCATTACTCAGGTGGGTATCAGCACAATGTTTAAAGGTTTCTTTGCGCACGATGTCATAGGAACCATTAGCGGCGATTCCATTATTGTTGCCTCCCAGCAGCCCGATGCCTCACTCGACCATCATATAGTTGGCAATGCGGTGATGATCAACGACACACTCTATTGGCATTACACAATTACTACCTCGGGAGTTCCCGTAAATTATAAGGGCACTTGGAGGTGATAATTCAATTATATATTTATCTTTGATCCCGTTCAATAACCTTCTAAAAAACTATCTATGCGCTTCTTTACCCAAATTATTGTTACTGTACTTATTACGCTAACAGCTTTTAGTGTCATCACCTACACCGCCTGCAAGGCCGACAAATGTAAGAGTGTAGCATGCCTTAACGGCGGTGCCTGCCAGGATGGGGCTTGTATCTGCCCATCAGCATACACAGGCACCCATTGCGAAACTACCATTGTTGTTGATCCCTGCGCCGGTGTCGTTTGCCAAAATGGCGGCAGCTGTAGCGGGGGCACATGTACATGTGCTGCAGGTTATGAAGGCACACATTGTGAAACACTTAGCAGGACTAAATTTCTGGGCACCTACAATGGAACGGAAGCTTGTACCGTAGGTTCCGATGCATACGCTGTATCAATAACTGCTAACGGCGCTACACAGCTCACTTTATCGAACATATATGGTTCTGGGTATTCTGCAACCTGTACTTTGACCGGACCAGACACTTTTACTTTTTCAGGCTCCGACAATACTTCAGGCTTGGTCACGTATAATGGTACAGGCACTTTATCGGGTAATATGATCTCTGTTACTTATTCAATTTCTGGCACCACAGGATCTAATACTTGCACTTTTACTGGCACCAAGTAATAGAATTTTGATCAAATGAAAAGAGCCTGTTCAATATCCTTGAACAGGCTCTTTTCATTTGATCGATTATTTATCTACAAGAAGCTAAACCCCACATGCGCCTGTATAACGCGCTGCTGCCATGCTCCTGATACATTTGTATTGTTCATGCTCGAAAAACCCAGTACATATCGCGCGCCTACAACAAGATGAAAAGGCAGCTTAGCTTCCAATCCCACTACGCCCGAAAAATCGCCGCTTTTGAAAAGGCTTTTGCTGTCTTTTACAAAGTTGTCCTTATCATTTATCGATACTATCCCACTGTATTGCGGCCCCAGTTGCACCCACAAAATGGGTAGCAATTTTATCTCCAGCAGCACAGGGATATTAAAATAGCTCACATTGAAATTATGATGCTTGGCCGAATCTACAAGTGGATTGAAAACCACGCCCGGGGCCGCTTTATAAACGTTGTAAAACTCCACCCCGCTGGTAGTATATTTTGTTTGGCTGAAGAGACCCTCTACCTGCACGCCCACCTTTGGGAAGCGCAGGCCCAGGAAAACTCCGCCAAGAAAGCTGGCTTTGTAACCTGCGTCCCAGCTCTTGCCGTCCAGCTTGGCGAAATTTGCACCGGCTTTTATGCCCAGGTCAAAATTTGGAAGTGTAGGTGCTGCCTGCACTGTTGTGGAGATCAGCCCTATAATTGCGGCGAATAGTATATTTGTTCTTTTCATCACCTTGTTTTTTTTATTGCAATTTGCAGGAAAAATGCCTGGCAAAGAAAGCTATTTTTCCAACACCAAAAATTGTGCCTCCATCGGCAGCATCGCATCTTTCAGTATGTCAAAGTACTGATTGCCATATTGCAGGTAATAAGGCATAAAATTATCCACCCGCTCCTGCAGGCCATTGTTGGGGAATAGAATATTTTTCAGGCGGTTTATTTTCAGCACTTGTGTCTGCATTTTTCTTTTCTCCGCACGCAGCATTTTCTTTTCCAGCACCTGCAGCTGGTATTTTATCCTGGTGAGCACCGCCTCCGTTGCGCGGCCTAGTGTAGGGTCTACCGATGTAGCTTTTTGTTTCAGCTGTGCCAGTATTTTTTCCATCGCGGCATCCTCTTCGCCGGTCTGCCACTTATCGGTACTGTTACGGCTTATATATTCTTTAATGAGCTCTACCTCAGGCTTAAAGACGTCCTTAATGCTGAACTGCAATTGTTGTATCAGCTTGCTTTGCACAGGCCCTATCCACTGCACCGACTGCCGTAAAACTATGGCCGGGTAGAACACCTTATAGTATTCAAATACCGGCTTCAGTTGCATCCAGTAGGCCACCTCGGCACCTCCACCTATAAAGGCCACATTCGGCAATATACTTTCCTGGAATATTCCCCTCAGTATCACATTCGGGCTAAAGCGTTCCGGGTGTTCCTTCAGCTCGGCAAGCAGTTCATCCTTATCCCAGCTTATTTCTGTACTTAACACATACCACCTGTCCCCTTTTTGCTCTATACGCTCTCTTAATTGTTCGTTTAAATAGAACAGGTTTATCGCTCGCGGATGTGCCTGTACTTTATAATGTGCATCCAGTTTTTCCGCCTGTGCCGATACTATAGAGTAGGCATTCTGGTTCAGCAGCTCATCTTGCAGCACCGGTAATATCTCTTTTTTGAATGCCGCTTCATCCGGGTCCAAAGCTATTAGTCCAAACCTGCCGAACAATTCATTCACCAGGTATTGTGTTGCTTTGGCTATGGTTTTGTGCTGCAGGTAAGCCCGGCTCAACAGGTCCTTTAATTCATCACAGTTTTCCCCGGGAGGCCCCAGCAGTTTGAACAGCTCATCCAGTATAGGCTTCAGGCTTTCCGTACTCATCCTGCCCACAGCCCCGGTTTGTCCCGCAGCATCCCAAACAAATTTCCTGTCACCATACCTGAAGGTGCCCAGTTCATCAAGATCATTGTCCTCGCTGCCTATGTAGTAAACCGGCACAAAATTTTTGTCCGGCTGCATCTGCTTTAGCTCTTCGGCCAGTTTTATAGCATGTACGATCTTATAGATAAAATAGAGGTAGCCGGTTAACAGGTTAGGCTGGTGTGCAGTACATACGCTGAAGGTATTTTCATTCCGCAGCAGGGCTATATTTTGTTCTACAGCTGGGTGTTTTGTAAGCTGTTCATATTGCCTCGTGAGGGTGTCCGCAAGTACCTCGCGGTTTATTGGGAATTTGCTGCGTTGTTCAATAGCTGCTGCCAGCCCTTCTTGGTCAGGATAGTAGTTATAAAATTCCTCTAAGGCAGGGGCCTTTCCCAAGTAGTCGGTAACAAGGCGGGAAAAATATCCCGTATCGCTGTAAGGCAAATACGTAACTCCGTCGGGCACTTAAAATGGTTTAGTCCATGCGAAGTTAACAGTACCAGCGCAAAAAAGCATTATATGCACATAACATAAACCAATAAAACACAGGACAAACTACCTCAGCAGCGATATGCTCCCGCTTAGCTTCTTAGTGGTTCCGTCAATAAAGGTGGCTTCCAGTGTATATGCATACACCTCTGCGATCTGGGGATGCCCTTTGTAAGTGCCATCCCAGCCCCTTTCTTTGGTATCAGTTTGGAATACCAGGTTACCCCAGCGGTTATAAATGCGCAGGTTCACTTTAGCCAATCTATAGCCTCTTATGTACAAAACGTCATTCTCCCCATCTCCGTTCGGGCTGAAGGCCGAAGGCACACCAACCGATTTTTCTATGTCCATATTAACATCCCTGCACACAGTATCTGCGCAGTTATTGGCATCATTGGCAATGAGGCAGATGTTATGTTCGCCCGAATCACTATAGGTCTTATCTGGGTTTTCTTCAGTACTCGAAGTGCCGTCGCCAAAATCCCAATTGAAAATGGTGGCAAATGGCGAGGAACTATTAATGAAATGCAGCGGTGTGTTAGGCAATGGTTCCACCGGGACCGTACTAAAATCAGCAACCATCGGGTTATTGATATTAACCCCATAATTTAAGGTGTCGTGGCAATCAACATCATTTACAATTACCAGTTCCACACTGTTGGCGCCCCCCTGCGGAAAAGTATGGATTACGGGGTTGTTTAACGATGTAACAGAGTCGCTAAATATCCATAAATAATCCCTTGCCTGGCTCGATCCCGCGTTTGGGATCGCAGTCAATTGCGCAGTTCTGCAATCCAAAACAGAATCCGTGATCGAATAACTAAATGGCTTTGAGGTATCAACAATATTAAATGCCGCACGGTAGCTGCACCCGTTTGCATCGGTCACCAGGCAGGTATAGTTACCCACACCCAGTCCATTAATGATGGTATCTGTCGAGTTTCCCGGTGTCCATAAATAGGTATATGGTGCTATGCCACCTTTGCCGGTGGCTATTGCTATGCCTTGGTTAAGGTTCTGGCAAACAACATTTCTTTTTGATGTATTGGCAGATAGTTCTTCAGGTTGTAAAATGCTAAGGGTCGCGCTAGTGACACAATTGTTATAGTCTGTTATCGTGCAGGTATATACCGCTGCTGCCAGCCCGCTTGCCGCATTGGCATTGCCGCCGCTTGGTGCCCACGAATAGCTGTAAGGCGATGTGCCGCCCGAAGGGTTCACCTCTGCATATCCGTCACTGCTGCCAAAACAGTGCACATTCGATTGTGAATCAACCGTGCTCAATGCAGGGGCTTCCGTTATGGTAACGGTTTCTGTATGTACACAATTCAGGTGGTCCGTAATAGAGCAGGTATATATACCCACCGCAAGGTTAGTCGCATTAGGGCCATTTCCACCCGCGGGTGTCCATGAATAAGTATATGGTGGGTCGCCGCCGGAAACCAGCACGGTGGCTATCCCGTTATTATTGCCGTAGCAAAGGATGTCCGCATGCGAGGTGGCAGCTACTATCGCAGGCGGCTCTGTCAGGGTGAAGGCCTGCGTGGTGTTGCATCCATGTGCATCGGTGATGGTACAGGTGTAATTGCCTGCTGCCAGGTTAATGGCATTAGGTCCGTTGCCACCTGCCGGCGCCCATAAATATGTGTACGGGCTTGTGCCACCCGAAACTATGACTGTTGCAAGGCCGGTATTAGTACCCCCGCATACCAGGTTCGTCTGCGATGCGAATACCGACAAGCCGCTTGTTGGTTGGGTAACTATTGCGCTCTGTACTATACTGCACCCGTCCGCATCCGTTATCGTGCAGGTGTAGCTGCCTGCCGCCAGGTTAACTGCATTGGCTGCGTTGCCCCCTGTCGGCGCCCACGAATAAGTATATGCCGGCGACCCGCCCGATGCAACAACAGTAGCCGTGCCATTATTGCCTCCAAAACAGGGAATGTCCGTATGTGATATCGTAGCAGTCAGGGCTGGCGGTTGTGTTATAATAAATGTTTTAGTTAGTACACAGTTATTTGCATCAGTGATGGTACAGGTATAAGTGCCAGACGTAAGGTTGGTGGCTGTAGCGGCATTGCCGCCGCTCGGCGCCCATGAGTAAGTATAGCCCGGTACGCCACCCGTTACGACCACCGTAGCAGTCCCGTAACCACTGCATGCCACATTCGTTTGCGATGTGGTAGCGCTAAGTGCCGAAGGTTCTGTGAGTGTAAAAGTTTTCACCAGTATGCAGCCGTTTGAGTCGGTGATAGTGCAGGTATAGTTGCCTGCTGCAAGGTTGCTGGCGGTAGGGTTAGTGCCACCCGTCGGTGCCCATGAGTATGTATAAGGAGTTATGCCGCCTGATACTGTTACTGTTGCTGAGCCTGTGCTGTTGCCATTGCACAATATATTTGTTTGGCTGGTGATTGCTGTTAGTGGCAGTGGCTGGGTAATGACAAAGGTATCATGGATAACATTATTGAGCGAGTCGGTAATAGTGCATATATAGGTTCCGGCCATAAGCCCGCTTATACTTGCCGATGTCTGGTTGCCGGGCGACCATAAGTAAGTAAATGTTGGGAAATTGCCTATCGCTGTTACACTGGCGGATCCGTCGGCAGCGCCGTAACAATTCACATTCGTTTGAGTTTGTGTGGTATGGAATACAGGTAAGAGCACATCCCCGCAAAGGAATGGCGTAAAAAGATGATACACGATATTGTGTATCAGGCTGTCCGAGTTAGTTGTATATTGGTGTATCCAGCCGGTGTCCGATGTTACGATAATTTTACCATAGCCGGGGAGGGGAGGGCAAAAACTAAATCCGTAGTCATTACCATTATAGCTCAAAAAGGGGAAAACAGTGTAGTTCCCGGTCCCGCTGCATCCCCCGTTAAAGTTCCCCAGTATCGGTGCCTGGTGGCAGATGTTGGCAAAAGTGCCGTTTACCTGCAGGGGGCCGAAGTCGCCGGGCAGGCTTGTACCCCAGGAAAACGAGCCGCCTAGGGTGTTTACCAGCTGCTGAAAAGCCTGGTTCATACTGTTTACCGATTCCCGCTCACATTGTATATAGACCGACCTGCCGTTCTGCAGGTATTGCTGCACATTACTTATTCGCAGTGGGGTCATTGCGCTGTCAGCAGTACATATTATCAGGGCTACATAGCTGGCTGGTATCGGTATATCCAGGCTGTTCATTTGGGTGGCAATTGCAAAATACCCAAGGTCATTACAGGCCGCGCCCCAGTGTGGAGATAGTAGCTCGTTTACATTATTATCCTTTGCAATTAATATTACCGGGTTAGCGTTTGCCGGCGTTAAAAAAATAAATAAATGGATTGTTAATAAGAAGTACAGGCGTTTCATACAGGGTAATATGTTGCATAAATATAATGATATTATTAAGAAATTAAAATAATATCACTATATTTTATCTGTACTGTAATAGTCCTTATCTCAGCAGCGATATACTCCCGTTCACCTGCTTCTTGGTTCCGTCAGTAAAGGTAGCTTCCAGTGTATAAGCATATACTTCGGCAGGTTGCGGATGTCCTTTAAAGGTACCGTCCCATCCTTTCGCTTTATTATCGGTCTCAAATATCACTTCGCCCCAGCGATTATATACGCGCAGCTTTACCTGCGCGGTCCTGAAGCCCCTTATGTACAATATGTCATTCTCACCATCACCATTGGGCGTAAAGGCCGAGGGTATACCTACAATGCTTTCTGCATCTACCTTAAGGTCCTTGCAGGCAGTGTCAGCGCAGTCATGCTCATTGCTGGCTATCAGGCATATATGATACAGCCCTGAATCACCATAAGTTTTATTCGGGTTCTTCGCCGTGCTCGATGTGCCATCACCAAAGTCCCAGTCGAAGATCGTAGCATAAGGCGAAGACAAATTGTGGAACTGGATGGCCGTATTAGGCGCAGGTGGATTTGGATCAAAACTGTAATCTGCTACCATTGGGTTAACGATATCAAGATAATGAGCAAGCGTATCGTGGCAGCCCACGGCATTTACAATTACCACCATTGCGGTATCTGGTCCGCCTTGCGGATAAGCGTGCACAACAGGGTTGCCTGTATCTTGAAGAACTGTGCCGCTAAAATTCCATGTGTAGGTCACCGCTTCGCTGGACCCGGAGTCTGCCATTGCTGTTAGCATTGCGCTCCGGCAGTCGGTTACACTGTCCTTGATAGTATAGGCGAATGGTTGCGAAGTGTCGACTATATTAAATACAGCATGGTATATGCAGCCGATACTGTCTGTCACCCTACAGGTATAGCTGCCGGTGCTCAGTGCTGTTATAATCGTATCTGTGGTGCTGCCCGGTGACCATAAATAAGTATAGGGGGGAATGCCGCCCTTGCCTGTCGCTATCGCGATACCGGTATTAAGTACTCCCTGGCATACAATATTTGTTTTGCTGGTATTAGCCCCTACCGGGCTAGGCTGCGATACCTTTATCGAGTCGACGAGCACACAATTGTTGGCATCCACTATTGTATAGGTATACATCCCCGCTTTCAGGTCGCTTGCAGCATACACATTGCCACCCGCCGGCGACCATGAATAACTATACGGGAAGGTACCACCGGAAACAAGTACTTGTGCATAGCCATTGCTGTCACCGTAGCATTTTACGCTGGCTGCAGAATCTGCCACACTCAGGCCTAATGGCTCTGCGATGGTAACTTCCTGCTCGTAAACGCAGTTGTTATAATCTGTAATGGTGCAGGTATATACACCGCCGGACAGGCCCACTGCATTAGCAGCAGTACCGCCCGTTGGCGACCATAAATAAGTATAAGGAGGCAGTCCGCCTGAAACAGACACAGCAGCAGCACCGTTTTGGCTGCCATGGCAAAGCACATCAATTTGTGTTACCGAAGGTAGTATGGCATCAGGCTGCGTGAGCGTGAATGGCTGGTCAAAAGTACAGCCATGCGCATCGGAAACAGTACAGGTATATGCACCCGCAGGCAGGTTATACATATTGGGCCCGTTACCGGGTATAGGTGTCCACGAATAGCTGTAAGGCAAAGTGCCCCCGCTGGCCATCACCGTTGCCACACCCGTATTCGCGCCATTGCATAAAATATTGGTTTGCGATGTGGTTGCCGTCATTGTTCCCGCAGGCTGCACTATAGTTGCAGTTTGGGTCGTTGTGCAGCCATTGCCGTCTGTAATAGTACAGGTATAGGTACCTGGCACCAGGCCGCTCGCTATTGCAAGGTTACCGCCACTTGGTGCCCACGAATAGGTATAAGGCACAGTTCCGCCTGTCGCGGTCACTACTGCTATCCCATCTCCGGCACCAAAGCAAGTAACATCAGTATGGCTAATGCTTGCTGTAAGCAAAGTTGGTTGTGTTATCGTAAAGTTTTTGGTCAGCACACAGCCGTTCGCATCGGTGATAGTGCACACGTAAGCGCCAGGTGCCAGGCCTGTAGCATTAGCGGCATTGCCGCCGCTAGGGCTCCATGAATAGGTATAGCCCGGTGTGCCGCCCGTAGCGGTTACCGTGGCAGTGCCATTGTTATTGCCATTGCAGTTTATATTTGTTTGTGCAGTACTTGCAGTTAATGCCGTTGCAGGTTCTGTGATGTTAAAAGTTTTTGCAAGCGTACAGTTATTCAGGTCGGTGATCGTACAGGTATAGTTTCCCGCTGCAAGCCCGCTTGCGGTCGGGTTAGTACCACCGCTTGGTGCCCATGCATAAGTATAGGGTATAGTGCCACCCGAGGCAGTAACTGTAGCTGAGCCTGTGCTTGCGCCATGGCATAAAATATTCACCTGCGATGTGGTAGCGGTCAATGAACCGGCCTGTGTTATCGTAAATACTTTTTGCAGGGTACAGTTATGTGCATCAGTAATGGTGCAGGTATACGTGTTCGCCGTCAAATTGTTTGCCGTTGGATTAGTGCCGCCGCTTGGCGCCCAGGAATAAGTATAGCCCGGGCTGCCACCCGATACGTTTACCGTTGCCGATCCGTTGTTGCCGCCATTGCAGCTCACATTTACCTGCGATGTTGTAGCGGTCAGGGCAGTTGGTTCTGCCACCACGATAATTTGTGTCACCGTATCCGGTGCCGCATCTATCACCCTGCACGTATAAGAACCCGCAACCAGCCCGCTGATGCTCGATGTGGTTTGATTGCCGGGCGACCATAGATAAGTATATGGCGGGGTACCGTTTGCAACGGTCACTGAGGCAGTCCCGTTGTTGCCACCATTGCAGCTTACATCTGTGTGTGCGGGCGTGGCGGTAAGCACCGGGGGAATAGGGTTGCCACATAAATTCGGGGTCAGCAAATGGGTTACTATATTCTGCATTAAATTAGGACTGGTCATCGTATTTACCCAGTCCTGGTCGGTGGTTGTTATGATCTTGCCCCATGCCGGGTTAGGCGGGCAAAAAGAGTAAGCATAATATTGGTTTTGGTAACTTAAAAACGGGTAGATCGTCGCATCATATAAGGCAGTGCAGCCATACCAGAAATAGGTAAGAGGTGTTACCGGCAGGTTGTTGGTAGCAAATGTGCCCAGCACTTGCATTGGGTTCAGGTCTCCCGCTGTGGTGGTTGAATAAGAAAAGAAACCACCCAGGTCATTTACCATTGTTTCAAAAGATACGTTCGTACTCAGGAATTTGTCGTATTCGCTTTGTATGTAAACAGGTTTGCCTGTTTGTATATATTGTTCCACAATTGCGGTACGGGCGGGGTTCATTACATCATATGAGCTGATGATCAGTGCATTATACGTTCCAAAGAAAGCATTGTTGTCCAGCACGGTCGCCGGCAATACGGTCGCGGTATATCCCATCGCCGTCACCTCGGTGTTCCAGTTCTCATCCATGGTCCAGGCACTTTCGGTGATCAGGATATTAATGCAAAAAGCCCTGCTGGAGGTAAAAATTGCTATAAGAAAAAGGTATAGATATTTCATTTAAAGAGCTTGATTAAAGTCATATAAAGATAACCACATTAGTTCAAAATGCATTATTATTTTAATAAGTTTAAGTATTCAATACACACTATAGACGGCCCCCGGGGCTAGAAGGTTAGTCATAAAATTGTATTTTGTACTTCTTTATAGAGCATGGATATATCCAATAGTATAAAGAACTGGGCGGAGGACGATCGCCCCCGCGAGAAGATGCTGCAAAGGGGTGCCGCCGCCCTTACTGATGCAGAACTATTGGCTATTCTTATATCCAGCGGCACGCGCGAAAAGTCAGCGCTCGACCTTGCCCGGGAAGTGCTGGCATTGGCGCATAATCACCTGCACGAGCTGGGCAGGCTCAGCATCATAGAGCTCAAAAAAACAAAAGGCATCGGTGAGGCCCGTGCTATCACCATTGCTGCAGCCATGGAGCTCGGTCGCCGCCGCCAGGTAGGCGAAGGCCTGCAACGCGCCACCATATCTACCAGCAAGGACGCGGCAGAGATCATCATACCCCTGCTGCAAGACCTTAACCACGAAGCCTTCTGTGTTATGTACCTCAACCAGGCCAACCGCCTGATACGCCACGAGATCATAAGCAGCGGCGGCCTCACAGGCACAGTGGCCGATATAAGGATAATACTCAAAAGCGCCCTGCTCCAAAATGCCAACCAGGTCATCATTGCCCACAACCATCCCTCCGGCAATATGCAGCCCAGCGGCGCCGATAAGGAACTGACACGCAAGCTGAAAGATGCCGCCGGACTGATGGATATAAAACTGCTTGACCACCTTATTATTTCTGCCAACGGTTTCCTTAGCTTTTCCGACGAAGGGCTTATCTAATACTGCTCTTTTATTGTTATCTTGCAGCATCTTTTTCAGCGTCATATAATAAAAAATATCAGCATAAGCTACATGCTTAAGATCGGAGTTTTCGGAGCGGGCCACCTGGGTAAAATTCACATAGACCATTGGAAACAAATACCCGGTACAAGCCTCATTGGCTTCTACGAGGCGAACGATAGCGACGCAGGTTCAGTTCTTGAGCAGGAGGGGGTAAAAAGATACCAGGATCCGGATCAGCTCATTGCTGATATTGACCTGGCCGATATTGTCGCCCCGGCAGCGGTGCATTTTGAAATTGCAAAAAAGTGCCTGCTCAGCCAAAAACATATTTTCATAGAAAAACCCCTTACGCAGTCGCTCGGGGAGGCTGCCGAACTGGTGGCGCTTGTAAATGAAGCGAACGTAAAATGCCAGGTGGGCTACGTAGAGCGCTATAATCCCGCTTTACTTGCCTTAAGCGGCAAGGTATTGCAACCTATGTTCATCGAGGTCCACAGGTTGGCGCAATTCGGCTCGCAAGCCTCCGCCGTCTCTGTCATCATGGACCTGATGATACACGACATTGACATAGTGATGCATATGGTAAAGTCGCCCGTACGGCGTATTTCCGCCAGTGGCGTGGCGGTAATAAACGAAGCGGCCGATATTGCAAATGCCCGTATCGAGTTCGATAACGGCTGTGTGGCAAATCTTACGTCGAGCCGCATATCACTGAACAACATGCAGAAAATGCGCATTTTCCAGCGCGATGCGTATATCGGCATCAATTTTTTAGATAAAAAAACAGAAATTATCAGCCTTAAAGACGCCGGCGGTTCTGCGGGCACATCCGGTTTTCCGCTGGAAATGCCGAATGGTAATAAAAAAATTATATCGGTAGATGCCGCTGATGTGAAAGCATCTGATGCCATGCGGATGCAGCTTGAGGATTTTGCAGATGCAGTGCTTAATGACCGCCCCGTGAGGGTAAGCATCTATGACG
>APMI01002108.1_pt1 | contig 34713 bp, 30 predicted proteins | sample 667938 | NCBI WGS metagenome assembly APMI01 (sample SAMN01084076, study PRJNA167559) | wastewater metagenome | biome: Wastewater | place: Denmark: Ejby Moelle, Odense | collected 2011-11-28
GATTTACCTGCCATGGAAAATGGTAAAGGGAAGAATGGTAAGCCTCTTTTCTGCCGCCAGCCACAACCGTAATCCCGGCAAATGAAAGCCTCTACCCAAAAAGAGGTATAACGGGATCCTGAAGCTAAAATAAATTGGCAGGATGTTTTGCAGTATCAGTAATTGTACTTTATATTTACCAAACAACCGGTAATTTCCAATTCCTCCTGAGCCCATACAAATTTGAGTTATCCCGCTTTATTAAATAGTGCAATGTTTTGACACAGCTGTCACAAATATTATCAGTTTCATTTTACACAAGTGTTTACTGGTGATGGTATTTCCCCCTTCAGGCACTGTAGCTGCTGAAAATAATTTAAGCCCTTCGAAAAAAAGATAATTGTGGTTGCATTCCACTTTAACCCGCCTGTGTTTACATCATCATTCACCAACAAAACTTATTTATGAAAAAGTTGATCATTGTATCATGTTGCATGGCCCTGCTGTTAACCTCAGTAACAGCACAAAAACCAAAGGTTTCTATCGAAGAAGTAAAACAGCAATGTGAAGGGCTCGATTTTAAAAAGCGGGTGCGGCTTTCTGTTGCAAGTTTTACTGTTGCTACACCAAAGGCCAACGGCGAATTTGGTGGAGAGCTGGCCGAAATGCTCACCAATGCACTGCAAAATGTAAACTGCTTTAATGTGCTGCTGAGTACAAAAGACCTGGGAGATATCAATGAAGAGATCGTTGCAGGCCAGGCAGGATACACTACCTCGGGGTCTTCTCCATCAGCAGGTAAAATGAAAGGAGCACAGGTTATTGTAACAGGTAAGATAACCGAGTTTGCACAGGGAGAATCAAGTGGCGGCGCATTGGGCATCAAATTCGGCAGCAACAAAGCAAAGGTTGGCTTTGTATTAAAGCTCATCAACCCCGAAACAAGGGAGATCATTGATTCCAAATCGATCAACGTAGAGGGAAGTGCCGGTGGATTTAAGGGAATGACTTTTTTAGGTATCAAAACCGTAGGCAGCACTCAAAACAACAAAGCACTTGCAGATGCATGTGAAAAAGGCATTATCCAGGCGGTTGAATTCATTGCGGCCAGTAAAGATAAAATGCCTTACCCGGATGGTGGCGACCCCGCCGCAAAAAAGTTTGATGCCGCTAACTGCACAATGCTGAAAGGCGCTTACATTCCAAAAATTATGGTGATACTGCCCGAGTTTCATATCACCCGTCGCATACCCGACCCCGCCGGAGAAACCGAGATCAACCGCAAACTCATCGAAGCTGGTTTCCAGGTGATCGATCCTGCCATCTATGCCACTATTAAGAACAGCGCAAAATTTGTTGATGCGGCTAAAAACCCGGCCGAAGCCATTTCAATGGGTAAACAGTTTGGCGCCGATATCGTAATTTTTGGAGAAGCGTTTAGCCAACTGGCCGGAACAACAAATGGACAAACAAGCTGCCGTGCAAGGGTAGAGGTACGTGCTGTTAAAACTGCAGACGCTGTGATGCTTGCTGCCAACGGGCTGGAAGCCGGCGCTTTGGATATTGCCGAGTTTGTAGCAGCTAAATCTGCACTCCGCAGTGCTGCTGCCCTTACTGCCGATTATATACTTGACCAGTTCTGCAGCAAGAATGTTTCATTCGCCGGTAAAGGCGCTGCTGCCAAACCATCCGCCGCAACAAAAAACACAAAACTTACAGAGATCAATGTTCAGAACGCAGATTATTCCAAAGTAAAACCACTGCTGGATTTACTGGCCACCAAAGGCAAAGTAGTAGAAAAATCAATAGCAGACGGTGTAGCGATCATAAAATTTGAACATGCCGGCAACGTAGATGTAGCCGACCTGATAGATGGAAAGCTCGGTTCAAAATTTTCTATCAAAGATCTGTCAGATGACAAAATAACGATCATCACTAAGTAGAGCATAACAAAAACCTGGATGATGAGCTGTAGTGTGGTATGCTGGCGCTGGTTTCGGCGGCAGCATACCACGGCAGCTATTTTGTCAGAGTGCAATCAACAAACATTTTATTTTTTCGCTGTGAAAAAGACCGAACAATTCTATTTCTTTTTAATCACCGTTATCATTGCAACTTCCTGCAATAGCAAAAACGGGCAGGATAAATTTGTAAACTCATCGGAGAAGTTTGATAATACAACTACCTTTTATAAAAAATTCAAAGGTTCATATAACGGTACCCCGCTGGCGATCACCCTCATAAGGTATTCAACAATGGGCAAACCTGATTCGATGTTAACCTGTGTTATAGATAGTCTCAACGAAGGTCCGCCAGCAGAAGGAAACGCCAGTATCGATGCTGCCGGAAACTTTGAGATCAATTGCAGCATCAACGATACCGCCTGGGGTGTGCTTTTTAAAGGGAACTTTGTAACAGCCGCTGCCATTCAAATTACTTCGATTAAAAACAAACCCGTTAGTGGCTTTGAATTAAAACAACTGGAAGAGGAAATTACAATTACTCCCCTGAGTTTTTATAATGAAGAGCCGGCTTCTTCAGCTAAAAAACAGGCCGATGAAATTGACTGTGATTCACACATCAGTTTGCATACACTCCGGTTCAAAACAAAAGGAAACACTGTAAATGTAGATAAGCTGAATGCTGCAGTAGACAACTATTTCATCCGGGAAACAAAGGCAAAAAATATCGAACAGTTTGTAAAAGAAAATATTCCGCTGGGCACCAACGATGTTACGATGCAAATAAGATACATGGGCAATCATTTTGTAACGCTTGCTATGAACTGGGAAGAATATGGTTGTGGTGCGGCCCACCCCCAGAACGGAATTTATTTCATTAACTACGATCTTGTTGCAGATTCTTCACTGGCCATCACAGATATTGTACCGGCCAAAAACATGCCCACGCTGGAGCAGGAAGCCAAACAACGATTCGAAAAAAAATATGGTAAGGATTATGAATCATTCACAAAGTTTTTCCTGCCACCCGATTTTGCAGTACTGCAAAGCGGACTGTTGTTCTTTTTCAGGTACTACGAATTTGGCAGTTTCGCCGGGGGAAATATGGATATACTAATTCCCTATGATCATATCAGTAATATTTTGTCTGAAAGATTTAAGAAGCAGATGCTGCAATAAGGCTGTGGTGCTTATTGTTAATAGCCTGGTCTATGTAACGCAGAATCTTAATTTCTCTTTATCTTCCGGTAATCAATTGACACAATGAACGGAAGAAATTATTTGACTTACCTGCTTAACCCGCTTGAACTGGTACGCACTAAAAAAGTGTTGCAGGTAAATCCCACTGCAGCACCTGAGAGAAAGGAACCTGAAGAGCTAAAAATATTTGTGTACGATTACGATGCACAGGATATTGAAGTGAAAGAACTCAATAATGTTGCAGCCTGTTTTCCTTATGCAGCCTCCCCTAAAGTAACATGGATCAATGTAGATGGGTTAAGAAAAAAAGATGTGGAAACCATTTGTGAACATTATGGTATTCACTATTTGTTTGTAGAAGATATTTTGAGCGTGGGCCAGCGGCCAAAAACAGACGAAATGAATGGCCTCGTTTTTTCTGTGCTCAACATGCTTTATTTTAATGAAAGAGATGCTACAGTAGAGGTAGAACAGATCAGCATCATACTCGGAAAAAATTTTGTGATCAGTTTCCAGGAAGATGCCACCAAAGATGTGTTTGACCCCCTGAGGGAAAAACTAAAGATCAGTAACACCAAAGTGCGGCAACAGGGGGCAGATTTTTTATTCTATTCCCTGATCGATCTCATTGTTGACAACTATTTTGTTGTGATGGAAAAACTGGGGGATAAAATTGAGAACCTCGAAGAAGACATTGTGAGAAGCCCCAATACCAGGAGTTTAGCCCGGATCAACATGCTTCGCAAAGAAATGATCATTTTAAAAAGAACAGTAGCCCCGGTAAGGGAACTGGTAAACGGCATTTTACGCAGCGAAAGCGAATTGGTGGAAGAAAGAACGGAAAAATATTTTAAGGATATATACGATCACATTATCCAGGCAAACGAGTTGGCAGAGAACTATCGTGATATGATGATGAACTTACATGATCTTTATTTGAGCAATGTAAATCTAAAAATGAACGAAGTGATGAAGGTGATGGCCGTAGTTACCTGCCTGCTTGCACCGGCTACCGTAATTGGGGGTATTTTCGGAATGAATTTCGACAGGATACCGCTGCTCCATAATAACTGGGGCTTTTTTATTTCAGTGACCCTGATGCTGGTTATACCATTGGTGATGCTCAGGATCTTTATTAAAAGAGGATGGTTCCGGCTGTAAATGAGTGTTGCCTGCAACCGGTTGAAAGGTAAGTTTTTTTAATGTTTTGTATATTCTGAATAAATACTATACTTTCATCCTAGTTTTCATAGGGTACGGATTAAAAACGAACCGGGGTTTTCACCCTGGTTCTATTTTTTTATACAGCTTTACCATCTTTGTACCCCGAATAAATTTCAGCATCATGATGCAAAAAAAGAAAGTAGGCGTTGATGTGATATTGGATGTTTTGAAAGAAGCACAGTCAGCATTTCCGGCCTCTGAATTTATCAGCAGCCTTTTATTTCAATACCAGGAACGTGGAGGACTCAGTAAAAAGCAACTGGAAGGATTGCATAGCAAAGCATCCAAAGCGCCAGGTATTGCAGAAGCAAAACTGGCAACACTGCAGGCCATTATTTTAAAAAAGCCTACCAGGTATAAATCACCCATGCCATCTTCTGTTTCCGACAATCTTCCGGTTAAAGATGTGGCTGCAGGAGAAACCATCAACGCCATCCTGCTAAAATATCCCGGCCATAAAAGAGTACTGTTTTATAAAACGAAGTTTGACAACAATGAAATTTTTTCGGCGGCTGAAAAAACCGAACTGGAAAAATTCAGAAAATTGTTGCTGGAAAAAAAATGACGTAACCAGCTATAAAAAAAGCGACCTGTTTACGCAGGTCGCTTTTTTTTACGAAGGATGATTATTAACTAAACAATCCGCCTTTCTTCAACTCTGTAACACCTTCGCCGATCAGGAATCCATTTTGATATATCTGAACCTTGTAATTTCCCTTCTGGAAACTTGTGCCAGGAGCAAATCCAAATTCAACATTTTTCCTTTTAGCAGTTTCCACATCAACAGGAACTTTAGCGGTAAAAGTTTTTTCACCTTCTTCTCTTGTTGTAAAAGTACCGGACCCACTATTTTCGCTGGTGATCACTTTTCCATCCGGGCCAATGATGCTTACAAAAAGATCAGTGCTGCCCGTTTGTGCAATTCGGTTGTCAACGTCAAATGCGATCAACAGTTTGTCAACACGTTTTGCGGTGGTAGACACTTTTTCTTTCCCATTTCCTTTTACATTGATTGGTGTAACACGAATATTAGAAGCATTTAAAGTAGAAGCAACATCCACTTTTTTCGCAAGCTCATCTTTGGCGGTGGTAGTGGTAGTAAGATCCTGTGTTAACTTCTCTTTGTCCTGTGTTAATGCAACCTTGTCTGCAGTAAGATGTTCGTTTTCTTCTGTCAGTCTTGCTACATCAGCTTCCATGGTAGTGATCTTACCATTCAGATCTTCTATCAATCTTTTTGCTTTAGCCAATTCACCGGCAGTTGCATTCTTCTTATTCAAAATGGTGCGTATCTCGGCTTTCACTTTTGCAATTTCAGTGTTCTTATCTGCTAGCTTGCTTTCCATGTCTTTGTTAACAGTCGACATTGAATCAAGCCTTGCCAGTGAAGCGTCAAAGTTCTTTTGAATATCACTTTTTTCGTCACTCACTTTAGCAATCTGCGTTTGCTGCTGCTGAATCTGTTCACTTGTTTTGCCTTTGTCAGCAATGGTATAAGCACCTAAGCCAACAACTGCCGCAGCAAGAAGGCCTATAACAATATTTTTATAAGATTTTTGTTCCGGTGCTTTTTGTTCAGCAGTTGTTTCAAAATTTGATGTGTTCATAAAAAATAGTTTTTACGATTGAATAAATAATTTTTTAACAGAGATTGAATTAATTAATTGGAGACTCCTGGAGGGTACTTTCCTAAAACCGTGCCATAAACAATGTCGGTGTATAATTTAGAAAACGCTTTTGGCATTTCATTAACGGATGCAACTTAGTAGTTCTACTGTTTTTATATGTTATAAATGAATTTTCTATCCACCTGTTAAAATATTTTTCAGGAAATATTTCCACGTTAAAATCGGGTGGTGGAATAATTAGGGGCCCTAATAAACAACTTTATAAATCATACTTTTTTTATAAAAATTATTTCACTTGATTTATCGATCAGTAAAAGCCAGAGAGATCGATTTTGAAAAAAAAAGCAATAGCCAACTTTAAATAGTTAAGTTATACTTTTCAAAAAACCGGGATAGTCTCAGCAGGGAAATATTGTTGTGTATTTCCTCTTACCAGGTTGAATGCTGGGTTTTTTTATAGGGCAGTTGGCCATTTATGTTCTGATCTCTGTTAAACAGAAAAAACGACAAGCGTCAATTCACATCGTTCCGGGTATGAAGGGGCAAACAGCAGTGCAGGTTTTAAATTGATCCACTTAAAAATAGCCAGGCTGTCTACGTTTGCCCAACTTAAATATTAGAATTCGGTAAAATATTTTGAAGAAAGACAAACCAAAGCAAGCTTTTGGCCGTATGTACAATTGGTTTTTCAAAGGATATGGATTTAAAACGGGGCAAGATTTCTATCTAAGCCCCTTTTTTATTTCATCCTTCCTCCGAATATCAATGTTGCCGGCTGCTGTCTGTTTGCAGGCCCATCAATGCTTTTGGTGCTGTTAAGGGGTAATTTTTTTTAAATTCAGCAGAAGCGCTGAGTATATATTGGTAAAATTCTTCCGCATTGCTGTTCAGTGTAAAATCATACCCGGGCCGGTACTTTTTCATAAAGTCATCCAGCATTTTTCCTTCCAGCCCGGTGGCAGCCTGTACCGCTTCCTTATTAAATCGGTAGTCAATATGGTTTTCTTTCTCTTTATCTACTTTATACTGGTAAGAGGCATTGAGGATATATTGGTAAAAATCGACCACGTTGCTCGCCTGTGTAAATTCAAAGCCGGGGCGGTACAGTTTCATGAATTCATCCAGGTCTGCCCCATCGAGCCTGGTAATTCTTCTCACCGTAGTTTTATTAAAACGGTAGTTTACATAATTCTCTTTTTCCTGGTCCATCAGCCGCTCCTGCATTTTTCTTAGCTGGCGGTTGCGCCTGAAGCGAAAAACATTGATCAGTTCATTCAGGTCGGCCCCGGCCGCACCGGTCCCGGCGTCCACGCTGGTGCTGATGCCCGGTTTTTGATAGTTAAAGATCTTTGCATATTCTTCCCGGTTGGCAATGGAATCCTGCCGGTAATTTTTTGCATACACTTTTACTTCTTTCAACGTCTTGAATTTTTCAGCCACCCGTACATGTAGTGAAATGTCAAATCCCCCAATATTAGGGATCTGCTTCACTGCGAATTTAGCAGTAGGTTTACCCAGGTAGGTAAAAGTGAGGGAATCTTTATCCGAGGTAACAATGGTATAACGGCCCAGTGAATCAGTAACGGCCGAAGTACCGCTGCTGCTCTGAATGAATACATCTTTTACCGGAACGGTTTTGGTAGAATCATACACGGTTCCGGTAACTGTCAACTGGCTTTTTGCCCCAGTTGCCAGGCAAATACAAACCAAAACAATGACAGATATTTTATAAAAAAGCCTCAAGTGCAATCAATTAGTGGCGGCAATATTAGGTAACAAATACTGTTTATTTTATACAGGTACTCATTTTAACTACTATTTTGGTATTTGCATCAGCAGATCGCTGATCACCTGGGGATAGTGTTGGTGCTCCAATGCATGTATCTTTTGAGCCAGTGTGGCGGCAGTCTCATTGTCCTCTACGGTACAGCTTGCCTGCAAAATAATATTACCATGATCGTATAACTCATCTACATAGTGAATACTGATACCGCTTTCTTTTTCCTTTGCTGCAATCACCGCTTCATGCACCCTGCTGCCATACATTCCTTTTCCGCCATATTTGGGTAACAATGCCGGGTGCAGGTTGATGATCCTGCTCGGAAACTGCTGTATAAGTGCCGGGGGTACCTTCCATAAAAAACCGGCCAGTACAATAAAGTCAATATGATGGTTTTTTAACTCTTTGATATAGGCATCGCTGCTGAAGCGGCTCTTTTCAATAATCAATGCCGGGATCTGCTCTTTTGCTGCAATTGCCAATACTCCTGCACCGGGTTTGTTGCAAACAACGAGTGCTATGTTTACAGAACCGGAGTTTCGGAACCTGTCAATGATTTTTTGGGCATTGCTGCCGGTGCCACTGGCAAATATGGCAATATTGGTAACAACAGGTTTCTTTCCCCTGACCCGGGCCCAGATCTTTGCCAGGTAATTTTTAAAAAAACTGAATTGAGCAAGGGGAATACTGATCAGCAACACACAGGCAGGCCAAAGCAGGGTGATCAATATAATATATATCATAAACCAAAGCAGTCCTTTTTCGAGGTTTGTAAAGGCCATCAGCTTTTTACCAAGGTATCCGCAAAGGCTCCCTCCCAGGGCGAAAGTGCTGATTATTAAGATCAATCTCACCTCGTTTACCTTCCAGCGCTGTTTTAGTTTGCTAAACATGCAGCAAAAATGAAGGAAATTTTTTAGAAAAAAGTACAAAACAGGTCAATTGGCAGTGGCTGGCATTCTGTTTACAAAAACATGACAAAAGGATGTATCAAGGTACAACAATCGGCTGAAAATCAGGCTGGACAAGGGAAAAATTTTTTTTGCAATGTTGATATTTTGTGAACATACATACTTATTTTTGCAGCCGAGTAAGGGTATTTTTCCACACCATCATCCCGAACAAACTGTATGAGTCGCTATAGAAAAATCTTAAAAGCTGCGTTTGCAAGTTTACTTCTTGTTGCACTGGTTTCATTTTCAAATAACGTATTGGCTGCCGATGGCGAGGCTTTATTCAAAGCCAATTGTGCCAGTTGTCATAAGCCTGATGAGGATGCAACAGGCCCAATGCTGAAGGGCGCCAGGAAACGTGAGCCAAGCCCAGACTGGGTTTACAAGTGGGTGTATAACACCAACGCAATGGTGGAAACCGACCCCTACGCCAAGGCTTTGAAAGCCAAATACGGCTCGGTGATGAGTTCGCAGAACCAGTTGAAAAAGGACGAAATTACTGCCATACTGGATTGGGCAGATAATTATGTACCACCGGTTAAAAATCCTGCAGGCGGAGGTGGCGAACCTGCCACCGACAACTCTCTTCTTTTTGGTATTCTCACACTGATCCTTGCGCTGGTAGCCTTTATCTTATTACAGGTTAACAGCAGTCTCCGTAAATTATCAGATGAAAAAGAAGGTGTTTTAAGATCCGAACCAGTACCTTTTTACAGGAATAAAGCTTATTTGATGACAGCTGTGATCGCCCTGTTTTGTTTTGGCGGTTACAAGACCATCAATGCGGCTATTGGTCTTGGACGAATGAAAAATTACCAGCCTGAACAACCCATCTACTATTCACATAAAGTACATGCCGGTACCAACCAGATCAATTGCCTTTATTGCCACAGTGGTGCACAGGATAGTAAATTCTCCAATATCCCTTCGGTAAATGTTTGTATGAACTGTCATAAGGGCATTAAGGATTATAAGGGCGAAGACAAACTGGTTCGTGAAGATGGTTCTCCTGTAAATGGTACTGCCGAGATCCAGAAGCTATACGCTTACGCAGGTTGGAATCCTGACACAAAAACTTACGATAAGCCAGGCACACCCATTGAATGGGTTAAGATCCACAACCTGCCTGATCATGTTTATTTCAATCACAGCCAGCACATAAAAGTTGGAAAACAGCAATGTCAAACCTGCCATGGTCCTATCCAGGAAATGGGCGAGGTAAAACAATTCGCTGAACTGAGCATGGGCTGGTGTATCAATTGCCACAGGGAAACCAAGGTTGATTTTTACAACAAAGAAACCGGTGCCGGCAACAAATTCTACAGCATTTACGAGAAGTTCCATAATGATATCAAGAACGGTAAAATGGACAGTGTAACAGTTGAAAAGATCGGTGGAACTGAATGTCAGAAATGTCACTATTAAAAAATTAGCTAATTAGTTAGGAAGGTATCACTGCTAATAAATTCGTTTCTGTTATCATTAGCATATTAGCCAATTAGCACATCAGCACATTAGTATATATGGAAAAAAAGTACTGGCAAAGTTTTGGAGAATTAAATCAATCTGAGTCTTTTCAGCAAAAGGCAGAGAATGAGTTCCAGGAGCAATTACTGCCACTGGAGGATCTTGATGATAAGGGATTGCTGGATGCAAAGAGCCCACGCAGGGACTTCCTTAAATATTTAGGATTTAGTACGGCGGCAGCCACCCTGGCAGCCAGTTGCGAAATGCCGGTGCGTAAAGTGGTTCCATATCTTAAAAAACCGGAATCACTAATTCCCGGGGTTGCCAATTACTATGCCTCTACTTATATCAATGAAGGAGATGTACTGCCCGTAATAGTCAAACAACGTGACGGACGGCCTATAAAAATTGAAGGCAACGACAAGTCAACCATTACCGGTGGTGGTACCAGCGCAAGGGCACAGGCATCTGTACTTGACTTATACGATACAACCAGGCTGCGTTATCCTACCCAAAACGACGGAAAAGATTTTAAAGAGATACCAACTTTTGACCAGCTTGATAAAGCCATCGGCGAAAAATTGGCCGGGAAGCCTGTAGTACTGCTTACCAGTACCTTAAACTCGCCTTCCACCACACAGATCATTACCGAATTTTTAGCAAAATATCCAGGCAGCCGTCACGTACAATACGACGCCATTAGTTATAGCGGTATGTTGCTGGCCAATGAAGCTTGCTATGGTAAAAAGGCGATCCCTTCTTACCATTTCGATAATGCAAAAATCATTGTAAGCATCGGTGCCGATTTCCTCGGTACCTGGCTCAGCCCGGTAGAATTTGCCCATCAATATTCAACAAACAGGAAAGTTTCGGCCGAAAAGCCGCAAATGAGCCGTCACATTCATTTTGAAAGCAACCTGAGCTTAACAGGAAGCAATGCTGATGACCGCATCCTGCACAAACCTTCCGAAAAAGCAGCCGTAGCACTAAACATTCTTGCAAAACTGGGCGGTAGCGTTACAGCGCCTGCATTGTCAGGCAAGGAATTGAATGACGGCGTTAAACTGGCAGTTGACCAGTTAAATGCTCACAAGGGCGAAGCGCTGGTTGTTTGCGGAAGCAATGATGTAAACCTGCAGGTAATTGTAAATGCCATCAACGAATTGATCGGTGCCAATGGTAAAACCATCAACTGGGCGGTTACTTCTAACTATCGCCAGGGCGTTGATGCTGATATCAACACCCTTATCAACGATATGAACAGTGGTGCTGCCAGTGCTGTATTGATCTACGGCGCCAACCCTGTTTATACTTATTACGACAGCAAAAAATTTGCAGATGCACTTAAAAAAGTGCCGGTAAGCATTTCTTTTAATGCTACCATGGACGAAACCACAGAACTGTGTAAATATAGTGTGCCGGCCCATCACTGGCTCGAAAGCTGGGGCGATGCAGAACCTAAAACCGGTTACTACAGCCTGATGCAGCCAACCATCAATCCATTGTTCAAAACAAGGGCATTCCAGGCCTCTTTGTTGAAATGGAGTGGAAGTGCAGTAGAGTATGATGTTTATTTCAGGGATTTCTGGACAAAAAAATTAACTACTACCGAAGCTTATTTCCAGGCTTTGCAGGAAGGAGTGATCGAACCGGCTCCGGCTGTCGCCGCTGCAACCTATAATAATGCGCCCTTGGCAGATGCTGTTGCAAAAGCAAGTGCTGCCAAAGCCGGTAAATACGAACTGGTGATCTATCAAAAAGTAAGCATGGGAAGTGGTAACCAGGCCAACAACCCCTGGTTGCAGGAATTGCCGGATCCCATTTCAAAAGTAACCTGGGATAACTACGCAATGATAAGCCCGGCAATGGCTAAAGCCATTTTAGGCAAAGACGTATTGGGCAGCCAGCGTGATGGTGACCGTTACGAAGTAACTCCGGAAAAGCCGGTAATTACCATCAAGGCAAATGGAAAAGAGATTTCCCTGCCTGCTTTGATCATCCCAGGTATTCATCCGGATGTGGTTGCCATTGCTGTAGGTTATGGCAGGCAGAGCGCTAATAAAGAGAAAACAAAAGAAAATATTGGAATGTCGGCAAATGGAGCAGGCCTCAATGCTTATCCATTTGTAAGTTTTGATGGAACCAGCTTAAGATATAGTGCCGTTGCTGACATCAGCAAAACGGACAATGTATATGCCCTGGCTCAAACACAGGTACACGGTTCTTCAGAAAGCAGGCCGGTGATCTACGAAACCAGTCTTGCAAAATTTGCCAAAGATCCAAAGCAGGTACTGGAAGAAGCAACTCATGAAAGAGAGATGCTGACCGCAGCCTCCAACGGTGAAGATTTTAGAAAAGATGCTACCATTTATCCTGACTATGTTAAGCCGGGCGCTAAATGGGGTATGAGTATCGATCTCAATACCTGTACCGGTTGCAGCGCCTGTGTAGTAGCCTGTACCGCTGAAAACAATGTTTCTGTTGTTGGTAAAACCCAGGTGATAAGGGCGCATGAAATGCACTGGTTGCGCATTGACCGCTATTTTACCGGTGATATCAGCAACCCGGATGTAGTGTTTCAGCCAATGATGTGCCAGCACTGCGACAATGCTCCTTGTGAGAACGTTTGCCCGGTTGCTGCTACCAACCACAGCAGTGAAGGATTGAATCAAATGACCTATAACCGTTGTATCGGTACAAGATATTGCGCCAATAACTGTCCATTTAAAGTCCGTCGTTTTAACTGGCTTGATTATAATGGTTCAGATAGTTTCCCTGATAACCAGGATCCATTGATCGGTGTTGACCTGGATGAGGTTACCACTCAAATGAATGATGACCTTACCAGGATGGTACTCAATCCTGATGTTACCGTGCGTTCAAGAGGTGTCATCGAAAAATGTTCTTTCTGTGTGCAGCGCCTGCAGGAAAACAAACTGATCGCTAAAAAAGCAGAAGATCCTTCTTTGATACGCAATGTAAAAACAGCTTGTATGCAGGCTTGTCCTACTCATGCCATCAGTTTTGGTAATGTGAACGACAAAGAAAGCGATGTATATAAGATCAGGAACATAGAGCAGAAAGACCGCACCTTCTATGTACTGGAGCAATTGCACGTACTGCCAAACGTTAGTTACCTGGCCAAGGTAAAGAATACCGACAGGCATGTGAGCAACGAAAAGGAAGAAGGCGGAGAGCATGAAGAAGGAAAGAAAGAAGCACATGCTGAAGCCGCAAAGGAACATGCATAGTAAGTGTTCTCTTGTAAATTGAAATGGTTAAAGATTTAATTGCTGATAAAAAATAAAAAGTAAAAGATAAAAAGGTCTTCTTTTTACTTTTCACTTTTAACTTTAAAAAGATATGTCATTATTAAAGTACGAATCACAGATCAGGGAACCGCTGGTAGATGGGAATAAAGACTATCACCAGGTAACGGAAGACATTATACGCCCCATTGAGATGAAGCCAAGCCGTTTATGGTATGTTGGTTTTTATATCAGTGTAGCTTTATTACTGTTTGGTGTGTATAGTATCTACCGGGAGGTAACCTATGGTATCGGCCAGTGGAACCTTAACAAAACCATCGGATGGGGCTGGGATATTACCAACTTCGTATGGTGGGTAGGTATTGGTCACGCCGGAACTTTGATCTCAGCGATCCTGCTGCTGTTCCGCCAGGGATGGAGAACGGGTGTAAACCGTGCAGCAGAAGCGATGACGATCTTTGCGGTAATGTGCGCCGGGCAGTTTCCGATCTGGCACATGGGACGTGTTTGGATGGCATTCTTTGTATTACCTTATCCCAATACCCGTGGCCCGCTGTGGGTAAACTTTAACTCACCCTTGCTTTGGGACGTATTTGCGATATCAACTTATTTCACTGTTTCATTATTATTCTGGTACTCTGGTTTATTGCCCGATTTTGCTACGGTAAGAGACAGGGCCAAAACCAAACTCCGCAAATTACTGTACGGCGTGGCAGCATTTGGCTGGACGGGCAGTACCAAACATTGGCAACGCCATGAGAGCCTTTCGTTGGTATTGGCTGGTTTAAGTACCCCGCTGGTATTATCTGTACACACCATCGTATCTTTTGACTTTGCTACTTCAGTAATGCCCGGCTGGCATACCACCATCTTCCCGCCCTACTTCGTGGCAGGTGCGATCTTTTCCGGCTTTGCCATGGTGCAAACATTAATGTTGATCTTAAGAAAAGTTTTCGGCCTGGAAGACTATATCACCATTGGCCACATTGAAGCGATGAATAAAGTGATCGTGTTAACAGGTTCAATCGTGGGTATTGCTTATATAACTGAGTTGTTCATCGCCTGGTACGGACAAAATCCTTACGAATGGTATGTATTTAAAGAAAACAGGGCCAATATATTCAGTCCTTACGGATGGAGCTACTGGTTGATGATGTTCTGTAACGTGGTGTCACCGCAAATGTTCTGGTTCAAGAAACTAAGAAGAAATATTGCGTTTACTTTCTTCATGAGCATCATTGTAAACGTAGGTATGTGGTACGAGCGTTTTGTGATCATCGTTACTTCTACCTACAGGGATTACCTGCCATCTTCCTGGAGTACTTATTACAGCCCTTCCGTTTACGAGATCGGCTTTTACCTGGGTACGTTCGGGCTGTTCTTTACCTGCTTCTTCCTGTTTGCAAAATACTTCCCTGTAATTGCGGTAGCCGAGATCAAGGCGATCCTGAAAACATCGGGTGAAGGGTACAAACGTAAAATGACAGACCTGGAAAAATCAGATTCGGAGAAGTTTTATATTGATGAAGTGGAGCATGCACACTAAGTGAGCTGTTTTAAATTTTGAATTTTAAATTTTGAATTCACATATATGGCCGGAGGAATAAAAAAATTTGTTGTTGGATGCTTTGATGATGAAGCAGTATTGTTTCCAGCTGTGAAAAAAGTTCGCAGGGCAGGATACAAGATTCATGATGTGTACACTCCATTTCCTGTGCATGGTCTTGATCATGCCATGGGGTTAAGAGAAACAAGTTTACACACGGCTGGTTTTATCTACGGTATCACCGGTACCACCACTGCGCTTTCTTGTATTGGCTGGATTTTTACCAAAGACTGGCCTTTAAATATTGGCGGTAAACCACACTTTGCTTTGCCGGCCTGGATACCGATAACTTTTGAGTTAACAGTATTGTTTGCAGCAGTTGGTATGGTACTTACTTTTTGCTACCTGTGCCAGTTGTCGCCTTTCATAAAGAAGCATCACTTTCACCCAAGGGCTACCGATGATCTTTTTGTGATGGCAATTGAATGCACAGATAAAACAAATGATGCGGAAGTGCAGGATTTTTTACAGGCAGCAGGCGCAAAGGAAATAAATGTGCAACATGCTGAAACCGGTTGGTGGCTTGGCAGGTACGACAGGGAGCAAAAATTGTACAGGGAAACTGAAGTTGGTTATTAATTGATTAATTGTTTAACTGAAACTGATAAATGAAACGAACTAAATTTTTTACTGTCATCGCAATTGCTACCAATGCAGTAGTACTGGTTAGCTGTGGCAGCGGTAATGATAAGCCCGGAAAGATATACATGCCCGATATGGCCTATAGCCGGGCAATTGAAACCTATTCATTGCTTGATTCAACAAAATTCACCAATGATCCGGCTCAACTTGGCGAAAAGATCTTTTATAACAGCAGACCTGTAGAAGGAACACTCCGGCTGGGAGATGTACCTCCTTTTGAAGCTCCACTGAGCGATTCTGCCGGCGGACTTTATACGATCAGTAATCAAACAAAAAACCCGGTACCGGCTTTAAGTACCCACGATAGCCTGGAAGCGGCAAGGCTGTTTAATATCAATTGTGCTATATGCCATGGTGTAAAAGCCGGAAGTGACGGACCTGTAGGTGCAAGGGTTGGAGGTGTAAAAAATATTGTGAATGCTTCTCCCGGGTATAGCGATGGAAGGATCTTTCATGTAATGGAATATGGGCAGAATAATATGGGAAGTTATGCATCGCAGTTGAGTGCAAAGCAACGCTGGATGATCATACACTATATCAGAACCCTGGAGCCAAAGCCTGAAGCAGGTGCAGCGGCAGCAGCCACACCGGCCGCTACAGCAGCAACAGACAGTTCAGCAGCGGCAAAAAAGACAAAATAGAAAACGTTCATTCAAAATAAAGATTTAGATGAGTCATTCATTCGAGTTACCTGGCAGTTATAAGAAATGGACAATGGGCCTGATAGGTGTTGGCGTTATCGCCTTGCTGTATGGCTTCATTATGTATCATCCATTGGAAAATGGAGGCCATGGAGCTGCTACAACCAGTACCCGTTTTTGGGCAGTTTTATTACAAAACAGCGTATTCTGGTTGCTGGTGGTTAATGCAAGTATGTTTTTTATCGGCGTAACTACACTTGCAATGGGCGGATGGCAGGTGGCATTGAGGCGTGTGCCGGAAGCGATCTCCAGCGTGGTGCCTGTATTGGGCGGTATTGCGTTATTGATATTAATGGCAATTGTTTGGGGTGGCAGGGATGATGTGTACCCCTGGGTTAACAAAGAACTGGTTGATCATGATAAGATACTGTTGGGAAAAAAAGGATTTTTAAATCCCGTGTTTTATTCCATCTTCAGCGTAATTACTATTTTCCTGTGGTGGATATTGGGAAAGAAACTGCGTTCACTCAGTTTGGAAAGCGATAATGCAGGTCACATGGATTATGAAACGGGAGACAGGTGGATCAAAAAGAATATCCTGTATGCTTCTTTGTTCATCGTTGTATTTGGTTTATCTGTAGGTTCTACCGCTCCATGGCTGTGGATCATGAGCATAGATGCTCATTGGTACAGTACCATGTTTAGCTGGTATACATTTGCAAGTTCTTTCGTATCTGGTATGTCGCTGATCGCCCTCTACATTGTTTTCCTCAAAAACCGCGGTCAACTCGAGTTTGTTACAGAAGAGCATATCCATGATATTGGTAAATTCATGTTTGCATTCTCTGTTTTCTGGACTTACCTGTGGTTTTCACAATACATGCTTATCTGGTATGCAAATCTTCCTGAAGAAACAGGGTATTATAAAATCCGGGTATTTGGTCCTTACCGCGGCATATTCTTCCTGAACCTGATTCTCAACTTTGTATGTCCATTACTGATTCTTATGAAAAAATCAGTTAAGAGAAATTATACCATGCTTACTTTTATGGCCGTGTTGATCATTTTTGGTCACTGGATTGATTTCTGGCAAATGGTAATGCCCGGCACTATGAAAGATAAAGCTCATTTAATGCCATTTGAATTTGGTATTGCAGCCCTGTTCATCGGAATCATCATGTGGAGGGTAGGAGATTATCTCAGCAAACATCCGCTTACCGCAAAAAATCATCCTTTCCTTAAGGAGAGTATGATCCACCATGTATAATATAATAATTTAGAAAGATAAGTCGATACTGGTTTTGACGGAAATATCCTTTTTTACAGTTGGCCGGGTATTTAAACAGTAGAATAACACATAAAGTAGTTAATGTAAATAACTTTGCATCATGACAGAAATTTTGTTGGCAGCGATCGTAATAATGATTTTCGTAGTCATCTTCCAGATTGCGAAAGCAAGTGAATACGTAAGTGTGCTAAAGGGGGAAGAAAAAGCCCTGAAGCAAAACAATAAGATCAACGCATTTTTACTCATCTCTTTTTTAGTGCTGGGATTGATAGGAGTGTGGTGGTGTAATGACCTGTTCAAAGGCAAAACTCTGTTTGCGTACGGTGCCGCTTCTGATCATGGTGAAAAGATCGACCTGATGCTGTACATCACCATCGGAGTTACAGGTGTTGTATTTGTAATTACACAGGTATTGCTATTTTGGTTTGCTTACAAATACCAGCAAAATGACAATCGCAAGGCATACTATTTTCCGCACAACACCAAGCTGGAGTTGATCTGGACAACGGTACCGGCCATATTTCTTACTGTATTGGTGGTGTTTGGTTTGATGTACTGGTTCAAAATGACCGGTGAAGCGCCAAAAGATGCTACCCTGGTAGAAGTTACCGGGCACCAGTTTGCCTGGGAGTTCCGTTACCCCGGAAAAGATAAAACACTGGGCCGCAAAAATTATAAATTAACAAAAGGTGCAAACAGTCTCGGTGTTGATTTTGACGATCCGGCAAGCAGGGATGATATTCACGTTGCTGCTACCATGCACATACCTGTTGGTAAACCGGTAAAACTGGTGATCAACGCACAGGATGTAATTCATGATGTGGGTCTTGCGCACTTCAGGCTTAAAATGGATGCCGTACCAGGTATACCTACCACCATGTGGTTCACCCCGTTGTACACTACTGCGGAAATGAAAGCAAAAACGCACAACGATAATTTTGCGTACGAGATCAGTTGCGACCAGATGTGCGGAAAGGGCCATTATTCCATGAGGGGTGTAATTGTTGTAGATACACAGGCAGATTATGAAAAATGGCTTTCTGAACAGAAGCCGGAAATATGGACCGTAAGGCCGGAAACAAAACCAAAAGAGCCTGCAGTTGTTGACAGCGCTGCTAAAACAACAGCAGCGCCGGTTGCCGCAGTAATGGCAAAGCAGTAAATTAATAAATTGATTATTGAAAAATAATTTTAAGAAATGAGTACCTCAGCAGCACTACACCATGAAGATGTTCACACGGCACACGATGCCCACCATGAGCATCATCACCACGAAACATTTATAAGCAAATACGTTTTTAGCCAGGATCATAAAATGATCGCCAAGCAGTTCTTAATAACTGGTATGATATGGGCTATCATCGGGGGCTTATTCTCTGTGATCTTCCGTTTACAGTTAGGCTATCCTGAATCTACGTTCCCATGGCTGGAAGACTTTTTGGGTCACTGGGCCAAGGGTGGTAAACTGCAGCCTGAGTTTTACTACGCCCTGGTTACCATGCACGGAACCATCCTGGTATTTTTCGTGCTTACTGCAGGTCTTAGCGGTACTTTTGCCAACTTCTTAATTCCATTACAGATCGGTGCAAGAGACATGGCTTCGCCGATGCTGAATATGCTTAGCTACTGGTTCTTCTTCCTGGCATCAATCATCATGTTCTCTTCTCTGTTTGTGCAAACAGGTCCGGCAAGTGGCGGATGGACGATCTATCCTCCGTTGAGCGCACTGGGCGATGCCTCCAGCGGTTCCAAGATCGGTATGGATCTCTGGCTGGTAAGTATGGCCATGTTCATTGTGAGTTCACTGCTTGGTGGTTTAAACTATATTTCTACCATTCTCAACCTTCGTACAAAAGGGATGAGTATGACAAGAATGCCACTCACGGTTTGGGCGCTGTTCTTTACAGCTATCCTGGGTGTATTGTCTTTCCCTGTATTATTATCAGGCGCCATTCTTTTGTTGTTTGATCGTAATCTTGGTACCAGCTTCTTCCTCAGTGATATCGTAGTAAACGGTAAAATTTTGCCAAACGAAGGCGGTAGTGCCATCCTGTTCCAGCATCTGTTCTGGTTCCTGGGTCACCCCGAAGTGTACATCATCCTGTTGCCTGCAATGGGTATGTCATCTGAAATACTGAGTGTGAATAGCCGTAAACCTATTTTCGGTTATATGGCGATGGTAGGATCAATGTTTGCGATCGCTATCCTTGCCTTCCTTGTGTGGGCACATCACATGTTTGTAACCGGCCTGAATCCTTTCCTTGGATCAATCTTCGTATTGCTAACCTTGTTGATTGCGGTTCCATCGGCCATTAAAGTATTCAACTGGCTTACCACCCTGTGGCGTGGCAATATCAGGTTCACCCCTGCCATGCTGTTTGCCATCGGTTTTGTTAGCTTATTTATCAGCGGGGGGTTAACAGGTATCTTCCTGGGTAATTCTGCACTGGATATTCACTTGCACGATACCTATTTTGTAATTGCCCACTTCCACATCGTAATGGGTGTAGCTTCCTTCTTTGGGATGTTTGCGGGTGTTTACCACTGGTTCCCTAAAATGTACGGCCGTTATCTCAACAATACCATGGGCTATATCCATTTTTGGGTTACCATTATTGGTGCATATTTGATCTTCTGGCCAATGCATTACGAAGGTCTTGCAGGTATGCCCCGCCGTTACTATGATTTTTCACAATGGGAATCATTTAAGATGTTTGGCGGATTGAATGAGTTTATCAGCTTTGTGTCAATGATCGTATTCGCTGTTCAGTTGTTATTTGTGTTCAATTTCTTCTATAGCATTTTCAAAGGAAGAAAGGTTACAAGTACCAATCCATGGGGTGCCAATACATTGGAATGGACAACACCAATACGTCCCGGGCATGGCAACTGGCCTGGTGAAATTCCTGAAGTACACCGTGGTGCTTATGATTACGGTAAAGATGGAAGAGAGTTCATTTCGCAGATTGAGCCAATTGGTGAGAACGAAAGTCATCATTAATTCATAATTTTTTCCCGACAGTTGGCGGGACATAACCAGATAATGTGAGGATGGATTTATGCCGGATAACAATACTACCATAGCTGATTCAACATCGTTTGCGTTGGCAACCAAAGTGAAAGATTATTTTCAGCTTATCAAGTTCACGTTGAGTTTTATGGTAGTGTTTAGTACCGTGGTAAGTTTTTTGATAGCTCCCAACGAATTGTACTACGATCGAAATAAGCTGTTATCAGTTCTTTTACTTTTTGTTGGTGGAATGCTGGTCACAGGTTCTGCAAATGCCATTAACCAGGTAGCAGAAAAAGACACAGATGCCGTGATGAAGCGTACTGCAAAACGTCCGGTTGCAAGCGGAAGAATGAGTGTGTTTGAAGCAACTGTTTTTGCCGTGATCGCCGGAATAGCTGGAGTTTTCATCTTATGGTACTGGTTCAATTACCAGGCTGCGTTAACAGGATTGTTCAGCTTGTTTTTATACGGGTTCATCTATACACCGTTAAAAAAAGTGAACTCCATCGCGGTATTGGTAGGTGCCATACCGGGTGCAATCCCCTGCCTCATTGGCTGGGTTGCTGCTACCGGTAGTTTTAGTGCCGGCGGTTGGATCTTGTTTGGAATACAGTTTTTATGGCAGTTTCCGCATTTCTGGGCAATCGCCTGGATCGCACACCACGATTATAGTGCGGCTGGTTTTAAACTGTTGCCAGGAGATAAGGGACCTACCAAATTCACTGCATTGCAAACGGTTATTTACAGTGCGTTGATGATCCCATTCGGGTTGCTGCCTTATTACATGGACATTGCCGGTGTCACCAGCGCCTGGATACTGACAGCCTGTAATTTGTGGATGGTTTTTGTAAGCATCCGGTTATTTTTAAAAATGGACGGCAAGAGTGCAAGAGGGGTAATGTTCAGTTCTTATTTTTACCTGATGATAGTGCTGCTGGCATTGTTTGCAGACAGGAATACTGATCACCAGCGAAAACAAGTAAGCGAATTTCATTTAACACAGGCTTTAAGAAGCTTGTAATTCAACATAAAAATGCCCTGTAAAGGGAGGTGGAATATGAGTACGGTGGTAATGGAACAACGAAAGAAAATACATCCGCATAAGTTTACCCTTTGGGTGGCTATTGCGAGTATATTAATGATGTTTGCCGGCCTGACAAGCGCCTACATCGTAAAGCGAAACCAGGCGAACTGGTTATCATTTGAATTACCGGTGGCATTCTGGTACAGTACAGCAGCGATGTTTGCAAGCAGTATTACTATGTGGCTTGCGCAGAAGCGGTTTAAGAACAGGGAGATACCGGCATACCGAACGTTGATAACTGTTACGTTTGTGCTGGGCCTGTTGTTTGTACTGTTGCAGGTAGTGGGTTTTGTAACCCTTGCGAAAGGCGGATTGCCGATGCAGAAAAATGTGGCAGTTTCGTTTTTGTATGTAATTGTTGCCCTGCATGGCGCCCATGTGATCGGGGGCCTGGTAGCCTTGCTGGTGATGTTTGTAAAGGCATTCAGTAAATCTGTAAGAACCTATAACTCGGTTCCTGTAGAAGTGATGGCTACTTACTGGCATTTTGTAGATTTTTTATGGGTGTATTTACTGATTTTTTTACTGGCGATAAGATAGAGGATGCAGGCTTTAAATAACAAATTGTAAATACTTATTACTTAGAACTAAATACTTAGAACTTAACAATATATGTCTACAGCAGCAATACAAAAGGAAACAAAGTGGTGGAGCGGTGGAAGAAGTCCATTCAATGCCAGTTATGGCAAAGTAATGATGTGGTATTTTTTGATGAGTGATGCCTTCACATTTGGCGCCTTCCTCATCAGTTATGGAACCATTCGTTTCAGCCAGAATTTTTGGGCCGATCCCAACCATGTGTTCAATGCATTTCCGCTCGCCGGACATATGAACCTGCCCCTGACGTTTGTAAGTTTAATGACCTTTATTCTTATTGCCAGCTCTGTTACCATGGTATTGGCAGTACATGAAGGCCATAACATGAATCGCAAAGGTGTTGAAAAGTACATGATCATGACCATTATCGGCGGTATCGCTTTCTTAAGCTGCCAGGCCTGGGAATGGACGCATCTTATAACAGGAGATCATGCAGTGTTGGTGAACGGGCAGATCGAACATTGGGGTACAACTGTAAGCCACAATCCATGGGGACCAGAAGTAATGTTCAATGGCAGTGAAGTAGCCACACCGGGTCCAATTGCCTTTGGCGGTTATTTTTTTGGTATCACAGGTTTTCACGGTTTTCACGTATTCTCCGGTGTAGTGATAAATATTATCATGTATATTAAAACCAGGATGGGGCATTTTGATGATCGTGGACACTATGAAATGATCGAAAAAGCTGGTTTATACTGGCACTTTGTAGATCTTGTTTGGGTATTTGTATTCTTGTGTTTCTACCTTATCTAACCGTATTCAATTAAAAGAAAGAACATTTCAATAAAAAAAGAATTATGTCAGCACACGTTTCATCTCCGGAAATAACTTTTCATCCTGAGCATTCGGGGAGTACAAAAAGAATATGGAGAACATTTTGGGTTTTGTCAATCCTTACCATTTTTGAACTGGCCTTGGGGATTGGAATCTATACCATTCACAAGGGTGAGCATCCCAGTGCTTCTATGGTGTTACTTTTAAAAGGCGTCGTTTGCATTCTTACACTGGCAAAAGCCTATTATATTGTTTCTATTTTTATGCATTTGGGAGACGAGATTCGCAACATGATCATGACCATCGTTGTTCCGCTTTGCCTGTTCATCTGGTTCATCATTGCATTTTTATGGGATGGCACCAGTTGGCTGAATCTTCGCAACAGGTACAATGGGAAACCGGTGCAAACAGAGCAGCACCAGCCTGCAGCAACAGAAAAAGGGGCGAAAGACTAATTTAAATAACACGATATACAAAACATTTAAACCATCGTCCTGTTAAAAGGTGCGGTGGTTTTTTATTGAATACTTTTGATAAAGCGTACATGAATAAGCGGGCATTATTAGGGATCTTATTGGCAACAGTACTGCCACTGGCAGGCTACCTGGCCGTAAAGTATTACAGTGAAGATGCGGTACACATGCCGCAAAGATATTTTTACGACAGTGTAGACACCCTCAAAAAAGATGGAAGGGTAAGCATTGACACTTCCTGGCATCATGTAAAGAATATCCGGTTCACCAACCAACTGGGCAAAACGGTTGATCTTGATTCGCTGAAAGGTAAGATCATTGTTGTGGATTTTTTCTTTACCCGTTGCCCGGGCATTTGCCCCGGTCTTGCCAAAAGCATGAAAAAACTACAGGATTCTTATACCAACAGCCGGGATAGCATCGTACAATTTATTTCCATCAGTGTAGATCCGGAACACGATTCAGTACCACAACTAAGAAAATTTGCAGACCGCTTTACCAGCAACCATGATAGCTGGTGGTTTGTTACCGGTAACAAAAAGGAAACCTACGATTTTGCCTTCCAGGAACTGAAAGCGAGTATTGCAGATACAGAAGTGGATACAGCTTTTATCCATACGGAGAACTTTTTTCTGCTCGACCGGGACAGGGTAGTCAGGGGATGGTACAATGGCTTTGATTCAACAAAAATGCAGCAGTTGGTAAAAGACATTCCTTTGCTGATGCTGGAGAAAAATAAGAAGAGAAGTTTTTCTGAATTTTTGAAAGACCTCTTTGGCCGTGGATGACCCTGCTGCCGGCGGAATAATCAACCAGGTAAATCAATCAGAATTATCAACTTATCAATTTAAAAATGCTTACACCTTCTTTACAAAAAAATGATGCGAAAGCAAAGTGGCTGATCGGTATCTTTTCCGTGATCGTTTTTGGCGTAGTAACGATCCTCGGCAGGTATAACCTTGCCGGAAAAGTCAACCTTCAATTTGACGTACACATCTTTGCAAAAACCAATGCCATTATTAATGCTACGGTAGCTGTATTATTGCTGGCAGGTTTATATTTCGCCAAGCAGAAAAACTTTGAGCTGCACAAAAAGCTGATGTTGTTCGCAATGATCTTATCTGTGTTGTTCCTGGTTTCGTACATCTGTCACCATTTGCTTGCCGGCGAAACCATGTATGGCGAAACAGATGGCGTAGCAGGGTTGAGCGATGCGGAAAAAGCGGCAGCAGGCGGCAGAACCGTTTATTTGCTTATTTTACTTACACATATTCCACTGGCAGGGCTTGCGCTGCCCTTTATTTTGTTTGCAGCGTACCGGGCTTTAACAGGAGAGTACGAAAAACACAAGCGACTGGTGAGGATCGTTTGGCCGGTATGGTTTTATGTGGCAGTAACCGGCGTGATTGTTTACCTGATGATCAGTCCATATTACCACTAATCTTTTTATATGAGTGAGCAGTCGGGAAACACATTAAGAGGACTTCAGATCATTCACAAAGCCATGTTGCTTGGGCAGCTAGCTTTTGCCGCAGTTGCATTTTTCCTGAAATACAGCGGTAGTTTTCCTTCAGGATACAATGAGCTCGATAAAACCCTGCAGGTAGTTGCCCTTGTTTTATCCATTGGCGGTTTTTTTACCGGCGCCTCACTTTTTAAAAGAAAGCTGCAGGGAGCGATGACTGCGTTTCCTGATGTTAAAACCAAAGCGGCAGTGTATCGCAATGCATGTATTGTACAATGGGCCTTCCTTGAAGGGCCTTCTTTATTTTGTATTGTTTGTTTTTTGCTGGTGGGCAACTACGCTTTTTTAGCGTTGTCTGCAGCACTGATGCTGGTTTTTGCCTTAACGGCACCGGTTAAATTAAAGATCATGCTGCAGTTGCAGCTAAGTGAAGAAGAGATGGATCAGTTTTAGCGCCCTCTCAGTCAATTTTTTCCACCACAATTTTTACCGGGCTTATATAAGTGATCATCACTTTAATGATAGCGCCCGGTTGCAGCGCCGCCGCTGTTATCGGGGGCTTACTTTTTTGTACCGGGATCTTTGCCTGTATTTTGCCATTGAAACAATTGATAAAAATCCCGTAAGGCGTGAGTTTATACACCGTAGCTTCTACAGGTGTTTTATTTTTAAAATATTTTACTGCCTGCTGGTACTCCGGTATATATTCACTTTTAAAAAAAGAAGCGGTAACATGATCCGGCTTTTCCAGGTTGTCCAGCTTAAAAAAAACCGGATCGTTCAGCCTGCTTTCGTGCGGTGGTATTTCCCAGGGAGAAAGGATAAGTGGAAATAAAATATAGCTGCCGGTTTCTTTTACAAAGTATGCTTCACCCGCTTTTTTAAGATACCCAACAAACCGGTTTTCTTCGGCGGCCTTGTTTAGGAGATTGGTATAAGCGTTGTTGAAACGAAATTCAATACAATCGGCGATCATTTTATCACCTTTTGGAGAAGGCACCAACAGGAAACTCACCTCGTCGCCTATGCGAAAAAAATGCGTTTTTTTTATCAGCTTTCTCTCTTTAAGTTTTGATTGCTCCTTTTCGCTTACGTTCCCGTTGATCGTTTTGCTTTTTCCATTGTGCAGGTACTCAATAGTAGCATAATTTTTTTCGTGATGGATAAAGGTGATCGTACCCATTAGTGTTTGTTGATCCATAAAAGCCGCTTGATGCGTGGGTGAAAAGCTGTACAATATATTTTACAAGGTAAGTTCTTCTGCAGGATCCCAGAACAGTTTTTTAAAATCAACCACTTTATCATCCTTCACGGCAACCTTTTCTTTTTTTAATAATTCTTCCATTAAGGTTGCTGTTTCAAAATGATGTTTGCCGGTGAGCATACCGTTGCGGTTCACCACCCGTTGTGCCGGCACCGGGGGTTTGGCAAGTGAGGATGCATTCATGGCCCAACCAACCATCCTTGCTGAAAGCCTGGTGCCAAGGTAAGCGGCGATGGCACCATAGGAGGTAACACGTCCCCTGGGGATCTGCCTTACCACTTCGTATACATCTTCAAAAAAAGAATAGCGGGTATCTTTGGGCGTTTCTTTAACAGCAGCTTTTTTATTTTTCACGGTCTTGTATTGTATTTTTTTGTGCGATCAAAGCCTTTCGCTGTGGCTCCGGCACATTTAAATAATCATAAGGACAATGCAGGCATCCATTGCCACAGCAACTGCCTTTTTTAAGATGGTACTTTTCCGTAAGAACCACATACCCCTCCCGGTTATAATAAAAATCCTCTCCCTCAATCAGCTTGTTCATGAACGGGTTTGTTTTCAGTGTCTTTTAAAACCTGCTGCAACAGTTCATCTTTATCTTCAATCACCGCAGGCAGGGTAAATTTCAGGTAAAAGATCCTGTTGCTGTTGGCAATGTCCAGCGCTTCGTAATGTGTTTTAATTTTTAATACGTCGCTGTCTGTTTGTGCATACACATCATCATAATCTTCAACGCAATCAAGCTGGTACATGGCTATTACCTTTTTTGTAAAATGGTAAAGATCGGGTGAATCTGTTTTTAAATGTATAAACCCTCCCGGTTTAAGCACCTGCCTGTACATCCTTAAAAAAGCAGGATGAGTAAGTCTTTTTTTTGCTTTTGATGTTCTTAAATGCGGATCCGGGAAAGTGATCCATATTTCAGATACTTCGTTGGCGGCAAAGTATTGGGGCAGCATGGCAATTTGCGTACGAAGGAAGGCCGCATTACTGATCTTTTCTTCCAGGCATTTTTTTGCGCCCGCATGTATCCGGTTGCCTTTGATATCCACCCCGATAAAATTTTTTCCGGTAAACAACTTTGACATGCCCACTGTATACTCACCCCTTCCGCAGGCAAGTTCAAGCACTACCGGGTGGTCGTTCTTAAAGTGGCCGCACCAGTTACCCTGCATGTGTGCTGGATATTCCAGTACATTGGCGAAAGTTTTAATGGCAGCAAAGCGGATCAATTTTTTCTGTCCCATACCCTGCAAATATATCCTGTTTCCTAAAAAAGTGGTAAGCCATTGAGGCAATGCCGGCGTTATCGGGGAAAAATGAATATTCACCCCATTTTTCGCTGCCCAATCCGCAAATAAAAATTTCATAGCCAAAGATTTAAATCGGCATAGTTTGCTTAATTTGCGGTTATTGCAAACGATTGTGTAAACTGCGTATTTTAAATGATTTCTTCAAAGGAAGTACAGGACCTGCAAGTAAAAATCAGCCAGCATAGTGACGAACAGGCTTATGCCCAGTTGTACATTGCTTACATGCCCTATCTTTTAAAGTTTGCCAATTCCATCATTAAGAATAAAGAACTGTCGGAAGAAGTGGTATCCGACGTATTTATCAAGATATGGCAGAACAGAGCAGATATTGGAAAAATTGAGAATATCAAACTCTACCTGTATGTAAGCACCAAAAATACAGCGATCAATTACCTATCCCGCCATTTTAGAAAAGACATCGTTTCTATAGAAGAAATGTCGCTCAACATTTCTCTCAGTCCCTATAACCCCGAGCAATTGCTCATTACATCGGAGGCGGTTAAAAAAATAAATATTGAAATCCAGAAGCTGCCTCCCAAATGCAGGCTCATCTTTAAGCTGGTAAAGGAAGACAGGCTGCGGTACAACGAAATTGCACGGCTGCTGAATATTTCTGTAAAAACAATTGATAACCAGATGGCTATTGCATTAAAGAAGATCAGCAGTGCCATTAATTTCGATCTTAAGAAAGCTCACTAACTACAAACTGATACTATCTTACCCAAATCAATATTTTTTTAACAACACTTTAGTAGATTTCAATTTTTTTTGTGTTTAACACCTAGAATGGACTATACACCTGAACATATATGGCTGCTCATTGCCCGGAAACTATCCGGCGAAGCTTCCGTAGAAGAGTTGCAGGAGCTGGAGGAGCTCATTCGCCAGCACCCGGATGCAGGGTATTCAAAAGAAATATTTTACGATTTGTGGAGGACCCAGCCGCCCAGCGACAGGCAGTATGCAGAGAACAGGTATAAGGAACTGGTTCAGCAGATGAAGAACATGGGGATCGATGATGGCAAATTTGAGGTGGATGACCACTATATAAACGACGGGGCTTTTGATCCGGACAAAAAAAGAAAGCAACGCCGCTTATGGGCGCTTGCAGTAGCTGTCATCCTGGTAGGCGTAGCCTGTATATCTTATTTCAGCCGGAACACTGTTAATACCGTGGAGCTTGCAGAAATTAGTTCAAAAAACCAGATCGCTACGAAGAACGGCTCAAAAACAAGCCTGGTATTGCCGGATGGAACCAAGGTTTGGCTCAATTCGGGCAGCCAGTTGGACTATGACAAGAGCTATGGCACCAAATTACGAGAAGTGTCCCTTACCGGGGAGGCTTATTTTGATGTAGTTAAAAATCCGGCCAAGCCATTTGTGATCCATACCAGCAAAATGGATGTAAAAGTGCTGGGTACAGCCTTTAATGTAAAATGTTACCCGGGTGAAAAAACTACAGAAACCAGTTTGGTAAGAGGTAGTATAGAAGTAACATTGAAAGACCGCCAGGAAAAAATAATGTTGAAGCCCAACGAAAAGCTGGTGATCAATAACGACGATATCGCAGTAAAGATGCAGCGGAACAAAGGCGATAAACAGTTAAATACAAAACCGGGAATTACTGAAAAACCGATTATAACACTTAGTCATTTAACTTTTTTACCCGTAGACAGTACTGTTATTGAAACGGCTTGGGTACAAAATCGTTTGGTGTTCAGCAGCGAATCCTTTGAAGATGTTGCCTTAAAGATGGAGCGCTGGTACAATGTAAGGATAGATTTTGCCAATGAAGAACTGAAAGACAGTCGGCTAACGGGCAATTTTGAAAGGGAAACAGTAGGCGAAGCATTCAATGCACTGCAGCTTACTACCAAATTCTATTACGCTATTAAGGCGGATAAAATAACTATTTATAAAAACAACGTTTCAAAAAAATAAAAAAAATATCTTTGATCAATAATACATCGTAAAACAGATTGCTTATATATAAAGGAGGGTTATGCTTGCCCATCCTGATGAAGCCAAATACCAACGCTTTCTGAAGCGGTTATCATTGTCCATTTCTTTTCTACCAAAACGTAAAATAATATGAAAAAAGCCAAACGAATGCTTGAGTTACAAGACCGAAGAAGCATTTACAAACTGTTTCTGCTTATGAAATTCACCATTGCTTTGCTGTTGGTTGCTACACTGCATGTTTCTGCAAGGTCCTATTCACAAGACAGGATTACGCTGAAACTACAGGAGACTGAGTTAAAAACAGCTTTAAAACAAATCGAGAAAAAAAGCATCTATCGTTTCCTCTACAACGATGATGTTATTTCTGCACACCGTAAAGTGAATGTAAATGCCACCAATGCGCTGGTTACAGAAGTGTTGGCTGGTATTTTGAATGAAACTTCACTTACCTACAAAGTACTCGAAAATAACCTGGTGGTTATTACCCAAAAAGACTTTGTGCTGCAGGAAACCAAGGTTACCGGTAAGGTAAAAGGCGCCGACGGACAACCAATCCCTTCCGCTACAGTAAAGATCAAGGGTTCAAATGTTGCAGCGGTAACAGACGCTAACGGATCTTACTCCATTACTGCCCCGGATGGAGCAACCCTCGTTTTTTCCTCAGTGGGTTTTCTTACACAGGAAGTTGCTGTAGGCGGCCGCTCGGAAATCAACGTGGTACTGCAAATTGCAGCCAAAGACATTAATGAAGTGGTAGTGATCGGTTATGGTTCTGCCAGCAAAAGAGACCTTACCGGTTCCATTACAAAGGTTGCCGGTAAAGATGTTGCCGACAAACCTAATACCAATCCCGTAGCTTCTTTGCAGGGTCGTGTTGCTGGTTTATCTGTAGTAAACAATGGTACACCGGGTGCCGAGCCGGATATCAGGATCCGCGGTACAGTAAGTATCGGACAGGTACATCCTTTGTATGTGGTGGACGGTATTTTCAACGACAATATCAACTATCTTAATCCAAACGATATCGAATCTATCGAAGTATTGAAAGATCCTTCTTCATTGGCCATCTTTGGTGTAAAAGGTGCAACCGGTGTAATTGCAATTACTACCAAGAAAGCAAAAGCTGGTCAAACGGTAGTTAACTTCAATACAACTTACGGGTTTAAAAACCTGGTAGATAAAATCAAATTGGTAGATGCAGAAGGTTTTAAAACCCTGTTTGCTGAAGAAAGGGCTAACAATGGAGTAACTGCTCCATTCGACTATACTGGCTTAACTGCCAATACGGACTGGATTGATGCTGTTACCAGGGTAGGTAAGTTTAATACCAATAACCTGAGTATCGCCACCAGCACAGAAAAAAATCGTTTCAATTTTGGTGTTGGATTTCTTACTGACCAGGGTATCATCAGGCACCAGCAGTTAGCACGTTTAACGGCTTCTATTTCTGATGAACTTAGATTGAATAAAGCTATCAGGTTTGGCGTGAATGTAAACTTTACAAGGCAAAATAATCCTTATGATGCAAATTCTGTATTGGATGATGCAAGAAAAGTAATACCCCAAATCTCTTCCGGAACCAAAAATTTTAGAGTAGCCAATCCATACAATTTAGCTGATACTTCCAATGTGGACATCTATTCCGGACTTGATGTTGGTTTGCAATCTTCAGGTGTGGTGAATCCGCTCGTTAGATTAGAAAATGAATGGGACAAGACTAAAAATATTGAATACAGAACTGTGGGAAGCGTTTTCGGTGAATTAACTTTCCTTAAAAATTTCACCTTACGTTCAACGCTTTATGGAGATGTAAGTAACCTGGATAAACGTCAATATACGCCGTTGTACTATGCGTACAATCCAAAAGACAATACGCCATATATCTATAGTCCTGTTACGAAGGTTGTTCAGGATAATAATGACTGGCGTAAGTTTCAGCAGGATCATATCCTGACTTATAAAAGAAGTATCCACGACCATAACATCACAGCACTCGCTGGTTTCACAACATACTACTTTAGCAATTTTAACCGTAATGGTAAAATCAGTCAGCAGACAGGACCTACCGCCCAGGCGATACCAAACGATGAAAGATTCTGGTATGTAAACAACGGTTTCCAGGATCCTTCCACAACATCTGTAACTGGAAGCCAGAGCGAATATTCTACTGTATCTTATCTGGCAAGGATATTATACAATTATAAAGGAAAATACTTCCTGAACGGATCATTCAGAAATGATGCTTCTTCAAGGCTTCCGGAAGCAAACCGTAACCAGAAATTCTGGGCAGTTGGTGCAGGCTGGGAATTAAGCAAAGAAAAATTCATGGAAGGTCAGCACATATTTGACTACCTGAAATTGAAAGGGTCTGTAGGGGTTTTAGGAAACCAGACTGCTTCGTATCTGGATGGCACACCGATCAATTATCCTTTTTATCCAAACTTGAATACTGGTTCTAACACAAACTACGGAACCACTACTTATACTGCTGCAGATCCTGCATACATTCCTAATCCGAATTTGAAATGGGAAACAGTTTCTGCCCAGGAAATCGGTATCGAACTGAATGCGTTCAACAATCGCCTTCATTTTGAGGCCAACTATTTCAATAAAACTACGAATGATCTTATGACCTATGTTACTCGTGGTACAATCGGTCTGAAAGATGAACTGGTGAATGGTGGAAGCTTGCGGAACTGGGGTACAGAACTTACTGCGAGCTGGACACAGGTATTTAACAGGGACTTCTCTATGAATATTGGTGGTAACATCACTTTCATGAAAAACAAAGTGATCAAATTGAGCGATGAATTACCTACCGGAATATTAGAAAGAGGATCTTACAACAACAATAGTGCGATGAGTCGTACTTCTCCAGGTCAACCGATCGGATATTTCTATGGATACATTGTAGAAGGACTTTACCAGAGCATTACTGATATTTTAAGGTCACCAGATGCATCCTCCATAGGCTCTTACGCTCCTGGCGATTTTAAATTTAAAGATGTAAACGGGGATGGCGTGATCACAGCTTCTGATAAAACAGTGATAGGCAACCCTACTCCTAAATTTACGTATGGTACTTATGTAAACTTTACTTATAAAGGGTTCAATCTTTCTGTGGACATGAATGGTGTTTACGGCAACCAGGTTTTTCGAACATGGGGTTCCCTGGAATCTCCATTCCAAAGGGTAAACTACTCTGCTGAAAAACTGGGCAGGTGGCATGGTGCCGGCACTTCTAACTGGGTACCAATTATTACGCAGGAACACAGGTTTAACTACAATGGATCTACCTACAACCTGGAAGATGGCAGCTACCTGAGGCTTAGGAATGTTCAATTAGGTTATAACTTTACAAGCGCAATGCTTAATAAGGCTAAAATCAAGAGCCTGAGATTGTTTGTGAATGTTCAAAACCTTAAAACCTGGAAACACAATTTGGGTTATACACCTGAATTTGGTGGAGATGCAACCAGGTTTGGATATGATGAAGCTGGTGGAGCAATTCCAAGGGTAACAACATTTGGTTTAAACGTAACCTTTTAATTAAATAAAACTTTTGATATGAAAATATATAAAAAACTTTTATGGGGTATTGTGCTGGCGGCTCCCGTAATAATCGGCTCAACAGGATGTAAGAAGTTCCTGGATCGTAAGCCACTTACAGCAACGTTAGATGACTTGAATTCAGGGCGTGTAGAAGGACAGGTATTGGGATTATATAATATTTTGAGGACATATGCCGGATTCTCTACCTTACCATGGCTGGATTTTAATAGTATCCGTGATGATGATGCGCAAAAGGGAAGCGACGCATCTGATGGGCGTGAGGTAAATACAGAGTTTGAAACATTTCAGTACACTAAGGACGACTGGGCAACCAATTCCTACTGGAACGATCACTACGCAATGATCAATGCTGCCAACAACGCACTGGATGATGCAAAAACGCTTGGCGCCAACGATGCAGCTTCTATCCGCAATATCGGTGAAGCCTGTTTTTTCAGGGCTTACAGCTATTTTGAACTGGTAAAAGCTTATGGAGAGGTTCCGTTGATCAATTTTAAAATTGTGAAACCAACAGATGGTATTAAGGAAAAATCTTCTATTGCTGACTTGTATGCTTTTATTGACTCTAACCTGCAGGTTGCGGTGGCAAATTTACCAGTTAGTGACGCAGAATATGGACCAAACTATCCAGGCAGGTTAACCAAGGGTGCTGCAAATACCTTGTGGGCACAAACCAAGCTATTTAGAAAGGATTGGGCGGGTACAGTAGGACTTTGTAACCAGGTAATCGCTTCAGCACAGTATGACCTCGCCCCTACCTTTCCTCAAGTTTGGAAAGATGGTTTAGCAGGCGCAGGAAAAAACGGTGTTGAGTCAATTTTCGAAATGCAGGCCTGGTGCGGCGCAAGTGCACAAAGCAACAGTGCTGTAAATAATGGTTCTGGCTGGGGCACCTGCCAGAATGTTCGTCAGAATGGCGCTACCAACGACTGGAATTTAGGCTGGGGATGGAATACGCCTACAGACAAGTTAGCTGCGGATTGGGATAATAGTGATCCACGTAAATTACAAACTTTGTTAGTCTCCGGTCAGTATGATGGTGGACCTGCACAGGGCGGATATGGCGCAACTTTACCGGCCTATACCAATCCTGATGGTACAGGTGGATTGGCTCAGAAATACTGGAACAAAAAAGTATATTCAGATCCTGCCATGAGGGCTTTCACAGGATTCATCAATGCCAATGGTGCTGCAGAATGGATCAATCACAGGATATTGAGGTATGCTGATGTAATCTTGATGATGGCAGAAGCTTCCAATGAAGTAGGTGATGGTGCTACTGCGGAAACTATGCTTGAGAAAATCAGGGCAAGAGCAAGAGGTGGAAACAGTGCAGTATTGCCACATATTGCTTATGTTGACCAGGCGCAGATGCGGACAGCTATCAAAAATGAAAGAAGGTGGGAATTTGCAATGGAAGGATACCGCTTCTATGATCTCGTTCGTTGGGGTGATGCAGCTACCGTGCTTGCTCCGTTGGGTTATCTTGATAAATGCCGCTACTACCCAATACCTCAGCAGGCAATCAATTTAACGGGTGGTGTATTAACACAAAAT
>APMI01018720.1_pt1 | contig 34558 bp, 22 predicted proteins | sample 667938 | NCBI WGS metagenome assembly APMI01 (sample SAMN01084076, study PRJNA167559) | wastewater metagenome | biome: Wastewater | place: Denmark: Ejby Moelle, Odense | collected 2011-11-28
GGCTTGTATTTTGTCGAATTTCCATCCAGTAAGGTGTACTTAAATGACATCAAACTTAATGTCACCAACAAGGATATGAATGTAATGCAAATCACTTACAGCCTTGTGTTTCGAATAATAAAGGATCAAACATATAATCTCTATCAAACATTATCAACGAACTACAACAGCGCAATTATTGCATCCATCAATGTACATTATTTTCTATTCAGAGCGTTCTTTCGACATATTTTATTGATAAATCGCAGTAATAGTGCAGAGTCACTCTCCAAAGTGGAATAGTATCATCCATAATAGCTAACTACGGAGTTAAAATTCCCATCCTAAAAGATTCCACGATTATATAAGCATTCTGGTTGAACTAAATTGACTTCCTCGCATTATAGAGCCAATACTAAACAGCATATTTGGACACAGGCGCACTATCATAATAATTTTCCACCATGGAAGTTTAATTGATGAAAACTAATATGCAAATCCAGACAATGCAAAATTTGATATAAGCACTTCGGAGTCAGCTAATGCTAGAGTCTGATTTCGCAATGAGAAATGCAAGTCTGTCAATAGAAAACACCGCTTAGTTTAAAAAGGCACAGCGTCAAATGCTGATTGCGAACAGGACATCATCGAGCCAAATTTTCGAGTACTACCCTGCCCCTAAAATAGAATTAGTTTGAATTACTATTTTGCTTAATTTATTGAAAGTAAATAAGATTTAAAAATCATTTTTTCACTTTATTCTTACCATTTACCTTGTCCATCTTTCTATGTTTGGGTCTTTTTTCTAGTTGCTTAGATTTTTTATGCGCTTTTTTAGCTTATGCTTTCTTTTTAGCTCTCTCTTTACGTTTGTTTTTGCTCATCCAGTCTTTGCCTTGCATTTTCTCCTTGATGCGCTCCTATTTTTCAGTTAAATACTTTCTGACCTTCATCATTTGCTTATCTGATTTGTACATTTCAACAAGATAGTCGGCAGGTCTCTAATTTTTAATCTTCAAAGTCTACAGTTTATTGAGCACTTCTTAGCTGTTACTTTTGGCCACTTTATAAGCAAAAACTTCGCTTTGAATTTGCTTCTATTCCTTAGCTACATTGCTGGGTCTGGCGAGTCCAGAAACACAGAAGATGTGATCATATATAGTGATTGGCTTTTTTGTGTATGCTGTGTTACTCTTAATTGCTGCTCTCTTATTATCACGGATGAAGTCCCGCTTACGTAGAAGAATAAGCTCTTCTGCTTTCTGAATCAGCTTCTATTCTTGGTTTATTTACTCCTTGCGCAGATCTTCAGTAAACTTCTTCACCATGCTTACTTTCTCTGATTGTTGGAATGCAAATATATAATGATAGAAAGTGAATGATAATTAAGCGAATAAAAAATTAAATTAGTTGATATAAAGGTAAAATAGACAGTCTATAAATATTTTATGAGCAGACCGAAGCAAAAATAAATTAGAAAAAAAGAGTAGCAAAGTGAGCCCAAAGGCTAGTGCTCAGATCAAAATTAAAGTCCCGCGAACTAATAGAAAGCTGACAAGATATAATCATTATCGGGTGAATGTGAGCACAATTAATAGTCAGAGGAAAGCCCGCCAATTGAAGCTGCCATCAAGAGTATGAAGTTCAGAAGCAAAAGGGGAGCCAAAATGAAAGATCTTATGAAGGGCAAAATCGACAAAGATTAATTCTGGGACCGTAATAATGTCTATTTCGGAGGGGATCTGAAGGGGAAAGACGAAGATGAGCACGAGTCGTAGTACGAAGCTAGCAGTTCTGGTCGAGATGAGTTCGATAGCGATTTTGATCTCACAGACTCGTATCCAGGCAAACGAGGTCGCAAGAAGGGACAGAAAATAAGAAGAAGAAACAATAAAGGAGTCTCAGGAAGAGGAAGGGGTAGGCCTAAAAAAGTGCAGTAGTCAAAATCTGATGAGTAAAATGAATTTTCTAATGATTCAGAAAAAGAATAAATTAAAGAGAAGGAGAAAAAGAAGAAAATTTATAAAAAAATACCAAATAAACCGAGTGATGTCTTTATCATTTATAAAGTCATAAGCCAAAAGAAAAAGTCAACAAAAAGTGTCAAATAATAAAAATAGTAAGCAAAACTGGAAGAGCATAAAGTTATAAACTAAATTAATAGATAAGGGTTGTAATAATAGCCTTGATCTCAATATATCTATAAAAATAAATTTATTAATTGCTTTAAGACTGAACAAATATACTAAACACATTCTTGATTTTTGATAATATTAAAATTAAATCAAACTAACATGCACAAATCTAAATTATGATCATTGACACCGGATTCATTTAATTAGGCGAGTATTAGTTGATTTTAGTAACATGTATTTTAAAATTGATGTTTATAATATAATTAATATCGTCTTGAAATCAAACATCATGCGCTCAAACTAGGTACAAAACTTATAGCCAAAGAAATTACTTTGGTATTATCCGTGTTGATTGACAAAATGAACTCAGATTATGATAGAAAACTGTCCAATTTTGCAACCGACTAGCGAATAATTTGAAGATTTTGAAATTTACGTCTAGAAGATGAAGAAGATTTATGAGAAAGACTATGGAATGGTAAAGGTAAGACTTCATTTGCAATCGTCCGCAATTGCCAGCTTCATTTCGATTAATTTAGATAGTTACCCCTTGTGGTTGGAAGCCTCGAAGCACCCCGTATGAACAGTCCTTATCCAACCTAGTGATAAGTTCTCCCATAGAGCAGAACCCTGAGGGTAAAACAGGAGTCTACGAGTTTAAACATATAAATCTGCCTCCAGTTTCATACTCTACTTTTATAAAACAATACTCGGACAAGGAAAACTTTTTAAACTAAAAATCTACGCAGGAAATAGAGAGTTTGGTAACTTAGTTTTGATTTAGTTCTGGAGAAACATCCTTAACAGCCCTCCCGTCTATGGAGCTGATATTCTAGGCACCCTAATGGATGAGTCCGCTGGTTCATGGCATCTAAACAACTTAAACTCTGTGCTAAGCAAGGGCCTTACAAAACAACTGAAAGGCATCAACACTTCGTATTGCTATATAGGATCGTGGAAGGCACTTTTCTGTTGGCATAAGGAAGATCTAGATCTTGACTCCATAAACTATCTGCACCAAGGCAAATCTAAATTTTGGTACTGTATTCAAGCCGATGACTCATTAATTCTGGAAAACTAGGCAAAGAAACTATTTTTCAGAGGGTTCGATAACTGCAAAGAATACTTGAGACATAAAACTTGTCTCATAAACCCATACATTTTAAAGAAAATACACTCGGGTCTAAAGATCAGCAAGATGGAGCAGAAATAAGGAGAGTTTATTATCGCCTTCTCTGGAGCCTACCATTGCGGATTTAACTTCGGTATAAATATTGCTGAGGCTGTAAACTTTGCCACACTGTAATGGCTGCTTAAACTCAAGTAAGTCAAGTATTGCAAATGTAAGAAATCCAGTGTGCGCATGTCTATCACCCCAGTACTATAGTAATTAGAAAAATACTAGCAGTACAAGAATAGTACAATTCTTACTAAAATCAAATAACAAATCCAGAACTAGCAACTAGAAGATGAGCAAAAAAATGTGCAAAAGACGAAAAAAATAATAAAAAATTAGAAACATTTAACAGCTAATAGGCAGAAAAAAAAGTCAGATGGATTTTTGTACAGGAAAAATAAAAAAGTATAGTAAAATATTCACACAGTTGAGATGAAGACATAAATTCAATGTGATAATTGCGATGCCTGGCATGAACTGACCCCACCGAACGAATACTTAAAAAATGAGCCTCGTTTTGTTTGCTCAATGATTGGAGGATAGCACTCATGTTTAAAACCCAAAATGAACTAAATGTCTATGTAAGGCATCTACTTGTGATTTTGTACATCTTTAAAATAAGTAATAATTAGCTCACAATCAAATAATATTGTGTAAGCTTGTCGATTTGAATAAAGCGATTGATTATAATCCTTTAAATGCAAAAGTCCTTTACATTTGGAGGCGATAGCCCACAAGCTCGCTTCGGTCATACGATCACACCCATCGGTAAAGAAAGAGCAATTCTGTTTGGAGGAGCTGTCGGAGATTCCAATAGAACTTCAGACAAATACATAATTACAGGCGACACATTCTTGTGTGACTACATCCAAAAGAAATTCAAAAAACTAGAGCCTCGAGGAAACTATCCGACTAATCGAGCAGCACATGCGGCAGTTTGCGTGGATCAACATCTTTTTGTTTTCGGAGGTGCACTAGGGGGTGGTGAACTTGCTGATGACACACTCTATCAACTGGATATACTTGCAGTTACAGACAAAGCGTTCTGGTCAAACAGATCCACTAATGGTACTACTCCTGGCCCTCGCTATGGGCATGTGATGGGGTATCTTCGCCCGTACCTGATCATTCACGGCGGTAATACAGGTAACGAGCCTATAGGCGACGTGTGGGTCAACGATATTCTTGGGACGACATAGTGGAAGAAAGTAGACACAGGAATATAAAACCCACCACCTCGAGCGTACCATAGCGCAAGTATCTGTAAAACTGGAACTGCGAACGGTATGATGGTCATATTTGGAGGGAGAGGTGCTGACGGACAGCCCATGAGCGATACATGGGGTTTACGAAAGCATAGAGATAACAGACTCGACTGGATGAAGGCTCCATATCGTAACTCTTCTCTACGACCAGCTGAGAGATATCAGCACAGGACTCTCTTTATAGGCACTCTTCTTGTTGTTGTTGGGGGCAGGAATAACACAGTAGGTGAGTCAATGAATTTAGATGTATACGATACATAGACATCTGACTGGTACAAATTGCCAAAGGTCGACCGATTCAGACATGTCAGCTTCCTCATCTAGTAATCAATTTTCATCCACGGCGGTTTCAGTCAAGATGCGCCGACAACTCCTATCGACAGCATTATTGAAATTAATTTGACTAAAGCTTTTGCAGATCATCCTAATTTGTTCAAAGGTTTAGCTTATGAGTTAGGTCGGGATATCATAACTCATAATGTTAATCCACCTCGTAGAAACTCTATCGATCATAATCAGTCTAGCCATCAAAGCCAGAGAAGGCCTGATACTCATATGGAAAACTAGCTTGAAAGAATTCCAAAGAGGAATATTTACTCCAACCAAAAATAGATAAGACTTTGCTCATAAGCTTTGGTAGCCAATTATAACGAGGAAGCGGACTTAAAAAAGGTGAGCATTGATTAGTTGCCTGCATAGCATAGAAAGCTCAACTCCCAAAATGTTCACTCTTTCTCCAAAGACAGCAACACTGAGATGGTGTGTAAATTCTTTGAGAATGCATTATATTGTAAACCATCTCCACAACTTCCCTACCCCATTCCTTCCGACTACCTCGATAAACTGCTGACTAAGCTGGAGAAAATATTCGAGTAGGAAGGCACATTGATCAGAGTAAGCTATTGATTTATTTAGATAAGAGCACCTTTGAAGATATTCGGCGATATTCATGGCCAAATTAATGACCTCAATCGGTTGTTCGACTCGTTCGGGTCACCTGACGATGGACCCAAAGGCGATATTTAGTCCAATAATTATCTCTTTTTAGGCGACTATGTTGATCGAGGGACTCGCAGTTTAGAGACAATACTTCTGTTGTTCACAATCAAGCTTAAATACCCTGAAAATGTCTATTTACTAAGGGGAGGTCATGAAGACATTCGTGTTAATAGAGGGATGGGATTCGGCGATGAGTGTTAAATGAAACTTAAATAAAATATCGATGATCCAAGATCATTCTTTCAAAGAGCAAATCGAATCTTTGAGAAAATGCCAATCGCCGCAGTTATCAATGACAGTATTCTCTGCATGCATGGAGGCATTGGAACCACTTTGACAAATATTAATGAAATACAAGCTATACCTAAACCCATAAAGGTGAATCATCAACCGAACTCTAAGAACGAACGAATTGTATATGATTTGCTGTGGTCAGACCCTTGTAAAGGAAGAGAGCCAGCTGGTAGTCCCAACATTTAGCACGATTACTTTAAAACCAAGGCGGTATATTATTTGTAATTTAGAATGTAAAATTCTCGGAAAAGAGAGCATATAGTTTTTGTTCTTAGAACGAGCTAGTCACCATCATCAGAAGCAACTAGCCCCTAATGGAAGGGTTCGAAAGCACATAATCAATGGTGTCAGTCTTCTCTTGCTCTGACTACGGTGGCTGCGGAAATAAGTGTGCGATCATAGGTGTTACTAAAGCTTAACAAATCGTGCCTATGGTCCTACACTCAATGGGAGGCCGTGATAGATGGATGGAGAACCTGGACCGCAAAAAGGTCTCCAGTGAGGAATAGTCTTACTTGAGGTCTATTGCACTTACTCCACCAAAATGAATATTTTATAGATTTGTTCAATATTTAGTACACACATCATAGCAAATTTAAAGTTTCGTGAGTCAGCTCCGAAGAGAAATGTAGTAGCTCACATATTTCGGAGTAGTAGTATTTTTTAGGGATCCGGCATATTATTTGAATGTTCAGTTGAGGCTAAAAGTTCTAATTTTATTTAACACAAAGTTTGGCAACTTTCTACATTTAATATGAATACTTAAAAAAGCTATGCCCGTCAATGGATCTTTCAAGGTTTGCTAGTTTAATTCGGTCAAGACAATTGCCTTCATTTTCAATAATAATAAGCTTTTCCACTTTGACGGTTTTAGTAGTAGGAGTTATAGTTTAGAGGAGACCAACAGGAAGCATATAGATCCATTGAGTTTGTGATGTGATACTATGGACTGTGAAAATAATATTACTATCCACAATACCAAGCTGCTTTCTAATGATCCCTCTTTAATTTTCAATTCCTGTTATTTGTAATTTACTTTATGAATTTTCTTCTACATTTATGCGGACTACAATAGGTCCTTCTTTTTGATTTAGCACCGCATAAATGTACGGGTAATAAAGATAACCAATTTTGACCACAGAGTCGACATTTAATGTAATCATTCTTTTCCCCGTTTCCTTCAACAATAGTCTGGGCCGTCTTTCCTTGAGTTCCGCATTATCTGCAACGTCCTAGTCGATATTGATTTGCAAGTAGTTGTAACAAACTTTCTTATCTTACTCACACAGAATTGCAAACGTGACACTAGGCTTCTAAAACTGTTCTCTGAGTTGCAGTAAATTAAAGGCCACGCTTAAATTAGTAAATACCATGTTGAAGAATCCATTGGCTATGACTATAATGTTGGTGAAGCTATTGCCCACCCAGTCGTATATCAAGATAGAGCAGGACATATTTTCTAAATTCCTTGCCATACCAATCAGATACTCTCCAGAATCATCTAGAACACGGTACTGCATAGCTACTGTGTTTTGATTCTGTGGTTTCTCAGGCAATACAAGTGGACGTACCTCTAATATATTTTATTTATATTGCAGTTTACATAGTCCGGCTTCACTACTGGCCAGAAACACGAATGGCTACTTGATGTGTGATAGAGGTCTCACGTACTAACTAGGAGCGAATTATTTAGGTATTGTTCCACTATAAATCAGCTAGCTGCTGCGTACCCGATACACCTCATATGAATTATTGGTCTTTAGCAGAAATAAAATGTCTGCGTTAAGAAGAGTAAGTAAGGCAACACTCTAAGATGTGACTTGCTTCAAAGATACTGAAACATTGTTGCAGCAGTACTCAGCGAAAGACATGATTATTTTTGGCACTAATTATAATACTATTAATAATCTTTTACTAATGACTCAATTGCAGACATTAAAATTGCACAAATCAGGGTCTTGAACAGAAGGTCCGGTTAGGCTGGATTGTCACATCTTGCCTCACATGTCTGAAGTAGTTGTCTTGCACGTCCTTAGGATGGATATTGTGAATACCGATATTCATGTTTAAACTTGTCTGGATATCGTTTGTAGGGATGCTTTTATTCTTAAAATCTTGGCTTGTCTTTCCCATAGAGTGTGTCACTCCTGGATCCTTAGGAGGAACCCAACTTCTCTGAACTGTTGTCCTTTATTTCTAGTCCCCCACTTACTTTTTGTACTCGCCAACGAGTGTCGAAATACTTTTAACTGCCTACTCCCTAGTGGGGTTGAATTTGCCTGCTGAGTTTCTAGTTTTGTTGAACTACGAGTTAGTCTTCTGGAAGCTATCTTCTTGGTGAGTGGTGTCGTAAGAATTTCGATATATAGTGTCAAAATGAGTTTGCTTAATATTATCTGGATGCTGTGGCAGAGTCGATCTAAAGTCAGATCCATACAGTTGAACATCTCTAGGAACAGATAACTCTTCTGCATTTTTATTATTTAGGTAATGATAGCTTTTCTGAACGTTTTTCAGCTCAGAATGAGGATGAACTGAAGTGGAGTTAATTCCAGCACTAACTTTATTAAATGGTCTGCTCATTTCGGCTACTGAGGACTGCTGCTCACCATGAGGATACTCAGCTCTCATGACGCTTCGTTTTTCGTTCTGGGTAAAAATAAATGTACAAGTCCATCATCTAGAATAATCCGACCAGCTGTTTCCCATTTATGTCTTCGCTCGAGCCTAGGCAACTGTCGCTGAAAGCCTGTGTTATCAAAGCAAGTGATGCCTTCATCTTTGTCTCTCGCCTGATGTAATTATTATGTGTACTTGTTTTTGCTACTTCTCGCGGAATGGTTGGTCTGGGTAAAGTCTTTCCTCGTACCAGTTACCCATGAGAGATTTCTTGTTGTATCCATCACAAACTTGTTGCACGTAAGACATTCAATATGTATAACTTATCGATATTATTTTATTTCTATACTTATTAATTTCATGGTAGCTCCTATTTGTTAATTTTAATTGTTATTAGCGAATATGTTGATACAAACTTCACTATAATCTGCAAATCAATCATCAAAAATTAGATTTATGTTTTGCAAATAAATGAGACGCAAATATCAGTTTCATCATCAGCTACTTGAAGTGGCTATAAATTTATTTCAACTCCTGAGATATAATCATTTATCTGATTGAATGTTTGCCTTGAGGATCAGCAAATTTATCAATCCCCTGCTGAGTGCCGGATTTTCTTCAATTAAGCCGACTCAGCTTGGTGCCAAGCTCGCAACACCAGGTCTCAAGCCTGCGCCTAAGTCACTCAAAACTCCACCTTTGAATCCATTGGCTCCTGCTCCCATTAAGAAGTAGGCTTCTATGAAAGTGGGAGTGGAAAGCGTTACCTTAAAGTAATAAGAATAAGTTCCAATAATGAAACGAAAACACGCAGTTGTCACTATTATGGGGCACGTTGATCATGGTAAAACTACTCTCATCGACTACTTACGCAAATCTGACATTGCTGCTAAAGAAGACGGCGGTATTACTCAAAGGATCGGTGCCTTTTCAATTAATACTTTCGGGGAGAGACTCACCTTTATCGATACGCCAGGGCACGAAGCTTTCACTAATATGCGAAAAAGAGGAGCATCCGTAACTGATCTTGTAGTATTAGTGGTTTCTGCCACTGAAGGAGTCAAGAAGCAAACCTTGGAAGTTCTTGATTTAATCAAGCAAATGGGAGTCAAGTTTATCGTAGCTATCAGTAAAATTGATCTTCCTGAAGCCAACATTGATGAAGTTGAGGCATAACTCTAGAAAGCGGGTTTAAAAATAGGAACAGAATAAGATCAGATCCCTTGCATTCACATTAGTGCCAAAACAGGAGCCAATGTTGACATGCTATGCGAGTTAATTATCGAATAAACAAAGAACACAACAGCTAATTTTAATGGATTGGCTCATGCAAGTGTGTTGTAAGCATTACAAACAAAATAAGGATTAAATTCAATGACTGTTATTGTAGAAAAGGGAGTGCTTAAATCCAATGCTCTACTTGTTTTGGGAAAGGAGAGTTTTAAAGCCAAAACTATGCTTAACGATAAAGGTTAGGTAGTCTTATAAGCCAACCCTGGAGATGCAGTTCAGATTGTTGGCATTCCATTTGTACCTGCTCCTGGCGATGTAGTCTTCGAAGTTGAAAATGATAAAATGGCAAAGTTCATACTTCAAAAACAAATGGAAAAGTCCTACGAAAATAATAGAAAAACAAACAAAGATACTCAAGAAATGGGTTCAGCCAAAATTTCTTTTGTTAAAGATAGAGCAGGGCGTAAAGAGAAAAGAGCTTTTTGCAGAGGTATCCGAGAAGTTTGGATGAATAAATTTGCTGACGAAGAATAAAAAATATTGGCTAAGATTGAAGAACTCCGAAAGAAGGAGGGAAACCCAATTATAGATGAAGCTATTCTTTAACTTTAAATAGAGCTGGAGAAACATAAAAAGTATGTGTTTGAATACTTGAAAAACACAGGAGACAGCCCAGATACACTTAATTTCATAATGAAGTTCGGAGAGCGCGGCATGGAAGAGACTATTTTAATGCAGCTATAGAAACTGAAGCCGAGCATTGAAGCAGAAACCAAAGTCAAATTGAACCTAATTAAAACTGATGTCGGAGATGTGACTGTTGGAGATATTGAAGAAGCACGTAACTGTAATGCGAAGATATTTACCTTTGGCTCTGGCGTAAGTGTCGATGCGAAAAACAGTCTTTAAGGATTAGAACCACCTAAAACACATAAGCTTATTCACAGCTTACTTAAGGATTTAAAAGATGTTAGCTTTGCTAAAAAACTGAACACTGTAAAGGGAGTTGAGCGAGCAAAATGTGATATTGCTGAGGTCTATACCATCAAGCAAAAGAAGAAAGAAGTCCTAGTACCTGGCATTAAGGTGACTTCTGGAAAAATAACTAAAAAATGCAAAGCATATGTATTTAAGAATGGTCTCCCAGCATCGGAGGCTCTTGATATCAGCTTCATCAAATCATTCAAAAAAGATATGCTTGAACTGAAAAAAGGAGAAGAAGGCACAATAGGCTTCGCCCAGTAGGGAATTACTTTCTAGAAAGGAGACCAACTGGCTTTCTTTTAACAGTTTTGAACTACTTGATCATAAATATTGCAAATAAATCGCAGACATACATAAATATTAGAAATGATTTATTTACTTCAAGATTCTGAAGCAATAATAGGTTGTACAACTAAATCTAATATCGCATACTCTGATTGTAGCTCAGAATTGTGTCCGACTTAAGATACTATTAGACGTCCAAACACACTTCGATAAAATTTTGATTGTTATTAACTCCATTGTTAATGTAAAAATTACAAAGCACTAGTGATATTTTTAATAATGGATTTACAGTTTGATTGATCTGCTAACAACATACTTTCAAATATCTATCTTATTTGTCCTATACAGTATTTTAACTGTTATCTCATTAGCTTTCGTCCTTCTTCCTATTGTTTATCTCTTCTCATATTTTTCATCGAATAGCTGATGATAATTTTTGGTCCAAATATGATAAGTGAAGTCAAATATTTTATTGCCTAATTGTATAGTAGTTTCTATATAGATTTACTCATTTTCATGACAGAATCTTTAAGAATCGATTAAAATTTGATCTTCGCATCAGGGCGATCTATTTTTGATAGTACTCTCATAATATTTTAAAACACAAATGTATTTTTCTCAAATAAGAACACGACTGCATGTGCGAATGATTTTATGATCTTTTTTAATTACTCTTGAAGCTTACCATTATTTTTGCTAAAGCTAAGAGATAAATTTTAAAGGGCATATTTTAGAGACGCTTAATTGTGAACGACTTAATCGTAGATGTCATATATTACTACCTTTTAACATCGTATTTTAGAAAATTTTATAGATTGGTCTTCGCATTAAGTTGAAAATAAAAGTCTAACTAAAGGTACACTTAGATTTTTCAATAACTTTGATGTTAATTTTGTTGACTTTAGAAAGAAGCCTTGAGCCACTTTATCCACACTTGAAAATGTTCGATCTGCAATTATCAGTTTAATAGGTCTTTCAGATAAATTTTAATTGTTGAGTTTATATGCTAAATCAATAGCGCAAACTCCTCCAATTGAATATCCATGAAGCACAACTACATTAAGCCCAGTTTAGATGACAGCATTGTAAACTTTATAAACATCAGCTTTGCAATTGGATATAGTCGCAAAACCTGTTGAGTTCGCATATCCTCGATAATTCCATAGCACAACTTTAAATCCCCACTTGAGGTAAAAGTTAATGTATGAACTATTTAACGCAAAAATTGAAGTAGTGCGCCATTTGGATTACAAAATAGAACAGTCTTAGATGAAATTGCCAGTTTCTTGCACGATTTCTAACTATGGATGATTGCGCACTCGGTATTATATCCGTTACCCACTGGGACCATCATGAGAGTATAATTGAAATATTCGTCCCAGTATGCGAAGTATGATTATATGTGAAAGAGTCTTTCACTAAAGAAATGCCACTTCGCTATTTTGAATTTGCTCACTTTCATCGCCGCGATTTATTATCTATTATTGAGATTAGACGATGACAACTAATTTGCAGATATGGGTTCCAATGGTTGTCTTTAAATAGCGTTAATTTATTCACACAGCTACCAGATTCGTTGACATATCTGAGTGCTTCTACCACAGATTTATTTAAATTATTAAAACTATTGTGAGCTCATGTCCAATAATATTCTGGGATTAGTGAAAATTTGTTGACAGGTTATTGTTAAATTATTCTATCTTTGAATCTACTTGTGCACTATATTTGACTGGGGTGATGCTGAAATATTTTTAGTGAGTTCCCGTATGAGATATTGGTAATTATTGATTAGCTGTTACTTTTTTTAGCTTGATTTTGGAGGTTTGAAAATCAAATTTCTTTGGTTCTGTAAGGAATTTACTATTTTAGCAGCGTAGATGGAGTAAAAATTTGTTTTAATAGAGCGTGCATTTAGAACTACTAGTTTACGGCAGATTTCCTGCAATTAAAGTATAGTGTTGTGGATACTGCTAATCAAGTTGTCATTCTATTTTTTCTCCACTTATGCGCTGATGTAGTGAAACGTGCCCGGATACATCACCATAATACCAATAGCTCTCAAAATAAAGAGCAGTCCCAGCATAGTTAATGAGATCATGATCATTGTGCTGTGGACCAGGTAGTAATTTATCAACTAATACAGTGCTATGTAGCAGATAATGACCAGAACTGACAGCAGTATAACTTTTAATGGGTTAGGCTTGTATATTATGGTGTACATTATTCCGTTCTGTTCGCTCACTTACAATATAATACTATCATTTAAACCAATACATTATCATTGATCTTCCAAACTGTTGTTACGGAAAATGCTTGGGAAATTGCGTAAAGCATATGTTCCATAATCGCTTCGCTCAGAGTCTCTTCTGGCAAACGATCTGAAGCTTTGCATCGATTCGGTTCTGGGCATGTTGTTAATAGGAGCCGGCTGCTGGAGTTCTTCTTCTTCTGACTATTCTCTTTAAATTACAAGCTCATTTTCTTTAATGTACTCATTTTTAGTTTCAGGTTCCACGAATATCTTGAAAAGTTCTTCGACTTTATTATTATAATTTACATCATCGAGTTCGCTTTATTTTTTCGTTTTTATGATATCCATTTCTCGGAATAGCTTATTCATGTTCTTAGGACTAAACTTGAAGTTCTTTTTCATCTTCTCTACCCACTCCTGGTACATCTTATCATAGTTGTTCATCATTTCTCGGATACGATGCTCATAGCAGATAGTCTCATCTGTCTCGTTCAAGTATACTTTCACCACATACCCAATCAGTAGCAATGACAACTGGATCTTCTTATTGTAGGCGTCTGATTTTAAATTTTCGATTAGCCCTTTGAACTCTTACAAGTATGGAGTCAAGCAATTGTCAATTATTTTCCATTTCATTTCTTCAAGCGTGGCACCCAGAAACAGCACTTCCAGCTCGTTTAGCATTAAAATTTTAGCCACTTCGATGAGAGTTCTATACAAGGGAACTCCCTCCATGTGTGGTTCTCGCTTGCCCTTCTCTGTCAAATTTTGAATCAGATAGTGCGTATCATAAGTAAACTCGCCATTTAAGTACTTCTCTTGAGCTTCCATGTATTTCTCCTTAGTAGTGGTCTCACGTTCTCTTTTAATACTGCCTCTCGCCTGCGCCTTCATGTCAAGTTATTAATTATTATAAATGGAGTCTTGAGCAGAGTGTTATAATGGGTGAGATTACTAGTTCAACATTAAAATATAATTGGCATCATTGTCGAAATGCTAGGCCAGTCTAAAACACTACTGAAATTAGGCCGCAGATTGTGGCTTCCTAATCATTACTAATTCTCGAGCACATACGAAATTACCGATATACGTAACTCGCATCTTGTGTATGTCAAAGATCCAAAAGCATCCTTACCTTACCTCAGCGAAGTACAGACTCAACAAGGTCTCAATGGGGTGGTCATCAAACTGTAAGATCAGGGCACTGCAGTCATCGGCATGTATTAGAATGTGGAAGCCAGCAAAGAGTTATTAGTATCAAGCATAAGCAAGAGTAAACTAAATCCTGATTTCGTACCAAAACCTAACAACATTTATGACATAAACATGCAGTCGATCGGAGAAGTTAATGATGTATAACCAAACAGAAATCTCAAATGTTAACTCCTCAAATAAGGTAAAAGAATGAGGTTACAAAGTTTATCCCCTCAACTTTCACTCGGATATGACATGCATTTAGGCGATTTTGTGACATTCGTAGGACCTCTCGGTAGTGGTCGAACTCACAATGCTTTGTAAACGATGTAGTGCTTCACCAATAGTAACTTGAGTAACTCAGTGGCGATATATCTGAATACAAATCCTAATGATTTCATTACATCAAGCATTAAAGCAGCATCGAAATATAACACTTTTGGCTTCAGTCGAGCCCCTAATAAATTTAACCCCAAGATCAACTTAGCAAGGCCGTCGGTAGGCACGATGTCTTCAGTGGGAGTGTATATGCTTGCAGTAAAGTGTATCCAAGTTGCAAAGAAACTGAAGCAGTAAGGCAAAAATGTAATGCTGGTTGTCGACAATCTACAGGAAATTCTCGCTAATTAATGGACAGTTTTGCAAAATTTAAAACTTGCCATCTCTTCATTCTCTATTTTAAATGAATTGTATAGTAGTTCTTCATAGGTGTCTCTAGTCAAAGATGGCAAAAATAGTAACAAAGGATCACTTACAACAATTGCTATTTCTGGTGCAGAGAATCAGGATGTTTTACAAGAATATACAACTTTGGGAAACAATAGTAAATACTTGCGCACTCTTTGTTAACAAATCAGTTTTCCACTTCAACTACATCTTAATAATAACAATTTATCTAAATCACCGATACAGAATTCTCTTAGGAAAAAAGTAAATAGGCTGATTCGATAGAAAAAATAGAAGTAAATGCTAACAAAGCTGAGATTAACAAAAGACGAGCCATGGGAGCACTATTTTATATTAGATTCAGACTGGTGGGTCCAAGCCATTAAAAACTATAAACCGAAGTCATTAGCCGATCGAGACTTACTATTTTGGTTCATCAACACCAATATTTAATAAGACTATTGCGCTCATTGGAGAATTTAATGTGTTGAAGCTTACAACAAATACTTCGACTTTTTAGCAAAACCTTAAGATCCAAGTGTTGGTATCGATATGCAGCAGTTATAGAACTTCATTGAGTTTTCCAAATCAGAGGGCATTTTCGATATTTATAAAAAAGACTATCTAAATTGATTTTATATATTTGATACATCAATTAAATAACACATTAAAAGATGGCTTCTCCCATCCATTGACTTTAGGTTCGTAGAGTCCGGCTTCAGCAACATAAGCATTTTTACGGCACTGGTCCCTTTGCTCTGAAGAGTTAAATGGAAAAGTATTTTATTTGGCGTCTGTTTTTACTGAGAATGAAGTTGTGCTTTCAGTCCCGAATTAAGTTGAATACGATGATTTATCGGAGAAAATTCCCTTTGGTGTCGAACTCATGAATGGAGGATGATTTTATTTTTATATTATACTATCCTTTCTTCTATGGATTACTTTTGGTTCGTTTATTAATGATTGTTTATTAATTAATACTTTTTCACTCTCTTTTAATTCGGACTTTTTTAATGTTAAAGTTTTATCAAGCTGGGGTATAACTTCGGGTCGAAAAGATTAAATTTTAAAGTCTGCAAATTTTAGTTAATACGACCCAGGTCCAGGAGTAACTGAAGAAACCGTATCAGCAAGTCTTGGCAAATTATTGTTAAAAAGATTTGGTGAATTTCTCAAAATTTTGCTTACTATATCGTTTTATATATTGTCTCTGATCTCATAGTGTCCAGGAGCAGGAAACGAAGATTAATTCTCCATTTTGAGTTTACGTTATAACTTAGAAAAGAAGAATTTATTGTCTTTTTTTGGGCTCGTGTCATAGTAAATTTGCTAGCCTAAAGAACCGTGAAGTTTTTAATCCCCAAATCTTTGTGATCGAGTTAAAAATATTTATGTAAATTTATTATTTTTGGATCGGAAACTCTTTTTATTTTCTATATTTGAAAAGTCATAATAACCTGGACCAGGTGTTGAATCATCGTCATACACTGTGAGGCCAGACTAGTTGGAGTCGACGGACATGTCTCTTGTCTATAAATCAACTCTTTAATTAGATTTAAACACTTTTTTTACATTTTGTTTTTTCTTCTTATCTAACTTACCTTATTCAACCCACTGCTTTATTTTTTAGTTGTGCTTTTTTAATGCTTATTGATCATGAACTAAAGCTTCAAGTTCGGTAGAGTTGTTTCTCCTATCATTTCTCAAAGGGTTAAATTTCAATGCGCCTCTAACGTGATTTTTAAGTTTTGGATCATAATCAGTCGGACCAGGAACATTTGTATTAACTCCATCAAAACGCGGGCGTGAGACTAGCTTAGGGTACTGCAGTTCACTTTCTTTAACTATGTAGCCAAATTTCTCTTCCTTGCCGGGGATGGAAGGAATCGAGTGGACAACGTTAAGCTTCTTCTTGGAGTGAAGCAGATTTAGACTTGTGTTATTATGTGATTATTTGCTCATCAAGCATGGTAGCTTTTTCGGAATATTACCTTAAGTGGACTACTTGGAACTCGTATTTTATTTCCATGTTTTTGAAAACTTATTTTGTTGTTTATGTTTTACTGTTTCATTCTTGACCAATTTCTTGGATTTGTCAACCGAATAAAGTTATTATGCTTATTTTGATACCTATACACTAAACAAATTTTATCTCTTGTTATTCGATTTAAAAAAGTAGCTTTCATTTTATTTGTTATGCTTTTTCTACATTAGCTGCCTTTGATATGCTTTTTATTGAATCTTTCTTGCATCGTCGTTATCTTTGGTGAAGTAAAAATCTGTTTATACTTTTTGACTGCCTTCTAATCTTTTATGAGCTAACCCTTTAATTGGTTGAGGTCGTTTAACTTAAGTACAAGCTTAATTCGTTTTGTCCTATGCTTTTTATTCCTGATAATTGCATTGTTCATTTAATTTAGAGTCTAAATTGCGTGGAGAGAGAAATACGAAAGCCATTTGCAATTCCTTCTATTATAGGAAGCAGAATTATAATAATATACAAATTTTAAATCTTATCAGTAACAAGGGTAATTAAATCAATCAAGTCCCATAATTTCAGCAACTTCTGCGGGCTTCTTCTCTAAAATTTATGACCAGGTGCTTATTGCATCTTTCTTTAGCCCTTTATATTTTTTGAGCTTCCGCTTCAGTATTTATTGCTCCTTTTCAGTTTTTATCACAATTTATTCATCAACTTTAGTACTAGTTCCTCCAACTAATCGTTATCTCTTAGCCTCCAATTTTATCACATCAGCTTTGGCTTTTTATAACTCTTACTTAATTTGGTCATATGTCTTTCTAGATAATAATTTTCGATTTTCGTCAAGCAAAGCTTTGTGAGCAGCTTGCAACTCAGAATTTTATTAACGAGCCTATGTTAATTCGAGACTAATTTTTTCTATCTTGGCTTCGTCGACTTCGAATTTTGATTGATTTAAAAAGTAAACCTTATTCTTACCAAACTCTTTACAAGTCAGCACTTAGTTTTCCACTAGACCATCTAATATTGATTCAAGTGCGGGTTTCTTTATACTGCTATGTAAATTGTCGAAAATATTCAATAAGTTGTATGGCCTATTTTGCTTTTAAAGATACTATTTCACTGTCTCAAAGTCCTTCTAATAATTTCCACCTTTATCTTTTGATTTAGATGGTTTTTTCTTCTTTGGCTACTTTACTTATTTGCCTTACTTTTTATCTTTATCTTTAGGCTTTTTTGCAGCTTTACCTTTACCAGCCTTTTTCTCCTTGCTCTTGCTGACTTTCTTCTACTATTTTTTAGCATTGTTCGTGAACTATTAGTCGGACTCTTTGTCTTCAGCTTCTGAATTGGACGACATTAATAAAGTGGTAATGATTATGGCGCTATATATATGCTAATAACGAATAATCTAAGCAGCAGATGAGTACTTTTGATAACGAATATATAATTTTTAAACTCACTTATAAATGAGTAAAGAGAGTGTGCATATTCCTCACATTCCCAATTTATATAAAATAAAGGCTCTTTAAGACAACAAAAACTTGAGGAATGTTAAAAAGGCCAGAAAAATAAAGCCTCGAATAAGGTAAGTGTTGGATAAGTTGGACCGGGAACAAAACTAATAAGATGAGGGTATCTAGGATTATCGAATCGGAGGGTATCATCCGGTCCACATTGGCTAAATTATAGCTAATCGGTACGTAGTCATCCAGAAGCTAGGGCGGGGCCATTTCTCCACAGTTTGGCTGTGCAAGGATTTTAAACACAACACCCATGTGGCTATAAAAATCCAAAAGAGTTCACCTAATTACACTCAAGCAGCTCTTGATGAAGTAGAAGTGCTGCAGAAAGTATCCAAAATGTGCTAAAGTCCATAATGGGCAGGTAAAACACGTGATGATGCCCATGTTGTTGGTCTACTTAATGCTTTTATTTACAAATCGCCATATGGTAATCATTTTTGTATGGTGTTCGAAATTCTTAAATGCAATCTGCTAGATGTGATGAAAAATTACAATTTTGAAGGACTGCCTCTCCATATTTGCCAATAAATTGCAAAACAGGTTTTGGAGAGTCTTGACTATTTGCATCGAGTGTGTGGAATTATACATACTGATCTCAAACCTGAAAATGTGATGATTGGCTTCACTAAGGAAGAGCTACAAGAAGTTGTATCAACAAGTCAATTGAAAAGTAAATAATTGTATTCTGACAGAATCAAGCTATTTAGATAATGCTTAGGATATCAGATAGAACATGATGAAAATTTATAAAATATTGACAAAAGCAGTTAATCGACTTTAATTTAGCTTAAATAATAACTCAATGTAAGAAAATTGAACAAAAATTAAAAGAAACAATTAAAGTAAAGGATTCAGTAATAAGAATTGAAAATTAATACAATATCCGGCAAAATAAACAATGAAACACAAAAATATCGATATTAGGATGGAAAAAGTAAACTTGCATATCTACTTAACACAAATTCAAGTGGAATAGCACTATATCAAGGAGGCAAGTTAAAGATGCCATTTCATGTAAAATTAGCAGATCTAGGAAATGCTTCTTGGAAACATCACCACTTCTCCACATTAATTCAAACTAGACAATATAGATCTCCTGAAGTCATACTGGGTCACTACTATAGTGAAACAGCCGATATTTGGTCATTTGTCTGCATTATGTATTAGCTACTCACTGGAAATCTACTTTTCCAACCTAAGAAAAATAAACAGGGAAGTGTAAATGCTGATCATCTAAACAAAATCCAGAAAATAGTGGGACCATTCGATAGTAATTTCATCGTAAGAAATCCTAGCTCAAAGAGAAAATATTTCAAAGATTAAGTGAAGTCTAAATGTAGACCAACTAGTAATTATTGTCCCATTTAAAGACTTTTGATGGTGAAAAACAGGATAAAGTAGAAATAAGCAAAATATTTTGCTTAATTCCTCAGACCCATGCTTGTTGCCGAACCAGAAAAACGGATCAGAGCAAAGGAGGCACTGTAGCTGCCATGGTTAAAAATTAAAAAATTCTAATATAATTGCAAAATGTATAATATATGATACTTAGGAACGATGAAGAGTATGATTAAATAAAATAAAGGATTGATATCTAGAAATAAATGACTGGAATTCCATAAAAAGTTAAAAACTTATAAAAAGCATGTTTATCATTCGCTTATGAACTACAAATATAGTAAAAGAAGAAATAAAGAATAGCAGATATTCGATACGTGGATCGAAGCTTTACTGATTTAGGTTATATCGGGTACTGCGATGGCATTAATTTTGATGAGTTAGATATCTGCATGAACTGACAGTTTAGCTGAATTAATAATTTGTATCATATAAGTATTGCATAATGTAATTAAAGTAAATAACTAAATAATTATGAATTTATTGTTGCACGGCATTAAGTACTTCAAATAGGGCAGGAAAGTAAGCCGCCGGTATAGCTTAGTGGTAGAGCATTTGCCTTGTAAGTAAAAGGTCGTGGGTTCAACTCCCACTATCGGCTTTTTTAAATCTATTATCATTATTTATTACAACCAAAGCTCATACATTATCAAGCGCACAAAGTTCCTCTCAGAGCGTGCATTTCCATTCGGATTTAAAGCACCCCCTTCATTTAATGGAACCTTGAATAGCTTGTCATACCCCTCAATCAGCCTCATCCTCCCTTTTTGGCGCACAGGTCCACGCCAATGTCCTTCCAGGTCGATGTTTTGGTACCGAATTTCAAGTCGTTTGATTTAGATGTGTCAGCCTTCATGTGTTTTCTCTCAGCCTGATCATTTCTGCATTGCTCCTTCAGTCTTTCAGCCTATTTTTACTTCAGCAGCCTCTCGCGATGTTGGGCCTTATGCTCCTTGATAACAACTAGCTATTTCTTGTATGCTTAATCAGATTCAAGACGAGCTGAAGCTAACCTTCGCCTGTAGTCGATAGCAGGGGCTCCTTACAAGAATTCAGCAACTTGTTCATCCTTTAATGAGTAAGTATCGCCTTCGAGAACGTACCCGAGCTGTTTGAGCAGATTATCAATATTCTTAAGATTCATCACTTTGGTCTTGATGGTGTTGTTACTTGTCTTCACGTTTCGATACTTTGCATCAAACGGATTCATGATGATACTGGGTTATGTTGCATGTACTTATGGATCAGCTTGTACAAGATCTACAAGCCTGCGCTAAACTCCTATCGAGAAGATTACTTCTCCATGGAGTCGAGTATTGCGTCGACTTTGTCCTCGTTTTACATAAAAATATTATAAATTCACTTTCTAAGTTTAACTTATACCACATCATCATGTATGCTATATGAATACCGTAAAATATAAACATCAGCTTCCCATATTTTTGATTTCCCTAAGAATGTATGCAATTTCTTATTCTTACTATTTCTTATTTACTTTGGAGATCAAAACTCTTTAAATAAATTCGTCTTTACTTTTGACTTGCTTGTTCTTAGAATCTAACATCGAGTTAAGTGTTTCATACTTCTTTTTGAGCTGATCTAGATTGTATTTCAATAAATTAACATCTTGATCGCATGTGTTACTTGATTATTGGTCTTCCGTCTTTCTAGTTTTGTTCTCTAAAACAGTCTTCATCTTTTCAATTGCTAGCTCCTCAACCAGTACACAATGTTTTTGTTCTTGTTATTTCAATAAATGAGACACGGAACTCAATTCCCTCCCCTGCTCTTTTAACTTCTCTTTTAGACTTTGATTTTCTTGGAGCTGTTCCTTCAGTATTTTGTTAAAATTTACTCCTGTTGTCTGAATAACTGGATCTAATTTCTGTGATTTCTATTTTTATTGTTGCAGCTCATTTTCTAATTTGATCATTTTGAACTCAAACTCTTAGATAATAGTATCCTTTTCCTTCTTCAGTCTGTAGATTTATTCAATAGCCTTCTCTAGCTCATTAAAGCTCGCTTTATTATTCTGCTCTTCCTCAAGTTGTTCATAAAGACGAATTTGTTCTTAAAGGCCTTACTTGCACATTTATAAGGTTTTTGTATCCGATTCTAAACTGGTTATTTTGTTTTTTAAACTGTAGTTTTATTCAATTAGTTCATTTATTTTGCGTTCAAACTCGGCCCCGAGTGAACTGAAGTCAATTTGTATTTTACTTTCACAAATATTAGATGTGTTTTCACTTCTCTATGCGCATAATTATTGATTTTTTAGTTCAGCATTGAGGTTACTAACTTCTTGTTCAAGTTCTTCTATTTTTTATGCTAGCTATATGTTTTAATTTTCCATTTCTTAAACAGCTGCCTTTGTTCTCGCTTAAATTTATTCAATCTGCTCAATAAATTATTTTTTTGATTTTTTTACCTATTCCTCAAATCTCTCATTAAATTATTTTTATTGAAGCATTAATCTTTCGTTAAATTCGGCTACTAAACATTATTTATCCTGTTATTATTAAATTTGATGGTTTCTTTTAGCTATTTTTAACGCTTCCATTTTGGCCTACAACTATTTAATATAAAGATCTTTTTATTTGAATTTTTAAGTCACAAGCGACATTTTTTCGCTTAAGCCCTCGATTTTATCCTATAAATAATTATTATGAATCCGCAATTCATCGTTACTTTTCTTAAGTTACTCTATTTCTTCCAATTTTTGAGAGATCTAACCACGGTTTTTGACCATGTTTTTGTTTTCCTATCGAAGAATATTAATTTCCTCTTAAAACTGACAAATTTGTTAATTTAGAACATTGATTTACTCAATTTTTAATTACTAATTTTTATCAAGTGCTTTCTTCAGTTACTCTTGTGACTTCATTTTTTCTTCAATTTCAGAGTAAAGTTCTTGATTTTCTTTCTTTAGCTCAGTGATTAGATTCTTTTGTACTTTATTTTATTTTGTGAGGGCGTCAATTTGTTGCTGCTTTTTACTAATTTATTTATCTAAATTATTTAATTAAATGCTGCTAAACTGTGGATTTGCTTCGTTTAGTGCTTGTAAATATTCTTAATTTTGCTCGTTACTCTTCAATTACTAAAATACTTGACATTTTTAATTAGTTCGACTCTTTTGATTTAAATTATCTTAGAGGATACCAATCTTTGGTTGCTTGATTTCCTGTTTAGTTTACTTTCGAATCATTCTCTATACATCGCTCTTCAAATTTGACAGGTCATTCTTCATGGTGTTAAAGAATGTGCGACTGCTGGTTTGCCCATTAGCAGGTGGTTGAATATCCTTCCACTCTATCTTGTAGGGAGTAAACAACATTTCGTGCTTCAAAGGGCCTGCTTTCTTGGCTGACAGCGAGATCGGTACTACTGGTTTATCTGGCTTGCTCTTTTTCATAACGAATTATTAATAATAAATATCACTATTTAGTATATCAAACTCATAAAGTCAGTGCGGGTAACTCAAGGTTTCACAAAAATAGCAAACATAGTGCTCATAAATCCAAATACGAAAGCAAATTTGTAATGATTAAGTCTCCAGTTTTCCCAGTTATTTTTTTCAGGTACTTCAACTGCGTCAAGTACAATTTCATGATTATGTCTCAAGCAAGCAGGGATATTCTTTATCAGTTGTTTCAGTTAGTTTCTAATTTCAATTAGATGCTAATAGTAAGCTCTAAGAGCGTAGTCGGCGTAACTCTAAGCTGCACCATTTAGAATGCTATCAATGATGTCAATATATATGATATCTTAGATATTTAGTTTCTAAGCAGAATATCCGGAAAATGCTTTCTGGATCATTTTACCTTTAAAATAGGTTGATAAATTTTGAAGTAGCTGAAATATTAGATTTTCATAGCCCTTCCTGTTACTAATACCAATGCTTTTTAGACTTGAAAAATTATAAGATTTTGACTTTTCGAAGATAAAAATTTCTCTCCAAGTTCTTACAAGTTCCTTGACAACTAGCTTTCTTGCTTAGAAATCAATGAACTCATTATCTTAAATGCATGCATCACATATGAGCTACACAAGCTGTTCAGTTTATAACACTTCATTTGCAAATATAAGAGTGGGAACTTCATGCCCCATGTTCTTCCTGTTACCCTAAAGATTACTAGCTGATAATGGCGTTATGACGTGAGCAATATTGTAATACTTCATGCATGTAGAGATAGTATAGTGAAGGAATTGATTTTACTCCACCACAAAAACAAGAGGACATTATTGTGTTATTGCTTTTATTGTTTTGCCTTCCAAAAATACATCCTTGAGATGCCTGTGCTTGTATATCATTTTATGTATTTTAATATATAAATAAGTGTGTTAGTAATTGTTCAATCATAAACTATCCGACTGAGTATCTGTTTAGGTTTTGTAGTTCTTCAGTAAATAAAGACTCCTTTCATTTTGAAGTTCCAATCCTCCTAGTCCATAAACTGATGAAAAATCTGGTGTTATATTTCTTAAGTCGGTTTAATTTAAAACTTTGTTCTAAATTCGGCAATATTCTCCTTTTTGTATTAACAGTCCAGTCTAAAAGTCAGTTTTTCCATCACTTGCCTATGCAACAATGTTGAGTTGCATATCCATCCAGTATAGACTAATACCAAACCACTCATCAGACTTAAATGTATCAAGGGTTTTCTTTGCAGCTGAGAAAGATTCGAACCGCAAGACAATGTATCGGCCAGTCGTGGAGCAATGCTCAAATCCAACGTCTTCATAGCACTTAATGCTTCTAATACGATTATGATTTTAAAACATCTCGACAACTGCTGATTATGGTTCTTTAAGCTTAACGTCGATTAAGTCAATAAGAATATTTTTATACTCGTGCTTGCCTGTTGGTCTTAGCTGAGACGACAAGTTTTGGATGAGTTTCTCATACTTTTGCTAGTCTCCTTTGTACACCTTTTTCATGTCCTGGAGGAAACATAAAGCCTAGTGTGTATAACCACATTGATGGAGCACTGATGCAAAATCCTTAATGCAAGAGTTTATTTTTTCACCCTGTTTGGCTGCTTGCACATAAAAGCTTAAGGCTTTCTTGAGATTTCGTGTTTTGGTCTCACTCTATTTGGCGATGTTGTAGAAAGACTCTTCATCTTCCTTGTCATAACCATTTGAGCTACGTCGAGGTTTTGCTCTATGAAGGAAAACAGCTTTGAAGCTTTGAATACAAGTTCGAACATAGTCTGAGGTAACTTCGGCAGTGTTCATGTTTTAAATTTATGCATTTTTGCCGACGTTGACTTTTATTTTTGCCACTTTTGTATATCAATACTTAAATATCATAATGTTAAAATAATTTATATGCTGACATTATCAATGAATAGACTTTTTGTACTGCTCAGCAAATTTGAGTTCTCGCCGTCGAAATGCTGAGCATTATAGTATATTTTTGGCTGTAATTCTTTCTTATGGGTTCTTTTTAAGCATTTGTTCAAGTATGATGGCAAGCTCTTCACTACAAAAAGAGTGTGATATCATGACGTCAGCAGAACAAATAGTCTTAAGAACTTTCTGTTTGCTGTTCGAATAGTTGTTGGGGATGTCAAACGGCAAACGCTTATGAGTTAATTCATAAAATATGACTCCTAACGACCAGATATCAGAGGCATGACATACATAGCTGAAATACGTTCATACTTTACTTTTTCGTTATGATTTCCGGAGCGATGTAGCACAGGCTTCCCACAATATTGGAATTACTATTGCAGGCAATTTTAGCAATTCCAAAGTCAACAATTTTGACTACTCCCCGTTCGTTTATTAGGATATTTTTAGGTTTGAGATCTCGATGAATAATTCCTTTCTCTTCAAGGTGCATGAGCCCTAAGCAAAGCTGAAATAACCAGTAGAGCAGAAGTTCCTCGTTGGACTCTATGCTGTATGCCTCGTCGAGGGGTCTCCCTTTAATATATTCCAGGTAGATGTTAAAGCTAGTGAAGGACTCAAGTGAATATCCAATGCATCTGATGGTGTTAGGATGATCAATCGAGCGCAGGGCATTCACCTCGTCCAACAGGTAGGTAAGCGATGAGTTAAGGGGTAATTGTATCTGAGTAAGAGAGACGTACTTTCTTGCAGGCGCAATGCATGTTCCCAACAAGTACAAGGTATACGTGAGAGAAGCTTCCCTTTCCAAGCTGCTTAATCTCGCGACTTTGCATCCGAACAAGATTCATTTTAATAATATCGGTCCCTCCAAACTCTGCTCGCTGAGACAACTCTATAATAGTATAATTAATATGTATGGAGGTCCTTTATAATTTCCAATCAGTCAGTCGTAAGTGTAAATTCGACTGATTCAATACGAATTAATCTATTGCTAAGCTGTAGCTATATTCAAATCATTCGGCCCAGAAAGAGCGTGACACATACTGAACAACATCGTGAACATCTTTGAACTTCTATGCAACATCGTCAGGGAATTAAATTCTGAACTCATCTTCAATACCCACGAGCAGTTCCACGGTGTCGAGTTCGTTGAGTCCCATCTCGTGCCATTGAGTACTAAGAGTTACTTTCTCGGGGTTTTCTACTTTGTCGAATTGCGCAATCAACCGGATCATTCTGCGAGCTGCATCGTTTGGATCAATATAGTAGCCTAGCATTAAGTTGAAATGTACCTGATTTTTTGTCGCTGAACCTTATCTTCTCTCGGTCTATTTCGTGGTGCTCGTCATGACTCCCTCCAAACGCATACCGAGGCTTAAGACTTATCATCGTGTAGATGCGACCCAGTTGAGCCTTGTTAAATAGCTTGAGCATATGATTATATTATAAAAAATAAAAATGAATCATTCCCAAGAGAGGATAACATCGTCTTCCTCAGGAGTATTTCTCACTATCATATTCTTCTCGTTAGCAATATGCAAAAATGTGATTAGCATGCTGGCTGCAGACAAGCCTGATATATGACTATCGCTGATTCTGATTTCTCTTTCGTCCTTGACAATTTCATATATCAACTTCTTTGACTCACGAATGTTGTGTCTTCTCTGTAAAATTTGCTCACCATGTTGATTTGTTAATTATAATATATCCTAATCATTCGCAGCATTTAGATCATGGATTCCTCCAGATGGAACATTAAAATTATTGTCATTTTCTCCAAATGGATCTCCGTCTAGCATTGATGGGTCTGGAGCTAAAAAATCAGGTAAGTTTTATTTCAAATTTTTTACTTAATCGTTTCTATTACGAGATTGCACAATCTTTTTATAGTTTACTTTTTCATAAACTGCTAATTGAGGGGGAATCAAGTTATCATTGTTTGATTTTTTACTCTATCCTTTTTTTGATTTAGATTTAGTATTTGTTTATTTTTTAGCTTGTAAAGTTAATTTTGTATTCTCAACTTGTAAAACGTTAAAATTGACTATTCCTGGCTAAACTTTTTCTCTTTTTTTGCCTTCTTTCTTTTGTCTCTTCACTGACTTTTTTCTAATTTTCCCCTATTTAAATTCGATTTCCCATGGAGTCATGACTGAATTGAATGATCTGTCATGCATTTGGCTAAAGGGGCTGTCCTCATGAAACGTAAATGGGCTATTTTGAGACATAAGAGTCAAAGTTTATTGTGGATAGGACCCAAATTAGCTTCCTACTGTGTTTGCATCTTATTATTGAAAATTCTTCATATCTTTGCTCTCCATATTGCTGATAAAATCATCGGTCAAAGGCATTTGACTGTACATAGTTTCCAGTGGTTAATTCAAAAAAGCATCAAGTTCAGCAAATTAAAAATTTTGTTTTTACTCATGCTATTTTCGAGTGAATCCAATCTAATCATAGCCCTCTCCTGAACCTTTATTTAACGTATTCTTTTTCTTAAATTACCAAACATACTTGAAAAGACCTTATGGTTGTGTTTTCTTTGATGCAGTAATGTTTTAATTTAAGTATCTCAATTAAGACGAGTTTATCGATTGATTTTTAATCATCTTCGCATGATCTTTAAGTTAGAGTTTGTTCTCATCACAAAAAAGCTCAATCTATCCTGAGGAAGATATCTAAATTAGTGAATTTTTACATCAAATACATTTAACAATAGTCCCTTCAACGAAGTATTATCAAATGTTTTTATTTTCCTTTGAAAGAGGGGATCATAAGTAAACTGCTGTCTTATTTTCGGTATGTTTATTTTTTATGGGGCTTCTAATGTTTAAGACCCTATTCGAATATTGTCGAGAATTTTAGGGTCTCGAAATTACTAAATTGGAAGCATTAAAAATTAAGTTAATTGGGGCTTTCGGGGTTGTTATTCATTTTCATCGTTTTCATCTTCTTTATCTTTGTTTACTGTCATGCGAGCTAGCTTATCATGAATTTGATTAGTGCTAATCCATGTATTTTCAATTCTTTTTTAGTAAATGCTCATAGAGGCACCCAAAAGCTCGGAAGCGAATTTCCAAAATTTTGTTTTTCCAGTCGAAAAATGTTCATTATCTAGTACTTTTAAAGGAATTTAAAATGCATTCTTTTGATTGATTTTCTAAATAGAAAAATATTTACTCCTTTGCGCGCTACCTCTAAAATCTTGTGTATCACCCTTTCTTCCTATTCGCTAACAAATACTTCTCTAACATCATCTTTTTCGACGTCTTAATCTGCAAAGTCAAAGTCTTGAGAACTGACAAAGGTGTTTGACTTCTCAGTCTTTTGAGTGTACCCTGAAACTTATGATTATGTTTTTATGCTTTGTTATTTGTTGGTAACTAAACCTCTCACTGATGATGGCTACATTTGCTTTCTATGTGATCTAATTGGCGAACGGGAACTATTATTGCCTCTGCTTCTTTTGCTATTTTTCATTCTAATTCAAATAATATGGCAATTTTTATACATGACGTTATTATAAACTCCCGCGATCCCGGCTAAACACTCAAATTAAATATAACTAAAATATGTTTAAAAGAACGAGTCTAAAGACTAATAATTTAAATATCATCTGCTCAGGAGTTCTTCTTGACCTTTCTAACGATGGCGAAGATCAGTATGAGAACAAAAAGTACGATTAGAGAAATAAACATAAGTTTACGTTTTAATATCGCCATTTGAATAAGCTTAATTGAGCCTTCAGCTTAGCTTGCCTCTTTCCTTATATTTCTATTTTGTTATATTCCTCCATATAGTTTTTCGCCCTGGTAGTATAGTTATCTGCCCATGCCATCTTGTACTCTCTGATTCTAGTACATGGTCAATTTGTTTTGCGCTAAGGCTGCATTTTGATTCTGGTAGTCCATGAAAACTGCCTGCTGTGATTTAGGCAATGCACTACTGCCATGCATTGTACTTATATATTCGCGATGTTCTTTAGCCTTGCGTTTGTACCTCTCAATCTAATTTCAAAATCGCTTACATTTTTCACGTATATTTGTTTACTTTGAGGGTTCAGCTTCGAGCTTTCAATTTCTAAATATTTGATCTACATATTGTTTGAAGTACCAGCTGAGCTTATTCATTAATGAGTTCCCGCAGTGAGCTTAAATCGTTGGGGTTGTCGTCCAAAATCATTATCTATATTCGTTGGCTGATTGCCTTCAACTGTTCTTCATAACGAATTATTTATTTGATTGGCTCCGGCCCTTGTACAATCATTGAAAATATTATAAATTTTGCACAATCTATCTACAATTATGAAAGCTTAGTCATCGTCAATAATACTTAATTTATAAATTCTGTATATTGAACAAAATAGAAAGGCATAAATCTAAATAAATGTGGCAATTATTAATTAACGAAGTATTTATTTTAATTCAAAATATAGTTTAGCACATGAGCGGGGACTTAAACTCAGAACAGACTCACAACTCCAGGGAGGACAATCAGCCTTTCTTCTCCACTGAAGCTCCTAATAATTCAAACGTGCGCGTGGTTTGTAGAATTAAGCCTCTTGGTCCTTTTGAAGAGTCAATAGGTAAATTGTTTAACAATATAGAAATGCGAGTGGACAAGTAGTTAGCCGAGATCTCTATTCAACAACCGAGACAGTAGACAACCAAAACATTCACTTTCAATAGAATATTTATTGATGAAACCCAACAAGAGTTTGTAAAAGAAGTATGTGACCCAGTTCTCAAAAAGGCGTTCTAGAAAAATCAAGGGTATCTCATGTTCAGCTACGGTGTTACCAATTCAGGGAAGACTCACACCATTTTAGGCACTCCAACCGAGCCAGGTATTCTACCGTATTTGGTAAGACGACTGAGCTAACATGGATAAGTCTATCTGAGCGCCATTTAGCTGTACAACGATTAATTCTTTTCGCTGAACAATAAATAGAAATTAATGCCTCGGTAAATAAATGGATTTTTGGATTTCACTCAGTGCGATATTTCCGAGCGTATCACCTTAGACAACATTGACTTGAAAGTGCGGCAGTATATTAGTAATCGGACTCAAAACTAAACAAAGCTCAACTCTAAAAGTTCACGATCGCATGCTATATTTAGAGTAAAATCAAAAGACGTGGTAATTGGCGTGGTGGATCTCGCTGGAAGCGAAAGGACTAATAGAGTATTTGCTAGCATTGATGAAACTTCAAACATCAACAAAAGTTTACTCTGCCTTGGTAGATGTATTAAGGCACTTAATGAGAATCCTGATTCAAACTTGCCTATCCCTTACAGAGATTCCAAGCTTACAAGAGTCCTTATTGAATACTTTGCAAATAAGGTAGAAGTTCTAATGATCGCCAACATCAATCAATCTCAAGCTTGTTTTCATGAAAATATGAAAGTTCTAGATTATGCCGTGCTTGCTAAGGACATTCGTCACTGCAGTACAATGAACTCGCTCAAGAAAAGTGAGTTCAAGTTTCAGAAAGTTAGCAAAGTCGATGTCTTTGAGGCCCTTTACAAATCTGCTGCTAAGATCAATCATGCTACTAAAAGTTTGAAAAGCTCAAGAACAAAGACAAACTAAATTCATCAGCAGAAAAGTAGTTTGAAGGCAACTGATGCAAATAAAAAATTTGCTAAAGCTCTAAAAACTCAACAACTTCAGATGTACATCGAAAGATTTGACAGTAGTCAAGAAACCTTTGATTTTATGGTAGAGTACATGAATCAAAAGGAAATGGAAAATGACATAAAGCATATTTAAGTCATCAAGGCATCCCACTATCAAAGTCCATTTGCTCCAGATCACAGGAATAATATTGATCATATTAAGGAGACAACAGAGGTTGGAGTCGGACGCAGTCAACACTCAATATAACTCATGAAGAAACAAGTATATGACGATATGAAAGAGGAGCTACGAATTTTGCTTTAAGAAGAAAGGTTAGCTAAAATGGAAAATAAATAAACTTCTATTGGTAATTCCATAATCAATGAGAATACCGAAAATAGTTTGTAAAAAGTTGAATCTGTTTAAATTACCCCTCAGAAAACAAAAAAATCAGGTTCTAATAATTAATAGAGCTTCGTAATGAAGGCATCAAACGCAATATATTCAAGCGTCAAGAAAATTCTCTCTGAGAAGGCTCACTCTTTTAAAAATTTGCTGCCTAGTTTCAAAAAAACTGCTGTTCCTTCTAAAAAATAACGATTAGCCTTTTGTAACTATGGTAATCTCTACGAAGAGTTATTTAAAGTAGAAACCCTTAATCAGTCGAGGGATTCATAATTTTCCTTTTATTAACCTCTAAGGACGCAATCAAAGTTAAAAAATCCGTTTGCAAAAGAGCTTTCACCAAAAATATAAAATTCTCTTGAGTTTGTTGAAGCACATAAAGAGACACAAGACACTACAATCGAGACTGACGACTAAAGTGGGTATCCCGATTTACAAATTCACGGGAATCAGTCTGGAATATTGGTAAACAATAATGAAATAACTGTGACTTCTCCTTAAAAAGAGGAAGTACCCATAAATTAGATTGATGAAAATAGTTCCGACAGTGAGACTTAGAGAGTTTAAACCAAAGCCTAGAAGGCTAAGAAAGCTGTATTAAAGCCCGTCCCTAAAAAGAAGCGTGGAAGACAGCCCACAAAATAGAAATAAGCAGCTCAGAGAGTGGCTGAAATTCGCAAATATGCTGCAAGACTTTGCAGAGCGCAATCTCGAACTCCATTGAAAATGAGACTTCGAAACCACAAGCCTGAATGATTGATTCTTGACATTTTTTATAAATTTGTTTGCAATAGCGGCAGGTATGTTTAATAATTATAAAAATAATAGCAAATTTCAGATAATGGATAGGGAAATACCAGTTGCTAACCGGATTGTGGACAAGAAAATGAAATAGTTTCGTAGCATGAAACACAGGCAAACATTATCTCAAATTCGAAATAAATCAAGTAATGCATTCCTATCGACCATGTATCAGGAGGCTCCTAAGCATAATCGCTACAGCACTGGTTACATTGAAAGTAATTATTATATAAGTCAGATAAAAACTTATAGATTGAGAGACAAAACATCAAATTGTTTAATAAGTATCATTAATGTGATGTTTAGGATTGCTGAAATCATCCGAGAAAAACCGAAAGTGTTAAATCCAAATTTGTCATACTCACAGAGCCATGAGTAAGTTAACTTTAAGCATCGAAAGAGACTTGAGCGAATAAAGACATAGAATTAGGGTACATCAGTATATATGCAGTATATGAGAAACGAATATCGCAACAGAAGTCAACAATAAACAACAAAGAGTTCATAAAGGATAGGATCAAAAATGTAAAATACTTAAAGCTTATCGGTCGATTTCCTTACGAAAAGAATAGACTTAAGTAATTGTCTAATGAAAAACGGCTTACAAATAGGTCATAAACTGAACCCTCTCTACTGGCCGACATAGAAATATACCGCAAGAAAACAGACAACTTCTTTGTCCGCATTGCCAAAATTTCCAACAATTATTATGTGTTTCATATCGAAGTTGAAGGACTGCAAAAATCACTGCAATACACAATGAGTAAGGAAATATTTGAGCAGCAGTTCTTGAGATGCGGGTACAACTACGATTTGCTCATTGGGCAGCTAAGGCTTGACGATAAGGGCTAAATTACTTTTGAACATAAGCTCTTCGAAATTAATGAGAATGAACAAGCAATCTGACTGTCTTATATTTTTCATGCTTATTTCCTAAATAATTACTGTCTTGATGTAAAAGTTAATACAAATAATATGTTCTATTTCATTCTGAAGTTCGAACTCCTGCTTTCTGTGCAGACTTGATAAGCTAATTTTTAGTTACTATTTCAGACAACCCTCCACCTACAAAGTTATGTAAAATTGTTTTCTCGCCCGACTACAGCTTGACCCCCATTAACTATAGAGATTGTATAAGATCGCTAACCCTTATTTCCTCTTTGTTATCCCGGTTGCCGTAACTGGCTGAATTTATCCAGTCGGTGATAGTCATACCCTTCAGCTGCAGATGAAAGTTTATTTTCTTGAACATTCTCTCCTGTGAAAGTTCTATGTAAAGCAAATCTTACAATGTTTCGATAGCTACTTCAACTGATCGGTTTGTTGTCGCAGGTCCTTATAAATAATCTCTTCTTTTTCTAACTTGTACTTCAGTTTTTTTATTTTGAGTCGGTAGTCGCTGACTGACTCGTTTGACATTTTATCAATAATAATATTACTTAGAATCAACTGCCCTTGTTAATTCTAAATATTATTCAACTCGATGCAAGAGAAAATTGTCTCGGATTCCAAGCGAAAGCCCTCCAAAGAGTAAAAGGGTTCACAAATGCAACAAAACAGCTCATCTGCTAACAAAAGCAATACAATAGATAACAAGGAAATAAGGAAACACAAAAGCAAAGAGAAAGCTGTGCACAAATAAGGAGAGAAATTAACTGCTCATGACGACAATGACTACAGTTGGAAGGAGGATAAGAGCTACGGGTTCGACTTCGCGGTTTACAAGTAATCTCAAAACAACGGGCACACTCATTCTGTTGCATTAGCTAAAATCATACATGCAGGTCAATCCATGTGCGACCTCGAAAAGTGGGTTAAAATAGCGCACTCGGTCAATAAATAGCTGTGGTTGATTACACCAGATAGATAGATAGTTACTAAGCTTAAACTGTGTAAAAGTTGCTGAATTGGCATGATTTACTACAAGGCTTCTCACATTTTTGTTGATACTACTTAATTGCATTAATTTAATACTATTTATCAGGCACTTTTACCAATAAACGATCCATAAAAATATCGCTATTCGCAATTTTTAGTTATCATTATTATGAGTAAATACCTATTTATTCATAGTCTTATGATCTAAAAATAAATAATATATAAGCATAATGAAGTATTTTTAATTTTACATTATTTTAGCTTGTATCTTCATGGCTGTCTATCAATCATAAAATCTAGTATTTATATCCGTTATTTGATAAAATGATTTTACATTTTAATTTCGTATTTCTTCGATTATTTTATGGAACACAACAATCTCAGTTTTAAAGATTTCGACATCGTTAAAGACCTTGGCAGTGGTAGCTTTGGCAAAGTACAACTGGTCCGCAAAAAGGCCGACCAGAAATTATACGCTATCAAATCTGTCAACATGACTCGTCTTAAC